>Ga0111538_10005237_pt1 | contig 17772 bp, 28 predicted proteins | sample SoiMethybrSBSTD1_FD_79669 | JGI IMG/M metagenome (GOLD analysis project Ga0111538, IMG submission 79669) | Bulk soil microbial communities from a Populus tree surrounding site in Tennessee, USA - Soil MetaG P. TD hybrid SBSTD1 (version 2)... | ecosystem: Environmental > Terrestrial > Soil >...
AAGATCGAGGAGCTCTACAACGCGATCGACACGTTCGTGCCGGAACCCAAGCGCGAAATCGACAAGCCGTTCCTGATGCCGGTCGAAGACGTGTTCTCGATCACGGGCCGTGGCACGGTGGCGACGGGTCGTATCGAGCGCGGCATGTGCAAGACGGGTGAGGAACTCCAGCTCGTCGGCTTCAACGCCGAGAAGAAGACGGTCGTCACGGGCGTCGAGATGTTCCGCAAGCTGCTGGATGAAGGGCGCGCGGGCGACAACGTCGGCCTCCTGCTCCGCGGCGTGGACAAGAACGAAATCGAGCGCGGCATGGTGCTCGCGAAGCCGAACTCGATCACGCCGCACACGAAGTTCGACGCCGAGGTCTACGTCCTGAACAAGGAAGAGGGTGGACGCCACACGCCGTTCTTCAACGGCTACCGTCCGCAGTTCTACTTCCGCACGACGGACGTGACGGGTTCGATCCAGCTTCCGGGCGGCACGGAGATGGTCATGCCGGGCGACAACATCCAGATGCAGATCGAGCTGATTTCGCCGATCGCCATGGATGAAGGGCTCCGGTTCGCCGTCCGTGAGGGTGGACGGACGGTGGGGGCGGGTGTGGTGACGAAGATTCTCAAGTAGCGAAGCGCGGGAATCGGGAATGGGGAATCGGGAATCGATTCTCCACTCCCATTCCCGATTCCCGATTCCCAATTCCCGGTCTCTCCCATGGCAGGACGCATCCGCATCCGACTGAAGGCCTTCGACCACGCGGTCATTGACGCCGCGGCGGCTGACATCGTGCGCACGGCCGAGAAGACCGGCGCGCAGGTTTCCGGCCCGATCCCGCTCCCGACCAAGACGCGGCGCTGGACGGTGCTCCGGTCGCCGCACGTCGACAAGAAGTCGCGCGAGCAGTTCGAGTTGAAGACGCACAAGCGCGTGATCGACATCCTCGATTCGCGCGCGCAGACCGTGGATGCGCTGACGAAGCTCGACCTGCCGTCGGGCGTAGACGTCGAGATCAAGGTTCAATAGACCATGCTAGGAATCATTGGCAAGAAGCTGGGGATGACCCAGGTCTTCAACGAACAGGGACACCAGATCCCGGTCACGGTGGTCGAGGCGAAGCCGAACCCGATCGTGAAGGTGATCGCGGGCGAGCGGTTGAAGCCCGGCTATCGCGCGATCGAACTTGGTTATGGCTCGCAGACGGTCGCGCGTTCGTCCAAGAAGGGCGAGGGCAAGAACCCGCGCGGCCGTCGCGCGACGAAGGCCGAAGTGCAGCACGCGGCCAAGGCGGGCGTCACCACCGTGCCGCGCGCGCTGCGCGCGTTCCGGCTCGATGACATGCCGGAAGACGCGAACCTGCCCGAGTACAAGGCGGGCGATGCGATCGACCTGTCGATCTTCGCGCCGGGCGATTTCGTGAAGGTGACCGGCACGTCCAAGGGCCGCGGCTTCCAGGGCGTGGTGAAGCGGCACGGCATCGGCGGCGGACCGAACACGCACGGCAACACGAAACACCGCCGTCCTGGTTCCGTCGGCGCCGGCACGGATCCGTCGCGCGTGATCAAGGGCAAGAAGATGCCCGGGCAATACGGCAACAAGCGCCACACGCAGATCAACCTCCGCGTCGAGAAGGTCGACGCCGAGCGCCACCTGATTTACATCCGCGGCGCGGTTGCCGGTCCCACCAACGGGATCGTGCTCGTCCGCAAGCAGCAAGGCTGATCATGGCAGACACGACCTTTCAAGCGGCCGCGTACACAGCGTTAGGCACCCCGCGGGACGAGGTGCGGCTTCCTGACGAGCTGTTCGACGGCACGATCAACATGCCGGTGATGCACCGCGTGGTGACCGCGTACCTGGCCAACCAGCGCGAGGGGAACGCCGCGACCAAGACCCGCGGTTTCGTCGTGGGCGGCAACCAGAAGCCCTGGCGCCAGAAGGGAACGGGACGCGCCCGCGCCGGCTCGACGCGTTCGCCCCTGTGGCCGGGTGGCGGCACGGTCTTCGGACCGCAGCCGCGCAGCTACGACCAGCAGGTGCCGAAGAAGATGCGCGCCCTGGCGCGCAAGAGCGCGTTCAACGCCCGCGCCCGTGAGAATTCGGTCTACGTGATCGACCGGTTCGCGTACGAGGCGCCGAAGACCAGCGTGCTCGCGGGCCTGCTGCAGCGGATGGGCGTGGAAGACCGGAAGGTCCTCATCCTGACGGACGGCGCGAAGCCTAACGTCTACCTCAGCGGCCGGAACCTGCCGCGGGTGGAAGTGCTGCCGTACTCCGACGTGTCCACGTACCACCTGCTGTGGTCGGACGTGGTGCTGATCGAGGCGACCGCCATCGGCCAGACGCTGACGCCGATCGCCGAGAAGGAGCCCGCGCCGTCCACGCGTCGCAAGGCGGAGAAGCCGGAAGCCGCGGCGAAGCCGGCGAAGAAGGCGAAGGCGGCCCCGAAGGCCAAGGCCGCGCCGAAGAAAGCCGCGCCGAAGGCCAAGGCGGCCCCGAAGAAGTCCGCCGCGAAGAAAACGAAACCCGCCTCGGCGAAGAAGAGCGCGCCGAAGAAGAAGAAGGGGAAGTAAGACATGTCGACCCTGCATCGCACCATCGTCCGGCCCATCGTCACCGAGCGCACCTCGGCGGCGTACCAGGCGCGTGGCGAATACGTGTTCGAAGTCGCGACTGACGCGAGCAAGCCGGCGATCCGACAGGCGATCGAGCGGCTGTTCGGGGTGAAGGTGACGGCGGTCTACACGATGAACGCGCGGGGCAAGTCGCGCCGAGTCGGACAGGCCAAGCCGGGCACCCGCCCGAACTGGAAGAAGGCGATCGTGACGCTCCGCGAGGGCGACAAGATCGAAGGCTACGGATTCGAGGGCTAAGAGCGACCATGGGCATTCGACAGTTCAAGCCGGTCACACAGGGCACGCGCTTCCGCTCCATCTCGGATTTCGCCGAGATCACGCGGACGACGCCGGAGAAGTCCCTGCTGGAGCCGCTCAAGAAGTCCGGTGGCCGTGACAATCACGGGCACATCGCCATGCGCCGCCGTGGCGGTGGGCACAAGCGCATGTACCGGAAGATCGACTTCCGCCGCGAGCGCTACGGCATCATCGCGACGGTGAAGGAGATCGAATACGACCCGAATCGCTCGGCGCGCATCGCGCTGGTCGAATACGCGGACGGCGAGAAGCGCTATGTCCTCCACCCGAAGGGGCTGTCGGTGGGCGACCACATCGTTTCCGGTCCCGGGTCCGATGTGCGCACGGGCAACGCGCTCCCGCTCCGGGAAATGCCGTTAGGCACGTTCGTGCACAACATCGAGCTGGTGCCCGGGAAGGGCGGGCAGATGGCCCGTTCCGCCGGGATGTCAGCTGAGGTCGTCGCCAAGGAAGGCGAATACGTCACGCTGCGGCTCGCCTCGACGGAAATGCGGCGCGTGCATGGTCGCTGCCTCGCGACGATCGGCACGGTCGGCAACGCCGAGCACGAACTGATGTCGATGGGCAAGGCCGGCAAGAATCGCTGGCTGGGCAAGCGCCCGAAGGTCCGTGGTGAAGTCATGAACCCGGTGGATCACCCGCACGGTGGCCGTACGCGCGGTGGCCGGAACGTGGTGAGCCCGTGGGGCAAGAAGGAAGGCATCAAGACGCGCAACCTGAAGAAGCCGTCGCAGAAACTGATGGTACGCGGCCGCAAGCGCGGCAAAGCGACCGTCAGCGGTTTCTAGACGCAAACCTGAGATCGGATCATGTCCCGTTCGGTTAAGAAGGGTCCCTTCGTTCACGAGAGTCTCCTGGCCAAGGTGGCGGGGCTCAACTCGCGGAACGAAAAGCGTGTCATCAAGACCTGGTCGCGCGCGAGCACGGTGCTGCCCGATTTCGTCGGGCACACGTTCGCCGTGCATAACGGGAACAAGTTCATTCCCGTGTACGTGACCGAAAACATGGTCGGCCACCGCCTGGGCGAGTTCTCGCCGACGCGGCTGTTCCGCGGTCACACCGGAGCCCGCGCCGCGGCCGAGCGGACGGCTGCCGCCGCGCCGGCGCCGGCTGGTCGTGGTGGTCCTGGTGCGGCTCCGGCCGCGGCCCCGGCTGCGCCCTCGGGTCCGCCGCCGAAGGGAGGGAAGTAAGCCATGCCCGCAACGCAGGCGCGCGCCATCCAGCGCACGGCACGGCAGTCCCCGTACAAGATGCGCCTGGTCATCGACCAGATCCGCGGCATGGGCGTCAATGAGGCGCTCGCGCTGCTCAAGTTCTCGAAGAAGCACGCGGCGCTGCAGATCGCCAAGGTGCTCAATTCGGCCGTGGCGAACGCCGAGCAGGCGGCTCGTCAGGCAGGCGATTCGGTGGACGTGGACGAGCTCTACATCACGCACGCCATCGTGAACGAAGGTCCGAAGCTCAAGCGGTTCATGCCGGCCGCGCAGGGACGCGCCACTCCGATCCACAAGCGCACCAGTCACATCGAGATCATCGTCGCCGCGAGGGACGAACGCTAATGGGACAGAAAGTAAATCCGATCGGCTTCCGACTTGGCGTCACCAAGCAGTGGCGCTCGCGCTGGTTCGCGTCCAAGGACTACCCGAAGCTGGTCAAGGAAGACGACCTGCTCCGGAAGTACCTCCACACGCGCCTCGAGCACGCGGCCATCTCCGACATCCATATCGAGCGCAAGCCGGGCAAGGTCGTGGTGACCGTGCACACGGGCCGCCCCGGTGTGGTGATCGGGAAGAAGGGCGCCGAGGTCGACAAGCTGCGTGACGAACTCGCGCAGCTCTCGGGCAAGGAAGTCGGCATCAACGTCGAGGAGATCAAGCGCCCCGAGGTCGATGCACAACTGGTGGCCGACAACGTGGCCAACCAGCTCGCCCAGCGCATCTCGTTCCGTCGCGCGATGAAGCGCGCGGTGCAGAGCGCGATGCGCATGGGAGCCCAGGGGATCAAGATCAAGTGCAGCGGGCGCCTCGGCGGTGCGGAAATCGCGCGCGTCGAAGGCTACCACGAAGGTCGGGTACCGCTGCACACGCTGCGCGCCGACATCGACTACGCGCAGTCGACCGCGCGGACCACGTTCGGCGCCATTGGAGTCAAAGTCTGGATGTTCAAGGGTGAAGTCGTCGAGGATCGGCGGGGGAAGACGTACAGCACCGGTGTCTGAAACGGGTAAACGGGCAGACGGGCAGACGGAGACGGGCAGTGGAGCTGCCTGACGAGTCACGAGTCACGGTCACTAGTCACGAGTAACGAGCAATGCTGAGTCCGAAGCGGGTAAAATTCCGGAAGATGTTCAAGGGACGCACCAAGGGTCTGGCGACCCGGGGGGCCGAGATTTCGTTCGGCCACTTCGGATTGCAGGCGCTGGAGCCCGGCTGGATCACGAACCGGCAGATCGAGGCCGCGCGCGTGGCGCTGACGCGCCACATCAAGCGCGGCGGCAAGGTCTGGATCCGCATCTTCCCGGACAAGCCGATCACCAAGAAGCCGGCCGAGACGCGCATGGGCAAAGGCAAGGGATCGCCCGAAGGCTGGGTGGCGGTGGTGAAGCCTGGCCGCGTGTTGTTCGAGCTCGAGGGCGTGACGCGCGAGATCGCCGAGAAGGCGATGGCGCTCGCGGCCGCGAAGATCTCGGTGCGTTCAAAGTTTGTGGCGCGCGAGGAGGCGCCAACCCATGGCTAAGGAGACTGCCGCCAAGCAGATCCGCGAAATGGCGGACGCGGACATCCGTTCGCGCATCGCCGAGCTGGAGGAAGAACGTTTCCGCCTGCGTTTTCGCGGGGCGACCCAGCCGCTGGAAGATCCGCTCCGGCTGCGCGTGGTGCGCAAGGACATCGCGCGACTGAACACGGTGCTGCGGGAACGCGCCCTGACGTCGTCAGGCACATGAGCGAGGATAGAAACGGAATGGCCGAGAGCATGACGACCAACGCGGCGCCGGCGCGCAGTGCGCGCAAGGTGCGCCTGGGTATCGTAGTGAGCGACAAGATGCAGAAGACCGTCGTGGTTCGCCTCGAGCGGCGCTTCGCGCACCCCCGCTACGGCAAGATGGTAACGCGCTCCACGAAGGTGAAAGCGCATGACGAGCAGAACGACGCGAAGACCGGCGACACGGTGCGCATCATGGAGACGCGCCCGCTGTCGAAGGACAAGCGGTGGCGCGTGGTCGAGATTGTCGACCGCGCTCGTTAGGAGCCCCGGGCAATGATCCAACAGGAAAGCATGGTCCGCGTCGCGGACAACTCGGGCGCCAAGCGCGCGCTCGTCATCCGGGTCCTGGGCGGCACGCGCCGCCGGTATGCGGGACTCGGGGATACCGTGATCGTGGCCGTGAAGGACGCGCTGCCGAACGGCACGGTGAAGAAGTCCGAGGTCGCGCGCGCCGTCGTGGTGCGCACGGTCAAGGAAACCCGCCGCAAGGACGGGAGCTACATCCGCTTCGACGAGAATGCGGTCGTCATCATCAACGAGCAGGGTGAGCCCAAGGCGACGCGCATCTTCGGGCCGGTGGCGCGCGAGCTGCGCGAGCGCCGGTACATGAAGATCGTGTCGCTGGCTCCGGAGGTCATCTAGCATGCGGCTGCTGGTACAGCGCAAGAAGGAAGCAAACCGCTACGCCGCGCGGCACGCCCGCAAGGCGGAGCGCGTCAGCATGCCTTTCACGAAGGGCGACACGGTCCGCGTGATGCGCGGTGAAGAGAAGGGGAAGGAAGGCAAGATCATCCGCGTGTACACCAAGACGGGGCGCGTGACGATCGAGGGGGTCAACATCGTGAAGCGCCACCGCAAGGCGCGTCGCGCGGAAGAGCAGAGCCAGATCATGGAAATGGCGGCTCCGCTGCACCACTCGAACGTCATGCTGCTTGACCCGAAGTCCGGCGCGCCGACGCGTGTGCGGTACCGGAGCGACGACGAAGGCGATGCGCGCGAGCGCCGCCGGGCCAAGGAACGCATTGCCGTGAAGAGCGACCAGGCGATTCCGAGAACGAAGTAACCCGATATCCGCAATAACTCCTGACCTGGCTTGACGTTTATGGCGAAGGACGAGAAGGAAAAAGAGAAGGAAAAGAAGCCCAGTGGTGGCGGTGGCGCCCCGAAGACGGGTGGCGGTACGCCGCGCGCGCAAAAGGGCGAGAAGGGTGAGCGGAAGTCGATGCTCAACCGCGGACCACATGCGGGCCGGGACCTCCCGGTTCCGCCGCCGCGCCTGCGCGACCACTATCGCTCGACTGTGAAGCCGAAGCTGATGAAGCAGTTCGGCTTCACGAACACGCACGAGACGCCGTCGATCGAGAAGATCGTGCTGAACGTCGGCCTCGGCGAGGCGATCAAGCAGCCCAAGATGCTCGACGCGGTGGTCGACGAGCTGTCGATCATCACCGGGCAGCGTCCGGTGCGGAAGCGGGCGAAGAAATCCATCGCCAACTACGGACTCCGGCAGGGCCAGGAGATCGGGGCGGCGGTCACGTTGCGCGGCGCGCGCATGTGGGAGTTCCTCGACCGGTTCATCAGCACGGCGGTGCCGCGTATCCGTGACTTCCGCGGGTTGAGCACGCGCTCGTTCGACGGGCGCGGGAACTACTCGGTCGGCGTCAAGGAACAGATGATCTTCCCGGAGATCAACTTCGACATGGTCGAGCACATCCACGGGATGGACATCACGATCGTCACCACCGCGAATCGCGACGACCATGCCCTGGCGCTGCTGCGCGAGCTTGGCATGCCGTTCCGCGGCGAAGAGAAGGAAGGCAGGGGACAGCGTCTGATGATGAGCACCTGAGACCTAACGACACATGGCGAAGACATCGGCAGTGGTCAGGAACGAGCGGCGCAAGAAGCTGGCGGCGAAATATTTCACCAGGCGCCAGGAGCTCGTGAAGATCGTGAAGAACCCGAAGACGACCCCGGAAGCCCGCGCGGCGGCGTATGCCAAGCTGCGCGCGTTGCCGCGGAACTCGGCTCCCATCCGCATCCGCAACCGCTGCTCGATGTCGGGCCGGCCGCGGGGCGTCGAGGGATACTTCGGACACTCACGGATTGCGCTGCGGGACATGGCGCTGAACGGGTTCCTGCCCGGAGTGCGGAAAGCGAGTTGGTGAACCACGCGGGAATCGGGAATCGGGAATCGGGAGTCCATGGTCGACTGAGCGATTCCCGATTCCCGATTCCCAGGACGACTAACGATCCACCAGTTTCCCCCACGTCCGAAGGTTCGGATACGAGAGGAGCGAGGAAGCAACGAAGATGACAATGACCGATCCAATCGCCGACATGCTGACGCGGATCCGCAATGCCTGCGGGTCGAAGCACCGCCGCGTCGACATGCCGTCGTCGAAAATCAAGGTCGAGGTCGCGCGCATCCTGAAGGAGCACAACTTCATCCAGGATTTCCGCGTGCTCGATGGCGAAGCGGGGCCACGTGTGCTGCGCGTCATCCTGAAGTATGCCGGCGGCCAGCCGGTGATCCGCGAGCTGCGGCGCGTCTCGACGCCCGGGCTTCGTCGCTACGTCGGCGTGACCGAGATCCCGCGCGTGCGCAACGGACTGGGCATGGCCATCCTCAGCACGTCGAGTGGCCTCATGTCCGATGCCCAGGCGCGCAAGGCCCACACCGGGGGCGAGCTGCTCGCCCTCGTCTGGTAGGAGGACGCCCACGATGTCGCGAATCGGCAAGATGCCGGTCCCGGTACCCAGCGGCGTGACCGTCAGCATCGACGGGTCCACGGTGTCGGTCAAGGGACCGAAGGGCGAGCTCTCGCGGAAGTTTCCCGAGGGGATCTCGTTTTCGCTCGAGAACAACCAGGTCCTCGCCGCTCGTTCCAGCGACGAGGCGCAGCAGAAGGCCGTGCATGGGCTCTCGCGCGCGCTCGTGGCCAACATGGTCGAGGGCGTGACCAAGGGCTACCAGAAGCAGCTGGAGATCACGGGCGTCGGCTACAAGGCTGAGCCGAAGCCGTACGGCCTCCTGTTTTCGTTAGGCTACTCGCACACCATCGAGTTCAAGGCGCCGAAGGGGATCACGCTCAAGGCCACGCAGCCGACGCAGGTGCTGGTCGAGGGCGCCGACAAGGAAGTCGTCGGCCAGGTGGCGGCGGAAATCCGGTCGCTGCGCAAGCCCGAACCGTACAAGGGGAAGGGCATCAAGTACGTTGGCGAAAAGGTCCGCCGGAAGGCGGGCAAGGCTGGAGGCAAGTAATGGGCAAGATCGCAATCCCGAAGAACAACGCGGATCGCCGGCGCCGTCGCCACATGCGCGTGCGCAATCACCTGGCGGGAACCGGTGAGCGGCCGCGCCTGGTCGTGTTCCGTTCACTGAAGCACATCGCGGCGCAGCTGGTCGATGACGACAAGCGCCGCACGCTCATGGCCGTCACGGACCAGGGCCTTGATGGGACCAAGACGCAGCGCGCGTCCGAGGTTGGTAAGCGGATCGCCGCGCGCGCCAAGGAGTCAGGCGTATCGAAGATCGTCTTCGATCGCGCTGGTTATCGATATCACGGCCGCGTGAAGGCGCTGGCCGACGGCGCCCGCGAGGGCGGACTGGAGTTCTGACATGGCTGAAACTCAGGGTACAGGTGGCGGCGCCGGCGGGCCTCCACGCGGACGTAGCGGCGGCGGCGGTGGTGGTGGTCGCGGCGGCGGCGGTGGTGGACGCGGACGCGGCGGACCGGGTGGACCTGGCGGCGGTCGTGGACGTGGCGGCCCCGGTGGACCCGGCGGTCGCGGCGGCGGCCCCGGTGGTCCTGGCGGACGCGGCGGCGAAGGTGGCCGTGGCGGTCGCGAGGGCGGCGGTCGTGACGGCGGTCGTGGCGGTCGTGGCGGCGGCGAGGCGCAGTCACGCGAAGGATCGGACCTGCTGGAAAACGTGGTCGCGATCAACCGCGTGGCGAAGGTCGTGAAAGGCGGCCGGCGCTTCTCGTTCAACGCGCTGGTTGCGGTCGGCGACGGCAAGGGCCGGGTTGGCTTCGCAACGGGCAAGGCAAACGAAGTCTCTGAAGCGGTCCGCAAGGCCGTGGATGGCGCGCGTCGCAACATGCTGACGGTGCCCCTCACTGGCTCCACGATTCCGCACGAGATCGTTGGCCACCATGGCGCCGGCAAGGTCTTCATGAAGCCCGCGGCACCTGGTGCCGGTGTTATCGCTGGCGGCGCGGTGCGCGCGGTCATGGAGTGCGCCGGCATCGGCGACATCCTGACCAAGAGCCTCGGATCCACGAACCCGCACAACCTCGTTCGTGCCACGATCCAGGGACTGGGCTGCCTGACGACGGTTGACCAGATCGCGCGTGAGCGCGGCCTGGAGCCATCGTCCATTCCGTATCGCTCGCGTGCCCGCGGCAAGGAGACGGCGCATGCCTAGGACATTCGTGTGGCACCGTACGCGCGGGCCGAAAACGACGCCCAAGCGTGAGGCGCCAACCGACGGAAAGGTGAAGGTGACGCAGGTCCGGAGCGGGATCGGGCACTCGTGGCGCATGCGCCTCGTGCTCAAGTCGCTCGGGCTGCGGCACCACCAGCAGTCCGTTATCCATAACGACTCGGCTGCACTGCGCGGCCAGGTGAACAAGGTGCGCCACCTGGTTACGGTGACGCCCGTGAAGGAGTGATGAGCGTGGCTACGGAAGAGAAGATCGGACTTCACAACCTCGCGCCGGCGCCGGGATCGCATCGCAATCGCAAGCGCCTTGGCCGCGGTCCGGGCACCGGTCAGGGCAAGACGGCCGGCAAGGGTCACAAGGGCTCCATGGCGCGCGCTGGCCATGGTGGACCTGGCGGCGGCAAGCCGGGCTTCGAGGGCGGCCAGATGCCGCTCACGCGCCGCATCCCGAAGCGTGGCTTCACCAACCCGTTCCGCGTGGAGTCGCAGGTCGTGACACTCGACGACATCGCGGCGATGCCCGAAGGCACGGAAGTAACGCGTGAGGCGCTGGCGGAAGCCGGCGTCATCAAACTCAGGAAGGGTCCGGCAAAGATCCTTGGCAACGGCGAGTTGGCACGCGCCGTCGTCGTGCGCGGCGTGAAGGTCAGCGCCGGTGCGCGGTCCCGCATCGAAGCGGCGGGCGGCCGCATCGAGGAGTAGACGAATGGCACAGGCGAATCCCGCCGCCGCTCTGGCGAACATCTACAAGACGCCGGAGCTGTGGGAGAAGATCAAGTTCACCTTCATCTGCCTGGCGATTTATCGCCTCGGCTCGGTGGTGACGGCCCCCGGCGTGGACGTCATCGCGATCAGCGATTTCTTCCAGAACCAGGGGAGCCAGGGACTCCTCGGCCTCTACGACCTGTTCGTGGGCGGCCAGCTCTCCCGGGCCACCGTGTTTGCGCTTGGCATCATGCCGTACATCTCGGCCTCCATCTTCGTGCAGATCGCGGGCGCCGTGATCCCGACGGTCGAGAAGATGCAGAAGGACGAGGATGGCCGGAAAAAGCTGACGCAGTACACTCGTTATGCGACGGTCATCCTCGCCATGGTCCAGGCGTGGGGCTTTGCGATCTTCACCGAATCGCTGCAGGGCGCCGTGGCGAACCCCGGCTTCTGGTTCAAGGTCCAGATGGCCCTGTTCCTGACCACGGGCGCGATCTTCGTCATGTGGCTGGGTGAACAGATCACGGAGAAAGGTCTCGGGAACGGGGCCAGCCTCATGATCTACTTCTCGATCGTGGTCAGGTTCTGGCCGAGCATCTTCGGCACGATCGGGTTCATCCGGACGGGCGCGATCGGTCCGTTCTCGCTGTTCGTCCTGGCGCTGGTCATGGTGGTCGTCGTGGCAGCGGTCGTGGCCATCACGCTGGCCGCGCGACGGGTGCTGATACAGATACCACAACGAACCGTGGGTCGCGGGCGGATGCGTGAGGCAGCGCGGAACTTCATTCCGCTCCGCATCAATTCATCCGGCGTCATGCCGATCGTGTTCGCGCAGTCGGTGATCGTGGTGCCGGGCGCGGTCGCGCAATTCAGCCAGAACCCGACGGCGCAGCGCATGGCCGAACTGTTCATGCCGGGCAGCTTCTGGTACATGGTGTCACTCGGTGTGCTGATCCTGTTTTTCACGTATTTCTACACGTCGATCATCTTCAATCCGGTTGACCTCGCGGAGAATCTCCGCAAGCAGGGTGGGTTCATTCCCGGCGTGAAGCCCGGCAGTCACACGGCCAAGTACATCGACGAAGTGGTTTCCCGCATCACGCTGCCCGGCGCACTGTTCCTCACCGCGATCGCGCTCATGCCGGCGATCGTCGGGAACTGGATCAACGTGCCGTTCCAGTTCGGTGGCACCTCGCTGCTCATCGTGGTTGGCGTGGCGCTCGACAGCATGGCGCAGATGCAGCAGCACCTCCTGCTCCGGAAGTACGACGGCTTCATGAAGAAGGGTCGGGTGAGGTTCCGTGGGCGCCAGGGAACCGGGGGCTTCTAAATGAGGGTTGAGGGTTGGGGGTCGAGGGTTGAGGAACTCAGCGCTCACGCACGGCCCCACGGCGAGGGCTTGGCTCGACCCTCCACCCTCGACCCACGACCCTGATGCTCATCGTCCTCCTCGGCCCTCCAGGCGCCGGCAAGGGCACGCAAGGCGACCTGCTGGCTCAACGCCTCGGTGTCCCCAAGATCGCGACTGGTGACGTGCTCCGCTCCGCTGTGCGCGAAGGGACGCCCATGGGACGCGCGGCAAGGGCGGCGATGGATCGCGGCGACCTTGTCCCCGACGACGTCATCCTGGGGATCATGAAGGAAGCGCTCGGCACGCCGTCGGCGGCTCGTGGCGCCATCCTGGACGGCGTGGTGCGCACCGAGGCGCAAGCGGCAGGGCTCGAGCGCGTGCTGGAGGAGCTGGACCGGCCGCTCGATGCCGTCCTGATCTTCGAGGTGCCTGACGAGGAACTGGTGAAGCGACTCAGCGGACGCACGGTCTGCGACTCGTGCCAGACGCCTTACACCGGTCGTGAGCCCGGCTCGAAGTGCGAGAAGTGCGGCGGCACACTCGTCAGGCGGAAGGACGACGAGCCCGACGCCATCCGGAACCGACTCGCCGTGTACCAGCGGCAGACGGCGCCTGTTATCGACTGGTATCGGCGCGACGGGGCGCGACTCGTCTCGATCAATGCCGTTGGAACGACGGCTGACGTCCTGCAGCGGGCCATGGGGGCCCTCGAGGGGGGCCGGTGATCTCCCTCAAGTCACCGCGCGAGATCGAGATCATGGCGCGTGGCGGGGCGATCCTGGCGGCCACGCTCGAACGACTGTCGGCCGAGGTACGTCCGGGCTTGACCACGAAGGACCTCGACGTCGTGTGCGAGGACTTCATCCGCTCACACGAGGGGGCCAAGCCAGCGTTCAAGGGTCTCTACGGTTTCCCGGCGTCCGCGTGCATCTCGGTCAACGAGGAGATCGTGCACGGGATTCCCTCGGCCAAGCGCGTGCTCAAGGCTGGTGACCTGGTCAAGCTCGACGTTGGCGTGCAGTACGAGGGATACTTCACGGACGCCGCGGTCACGGTGGCGGTTGGCGAGGTGGATGCATCCTCGCGCCACCTGATGGACGTCACCAGTGCGGCGCTGGCCGCGGGTGTGGATGCGGCGCGGGTGGGGAACCACATCGGCGACATTGGCGCGGCGATCGAGGGCGTGGTGAAAGCCGCCGGGTATACGACGGCGGACGACCTGGTCGGGCATTACGTCGGTTCGAAGCCTCATGGCGATCCCCAGGTGCCTAACCATGGCATTCCGAAACGAGGGCCGAAGCTGCATGCGGGCCTGACGATCGCGATCGAGCCGATGGTGAATATCGGAAAGTCGGCGACGCGGACGCTGAAGGACAAATGGACGATCGTGACGCTCGACGGATCGCGCTCGGCGCACTTTGAGCACACCGTCGCTGTTACTGACGCGGGTCCGCGGATTCTCACCCTGCTTGGCGTACCCGTCGCAGGCTAACCGCTGGTCACCGATCACCCCGCCAAAGGGACGTCGCGATTGCCCCGGCTTCCCACGCGATGCTGGTCACCCGCCACTGACCGCCGATGCGAACGAACATGATCCCATTGACCCCGCGATCGAACGCGGGACCATCAGGTGTGCGGCGTGACTCGTATTCGCTGAACGCCTGCGCGATGTCGCCGCGGATCTCGGCCTGGTGCGCGATTTCGACTTCGTAGAAATCGTTCGTGTCGAAATACGGCTGGCGCGAGGCTCGGTACTGGGCCGGCGTCAGCACTTCCGCGTGGCGGCGGCCGTCGGCGCCACGGTGCAGGACGTACGAGCAACCACCAGGCGCGAAAAGGGAATCGTGGAGCTCCCAGTTGCGCGGGGCACCTGCGACGCCGGAGATGCAGGCGTAGAGGGCGGCAGCAACGTCTGAAGTCTCGTTCAGTGGCATGGCTGGCGAATATAGTTGCGGCCTGCAATGACGAGTTACCCCCGCGGCACCGCTTGCCGATGCTGAGGGACGCGGAGTAGAGTGAAGACAGCGCGAGGGGCGCATCCAGTCCGCGGAAAGGGCCATGCCCACCCAATGCCGTACAATCGATTGACGAAACTCCATTCAGCCTGACGACGGCGGACCACAGGCGAGCACTGAACGGAGATTCGCCATGGATACCCTGCCGCTCCCGCCGCGCCCGGACCTCGAGCAGTACCGGAAGCGCGCCAAGTCGCTGGTCGCCGCCGCCAACTCAGGCGACCCCAACGCCGTCAAGCAGTGGGCCACCGACTGGCTCACGGCGCTCGCCAAACTCCGCGGCGTCGAAATCACCCCGTTCGTCCAGGACAGTTTTGACCGCGCGGTTGAGGGGCTCGAGAAGGAAGTCGCGTCGAGGCGCGCAAGCGGTGCCTTTGCGCTCGCCGACGCGCAACACCTGATCGCGCAGGCGCACAGCTACGAAAACTGGGCTTCGTTCGCCGCGGAAGTCGAGGCGTTGCGGACCGTGTCGAGGACGAGCGCGTTCGAGCGAGCGGCTGATGCTGTCGTGAGTGGCGATATGGCGACGCTGGACGACTTGCTGAAGCAGGATCCGGAACTCATCCGGGCACGCTCGCAGCGTACGCACCACGTCACCCTGCTGCACTACGTCGCTGCCAACGGGGTCGAGGACTTCCGCCAGAAAACGCCGCCTAACGCCGTTGAGGTCGCGCGCCGGCTGATCGCTGCGGGCGCGGAAGTCGACGCCGTCGCGGACACGTACGGAGGTGACCTGTACCAGACGACGATGAACCTGCTGGTGTCGAGCACGCACCCGGCCGAGGCGGGGTTGCAGGCGGCGCTGGCCGACGTTCTGCTGGATCACGGTGCTGCCGTCAACGGGCTGGACGACACCGGCTCGCCGATCCTGACGGCTCTCGCGTTCGGCTATCGAGACGCCGCCGACACATTGGCCCGTCGCGGAGCGAGGATTGATCACGTGGTCGTCGCGGCGGCAGTGGGGAGGCTCGACCTCGTGAAGGCATGGGTCGTCGATGCGAACACCCTGGTGAAAGAGCACGGCCCGTATCGAGGACCGTATTGGGTGCACATCCCCGACGACACGAAGGGCCAGATCGAACTCGCGCTCGTGTGGGCCTGCAAGTTCGGTCGCAGCGACGTGGCCAGGGCGCTGCTGGACCTGGGCGTTGATCCGGCCGCGAAGGACAACGACCAGATGTCAGCGCTTCACTGGGCGTCGGGGCGAGGGATGCTGGAGATCATGGAGATGCTCCTCTCGAAAGGAGTCCCGCTGGAAGAGCGGAACACCTGGGGCGGAACCGTGCTGGACTCGACGGCCTGGTTTGCCAGGAACTTGCCGGAGCCAGGCGCTGATTATCCGCGGGTCATCGAGAGGCTACTTGAAGCGGGCGCGGACGCGCGTGAGGTGTATCCGCCCGCGACCGGAATCCCCGCCATCGATTTGGTCCTCGAGCGGTATCGTGAATCGTGAATCGGGAATCGGGAATCGGGAATCGGGAATCGGGAATCGGGAATCGGGAATCGGGAATCTGGAATCGCAGTTCGGTCCCTACGCGTTGATGTGGCGTTCCACCACGGATGTCGCGGCCGCCGCATGGCGGCTCGCCTCTTTCAGGATCTCCTGCGCCTCTGCTGCGAGTGGGGTGCCGAGTGACTTGTTCGTCATCGACGACACGTTGATCCGCACGTTGTAGACAGCGCCACGACACGCCGCTTCGGCGAGCAGTGCGGCGACACCAGCGTCCGACGCCGCGTTGGTGTTGCCGTGTTCCGCGGCTTCGGCGGCCAGCGCCGCAACCGCGGCGCAGGCACGTGCGGTTTCGATCGGCACCTGCGCCGCTCCCACGAGCGCACTATCGATCGCCGTCGTGCGCAGGGCCGACTGTTCTTCCGTGTCCTTGGGCAGTTTGTACGCGATGGTGACACCCTCGTAGGCCTTCGCATCGCGCACAACGAGTTCCTGGAGCTGCGTGACGAGCGCCGTTGCCTTGAGACCGAGCTCCTTCATCCGCGACTCCACCGACGCGTATTTCTTGCGACCAACGGTGAGTCCGGCGACCATCTGCGCCAGGGCCGCTCCCAGTGCGCCAACGTGCGCCGCGACCGAACCGCCACCCGGGGCAGGGGTCGCCGCCGCAACGGACGCGGTAAATGCAGTCACGCTTTCGCCGCCTGTGACGGCCTCGCGAACACGACGGTCGAGCACCATTTGCGGCGTGAACCCGCGAAGCTGGATGTGACGGGCACCGGCCTCGAAGAGCGCGCGCTCCGGTACCAGGCCGACGATTTCGCTCCACGTTGGCGTGACGCCGTGCGCGGCGGCTTCCAGGCGGACGATTTCGTATGCGCGGTGCAGTGGAGTGCCTTCGAGGTCCACGAGGTTCATCGAGACCTGCGCCTGACCCTCGACTTCGAGACCGAGTGCCTTCACGTAGCGCAGTCCGCCGGTGGAGAACCGCACGGCTTTCGCGACTTCACGTGCCACCGGCATGTTGCTGGCCGGGCCGAGGTAGACGTTGAAGGCGACGAGGAAGGGACGAGCACCGATCGCGGTTGCGCCCGCGGTGGGATGGATCTTTGCTTCGCCGAAGTCGGGCTTCCGTTCCGGGTTGGTCGCGATTTCGTCACGCAGCAACTCGAACTCGCCACGACGCACGTCGGCGAGGTTGGCGCGGTCGGGCCGCGTTGCGGCGCGTTCGTACAGGTAGACGGGAACCCCGAGCTCGCGCGCGGCGCGCTCGCCTAACGTGCGGGCGAGGAGGATGCAATCCTCCATGGTGGTGCCCTCGAGCGGCACGAACGGCACGACGTCGGTGGCGCCAATGCGGGGATGTTCGCCCTGGTGTTTCGTGAGGTCGATGCGTTTCGCAGCTTCGCTCATGCCCGCGAACGCGGCGTCGACGGCGCGGTCCAGCGGGGCGACGAACGTGATGACGGAGCGGTTGTGGGAGGAATCGGACGAGACGTCGAGGACCGCAACGCCATCTACTTTCGCGATCGCCGCGCGTATGGCTTCGACGACTTCCTTATCCCTGCCCTCCGAAAAGTTGGGCACACACTCGACGAGTTTCACAGACCGGATGGGAGATGGGAGATGGGAGATAAACTGCAAGCTACCTGATCAAACCTGGTTGAACGGTCAACTGCCATCCTGCACTTGCAGGCACTCGAGCAACCACGAATGCAGCAGTCCATTCGAGGCCACGACAGGTGAATGCGACACGACGACATCACGACCTTCGAGGTCCGTCACTCGCCCACCGGCCTCGCGCACAATCAGCAATCCAGCAGCAATGTCCCAGGGTGCGAGCCGCAGCTCCCAGAATGCCTCGAACCGGCCGGCGGCGACTGAGGCGA
>Ga0111538_10005240_pt1 | contig 17765 bp, 13 predicted proteins | sample SoiMethybrSBSTD1_FD_79669 | JGI IMG/M metagenome (GOLD analysis project Ga0111538, IMG submission 79669) | Bulk soil microbial communities from a Populus tree surrounding site in Tennessee, USA - Soil MetaG P. TD hybrid SBSTD1 (version 2)... | ecosystem: Environmental > Terrestrial > Soil >...
CCACGGCGCCAGCGCCCGCGCCACGATCGCCTCCATCGTCGTCACGCCGGACACCAGGACGCGCGGGTCGAGATCGCGGGCCGCGGCCTGCACCGCCGCGGCCGCTCGAAGCGGATCGCCCGAAGTGCGCACGACGAGATCGCCGGCATCCAGGGGTGACTGCGACGCCGGGTCGTACACGTCCAGCCGAACGTCGTCCACACCGCGATAGCGCACGTCGGACACGACGCCGACCACCTGCCGCCACGCGCGGCGCCCGGTGCCGCGTTCGAAGGTCGGCAGCAGAATGCGCTTGCCCACCGCGTCCGCGCCCGGCCAGAGACGGCGCGCCGCGGTCTCGCCGACCAGCGCCACGCGCGCCGACTGCGCGCGGTCGGCCCCGGTGAAGAGACGGCCGCGCTTGATTCCGATGCGCATCGCCCTGAAATAACCGGGCGTCGCCACCTGATAGTTCAGCGCCGGGTTCTGGCGTTCGGTCTCCGGCGAGTCGGGCTGCCCTTCGAGCAGGAACGATGTCTCCTGCCCGATTGGCCCGAGTGCCAGCGGCCGCAGGTAGATGGCGCCGGCCGCGGCGACGTCCGGCAGCGCCTCGATCCGCGGCAGCAGCTCAGCCATCCATTCGTTCACCGGCCTGGCGGTTCGCGGGTTCACCACCATCGTGAGCACGCCCTCGGGCGCAAAGCCAAGCTGGATGCGGCGCAGGTTGATGAAGCTGCGGACGACCAGGCCGGCGGCGATCGTCAACGCGATCGCGAGGCCAATCTCGAGCGCCACCAGCATCGAGCGCGATCGCTGCACGCGGCGCGTTGCCGTCGAGCGGCCGGCATCGTTCAAGCCGTCCAGCGGCCGCGATGCCAGCGCGTGGCGCACCGGTCCCACGCCGCAGACGAGCGTCGCGATTGCCGCAACCGCGAACGCGAATGCCGCCACCGGCGCGTCGATCGCGATCTCGGTGAGGCGCGGAAGGTTCTCGGGCGCGGCGGCAACCATCACCCGCGCCATCCAGCGCGCGTTGAGCAGCCCCAATGCGCCGCCGGCGACGCACAGCACGAGGGTCTCGGCGAGCCACAACCGGCCGATCGCCGCCGGCGACGCGCCCAGCGCGAGCCGCACGGCATGATCGCGGCGCCGCACGGCGGCCCGCGTCAGCATCAGACCGGAGACGTTGGCGCAGCCGATCAGCAGGAGCACCGCGACGGCGCCGAAGAGCGCCCACAAGGCGCGGCGCACCGGCCCGAGCGCATGGTCGAGAAACGGCGTAACCACTGACGCGGGCGCGAACCGCTCCGCGCCGCCCTCGCGCTCGATTCGCAAGGCCACCTCGTCGAGCTCCGCCCGGGCCGTTTCCGTGCTGACGCCGGGCCGCAGCCGCCCGATCGCGAAGAGCACCGCCACCGACTCCAGCGTGCGGGGCTGCCAGCCCTGCGGCGACGCGGCGAGCACCGGGACGACGGGCGTCCAGACGTCCGTGCCTCGCGGAAAATCGAAGCCTGGCGGCATCACGCCGGCGACGGTGAACGATTCGTCGTCGAGGGTGATCGCGCGGCCGACGACGCCGCGATCGGCCCCAAACCGGCTCGCCCACATGCCGTGACTCAGCACGACGACGCGCGGCGCGTTCGGCAGATCGTCGCGAGGCTCGAACCCGCGGCCGACGATCGGTGCGGCTCCGAGCGTCTGGAAGAAGGATGCCGACACGCCGGCCAGCGACAGGCGCTGCGGCTCGCCGCGGCCGTCGAGAATGGCGGGCCAGGTCGACGATCCAATCGCGGCGACGCCGGCGAAGCTGCGCGCGTTGGCCGCCCAGTCCTCGACGTTGCGGTAGGAGAGCTCGACGACGCCGAGCTGGCGGGCGGCGTCGCGCGACCAGACGACAACCAGCGACTCCGGGTCGTCGATGCCGGCCGAATCGAGCAGCACCTTGTGAACGCCGCTGAAGATGGCGGTGGTCGCGCCGATCGTCAGCGCCAGCGTCAGGACAGCCGACGCGGTGTAGCCGGGCTCGTTGCGGAGGGCGCGAAGTGAGGCTCGGAGATCAGAGAGACTCAGAGGCACAGAGACTCAGAGGGGGAGGATAGCAGAATGCCCGCCCTCTGAGCCTCTGTGTCTCCGAGCCTTTCGTTTTCCGAGTCTCTGAGCCTCTAACCGCCCTGAGTCACCGTGTAGACAATGCCGTTGATGATGAAGTGACCGACGCGCCCGGCGCCGCTGGTGTTGATGACCGCGCGCACCTTGGCGTAGCCGTTGCCCGAGACCGGCTGCGCGGTCGGGAACGTGCTCTTGACGACCAGCCAGCTCGCGTCGGCCGTCGCGGTCCAGCTGCAGGTGCCGTCCGGCGCGGTGACGTTGATGATCCAGTTGGCCTCGCCGGAGCCGACCAGCAGCGAGGTCTTGTCGAGCGTCACCGAACAGGTTGGCGCCGGCTCTCCGGGCGCCGCCGCCTGCGATAGGGTGTAAGTCTGGCCGGCGATGGTCAGCGTACCGTTGCGCGCGGCCCCGCTGTTGGCGGCGATCGAGAACGACGCCACGCCGTTCCCCGTGCCGGATCCAGAATCCACCGTGATCCACGACGCATTCGACACCGCCGTCCACGCGCATCCCGCGTCGACGGTCACGTCGACGCTGCCGACTGCCGCATCCGCGGAGATAGTCGTACCCGATGACGACAGCGTGGCGGTGCATGCCGGCGCGGCCGCCGCTGCCTGCGTGACGGTGTAGCGCGTTCCGTTGACGGTGATCGCGCCGCTGCGCGCAGCGCCGATGTTGGCCTCGACGCTGAACGACACCGAGCCATTGCCGCTGCCGCTGGCGCCGGCGGTGACGTGGAGCCAGCCCGCATCCGACGTGGCGGTCCATCCGCATCCGGACGCTGCCGACACGTTGAACGTCCCGGCGCCGCCATCCGCGGTAATCGAGGTTCCTGCCGCCGACAGGTTGTAACTACAGGAAGGAGTGCCGGCAGCCGGCGCCTCCGGCAGGATGGTGATGTCGTTGTCCCGCGGCCCCGGCGCGTTGGTCAGGAACTCGTCCGGCTGGGCGCTGAACACGATCTGGTCGATGAATGGCCCGTCTTCGCGCGCCTGGATGCGCAGCGTGTGCGTGCCGGTGGCCGCGAAATAGATCGGCACCGGCGGGTTTTCCCAGCCTTCGTCGGCCCATCCCCACCCGTTCGGGGCGCTGCCGCCGGGGCCGTCCTGAATGATCACCTCGGCTGAGGTCGTGCTGCCGATGCCAAACACCTGCGTCGTGGAACCGGCTTCGGCGACGGCATCGCTGAACTGGACGTGCACGGAATCGTTGACGCTGAGGTTGTCCTGGGCGCGCATGCGCACCCACATGTGGTACGCGACGCCGCCCTTCGCCGGGAACTGCAGCTCGACGTAGCTCGCCGGCGACGCCAGCGCCGGCGCCACCTTGGCCTTCCCCAGATTCGGGTTCCACATCGCAGCACCGCCGGCCGCGGTCGTATCGGCAGCCACCTGCCACGCCGAGCCGGTGATCGCGGCCTTCGAGGCATAGAGCACTACGGTTGTCGCATCGGGCGGCGGCGGAGGCGGCGGGGGCGGCGGCGGCGGATAGGTGCACGGCAGCGGTCCGCCATAGTTGCTCGCCTGCGGGTCAAGGCACCGCGGGTCCGTGCCCGGCGGCGGCAGCGTCGGCGTGCGCCACGCCTCGGTTTCGATGGCGCCATCGGGCGCGCGGTTGAACCACTTGCGCTCGAAGATGTCGTGCAGTTCCTCGAAGACCTGGGCGTTGAGCGGATCGCCGGGCACTTTGTCGGAGAAGAAATTCGCCTCGAGCTGGTTGTCGTCGGAGGCGTCGGACCAGTTCGAGGTGCCGAACACGACGATGCGCTGGGCGTGCAGCCAGACTGTCTTCTGGTGATTCAACCCGAGATGTTTGCGCATCCGGATCTCGATCGTCCCCGGATACTGCTTCGCTGCAGCGACGAGGCGATCCATCTGGACCTTGTTGCCCGGCCGCTTGAGGTTGGCGTACTCGTTCGGCTCGAGGAACAGGCGGATGCGCACGCCGCGCGCGGCAGCGCGGATCAGCGCGTCGACCGGCCGCGCCAGCGTGATTCGGTACATCTGCACGTCAATCAGGCCGCCCTGCGCCGGTTCTTTGTCGATTAGCGGGATCAGGCGGTCCTGGTAGCTGTCCTTGGGCGGAAAGTTCATCCGCGGGTCGATCGGGGCGGTCGGATAATTCCGCACCAGCGTCGGCGGCACGTTGGCGTAGTTGGCGTACTCCCTCGTATTCGTCCAGATGTTGTCGAACATCGTCTGGAAGGTTGGAAGGAGGTCCTCCGAGAAATAGATGACCTCGTCCTCGTAGTCGTGGTACGCGACCTGGGGCACGAAGGCGGTCGGGCTGAAGTTGGCGCCCGACCATTCGACGACCTTCTGGCCGACGAAGATCATCAGCTTCCAGTGGCAGATGTCGCCGGCGATGCGCTTGCGCATCGGGATGCCGGCCAACTGCAGCTTGTCAAGAGCCGGACCGTTTGTCGGATAGGTCGCGTTCGCCCGCGGATCCATGATTATGCGAATCGCCACGCCGCGCTTTTTCGCGTTCACCAGAGCCGTGACGTAGCGGTCGTCCTTGAAGAACCAGACGCCGACGTCGATCGCCTGGGTCTCGTTGTCGATCAGCTCGAGCAGACCTTTTTTTACCGGATGAGTACGGCAGTTCTCAGCCGACGCGTCGCACAGCCATTCCTGCGCGAACGCGTTGGAGCTGGCAGCGATCCCAATCGAAAACAGCAGAGCGATCAACGCGCGCTTGCCCATGATCCCGGTTATCCCTTTGTCACACGTTTGTCTTTTGTGCACGGAGCCGTCATGACCGTCGTTCCCTGCGAACCAGGCACGCAAGCGATGCGCCAGCGCGGCGACGATCGCCATTGAATGCATAGACGCGGATCAGTTCGGCGAAGATGCAGGTGTGTAGCGAGGCGGTGTAGGCAGCTGTGGTGCGTATCGCTGAGCACGAAGAGCAACGATGGTCATATCTCTTCGTGCACACCTGCGGCGCGAATACCGCAGAGCGTTGTTGGAAACGGATGTGGTGAGATGACGAGCGCGCGGCTCAGTGCGTCAGGCCGTAGACGATGTAGTTGACCCCGAGCTTGTAGGCCTCGTTGGTGTCGTCGATCGGGCGCAGCCCCGTGCCCGACCATTCCCAGTACTGCGAGACGTCGGTGTTGTAGTTGACGATCATCATCAGCCGCTTCGACGGGTCGTTGTTCTCGTAGACGCCGCGGAAGATCGGCTGACCGGCGTTGTAGGCCTGGGGGATGATGTTGAGGTCGTTGATCTCGAAGAAGCAGTGGAAAATCGGATGCTGGGCCGACATCTCGAAGAAGCGCGCCTCGGGCAGCACCCGCCGCATGTTCGCCTCGAACACCTCCCAGCCCGGGCTGCCGAAGTCGCCGTACTGCTTGAAGTCGTCGACGATGACGAAGCCGCCCTTCTGCATGTAGGTGCGGAGCGCCGCGGCCTCGTCGTCGGTGAGCGTCCACCAGCTCACCTCGATGATGTAGGCGACCGGATATTTGAAGAGCTCGGGATCGTCGAGCGCCAGCGTGTTGATCTCGGCGTCGTGGGCGCCGAGGTAGCTGACCTCGTTCATGATCTTCATCAGGTTGCGCTCGGCGATCGGGTAGCCGTGCGACCACGACGGCTGGCCGCGCCACCAGTAGCCGCCGGGCGCGGTCTCGTAGCTGACCCGCACGAAGGTGAACCGGCCGTCGTAGGGGACGTTGGGCATCGGCGTGAAGTTGCGCCGCCGCCCGTACCGCGCGAAATCGTCGAACCGCACCTGCGCCAGCGCCGCCGCCGCCGCCACCACCAGCAGCAGGGCGCCCAGTACCGCGCCGATCCGCGTCCGCTCTCTGCTCATCAGTATCCGAGCCGCAGCACGCCGTCCTTCGTGCCGTTGACGGTGCCCTGCGTGAGCCACTCGAGGGACGCACGGAACAGGAGCAGGCGGTTCTTCTCCCACATCGCGTTGTGCGACGAGCAGGCGAGGTCGACGAACATCTTCTGCGGCCCGCCGATGTCGGTGAACAAATCGCGGACGCGATCCGGCTGCACCTGCTTGTCGTGCTGGCCGACGACCATCAGCGTCGGCGCCTGCATCTTCGCCACCATCGCCTGGTTCCAGCCCCAGGTCGCGGTTTGCGGCGCGCGCCGGACGCCGGGTCCCCAGGTCGCACCGACCGGGTCCGACGCCAGCATCTCCGACCACACGGCGTCGGCCACCGCCGGCTCGTACTGCGCCGGACAGCCGACCTGACGATCCCAGTTCGCCGCGAAGTCTTCGCGCGACTGCGTGTTCATCGCCGTGCCCTCCGGCGGATTCTTCGCCGGCGGCGCCGCGGGCGCGGTGCGGTTGTACGCCGGCGCCAGCAGCACCAGCCTGCTCACCTTCTGCGGGTTCTGCGCGGCATAGCCGCCGGCGCGCGGGCCGCCGAGCGACCAGGCGAGCAGGCTCAGCTTCTCCACCCGCCGCAGCGCGCGGATGTAATCTACGACGCCGCCGATGTCGTTCCAGTCGGAGGCGATCGTCGTCATCGAGTGCGGATAGCTTGGCGCGCACGGCGCGGCGACGAAGCCTGCCTGGCGATCCTTCGCGAGGTTGCAGGGATCGTTCATCGCCGGCGGCCGGATCGATCGGCCGTAGCCGGTCGTATCCATGGCAAAGACGTCGAAGCCGGCGCGCGCCAGAAACGCCATCCAGCTGTAGTCGGGCTGCGGGACGTCGAAGGCGACCTCCGCCGGCGTGCCCGCGCCGTGGATGAACAACGCGACGCGATCGCCGCCGGCCGCGCCGCGCAGCGCCGCGCCGGCCAGCACGCGCTCGCGCACGTAGATCGGCACCTCCTGCCCCGCCAGCGCGGGGACCGTCGACTTGACGCGGACATAGTGATCGATGGTGAGCAGCCGCTCGCTGTCGTCGCCGGCGACGAGGCGGCCGAACCCGAGCACGAGCAGGGCAAAAGTCAGTCTTCGCATGCCGCGTATCTTATAATGCGCTCGCCTGACGGCTTCGCGCTACGCCCTCTCGAAGCGCGTCAGCGGACCATAAAAGGAGTATTCATGCGTTACGCACGCCCGATGCAGGTGGCTCTGCTCATCCCGGCGCTGGCGGCGACGCTCGCCGGCCCCGCGGCCGCCCAGAGCGCGACCAAACCGACCAACGACGCGCCGAACCCGTACAACACCGTCAGCGACTACTTCAAGCTGCCGGCGGGACGCACGTGGGGCTCGACGAGCGCGGTCGAGATCGACAAGGACGGCAAGTCGATCTGGGTCGCGGAGCGCTGCGGCGCCAACAGCTGCCTCGATCGCGCCGCCGGCAAGATGTCGGATGCGCCGACGGTCTTGAAGTTCGATTCCACCGGCAAGCTGGTGACGAGCTTCGGCGCCGGCATGATGATCTTCCCGCACGGGATTTATGTCGACCGCGACGGCAACGTCTGGGTAACCGACGGCCAGGACAACGCGCCGCAGCCGGCGCGCGGCGAGGCTCCCGCGGGCGGCGCCGCCCCGGCAGCCGCGAGAGGCGGCGAGGGACGCGGCGGCCGCATGGGCCCGCCCCCGGGCTCGACGAAAGGCCACCAGGTTTTCAAGTTCAGCCCCGACGGCAAGCTGCTCCTGACGCTCGGCAAGCCGGGCGGCGCGGCCGCGCCCGACTATTTCTATCAGCCGAACGACGTCGTCGTCGCGCCGAATGGCGACATCTTCGTCTCGGAAGGGCACGGCGGCGACAACGACCGCATCCTGAAGTTCGCGAAGGACGGCAAGTTCATCAAGGCGATTGGCAAGAAGGGCGCCGGTCCCGGTGAGTTCAACGGTCCCCACGCGCTCGCCTTCGATTCGAAGGGGCGCCTGATCGTCGGCGACCGCAGCAACAACCGGATCCAGATTCTCGATCAGGACGGCAAGTTCATCGCCGAGACCGCGGAGTTCGGCCGGCCGAGCGGGGTCTGGGTGGACAAGAACGACAACCTGTACGTCGCCGACTCCGAGTCGGGCTCGGTCAACCCGAACCGGCCGGAATGGCGCCGCGGCATCCGCATCGGCAAGTTGAGCGACCTGAAGGTGACGGCGTTCATCCCTGATCCGGAGACGCGCAACGCGCCCGATTTCCGCGGCACGAGCGCCGCGGAAGGCGTGGCGGTCGACGCCGCCGGCAATATCTACGGCGCCGAGGTCGGGCCGAAAGCAGTAAAGAGATATGTGAAGAAAACAGGGACTTAGTCCCGAGCCCCTGCTCGTTTCACCGCTGCACGAGCTCGATCTTCGCGCCCGACGGTCCTTCGAGATACGCAAAGTTCACGACCGTTCCGCTGGCCAGCGTCAGCGGCCGCGGTTCGGTCGTGAATTTCACCGACTGCGCCTTCAACTCGCCGCTCCTCGCCGCCAGATTCGGCGTGCGCCAGCCGAAATGATCGATCGCGTGACCGTCGCTCGGCGTGGCGTCGCCCTTCGCGACCAGCAGCCACACGCCCTTGTAGCGAAGGCCGTCGATGCGATCCTTCAGCTTGCCGGTGTCGCCGCCGAACATCTTCTTGTACCAGGCGAGCGCCGTCTCCGGTTCCGGCGCACGCAGGTGGACGTGATGCAGCCCCAGCTTCTCTGCGTCCTGCACCACCTCGATGCGCGTTCCCCACGGATCCTCGATGAACCCGAGCTTGAACAACCCGGCGACCTCGCGCACCGGCGTTGTGACTTTCACGCCTCCGGCCTCGAACTCCTTCATCTTCGCGTCCAGATCGGCGAACGAAAAGCCGATGTGATCGATCGCGCTGCCGCTGCTTGGCTGCGCCTTGTCATTCTTCAGGAAGATGAGGCGGGTGTCGCCCAGCATCAGCCGATCCGGCGCTTCCCTGATCGGCTGCCCGCCGAAGAACTTCTGATACCACTCCACCCCCTTCGCCACGTCGGGCACGCCGAGATGGATGTGATCGATCACCGGCTCGGTCGGCGTCTGGGCTGAAGCCGGCGCGGCCGTGGCGACCGCCGCAGCGAGCGCCGCCGCGGCGCAAGTGAACCTTCGCATCGTCTGCCTCCGGCCCCACAGCATATGACAGACGGCCGTCTCCGATCGGATAAGCCCTCCTATCCTTCCGGATAGGCCGTAGACGTGGACGATTGCAGCATTCGCCGCGGTTTTGGCCGGGCTTTCGCCGTGGCCGGACATTTGCTCAGCCCAGCAATGGAAGGAAGCCTATGAGTGTGAGGCGGGTTGCCGGCGGCGGCGTTGCGATCGTGCTGATGCTCCTTCCAGGCCTCATCGCGGCCGGCTACCCGCGGTCGTCCGCGAGCTTCCCCGGCACCGGCGACGTCGTGCCGTTACGCCCGCCGCTGACGCGGCGTCCCGTTGCCGACGCCTACGTCCGCGGCGGCACCGCCGCGGAGGTGAACTTCGGCACCGCCGCGCAGCTGCTGGCGAAGCTCGGGGTCTCCGACGACAACTCGCAGATCAGCTACATGAAGTTCGATTTGCGCGACGTGGCATTGGTCGGCCGGGCGACGCTGCGTCTCAGCAGCCGGCTCTCGAACACCGCCACCAGCAGCGTGGAGACGATCGTCCGCGCCGTTGCCAATACCTCGTGGGACGAGCGCACGGTCACCTGGCGCAACCGGCCGGCGATCGGCGCGGCGCTCGGCTCGATCACCGTCCGCGGCACGACGGCGCAGTGGCACGAGGTGGACGTCACGTCGTACGTGCAGGCCGAGAAGCGCGCCGGCCGCAACGTGATCACGCTGGCGCTGCAGAACGCCACGCAATCGAGCGCACAGGTGCAGGCGGCGTCGAGGGAAACAGGCGCGGAAGCGCCGGCGCTGGTTATCGTGCCGTAGCGCGGCTCCCGCTCACCGACACAACCCAGGCGCCGCAGGCTCCGACGGCGCGCGGCGGACGTCCAGATACTGGACCGTCGGCGGCATCGTCGGCGCCAGGGTGATCGCGACCTGCAGCTTGCCGCGCTCGCAGTTCATCGTCCACCTGCCGCGCAGCGCGTTCTCCACCTCGTCGAAGCCGCTGCCGGCGGTGCACGCGCCGACGCCGGCGCGCACCGCCTCGATCGCCGCGCGGCGGCGTTCCGCGGTCTGGTCGAGAAACAGGTTGTCGGCGGCAATCCGCTTCGCCGCGGCGTCGTCCCATTGGACGACCAGCTTCGACACCGCATCGCGCGCTTCGGTGAGCGCAGCCGACGGCTTCGGCGCTCGCGGCTGCAGGCCGCCTTTCGTCACCATCACGTCGAGCACGTTGTTGGCGACGCCTCCCCAGCCGGTGTAGGTGAGATTGCCGAAGGCAATGAAGCCCACTCCATACTCGGGCAGCCAGGTCATCACCGATCCGAACCCTGGCAGGCCGCCGCCGTGCGCGACGACGTGGCGAAACGCGCAGGTTTGGGAGACGCGCAAGCCGTAGCCATAGCCGCCGGAGGTGAACTGCACGCCGCCTGCCGGATCGCGCGAGACCGATGCCGGCGCCGGCCGCCACACCTGCTGCATCTCGCGCAGCGACGCGCGCCGGATCGGGCCCTGTTCCGCGCCGTCGCGCGGCGGCCACGCCGAGAGCAGCGCGCCGACGTAGCGCCCGAGATCGTTGACCGACGTCAGCATGCCGCCCATCGAGCCGAACGATCCGTTCGACAGCAGCGGCTCGTTCTTCCAGCGATCGTCTTCCCATCGATAGCCGTGCGCCAGCTTCGATGAAGAAACGTCTGCCTGCTCGAGCGTGGTGTCGTTCATGCCGAGCGGCTTCAGGACGTTCGCCGCCACGTAGTCGCCGTACTTCATCTTCGCCACGTTGGCGACGATGCGGCCGAGGATGGCGAACCCGTAGTTCGAGTACTCGTAGGCGACGCCCGGCGCGTTCGAGAACGGGATGCCGCCGCGCAGCATCGCCGACAGGTCCTCTTCGCTGTCGGCAAGCTGCCGATCGCCCCACGGGTTGTCCTCCGGAAATCCTTCCGCGTGCGAGAGCAGATGCCGGATGGTGATGCGCGGCGAGTCAGTGGTCGGATATTTCAAGCCCTTCAGCTCCGGCGCATAGCGCTCCGCAGGATCTTCGAGCGAGAGCTTCCCTTCATCGCGCAGCTTCAGGATCGACATCGCCGTGAAGCTCTTGGTCATCGACGCGATGCGGAAGACGGTATCGCCGGCGACCGGCGCCTTCGTCTCCACGTCGCGCAGCCCCGCGGTTCCGGAATGCGCGAGGCGGCCGTCGACGATGACGCCCCAGGCGGCGCCGGGAACATGACGGCGGGCGATGAAGTCGTGGACGAGGCGATCCACCTCGGCATATGCGTCGGCCAGGCGAGCGCGGTCCGCCTGAAGTCCGGCGTCCGCGGAAAGGCGGACACTACGAGGGGAGGACGCCGCCAGCGCGGCCATCACCACCGCGAAAATGATGCTCGAGGCTCGAGTCATGGCGCCATAGTATGCGTTAGTATTCGCCTCACGATTTCAGGATACGGAGGCCTCAGATGAGCATTCTAGGATGGCTGGTCGGCGCGGTCGCGTTTCTCGCCTGTGTCGCGCAGCCGCTGGCACAGTCGAACAGCAGCTGGCGGCCGACCGTTGTCGCGCGCCACGGGATGGTGGCGGCCGGGCATCCGCTCGCCGCCGAGGCCGGGCTGCGGATCCTCAAGGCGGGCGGCAACGCGGTCGACGCCGCGATTGCCACCTGGGCGGTGCAGGGTCAGGTCGAGCCGGGCATGACCGGCCTCGGCGCCGACATGTTCGCGCTGATCTATCTCGCCAAGACCGGCGAGGTGAAGTTCATCAACGGCACCGGCTTCGCGCCCCAGGCGGCGACGATCGACTTCTACAAGTCGAAGGGCGGGCTGCCCGATGAGGGTCCGTTGTCGATCGCGGTACCCGGCGCGGTCGGCGGCGCCGCGCTGGCGCTGAAGAAGTACGGCACCAGGCCGCTCAGCGACGTGCTCGCGCCGGCGATCGAGATCGCCGAACAGGGCTTCCCCATCACCGAGACGCTCGCCGGCCAGCTGGCGAGCGGCCGCGAGAAGCTCGCGAAATGGCCCTCGACGACGAAGATCTGGTTCAAGGACGGGAAGCCGCTGACGACCGGCGACATCCTGGTCAACCCGGAGCTGGCGAAGACGCTGCGCGCGATTGCGGCACAGGGGCCCGACGTCTTCTACAAAGGCGAGATCGCGAAGACGACCGCCGACTTCCTCAAGAAGTCGGGCGGCATCATCACCGAGGCCGACCTGCGCAGCTACGAGCCGTTCGAGGACGCGCCGGTGCGCACCAACTACCGCGGCATCGACGTCTACGAGTGCCCGCCGAACTCGCAGGGCTTCCTGATGCTCGAGGCGCTGAACATCCTCGAGGGGTTCGACCTGAAAGCGATGGGCCACAACAGCGTGCCCTACCTGCACGCAGTCACCGAGGCGCTGAAGCTGTCGTTCGCCGATCGCAACAAGTATGTCGGCGATCCGAAGTTCGTCACCAACATCCCGATGAAGGCGTTGCTGTCGAAAGAGTATGCCGCGACGCGGCGCGCGCAGATCAACCCCGACAAGGCAATCGAGGGGGAGCCGGCGCCGGGCGATCCGTTCAAGTTCACGACCTCGTCGGCGCAAGCCTACGCCGCGCCGCAACCGACGCCGTCGCACGTCGGCGCGTTCAACCCGGACGAGATCCTGAACCTCACCACCTACCTGACGGTCGTCGACAAGGATCACAACATGGTGTCGCTGACCTCGAGCCTCTTGAGCGGGTTCGGCAGCGGCCTGGTGGTCGAGAACGGCGGCTTCTTCCTCAACGATCGGATGCGCTACTTCTACCTCGAGCCCGACAACGTCAACTCGCTGCAGCCGGGCAAGCGCGTGCGGCAGACGATCAACCCGGCGATGGCGCTGCGCGACGGCAAGCCGTTCCTCGCCTTCGGTACGCCGGGCGCCGACACGCAGCCGCAGACGCAGCTCCAGTTCTTCCTCAACGTCGTCGAGTTCGGGATGCCGGTGCAGCGCGCGCTGGAGCAGCCGTCGGTGATCAGCAACAGCTTCCGCGACTCGTACTCCCCGCACGCGGTCGTCGGCAAGCTGCTGACGCCGGCGATGCTGCCGCAGAACGTCAAGGACGGTCTCGCGGCGAAGGGGCACAAGCTGGATATCCGCGACGTGAAGGGCGTCGGGTCGGTGAAAGGGATTCTGATCGATCCGAGGACGGGCGTCCTGCACGGAGGGGTCAGTCCGACGGGTGACAGCTACGTGATGGCGTGGTAGGCGTCTGTCGCTCGAGGCTGGTGGGGCGGGTAGGGCTGGTAGGGAAAACGCTTGTCTTTTCTTGAACGCGGCTCATCGAGCCGGCGTGAGTTCCTCGCTGCGGCAGCGGTGGCCGCGCTCTGTCGGCCATCACGCGCGCGGGCGGCCGAGCCGCCTCGCTTCGGCGAGAACCCGCTCAAGCTCGGAAGCGATCGCGACGGCATCCTCTACATCCCGAAAGGCTACAAGGACGGGACGCCGGCGCCGATGGCGCTCGTTTTCCACGGCGCCGGCAGCACCGGGCGCAATGTCAGCTACGCCTACGAGATCGCCGACGACCTCGGCGTGATCCTGCTGGCGCCGGATTCACGCGACGAGGCGACGTGGGACATGCTGGTCGGCGGCTTCGGGCCCGACATCGACTTCATCGGCGCCGCGCTGAAGCAGACCTACGCAAGCTGCTCGGTCGATCGCACGCGGATGGCGATCGCCGGCCACTCAGACGGCGCCTCCTACGCGCTGTCGCTCGGCATCGGCACCGGCGAGACCTTCGGCCGGATCATGGCCTTCTCGCCCGGGGTGATGCAGCCGATCGAGGTGCACGGCAAGCCGCGCATCTTCATCTCGCACGGCATCAGCGATCAGGTGATGCCGATCGACGTCACCAGCCGCCAGTTCGTGCCGCGGTTGAAGAAGCTGGGGTACGACGTGACGTACCGCGAATACGAGGGACGTCACGGCGTACCGAGGGAAGTGGTGCGCGAAGGGTTCGACTGGTTCGTCGGCAAACCATCGAACCCGTAGCGAAGAAAGCCGCGAACCCCTTAGCGAAGAAAGCCAGCCCCCAGCCCCTGGAGCGAAGCCAGCCCCCAGCCCTATTTCTTAATCGACGGATGCGTGTAGCCCGCCTGCAGCACGCGCGCCGACGGACGGAAGCTCAGATAGTCGACGTGATCGCCGATGTCGGTCCACCCGTGCGGCACGCCCGCCGGGATGATGATGATGTCGCCGGTCTTGACGACCTTGCGGACCAGGTCGGCGCCGACCGCGGTGCCGCTGCACGACGGGCCGTTCAGCACTTTGGTGACTTCGCTCTCCGGCGGCGACTTGCGGCCGTTGACGATCTTGCCGCCGGTGACGAGCGTGCCGCCGCCGGAGATGATGAGATATCCCTCGGTCTGCTGATCGTGGGCGATCATGCCCGGCGCGCCGCCGGTGGCCGGCGCCGTCGACTGCTCGCCGCACGGTTCGGCCGGCGCCGCCGCGGCGCCGCCGCGCCCGCCCGCCGCCCCGGCGCCGCCGCCGGCTCCGGCCGCCGCGCCGCCGCCCGCCCCCGCACCGGCGCCCGCCCCCGCACCGCCGCCGCGCGCGCCGCCGCCGGTGGCGCCGCGGTGGATGACGCCGATGGCGTAATTCTCGGGGCCGATGTCGACCACCTTGATCGTGCGGTCGACACCGGGCGTCGCGTTCACCGCTTTCACTTCCTCGTCGGTGATGTATGTCGCCGACCTCGGCGCCTGGGCCAGACCGACCGCCGGCGTCAGCGCCGCCGCGAGCGTCAGTGCTTGCAGGACTCTCTTCGTCATCTGTCCTCTCCCCTTTCGCCGCATACTATACAGCCTGCTGTCGTAGCGCAGCCCTTCAGGGCTGCCCTCCGCGAACGGAGCACACCATGTCTTCACGCATCGTGACGGCGCTTCTCGCCACATGCCTCTTCACGCCGCTCCTCGCGTTCGCGCCCGACGGGGCGCGCGCGCCGCGCAACGCCGCCGAGTTCGACGCGCTCTTCCAGCAGGTGAAGAACTGGGGCCGCTGGGGACCCAACGACGAGCTCGGCTCGATCAACCTGGTGACCGCGGCGAAGCGCAGGCAGGCGGCGGCGCTGGTCAAGACCGGCGAGACCGTCTCGCTCGCGCACAACCCGATGACCGAGAAGGCCGACGACAACGCCAACCCGTTCGAGCACACCATGCTGCGCGGCTTCAGCATGGACCGCTACGCCGTCTCGTATCACGGCTACGCCCACAGCCACATCGACGCGCTGTGCCACATCCTTTACAAGGACCAGACCTACAACGGCTACGCCCGCGCCGATGTCAACACCGAGACCGGCTGCAGGAAACTGGGAATCCAGAACCTGAAGAACGGCGTCGTCACGCGCGGCGTGCTGGTCGACGTGCCGCGGCTGAAGAACGTGCCGTATCTCGAGCCCGGCACGCCGATCTACGTCGAGGATCTCGAGGCGTGGGAGAAGAAGTCGGGCGTGAAGATCGCCTCCGGCGACGCGGTGCTGGTGCGGACCGGACGCTGGGCGCGGCGCGCGCAGCTCGGGCCGTGGAACGTCGGCCAGAACCAGGCCGGGCTGCACGCGTCGGTCGCGCCGTGGATCAAGGCGCGCGGCGTCGCGCTTCTCGGCGGCGACGTCGCGTCGGACGTCGTGCCGTCAGGCGTCGAAGGGATCGCGCTGCCGATTCACACGCTGATGATCACGGGGCTCGGCGTGAACCTGCTCGACAATCAGGATCTGGAAGCGCTCGGGGAGACCGCGGCGCGCTTGAACCGGTGGGAGTTCATGCTGACGGTCAACCCGGTGCCGGTCACCGGCGGCACGGGATTCCCGCTGAACGCTATCGCAATGTTCTAGGAGACACCACCATGATGATGACTCGCCGAGATGCTGTTGCCGCCTTCGCGCTCTTCGCCGAACTGCTCGCCTCCGACCGCGAGGTCGCCGCACAGGCTCAACCCGCGCCCGGGGCGGCTCCCCCGCCAAGGCCGCCGGTGTTCAAGCAGGACCTCCCGAACGTGTCGCTCGACGGGTGGGAAGTCACCGTCAGCCCCGTCGACTATCCGCCCGGGCGAGTCGGCGCGGTGCATCACCACGCAGGCTTCGTGCTGGCGTACGTCCTCGAAGGCGCCGTGATCACCAAGATCTCCGGGCAGGGTGAGGAAAAGCGCTACGAGACCGGGCAGATGTTCTACGAGCAGCCGGGCGCGACGCACGAGGTGTCGAAGAACGCGAGCCAGACGCAGCCCGCGAAGTTGCTGGCGATGATCTTTGCGAAGAAAGGATCGACGCTGACGACGCCTGGCCGGGCGAGCGCGTGAGTCGGTGGCTAGTTGCTGGATGCTAGTTGCTGGATGCTAGCTGCTAGGTGTCAGGTGCGGGGCTTTTTGCGCCTAGCAACCAGCAACTAGCAACCAGCTACTGACTGGAGTTCGGTCCGTCGACGGTAACCGTCACATCGTACGGCGCGCGCAGGATGCCGTCGTGGCCGAAGGCGCGCAGCGTGTAGGTGCCGGCTTTCGTGAACGTCGCCTTCACTTCCACCTTGCCGTCGACGACCTTGATGTAGCCTTCCGGATCGAACGTGACTTGCGCTGGCCCGCGATAGACCAGCCACAGCACCGACAGGGCACCTGCCACGGGGCGCGGACGCACGGGCAGCGGCACGTTGACCGGCGATGGCGGCGCGCCCCGCAGCGTCGGCTCCTGCTGGCGCTGCGGCCTCGGTTTCTGATTCGGCGGCGGGATGCCGTCGTCGGTTACTGCCGCGGTGATCGTGACCGGCGTGCCGGCGCGCGGCCGCGCGATCGGATCAATCTTCACGACCGGCGGCTGGTCCTTCGCAATCAGCTCGTTGCTCGTCTGCGTGCCGCCGCCGGCACCGCCGCCGTTCGAGACCTCGACCTTCCGGTCGATTTCCCAGATGTCGAGCAGCGTCGCCCGCGCCACTTCGGCCTTCCCGTTCGCGACGATCGTCCAGACGAGCTCCTTCTTCCTGTCCCAGTCCTTCGGCACGTTGACCCTGAAGAGGAAGTGATTCTCGCGCGGGTAGAAGTACGTCGGCTGACCCCGATCCGCAGGACCGGGGTCGAAGCCGTTCTGAGCGCTGACCGGAATGGCGAGCTCCTGAACATGGTTGCGGTTCAAGTAGCCGAACACCATGTTGAAGCTGCCGTCCGGGACCCGTTCCCATCCCTCGTACACGGGGACGACCGACTGGCCCGAGTTGAACCGAACGTGAAGCTCGGTGGACTGCGATTGTCCAAGCAGCGGGGCCACGGCAAGTGCGACCCACAGGGCAGCCCTGAAGGGCTGCGCTGCGAACGGCCGCACCAGACGCACGATGCGCAATCCGCGTTCCGCAAGCCGCAATGTCATTGCGGCTGCTGTCCCTGGCTGGTGGTCGTCGTCTTCCTGGCGCCTTTGCGCGCCTCGAACTCCGCCTTGTACTCGTCGTCCGTGTAGTCGTACCACGTGATCCAGGCGAAGCCCATCTCGTCGATCGTCCGCTGGCCGCTGCCCACCCAGTTCCTCGCATCGGGGTTGGCCTTGCTCGGCGAGTTGTCGTGCCACGAAATCACGTGGAGGATCGTCCCGGCCGGATAGATCGGCGCCACATCGTCCGCGTAGACGCTGACCAGGTGCCAGTTGAAGCTCCAGTCGGCGCAGCTGATCTGCTCGGTCTTGTTGTCCGGGTAGATCAATTCGATGCACTGCCGCTTCCCG
>Ga0111538_10005241_pt1 | contig 17764 bp, 17 predicted proteins | sample SoiMethybrSBSTD1_FD_79669 | JGI IMG/M metagenome (GOLD analysis project Ga0111538, IMG submission 79669) | Bulk soil microbial communities from a Populus tree surrounding site in Tennessee, USA - Soil MetaG P. TD hybrid SBSTD1 (version 2)... | ecosystem: Environmental > Terrestrial > Soil >...
ATATTTCCTACGAACATTCCCTATAGGGATGGGAGGAGCTCAGCAATGAAGCCAACTTGCAGGGTGTTGCGGGATCAGGGGACCTTCCTGGCCAAGACCGGACTGCCCTATCGCTACGGCCTCACGCAGGAGTCGGTGGGCGCGCAGGGGCTCAGCATGCACGTCATCAGCATCCCGCCCGGCGAGCGGGCCAGGGCGCACATGCATGCCGGTCACGAGTCGATGCTGTTCCTCATCAGCGGGGAGGCGGAGACCTATTTCGGTGACAACCTCGCCGAGCACGTGACCCTGCGGGCGGGCGACCTGCAGTACATCCCGGCCGGATGCCCGCACCTGTCGGTCAACCGCAGCCGGACCGAACCATGCGTCGGCGTGGTCGCGCGCACCGATCCCAACGAGCAGGAGAGCGTCGTGATGTTGCCCGAGCTCGACAAGCTGGTGCCGATCGAGCTGCCGGCGGCGGGGAGCCGGACCGATGCGTGAGATCGAGATCGAGTGGCACCCGCTCGGCATCACCGTCACGGCGCGCCTGTTCGAGACGCAGAACCGTAACCTCGGCGACCTCCTGTGGGGCGCGTTGCCGTACAACGCGCTGCAGAACCACGCGCTGGTCTCGGGCCACCACCTCTACCATCTGGTGCCGCTGGTCGATCTCATTCATACGCCGGCGCAGCAGAAGGTCGACCGCACCCTGTCACCCGACGGCACGCTGTTCCTCTCGCAGCTCCAGCACCTCGCGATCAAGTACGGGCCGCTGTCGGAGTACATCCCGGCGGCGCCGGTGGGCTGCGTCATCCCCGAGCACCTGCCGCGCCTTCGCGAGGCCGGCCGCGCCTGCTGGAACGCGACCGTCGGCAGCAAGGACGTCGTCGAGGTTCGCGTCCGCCGCTCGGGTGAAGAGGCCCCCGACTACCGGCTGCCCTGGCCGGACGTCGCGCTGCCCGCGGAGGTCGATGCGCTCGTCGCCCGGATCCGCCGCGAGACCGAGGCGATCTGGATCGCGCCGCCGACCGAAATCGTGCGCCTGCACGCCGGTGACATCGCGAGCCGGGCGGGTAGCTACGATCAGTACTTCTCGACCCTGGTGTTCCTCAACGGGGAGACCCGGCCGCTCGGCTACTGCGCGCTCAACGGCCTGGTCCGCCTGTGCACCAACGACAACATCTCGCTCGCAACGCTCTGCGAGATGACGCCCGCCTTCATCCGCACGCCAGCCGAGTTCCTCGGCTACGTCGGGCTCGAGACCCTCTGGCAGTTCACCCAGGAGACGCTCCGCCTCCTGCCCGCGCTCGAGAGCAAGGCGCAGTACCTGGCGTCGATCGGTGCGCTTGCGCTCTACGCCAACGTGCTGAACACGTGGAACCTGCAGTATTTCCCGTGGCGGCACGGAGTCGACTATCCAGCTGCGGAGCCCCGCGCCGTCCGGGCCTGATCCGTCACCACGCGACCGGGGTCGCGAGGCTGGTGCATTCGTCACGGCGCGGGGTCAGTCCCCATCGCGGGAGGCCAGATGTCCTCGCGAACGACCGTTTGCAGTCCCTGTCGCCATGCGGGGTAGCGCGCGGCGCGATCTGGAACTGCGCGTGCAATCGACCCGGCTCCGAGCGGAGGGAGATGTGCCGATGCGACGAGCTGCCTGGTCCGGATCCGTTGTTCCTGTGTTGTCGCTCACGGCGATGACGTTGCTCGGCGCCGCCGCCTGCGGCGGCAGTGGAGAGTCGTCGGCAGAGATCGTCACCGAGCCGGTCCACCACATCGAGGTCGACAACGCGCTGGCGAGCGCCGACTTCGGCCCGAGCGCGATCGGCTACGTGCTCGACAGCGCCGTGGTGCTCGATCTCGGTCTGTCTAGCGGCGACGACTACGACGTCGTGTCGCACAGCACGACCCCCGGGCTGCGCCACATCCGGCTGCAGCAGAAGTACCTCGGCGTCCCGGTCTACAACTCGATCCTCGTCGCCCATGCCGACGACACCACGTTCCTCGGCTTCAACGGCTACCTCACCCGCAACCTCGACGGCTTCGACGTCACGCCGGCGGTGACCAGCGACGAGGCGCTGGCGGCCGCCAAGGCCGACCACGCAGGCGGCACCTCGGTCCAGTACAGCGACAGCGACGGCCGCCTGGTCATCCTGCCGGGCAGCGATGGGGTGGGCGCCCGCCTCGCCTGGCAGGTCTCGTTCAGGAACCTGGCGACCAGCAGCGTGCCGCCCGGCTGGTGGATCTACTTCGTCGACGCGCAGGGCGGCGGCGTGATCGACAAGTACAACAACCTGCAGACCGCGCTCGTCCAGGGCTCGGGTCCGGGCGGCAACGCCAAGCGAGCGCGGACCTGGACGTCCCAGCTCGACCTCGAGGAGGACGGGGGCGAGTTCGTGATGGAGACCGACCGGCTGCGCACGCTCGACAACAGCAACGCCGACGAGGTGGTCCACGGAGCCGACAAGGACAACATGGAGGACCCGGTGGCCAACGACGCGCACGGGTTCGCCGAGATCACGCTCGACATGATGCAGAACTGGATGGGACGCGATTCGATCGACGACAACGGGATGCTGATCGAGACCCGCGTCCACGTGAGCGATGTGTGCGGCTGGGGCCCCAACAACGCCTGCTGGGACGGCAGCAAGCTGAACATCGGCACCGGCGGCGCCTTCGGCTCGAGAGGCAGCTTCCACGAGTGGGCCGGCGCGGTCGACCTCGTCGGGCACGAGATGAACCACGGCTTCACCCAGCACCACTCGGCGCTGGTCTATTCGGGCCAGTCGGGCGGGCTCAACGAGTCCTTCTCCGACATCGCCGGCACGGTCGCCGAGTTCTACGACGAAGGGGAGGCCGCCGACCTGAACCTGTTCGAGGACATCTTCACCGGCGAGGCGTTCCGCTTCATGTGCGACCCCGGCAAGGACGGCCAGTCGCTCGGCGACGCCGGCGACTACACCGCCAGCGTCGACGTCCACTACACGAGCGGCATCCCCAACCGGGCCTTCTGCCTGTCGGTCGGCCGCTACAAGGCGGCGACCGGCAACTCCTCGACCTCCGGCGCGGTCTATGCGATCGGCCACATCTGGTACGCGGCCAACGCCGCCTACTGGACGTCGGGAACCACCTTCGTCCAGGCCTGTCGCGGCACCATCGACGCCGCGCGCGCGCTCGGCTACTCGAGCGACGTCGTCCAGGGTCTGGCCGACTCGTGGGCGGACGTCGGGGTCGTGTGCGACAGCGGCACGATGGTGTGCAACTCGAACGGCACCTGCGACGCCGCCAGCGGCGAGACCTGCGCCAGCTGCAACGACGACTGCGGTTCCTGCGCCCAGGACTGCAGCTTCTGGAAGAAGGCCAAGTGCAAGATCGGCATCGGCGACTGCAGCCAGTGCGGCGACGACTCCGGTTGCGGCGACGGCATCTGCGACGGCGACGAGAGCGACTCGAACTGCGCGCAGGACTGCGGCTGCGCCGCCCTCGACTGCGAGCAGGTCGCTCCGTTCGGCTGCTTCTGCGACGACGCATGCGAGGAGTACGGGGACTGCTGCTCCGACCACGACGACGTCTGCATGTGACTCCTGCCGGCCTCGCTCCCGCTCCCGGCGAACGACGGCCGGCGCAAAATTGCCATCGCGCGCTCGACATCGGGCGGCTGCGATCTACATGGTCCACGACAGGAGGTGGCCATGCGCGCAGCCGTGATCGACACGTTCAATCAGCCCTGGCAGCTCAGAGACCTGCCCGACCCGCGACCGGCTCCTGGCCAGGTGGTGATCCGGGTCCACTCGTCCGGCATGTGTTACACGGATCTGCACGCCCATCACGGCGTCTTTCCGCTCAAGACGCCCTTCGTCGCAGGCCACGAACCAGCCGGGGTGGTCGTCGAGGTCGGCGCCGGCGTGACCGACCTGCGCGTCGGCGACCGCGTCGGCGTCTTCTGGAGCCAGAAGGGCTGCGGGCGCTGCGCGGTCTGTCAGGCCGGTCATCAAGGAGCCTGTCCGGATGCGCAGTCGTGGATGCACCTCGGTGGGAGTAACTCCGAGCTGATGCTGGCCTGGGCGTCCGGTTGCGCGCTCATCCCCGAGGGCGCCTCCTTCGAGGCGGCCGCCCCGATCTTCTGCGCCGGCTACACGACCATGAGCGGGCTGCGCAACGCCGACCCCAAGCCGGGCGAGCGCGTCGCGGTCCTCGGGCTCGGTGGGCTCGGCCACCTGGCGCTGCAGTTCTCCCGGGCGCTCGGCCTCGAGACCGTGGCGATGACCGGACAGGCCGACAAGAAGAAGGAGCTCACCGAGCTCGGCGCCGACGAGGTCATCCTCGCCGGTGACGACCCGGGAAAGAGCCTGCGCGACGCGGGCGGCGCCGACATCGTCTTGTCGACCACGAACTCGGCGCGGCAGATCTCCTCGACCTTCGCCGGCCTGCGGCCCGGCGGCCGCTTCATCAACATGGGCCTGCCCGATGGCCCCATCGAGATCGACCCGATGGTGCTGATGTTCGGCCAGCGCCAGCTGCGCGGCAGCTCGCAGGACGAGCGCAGCGACCTGCGCGAGGCGCTGGTCATGGTGGCCACCGGCAAGGTGAAGCCGGTCCTGGAGACCTACCCGCTCGATCGGGTCAACGACGCCCGCGAGCGCCTGGCGGCCGGCAAGGTCCGCTACCGCGCAGTCCTCCAGCTCGCCTGACCCTTGCGCGAAAGTGGCGCGGCCGCGGCGCCTTGAGCAGGATGGGGGGATGCCGGAGCAGAAGGAGGGGCGCGCGCGCAAGGCGCCGCTCGGCGATCACGCGCCGGTGGTGGAGTCGCCGGGGCGGCCGGTCGATCTCATCCTGCTCGCGGCCGTGCTCGGGCTGGTGGTGATCGGGACGATCGAGGTCTACAGCTCGAGCGCGGTCTACGCGATGAAGCGGAGCGGCGACGCCGCCTACTTCCTCAAGCGACAGCTCATGTGGGTCGGGCTCGGGCTCGGCGCGATGTGGCTGGGCGCGCGCACGGATCATCGGTGGCTGGCCCGGCGGACCTACTCCCTCCTGGTGGCGGCGCTGGCCGCGCTGGTCGCGGTCCTCCTGGTCGGGGCGACCATCAACAGCGCGCGGCGCTGGTTCGTTCTCGGGCCGCTGTCGATCCAGCCGGTCGAGCTGGCCAAGCTGTCGCTGGTGACCTACCTGGCCTACAGCCTCAGCCGCAAGGCGGACCGGCTGGAGAAGTTCACCATCGGCTTCGTGCCGCATCTCCTGGTGTGCGCGGTGATGATGGCGCTCCTGCTCAAGCAGCCGGACCTGGGCTCGTCGATCATCCTGGGCGCCACCACCCTCACGCTCCTGTTCGTCGCCGGCACGCGGACCTCCTACATCCTGCTCTCGGTCCTGGCGGCGGCTCCCGTCGCCTACCACTTCATCGTCGGGACGCCGTGGCGGATGAAGCGGTTCCTCGCCTTCTTCAACCCGGAGGCCTTCTCCGACAGCGTGGCGTATCAGATCGTGCAGGCGCACATCGCGGTCGGCTCGGGCGGGGCGACCGGGCAGGGGCTGGGGGACGGACTGCAGCAGCTCGGCTACATGCCCGAGGGGCACTCCGACTTCATCGCGGCCGCCATCGGCGAGGAGCTCGGGTTCGCCGGTCTCCTGGTGGTGCTGGTGCTCTACGGCGTCGTGCTGTGGCGCGGTGCGCGCGCCGCGCTGGTCGCGCGCGAGCCGTTCGGCGCCTACCTCGCGTTCGGCATCACGCTCGGCTTCGCGTTCCAGGCGGTGGTGAACTTCGGGGTCGTGCTCGGCCTCCTGCCGGCCAAGGGGATCACGCTTCCGCTGGTCAGCTACGGCGGCAGCTCGTTCATCATGTCGATGTACCTGGTCGGGATCGTGCTGAATGTGGGACGCGCGGCGGCGCCGGCGCCGGTCCTGCGCAAGCGCCAGGTGGTCAACATCGTCGCCGGCGCGCGGCGGCGGCGGCGGCGGGCGGCCATCGAGACCGGCTCGCCCGCCTGACCGGCTCCACGCGGGTGGACTAGGATGTCGCCATGCGTCTCCTGATCGCCGGCGGCGGAACCGGCGGCCATCTGTTTCCCGGCGTCGCGCTGGCCGAGGAGCTGCGCGCGCGCGAGCCGGAGGCTGCCATCCGGTTCGTCGGCACCGCGCGTGGGATCGAGGCGCGGGTCCTGCCGGAGCTCGGCTGGGACCTGGTCCTCATCGAGGTGAGCGGCCTCAAGACGGTCGGCGCGCTCGGCACGGTGCGCGGCCTCTTCCGCCTCCCGCGCGCCCTGTGGCAGTCGCGCCGGGTGGTGAAGCAGTTCGAGCCGGACGTGGTGGTCGGCGTGGGAGGCTACGCGTCGGGGCCGGTCGTGCTGATGGCGCGCTTGATGGGGATCCGGACCGGCATTCTCGAGCAGAACTCCATCGCCGGCTTCACCAACAAGCTGCTCGGCAAGCTGGTCCACGGCGTGTTCCTGCACTTCGTCGAGACCCGGAGGTTCTTCAACCCGAAGAAGATCCTCATGACCGGGAACCCGATCCGCCGGGACATCAGGCTCGCGCTGGAGTCGGGATCGGGATCGGGGTCGGGATCGGGATCGGGATCGGGATCGGGATCGGGATCGGGATCGGGGTTGCGGCTCTTCGCTTTCGGCGGGTCGCAGGGCGCCCAGGCGCTGAACGAGATCGTGGCAGACGCGGCAGCGCTCCTCGCCGCGCGCGGCGTCGCCCTCGACATCGTCCACCAGACCGGGACGCAGCACCTCGAAAAGACCCAGGCGCGCTACCAGGCCGCCGGGATGAAAGTGGACGCCCGCGCCTTTATAAAGGACATGGCGGCGGAGTACCGGAGGGCTGATCTCGTGGTCGCGCGAGCGGGCGCCACCACCGTGGCCGAGCTCGGCGTGGTCGGCCGCCCCGCGATTCTCGTCCCTTACCCCTTCGCCGCCGACAACCACCAGGAGGTCAACGCCCGCGAGATGGCCGAGGCCGGAGCCGCGCTCATGTTCAAGCAGTCGGAGCTAACTCCTGAGAAACTGGCCGACGTCGTCGCCGACCTGGCATCCCATCCCGAGATCCTGGCAAAGATGGGATCTGCTATGAAGTCGCTCGGAAAACCGAGGGCGGCCGCCGACATCCTCGACTGGTGCGCGCAGAGCCGCGCGAAGGATTAGACATGTTTCGCAAGGTAGACACCGTCGTCCATTTCGTCGGGATCGGCGGGATGGGCATGTGCGGCATCGCCGAGGTGCTGGCCAACATGGGGTACCGGGTGACCGGCTCGGACGCCAGCGCCAGCGAGATCACCCGGCACCTCGAATCGGTCGGCTGCCAGGTCCGCTACGGCCACAAGGCCGACAACCTCGGCAATGCCGACGTCGTGGTCGTGTCGAGCGCGATCAAGGGCTACAACCCGGAGATCGAGGCGGCGCGCGCGCGCCAGATCCCGGTCATCCCGCGCGCCGAGATGCTCGGCGAGCTGATGCGCATGAAGTTCGGCGTCGCGGTGGCCGGGGCGCACGGCAAGACCACGACCACCACCATGATCGCTTCGGTCCTCATGTCGGCCGGGCTGGATCCCACCGCGGTCATCGGCGGCCGGGTCAACTCGCTCGGCCTGGCCAACGCGCGCTGGGGCAAGAGCGAGTACCTGGTGGCCGAGGCGGACGAGTCGGACGGCTCGTTCCTCAAGCTCGCCCCGACGGTGGCGGTGGTGACCAACATGGACGCCGAGCACCTCGACCACTACGGCACGCTCGACAACATCAAGCGCGCCTTCGTCGACTTCATCAACCGCATCCCCTTCTACGGGGTCGCGGTCCTGTGCACCGACAACCCGGTGGTGCAGTCGATCGTCCCGGAGGTGCAGAAGCGGTTCGTCACCTACGGGATCGGCAACCAGGCCCAGTTCCGGGCGCGCAACATCCGCTACGAGGGCCTGTCGACCCGCTACGTGGTCTGGCGCGGCGCCGAGGAGCTGGGCGAGGTGGTGCTGTCGATGCCGGGCGCCCACAACGTGCTCAACTCGCTCGCCGTGCTGGCGGTCTGCGAGCACGTCGGGGTGCCGCTGTCGAGCGCGGTCCAGGCGCTGTCCAGCTTCGAGGGCATCCAGCGGCGCTTCACCGTGCGCGGCGAGGTCGGCGGCATCACCATCGTCGACGACTTCGGCCACCACCCGGCCGAGGTCCAGGCGACCCTGAGCGGCGCGCGGCAGGGCTTCCCGGGCCGGCGGATCGTCGCCGCCTTCCAGCCGCACCGCTACACGCGCACGCGCGATCAGTTCGAGGCCTTCACCACCGCCTTCGCCGACGCCGACGCGCTGGTGATGTGCGATGTCTTCGCCGCCGGCGAGGAGGCGATCGCCGGGATCAACTCGGCGGCGCTGGTCAAGGCGATCGAGAAGGCCGGCCACCGGCAGGTGAAGTACATCGCGCGGCGCGAGGACGTGGCGCCCTACCTGGCCCAGCTGTGCGACAAGGGCGACATGGTGATCACGCTCGGCGCCGGCGACATCCAGCTGACCTGCAACGAGCTCATCGAGCTGATCGAGAGCCGCGGCGAGCGCGCCGTCATCAAGAACCTGGCCCGACGGTGAACGCAGCGCTCAGAGCCGCCGTGTCAGTGTCAGATCTGAGCCCCGACGACCGCGTGCTCCTGGCCAAGCTCGGCGGTGCCCACGTCCGCTTCGACGAGCCGATGAGCCGCCACACCACGCTCAAGATCGGCGGACCGGCCGACGCCTGGTTCGCCCCGGTCGCGATCGAGGAGCTGCAGGCGGTGGTCGCCACCTGCGTTCGCCGCGGCCTGCGCATGACGCCGGTCGGCGGCGGCTCCAACCTCCTGGTGCGCGACGGCGGCATCCGCGGGGTGGCCATCGCGACCCGCAACCTGCGCGGGCTCGAGCGGATCGGAGCCACCGGGGTCAGGGTCGAGGCCGGCGTGTCGACCGGCAAGCTCCTGGCCAGCGCGACCCAGTGGGAGCTCGGCGGCCTCGAGTTCCTCGGCGGCGTGCCCGGCTCGGTCGGCGGCGGACTGGTGATGAACGCGGGCACCTACCTGGGCGAGTTCACCAGCGTGACCACCGAGGTGCGCTCGGTGCGCCTGTGCGACGGCGAGCTGGCGGTGCGCGACCACGATGCCTGCGGGTTCGTCTACCGGGGCTCGGCGCTGCCGCCCGACGAGGTGGTGGTCGAGGGGCGCCTCGAGCTCAGGCCGCGGCCGCGCGGCGAGATCGAGGCCGACGTGCGCGGGCTGCGCGACCGGCGGCGCGACCGCGAGCCGCAGAAGGTGTCGAACGCCGGCTCGGTGTTCAAGAACCCGCCGGGCGACTACGCCGGCCGCCTCATCGAGGTGGCCGGCCTGAAGGGAACCAGGGTCGGCGGCGCCGAGTGCTCGCCGGTCCACGCCAACTGGTTCGTCAACACGGGGGGAGCCACGGCCGCCGACATGCTGGAGCTCATCGGCATCGCGCGCGCCAGGGTGGCCGAGGTGCACGGCCTCGAGCTCGAGCTGGAATGGAAGGTCATCGGTGACGACTGATTACAGGGACGCGAAGGTCGGTGTCTTGATGGGCGGGCTGTCGAGCGAGCGGGAGGTCTCGCTCGAATCGGGCGCCGGCGTGCTCGAGGCGCTGATGGAGCGGGGCTACGACGCCATCGCCATCGACTGGGAAGAAGGGATGTGGCTGCCGAGCGAGCTCGAGGAGAACGACGTCGAGGTGGTGTGGAACGCGCTGCACGGGACGTACGGCGAGGACGGCGCGGTCCAGGGACTGCTCGCCTGCCTCGGGCTGCCCTACACCGGCAGCGGCATCCTGCCCAGCGCGCTGGCGATGGACAAGGTCGCCTCCAAGCGCATCTTCGAGTCGAACGGGGTGCCGACGCCGCGCTGGCGCATCGTCCCGCCCGACGCCGGGGTCGCCTTCGTCGAGGACTTCGCCTTGCCGCTGGTGGTCAAGCCTGCCCTCGAGGGCTCGTCGGTCGGGGTGTCGATCGTGCGCGAGCAGGGCGAGCTGGCCGCCGCCCTGGAGCTGGCGCGCCGCCACCGCGGGCCGACGCTGGTCGAGTCGTACATCGCCGGCGCCGAGGTCTGCGTCGGCATCCTCGACGACGAGGTGCTCGGCACCATCGAGATCCGGCCGGCCGCCGGGTTCTACGACTACGAGGCCAAGTACAAGCGAGACGACACGCAGTACCTGGTGCCGGCGCCGCTGCCGGCGCCGGTCGTCCAGCGGATCGAGGCGGCGGCGCTGGCTGCGCACCGCGCGCTCGGCTGCGCCGGCTACTCGCGGGTGGATCTCCGGGTCGACGCCTCGGGCGACCCCTTCCTCCTCGAGATCAACACGCTGCCGGGCATGACCTCGCACTCGCTCATCCCGAAGATCGCCGCCTACCGGGGCATCAGCTACGCGGATCTGTGCGAGCGGATCCTCTCGCTGGCCCACTCCTGATGCGGCTGGTCTGCGCCCTGCTGCTCGCCGCCGCCGCGTGCAAGGGGGACGCGGACAAGAAGGCGGCAGCCCCGCCGCTCTCCTCGACGCGCGACGCCGCCCCGGCGGCGGTCGACAAGAAGCCGCCGGCCGAGAAGCCCAGGTCGGCGGATGCGCCCAACCAGGCCGACGAAAAGGATGCGCAGGACCTCCTGACCGCGTGGCTGGTCGCGCAGACGTCGCCGGACTTCGCGGGGTACCAGAAGCTGTACGCCGATCGCTTCACCGGCGTGAGGCGGTCGGGCAAGAAGGTGCGACGATTCGACCGGGCGGGCTGGATGGTGGACCGCGGCCGGATGTTCGAGAAGCCGATGTCGGTGACCGCCGATGCGATCCACGTCATCTCGCATGGCGCCCAGACCCACCTCTTCTTCACCCAGACCTTCGAGCAGGGCAGCTACAAGGACACCGGCCGCAAGTGGATGGCGCTGGAACGGGCAGGGGACGGCGCCCTCCGCATCGTGCGCGAGGAGATGCTCGACTCGACGCTCATCGCCAGGCAGGAGAAGGAGCTCGGCGCCAAGGCGGCGCCGGCGGCCCCGGCGGCGGCAGGCGACGTCCAGCTCGGCTGGGCCGGCAAGCGCGACAAGCTCTACCTGGCGCCGATCGACGGCGACGGCGACCTGGTGCTGGGCCGCGCCAGCGGGTCGATCGGCACCGGCGACATCGCGGTCGGCGAGCACACGACCGACGCCGCGTCCGGCGCGATCGGCGGGGTGTCCGCCACCCGCGCCGTCGATCCCGCCCACTTGCCGCCCGCGCTGGCCGCTCGGATCGGCAAGACGGTCCAGATCCTCGACGGCGACCTCGGCCCGATCTGCCACGCGAAGATCAGCGGCTACTCGCTCGAGGTGACCGACTGGGCCCCGCAGGGCGCCGACGACGCCGACGCGGCGGCCGCCGCCCTCATGGCGGCCACCCCGGTGGTGGTCGCGCGGCTGCAGATGTCGGGCTGCCCGAAGGGGGGCGCGTTCGCACGCGACGTCGATCTGCCGGCCCTGCCGGAGGTCGGCACGCTCGACGACGCCGCCGAGGCGAAGATACGGGTGGCGGTGGGCCCGGCCGAGGACCCGGACGGTCTCACCGTCATGGCCGTCGCCGGCGATCCCAACCGCGCCATCGCGGCAGCGACCGGCCACACCGAGGACACCTGCGAGACCCAGGAGGAGTACCGGATGAAGCTCTTCCTGCTCACCAGGAGCGGCAAGAACTGGCGATCGGAGCCGTACGGCGACTACACCTACGAGGACTCGCTGGTGGTCGCGGTCGACGCCGACGGTGACGGCACGACCGACGTCTTCACCACCCGCGGGTCGCACCGGGGGCCGGGCACCAGCGATTTCTGGCAGGACGACGTGCGGATGTTCTGGCCCGCCGGTCTCGGCTGCGACGGCTGCGAAGGCGACGAGTGCGGCGACTAGACCCGGGCGAGGAGTCTAGGCGTCTTCGCGGCGCGCCTCGGCGATGAGCGCGAGCAGGGCGCAGGACATCACGAAGCGCGGGTCGCCGACTCCGGGCGCCAGCTCGACCTCGAACTCCTTGGTGAAGAAGCGGAAGATCTGGCGGATGGCGGCCGCCTGCCGCCCGTTGAGCACCACCTCGTGCTTCGAGGTGAGGATGGGGAAGAAGCGGCGCAGGATGGAGGCGCCCTTCTCCTCGACGAAGCCGATCTCCTGGCCGTCGGGGTCGCGGACGATGAACTTGTCGCGGACGATCGAGCGCAGGCCGCGCTTCTGCACCGAGCCGAGCACCTGGCCGGTCTCGACGTCGGTGACCTCGAAGGCGAAGTTGATGGCGATGACCTGGCGCGACTTGATGAACAGGAGCGGCCGGCTCTGCGCCTCGTCGGCGTAGACCGTGAACTCCTCGCGGAAGCGGAACACGGGGTGCTTGACCAGCATCATCAGCTGGCCGTCCATGGTGAAGACGCGGAAGGTCCGCTCGAAGATCGACCAGAACCGCCGCTTGATGCGGTAGCGGGACTGGCTGGTGAGCGAGACCGGCTGGACCTCGCGGGTGAGTGCGGTGCTCATCGGTTGAGAGCCGACGCTACCAGCCGCCTCCGCCCTGGTCGACCTCTTCCTTCGCCGCCGGCGCCGCGGAGGCTTCGACTGAGCAGTCGCGGATGACCCAGTCGTTGCCGCCCGTGCCGGCCGATTGCATCCCGTCGGGCCCCTCCTGCGCCTTGTACTCGTCGGTCTGCTCGAGGGTGCCGGTCACCGTGACCTTGGTGCCCACCTGGTCGGCTCGCCACTCCTGCCTGCCCATGCAGTAGATGACCAGACCGCCGGTCGAGACCACCGGGCCGAGCTTGGCGTTGAGCGCGGTGCCGGCGACCCGGACGGTCTTGCCGATCGCGGCCTTCGCCGTGTCGCTGTCGGTCACCGCGGTCGCCGACGAGCCGGACGCGGGCGGCGGCGACGACGGACCGCCACCACCGCCGGAGTCATTGGCCGACGCGCAGGCGAACAGGAGGGCGCAGGAGATCACGATCAGCTTCATATCACGGCGCGGTCAGGGCCTCTTCGACCGCCTTCAGGGTACCAGAGTACATGATCTGGCCGAGGTGGTTGCCCGGAGTCGGGTCGATGCCGCGCAGCACCAGGGTGCGGGCGCCCGGCCGGCGCGTGTCGCGGCTCTGGACGAACCCGTCGCCCGGGCCGATGCGCGGGCCGCGCTTCAGCTTCAGGGTCGGCGCTCCCTGGTAGGCGATATCGACCCGGTCGCCCTCGATCTTGCTGTCGATCTCCTCGCGCGCTCCGTCGAGCCGGGCCAGGTAGGACGAGCCCTCGGCCAGCTCGGAGGCGGCCTGGCGCATCCCGAGCAGCCCGCCGAGCCGCGAGTTGCCGACGTTGCCGGTCCAGGTGCCGGCGAAGACCGGCCCGACCGCGACAACGCCGGTGATCTTGATCCCGTCGCGCACCGGATCGATGTGGTCGAGCAGGGCGGCGCGGAAGTGGGTGTCACCGGCGCTGTGGGTCACCACCTTGAGCGGCAGGCGGCCGGTGCCGCCGTTGGCCTTCTTCAGCGCGCGCACCGCCGAGGCGATCTCGCCCGACTTCAGCGCCTGCCCCGCGCGCGGGTTGGAGAACTGCACGGTCACCAGCTTGGTGGCGCGCACCTCGGCGTCGCTGAGGACGCGACCGCTCGGTCTGTTGGCGCGGAAGCGGCCCTCCTTCGCCACGTAGACCGCCGCCACCGCGCCGTTGGTCGGGTTGCCGAGGAAGTGCTTCATCGCGGGACGCAGCGAGCGCCAGCCGAGGGTGTGGCCGGGGATCCAGAGGGTGGTGTGCGGCAGCGCCGCCGATGGCGCCTTCCTGCCGAACGTCACCCGCAGCGCCTCGCGCGCCTTGCGGAACAGGCCGCGAGTCGGAGTGGCGGACTTCTTGAAACCGACGATGCGCCGGTTCTTCATCACCGGCGACAGGTAGGTGGTGCCCTTGTGTTGTTGCTTCTCCGGCGCGGGCACCTTGCCGCGCTGCGAGCCGGCCTGCGCGGGCGCGGGCACGGCGACGGCAGCAAGCGCCGAAGCAGCGAAGACGATTCTGGCAATACGCATTGGCGGGGGGTGGTGCAACGGACGGACCACCAGGCCACGTCCGCGGGATCCGCGGAGTCGGGCTGCGGCGTCCGTCACGCTCGGCGGCGGCGTGGCTACTCGAGCTTCCAGCCGGGCTTTGCTAGCATGGAAGGACTGCGGGACTCAGGGCCCGTGACGCGACTCGGACGCTGTCGGACACAAGGGCCGACGTCATAACGGTCAAACGGAGGAAGAGTCATGTCGCAGTGGATCGATCCGCCCGAGCGGGTGGAGCAGCGTCTTCTCATCGCGTTCGTCGACCTCACGCGCTTCTCGGCGCAGAGCCGCCGCCTCGGCGACATGGAGATCGCCGCCGTCATGGACGCGATGTACCGGCGGGTCGGCGCCGCCATCGCGGCGGCCGGCGGCCGGGTGGTCAAGTTCATCGGCGATGCGTCGCTCATCGTCTTCGCCGAGGACGCGGTCGACACCGGCGTGTCGGCGCTCCTCGACCTCAAGCAGGAGCTCGACGCCCACTTCCTGGAGATCGGCTGGGAGTGCCGCGCGGCGGTCAAGATCCACGTCGGCACCGCGGTCGCTGGCCCCTACGGTCTCGAGGATCGCTTCGACCTCCTGGGCAACGACGTCAACACCTGCGCCACCCTGCACAGCCCCGGGGTCGCGCTGTCGGTCGAGGCCTTCCGCGCGCTCAGCCCGGAGCTCCGCCAGCGGTTCAAGAAGCACACGCCGCCGGTCTGCTACATCCGGGTGGAGGATCCGCGCCCCTTCCGCTACACCGCCCGGTAGAACGGACACAGCCGTGGCGACGCGCCACGCTGTGGCGTCGCCGCGCGATCAGTGGCGTGCTGGTGTCCCGGCCTCTCGCTGGTCTCGTCGGCCAGCGGGTGGCCGGGTCAGGCGCAGACCAGGATGAGCTCGGCGCCCTCGCCGCGCTCGACCCGGGTCGTCTTCTCGAGGTGGCGCGCTGCGATGGCGCCGCCAATGGGGACCTTGCCGCACCTCTCGTCGGCCTCGCGGGCACAGACCAGCGTGGCCTCGCCGGCCGGCACGTTCTTGCTGCCCTGCCTCGGATCGATTCCCTTCGGCTTCTTCATGCCGTCCTCCAGGGCGACGTCGAGCAACATCGGTGCCAGGGCTGAAAAATTGCCCCACCGGGCGCACCGTGCCTATTTCGTCTGAGTGATGTCCACGCCCCGGCAACGGCGCGCCGGGACCGACAGGTCCCCTCCCGAGCCCGGGGCCCGAGCCCAGCGCACGACCCGCCGAGCCCCGAGCAGCAACCGCCGGCGCCCGGTGCCGCTCCGCGAGCGGCTGCCCGATCGCGCCCGCGTCCGCTCGCTCCTGTGGCGCTCTGTGCGCGCCTGCCTGCCGGCGGCGTTGACCCTCCTCATCATCGCCGCCGTGGTGGCGGGCGGCGCGTTCGGTTACCGCTGGCTGACCGGCTCGGACCGCTTCGCGGTCGCCGAGGTCGAGGTGCGCGGCGCTCGCGCGCTGCCCGCCTCCGAGGTCGAGCGGGTGCTGTCCCCCGCCTACGGCCAGAACGTCTTTCGCGTCTCGCTCGAGGCGATCGAGCGCCGGCTGCGCGCCGAGCCGTGGATCGCCAGCGCCTCGGTGCGCCGCAGCCTGCCGGACCGGCTGGTGGTCGAGCTGGAGGAGAAGCGTGCCGCGGCGGTCGCCGAGCTGGGCGGTCTCTACCTGGTGGACGAGCACGGCCGCCCCTTCAAGCGCGCCGACGTCGGGCGCGGCGAGGCGAGCGGCCTCCTGGTGGTGACCGGGATCGATCGCGCCGAGTTCCGCCGTTCGCCGACCGAGGCGGCGGCCCGCATCCGGGCTGCGCTCGACGCCGCGCGGGTCTACCGCGAGGGCGGCCGTCCGCCCCTCGGCGAGGTCAGGCACGACGCCCACCGCGGCATCACGCTCTACACCCGCCGGCCGGTCGCCGCCATCCGTCTCGGCCATGTGCCGGGCGCCGGTGCGGTGCGCCGCCGGCTCGCCGCCTTCGACGCCGCCTGGGCCGCGCTGTCGCCCGGCGAGCGCCAGGCCGCCTCCACCTATCACCTCGACCGCGACGGCATGCCCCTGCGGGTGACCGTCGGGTTCAACGCGCGAGGGACCAATCCATGGCCAGAGTGAAGCGGGACGAGATCATCGTCGGCCTCGACATCGGCACCACCAAGATCGCCGCCATCGTCGGCGAGGTGACCGAGGACGGCATCGACATCATCGGGATCGGCACCTCCCGCTCGCGCGGCCTGCGCAAGGGCGTGGTGGTGAACATCGACGCCACCGTCCAGGCCATCCAGCAGGCCATCCGCGAGGCGGAGCACATGGCCGGCTGCGACGTCTCCACGGTGTATGCCGGGATCGCCGGCGGCCACATCCGCGGCCTCAACTCGCACGGCATCGTGGCGGTGAAGGACAAGGAGGTCCGCGAGGTGGACGTCCAGCGGGTCATCGACGCCGCCAAGGCGGTCGCCATCCCGATGGACCGCGAGATCCTCCACGTCCTGCCCCAGCAGTACATCATCGACGAGCAGGACGGCGTGCGCGATCCGCTCGGCATGTCGGGCGTCCGGCTCGAGGCCAAGGTCCACATCGCCACCACCTCGGTGTCGAGCGCGCAGAACGTGGTGAAGTGCGCCAACCGCTGCGGGCTCGAGGTGGCCGACATCGTGCTCGAGCCGCTCGCCTCGGCCGAGGCGGTGCTGGAGGACGACGAGAAGGAGCTCGGCGTCGCCCTGGTCGACATCGGCGGCGGCACCACCGACATCGTCATCTTCTGCGACGGCGCCATCGTGCACAGCGCAGTCCTGCCGCTCGGCGGCAATCACCTGACCAGCGACGTCGCGGTCGGCCTGCGCACCCCGCTCGATTCGGCCGAGAAGATCAAGCGCAAGTACGGCTGCGCGGTGGCCGACACCGTCGAGATGGAGGACACCATCGAGGTCCCCTCGGTCGGCGGGCGCGAGCCGCGCATCCTGTCCCGCCGGTTCATGGTCGAGAAGATCATCCAGCCGCGGCTCGAGGAGATCTTCGAGCATGTGCGGCGCGAGCTGGCCCGCTCCGGCTACCTCGACGCCATCGCGGCCGGCTCGGTGCTGACCGGCGGCACCACCATCCTGAACGGGCTGCCCGAGCTGGCCGAGTCGGTGCTCGAACTTCCGGCCCGGCGCGGCGCGCCGCGCGGCATCGGCGGTCTGGTCGACGTGGTGCGCTCGCCCGAATACGCGACCGGCGTCGGCCTGGTTCTCTACGGCGCGCGCGGCGAGAAGCTGGGGACCGCACCCGTCGAGGCCGAGCGCGACCGCGGCATGCTGCGCAGGATGAAGAGCTGGCTCGGCGACATGTTCTGACCCACAAATCGCCAGCCACAGATCGACAATCGACACAAAAAATTTGCCCCGGGATCACCGCTCATCGATAACGGCTTAGAGGGAGGACCGACCGATGGCGCTACTCGAATTCGAAGAGCTCTCGCACGCCAAGATCCTGGTCATCGGGGTCGGCGGCGGCGGCGGCAATGCCGTCAACACGATGATCGCCGGCAACCTGGACGGCGTGGAGTTCATCGCCGCCAACACTGACCTCCAGGCGCTCCAGGCCAACCTGGCGCCCACCAAGATCCAGCTCGGCGACCACCTGACCAAGGGGCTCGGCGCTGGCGCCAACCCGGAGGTCGGCCGCAAGAGCGCCGAGGAGAGCGTCCAGCTGGTCGCCGAGACCATCGCCGGCGCCGACATGGTGTTCGTCACCGCCGGCATGGGCGGCGGCACCGGCACCGGCGC
>Ga0111538_10005242_pt1 | contig 17761 bp, 17 predicted proteins | sample SoiMethybrSBSTD1_FD_79669 | JGI IMG/M metagenome (GOLD analysis project Ga0111538, IMG submission 79669) | Bulk soil microbial communities from a Populus tree surrounding site in Tennessee, USA - Soil MetaG P. TD hybrid SBSTD1 (version 2)... | ecosystem: Environmental > Terrestrial > Soil >...
GATCGTGTGCCGCAATGGCGTGTTTGGGACTCGCATGATCGAAAACGTGCAGCGCTGCGGTGGCACGGCAGTAGTGGTGGAGGACATATGGGGCGCGCCGGTCGACCCGCAGAAAGTGGAAGATGCGTTGAAGCAGAACCCTGACGCGAAGGTAGTCGCTTTTGTGCACGCCGAGACATCCACCGGTGCGCTCTCGGATGCCAAGACCCTTTGTGAAATCGCTCATCGGCACAACTGTCTCAACATTGTCGACACCGTGACATCCTTGGGCGGTTCTCCCCTCAAGGTGGACGAATGGAAGATCGATGCGATTTACTCCGGCAGCCAGAAATGTCTATCGTGCCCGCCTGGCTTGTCACCTATCAGTTTCTCGGAACGGGTCGTGGACATGGTAAAAAATCGCAAAGGCAAAGTACAAAGCTGGTTCATGGATCTGAACCTGCTGCTTGGGTATTGGGGCACAACCCGCACTTATCACCATACTGCCCCCACGAATGCCCTTTACGGCCTGCACGAAGCGCTGGTGATGCTTTATGAGGAGGGACTGGAACACTCATGGGCACGCCACCAACGCAACCACATTGCGCTGAAAGCAGGGCTGGAAACGCTGGGGATGCAGTATCTGGTGGAAGAAAAAGCGCGTCTGCCGCAACTCAATTCGGTGCTCGTGCCGGAGGGCACTGACGAGAAGGAGGTACGCCGCAGACTGTTGGCTGACTACAGCCTCGAAATCGGTGCCGGACTGGGGGACCTCGCTGGAAAAATCTGGCGCTTCGGGCTGATGGGTTATTCCAGTAGAATTGAAAACGTCATGCTTTGCCTGGGTGCGCTCGAAACGGTGTTGTCTGATATGGGCAGAAAGGTCGAATTTGGCGCAGCGGAGGCTGCCGCACATTACGCCTATGCCGCGAATCCGCTACCCTTACCGGTGGCTAGCGAAGCGTCTGCCAAGGCGGCTTGATCTTAGCGGTTAAGCTGAGTGGGCGCGCCCCCTCCCGCTGGGCAGCGGGGCGCATAAGTAAGAAAGACAATAAAGCGAAAGCCGGATGCTGACACGAAACTTGAATTACAGCCCTAACCGCTGCCAGATCGTGCTCGCCAAACCTGCTGAGTTCAGCGTATAGAAATGCAATCCGGGCGCTCCACCGCTCAGCAGCCGATCGCATACATCGGTTACAATATCTAGCCCGAAGGCGCGTATGGATGCGCTGTCATCCGCGTAGCCCTCAAGTCTTTTCCTGATCCAGCGCGGTATTTCTGCGCCACAGGCATCGGAAAATCTGGCCAACTGGGAGAATTTATTGATCGGCATGATGCCGGGCACGATGGGAATACCGATGCCCATCGCCTCGCAGGCCTCAACAAAGCTAAAGTAAGCATCAGCGTTATAAAAATATTGCGTGATAGCCGAATCCGCGCCAGCGTCGATTTTCTGTTTGAAGTGGCGCAAGTCTTCCTGGGCTGAATCAGCTTGCGGATGATACTCGGGATACGCCGCCACATCGATATGGAAGGCGTCGCCGAACTCCGCGCGTATAAATGCGACCAACTCGGAGGCGTATCGAAATTCTCCCCCCTGCGCCATCCCCGACGGGAGGTCCCCGCGAAGTGCCACAATGTGACGTACGCCGCGGTCGCGATATTGCTTCAATATACTGCGGATATTCTCCCCGGTTGCTCCAATGCAGGAAAGGTGAGGTGCAACGGTATAACCCTCGGCCTGGATTTCAAGCACCGTATTAAGGGTGCGGTCACGCGTCGATCCGCCTGCGCCAAAGGTAACCGAAAAGAATTTTGGGTCGAGTTGCGCCAACTGCCTGCGCGTTGCGCGCAGCTTTTCAATCCCCTCCGGCGTCTGCGGTGGAAAAAATTCGAAACTGAAAGTGCGAGCAAACTTTTTTTGGGATTCCATCTCTGCCAAGTACAAAAGGTGCGCGATGGACTGCCGACGGCGTCCATCGCGTCCGTGGCGCTTAATCAGTACCGATACATTCCGGGCTTGTAGGGCCCGTTCTTATCCAGATTCAAATAGTGGGCCTGCTCATCGGTTAACTCGGTAAGTTTAGCACCCAACTTTCCAAGGTGAAGTCTGGCCACTTTTTCATCCAGTTGTTTAGGCAGTACATATACGCTCTTCTCGTAGCTGGAGCCATTTTGCCAAAGCTCCATTTGTGCCAACACCTGGTTGGTAAATGAAGTCGACATGACAAACGATGGGTGCCCGGTAGCGCAGCCAAGATTTACCAGGCGCCCCTTCGCCAGCACGATGATGCGTCGTCCCGTCGGAAAAATAACGTGGTCCACCTGCGGCTTGATATTCTCCCATTTATATTTCTGCACCGAGGCGATGTCTATCTCAGAATCAAAATGGCCAATGTTGCATACAATGGCCTGATCTTTCATTTTCAGCATGTGATCATGGGTAATGACGCGAAGGTTGCCGGTTGCGGTCACGAAAATGTCCGCCTGATGGCAAACTTCATCCATAGTAACAACGCGATATCCCTCCATTGCGGCCTGTAGCGCGCAAATGGGGTCGATCTCTGAAATCCATACTGTTGCGCCGAGACCACGCAGTGATTGGGCACAACCCTTGCCCACGTCGCCATATCCACATACCAGCGCGATTTTCCCCGCAATCATCACATCTGTTGCACGTTTGATTCCATCGACCAGGGACTCGCGGCAACCGTACAGATTGTCGAACTTCGACTTGGTGACGGAATCGTTGACGTTGAATGCGGGAAACGGCAATTCGCCTTTTTTCTGCATCTCGTACAGGCGATGCACCCCGGTAGTCGTTTCCTCGGTTACGCCACGTACGCTGACCAGTTTGCTGGAATACCAGCCCGGGCTGGTGCTCAGGCGTTTCCGAATCGCTGCAAACAGGGCATGTTCTTCCTCATTCGTAGGATTGGCTATAACCGACGGATCGGCTTCGGCTCGGCTGCCAAGAATAATCAGCAACGTCGCGTCGCCGCCGTCATCCAGAATCATGTTGGGCGCGTTGCTTTCACCGGTCCACTCAAAGATGCGGTGGGTGTATTCCCAGTAGTCATCCAGCGACTCGCCCTTATATGCAAATACAGGAATATTTGCGGCAGCGATAGCGGCGGCAGCGTGATCCTGAGTGGAGTAGATATTGCATGACGCCCAGCGCACCTCCGCCCCCAGGTCGATCAGGGTTTCAATCAGTACCGCAGTCTGGATAGTCATGTGCAGAGAACCGGCAATGCGCGCGCCGGATAGCGGCTTGACCTTGCCGTATTCGTCCCGCAATGCCATCAAACCAGGCATTTCAGTTTCGGCAATGGCGATTTCCTTGCGACCCCATTCTGCAAGGGACATATCGGCTACCTGGTAATCGGTAAACTTGTTATCCAGGGGGGTGGAAGTGGACGTAGAGGGACTGAGCACAGCGTTCATAAAACTTTCTCCTGAAAATGAACGAGCGCCGTTGTTGCGATCCTTCCCCGTCGAGCCTCGCGGGACTCTGCCCGTTGCAGCGCTCCTCGGCGCGGGAAGGGATTAAAGCTGACGTGAAGCTAAACTTCCAGACTCGCGATTGCGTTCGCTTCCTCCGCTAATTCTATTCCAGAGTCCGCGCGCAACTGGGCAGCCTTGTCGGTAGCCTCCCAGGAAAATTCTGGCTCATCCCGACCGAAATGCCCATACGCGGCGGTTTTTTGATAAATCGGGCGCAGCAAGTCAAGGCCATGGATAATACCACGCGGACGCAGGTCAAAATGCTGTTCGATCAACGCAACAATTTTCTCGTCCGGTATTTTTCCTGTCCCATAGGTGTCCACCATCAAGGAAACAGGACGCGCTACTCCTATGGCGTAGGCCATCTGCACTTCGCATTTACTGGCGATACCTGCAGCAACGATGTTTTTTGCAACGTATCGACCCGCATAAGCCGCGGAACGGTCGACCTTGGATGGGTCCTTTCCAGAGAAAGCGCCGCCGCCGTGATGCGCTGTACCACCATAGCTATCCACAATGATCTTTCGACCCGTCAGGCCGCAGTCTCCCATCGGCCCTCCGACAACAAAACGTCCGGTTGGATTGATGAGGTAACGGGTTTCCGCCGTCAGTAGATTCTTTGGAAGCACCGGTTTGATAAGTTCCTCGATCACTGCTTCACTTAATTGGCTATGTGAAATGTCCGGATGATGCTGGGTCGATATCACAACGGTCTCGATCCGTTGCGGCTTGCCATTGCGGTAGCGCACCGAGACCTGCGATTTAGCGTCCGGGCGCAGCCATGGCAGGCGCCCATCTTTCCTCAGTTCTGCCTGCCGCTCCATCAACCGATGGGCATAATAGATAGGCATCGGCATCAATTGCGGCGTTTCGTCACAGGCGTAGCCGAACATGAGCCCCTGATCGCCTGCCCCCTGATCCATTTCCTCTTCCTTAGTGCGGTTGACGCCCTGGGCAATGTCCGGAGATTGTTTGTTGAAAGCCGTCAGGACTGCACAAGTCTTATAGTCGAAACCGATATCTGAACTGTCATATCCGATACGCTTGACAGCTGCGCGGGCGACATGCATATAGTCCACATTTGCCGCGGTTGTGATTTCACCGGACATCACGATCAAGCCTGTGCTGCATAAGGTCTCGCAGGCTACCCGTGCATTGGGGTCCTGCGCGAGGATTGCATCCAGAATTGCGTCGGAAATCTGATCGGCCACTTTATCAGGATGACCTTCGGATACGGATTCGGAAGTAAAAAGATAATCGCTCATGTCGTCCAGCCCGTTTATAGTCGTAAAAGCCCTGTAGAATACCAAATTACTCGGTTATTAAGAAGTCAAATAAGATAGCTGCACCTCTCTCTCGTTGATCCGTTCCCCTAGCCCCAAGCAGTGCAGTTTTGCCGCCTTCTGGCATACGGTTCATTTTAGGTATTAGTTTACGCCATATTCATGAAACTCAAGTTCACCAAAATGCACGGCCTGGGTAATGATTTCGTGGTTATTGACGCCGTGAACCAGTCCGTCGCTCTTAACCGAAAACAGCTACGTTTACTGGCGGACCGTCACTTCGGTGTTGGATGTGATCAAGTTCTCTTGATCGAGACTGCGAAGGGCGGAGCTGACTTTCGTTATCGCATGTTCAATGGTGATGGCGGGGAAGTGGAGCAGTGCGGAAATGGCGCGCGCTGCTTCGTTCGCTATATACACGACCACGGCATGTCAGCCAAACGGGAGATCCGCGTCGAAACCCTGGCTGGCATCATTATTCCCAAGCTGGAGAGTAATGGTGAAGTTACCGTCAACATGGGCCCGCCGAAGTTCGAGCCGGATGAAATTCCCTTCATAGCCGAAAAACGCACAACGACTTACCCGCTCGATATCAATGGTAAACAGGTGGAGATCAGTGCTTTGTCCATGGGCAACCCCCACGCGGTTCAACTGGTGCCTGATATTGATCAGGCGCCGGTCCTAACTGAGGGCGCACTGATAGAGGGCCACGTCCGCTTTCCCCAACGGGTGAATGCCGGATATTTTCAGGTGGTTGATCGACATCATATTCGCTTGCGGGTTTACGAGCGCGGCGCTGGCGAAACGCTTTCCTGCGGCACAGGTGCCTGTGCCGCCGTGGTAGCCGGTATCCAGCGAGGATTGCTTGAGTCCCCGGTGACAGTCAGATTTCGAAATGGCGATCTGGACGTAAGCTGGGAAGGCAAAAATCGGCCGGTCTGGATGACCGGCCCTGCCGTCGCGGTATTTGAGGGAGAGATCGAGTTATAGGATCGTCCACAGGCACATTTGCTGGTAAAATCAGCCAATTGCCGTCCTGGTACTTTTAGGCCGGGACTTCTTTAAAGCGAGAAAGAGTCCCGCTGCACCTTGAACTGCCGCAACGGGAACCCACCAAGGTTGGTCAGCGATGCCTACATCGACTATATGAATCTCGGTCCTGAAGAGGTAGCCCACTATTTGCGGGCCCATCCCGAGTTCTTCGAGGACCATGCGGATATGCTGACAGAGATTCAGCTTCCCCATCCTCACGGCGGCGGGGCGATACCAATCAGCGAGAGGCAGATTGTTGCACTCCGGGCTAAAAATCGGGTTTTGCAGGAAAAATTGGCCGAATTGATCAGATTCGGCGAGGAGAACGACGCCATTGCCGATAAAATGCAGCGGCTGGCTGTTTTGCTACTCACGTTCAAGCGCTTAAGCGATCTGGTGCACGATTTGAACGCTAATCTGCGCGAGAATTTTTCCGTACCCCACACGGCGGTACGGTTATGGAACTTCACCAGCGAAGACTCGGAACTGCCAGAATTCGCGCCCACCAGTGCTGACATTCACGCGGTGGCGGAAAGCCTGGTGCGTCCATATTGCGGTACCCATATAATGGACGAGATACATCATTGGTTCGGAGAGGATGCCGCGCGGTTGCGCTCTTTTGCGATGGTGGCGCTAAGAACGCGGAAAACTATCGGTCTGCTGGTTATGGGAAGCGAGGATCAGCAGCGGTTTTATCCCGAAATGGGGACGATTTACCTTACGCGGCTGAGTGAGCTTGTCAGCGCTGCTCTAATGCGCCTTGCCGCGCCCTTGCATGCCGAAGAAACGAACCAGCATGACCAGCGATAACAGCCAGGAACTTGCCTCCGCCTATTTGTCCCATCTGGCAACGGAGAGGCGGTTGTCGCCGCTTACGTGTCAAAGCTATTCACGCGATATTGTTGTGCTAGTCAAACTTGCACAGAACCTGCCGCTCGATCAACTTGAAATACATAATATCCGGCGCTTCGCGGCCCAGTTGCACGGACACGGATTTTCCGGCAGAAGTCTGGCTAGGATGCTTTCGGCATGGCGCGGATTTTACAGATATCTGACGCGCGATCACGGCTTCGGATCCAATCCCTGTGCCGGGGTCCGAGCGCCCAAGTCGCCTAGATCCCTGCCGCATACTCTTTCGCCCGATGAGGCGGCAAAACTTCTGGAGTTATCCTCGGGGGATGACCCAATGGCGCTGCGAGACAAAGCCATGTTCGAGCTGTGCTATTCGTCGGGACTCCGACTGGCTGAGCTTGCCGGCATTAAACCGGAGGATTTGAGTTTATCGGACGGTACCGCGCGGGTCACCGGGAAAGGCGGAAAGACCCGAATAGTGCCGGTCGGCAGTAAGGCCATACAGGCTGTGTGCGGTTGGATAACTCAGCGCGAGGGCTTGGTACAGCCCGGCGCAACCGCTTTGTTCCTGTCTCGATACGGAAAAAACATCAGCCGGCGCTCAATTGCTCAACGCCTCAAAGATCAAGCCGTGCGGCAAGGTATAAACGCCAACGTTCATCCTCATGTGTTGAGGCACTCATTCGCCTCGCACCTGTTGCAATCGAGCGGCGATTTGCGGGCAGTGCAAGAAATGCTTGGACATGCAAATATCAGCTCCACGCAGGTTTATACCCATCTTGATTTTCAGCACTTGTCCCAGGTCTACGACGCGGCCCATCCGCGCGCGAGGAAAAAGAAACAAGGTTAAACCTTGCGCCTCATTTCAGGTTGAGTTTGCCGAACCGTACAATTTGCATGCTGTCAGGGAATCAGCGTTATAATCTGGGCTCGGGATGATAACGCCCTAAATTAACGCGAAAAGATCATGACAACCATTCTTTCCGCCCGACGCGGGAATCAAGTCGCGCTCGGCGGTGACGGCCAGGTAACCCTGGGCGCTGTAGTGGCCAAGGCAAGTGCTCGCAAGGTACGCAGGCTATACCACGAAAAAATCCTTGCCGGTTTCGCTGGCGGTACCGCGGACGCGTTTACATTGTTTGAGCGTTTTGAAGGGAAGCTTGAGAAACATCAAGGACATCTCCTGAGGTCGGCGGTAGAATTGGCAAAAGACTGGCGCACCGACCGGATTCTGCGCCGCCTTGAAGCAATGCTGGTGGTAGCTGACCCAACTACTACGCTGATCATTACGGGGTCAGGTGACGTGATTGAGCCGGAGTTTGGCCTCGCTGCAATCGGCAGCGGAGGCTCCTACGCTCATTCGGCCGCGCGTGCCCTTTTGGAGAATACCAGCTTGGCGGCACGGGATGTAGTCGAGAAGTCGCTGATGATCGCGGGCGACTTGTGCATCTATACCAATCAGAACTTGGTCATCGAAGTTCTGGAATGATACCAGTAAGCCAGGATGAGGTAGGCACGGGGGGTGGAATACCAAAATACGATGCGAACCACGTCGAGCTTACCCGTTTTTACCCCTCACTTTTCACCGCTGCCTGCTTCAGACCTTCGCAGCTGACATTTAACACGACCTCAAAGCCATGTCTCAGTTGACCCCGCGGGAAATCGTCCACGAGTTGGATAAGCATATCATTGGGCAGGAGGCAGCCAAGCGCTCCGTGGCCATCGCACTCCGGAATCGTTGGCGCCGGCAGCAGGTTATGGACCCACTAAGGCAGGAAATTACCCCCAAGAATATTTTAATGATCGGACCTACCGGGGTCGGCAAAACAGAAATCGCGCGCCGGTTGGCTAAGCTCGCCGATGCCCCTTTCATCAAAGTCGAAGCGACAAAGTTTACTGAAGTGGGTTACGTTGGGCGGGATGTGGACTCCATCATACGCGATCTAGTCGAATCGGCAATCAAACAATCGCGCGAGCGGGAAACTCAAAAAATGCGCGCTCGTGCTGAAGATCACGCAGAAGAACGGATTCTCGACGTGCTGCTGCCAGCAGCGAGAGAGATTGGCGCGCCGATCGAGGTTAGTGAAGGGGAAAGCGCCACTCGGCAGAAGTTTCGCAAGAAATTACGCGAGGGTGAGCTGAACGATAAGGAAATCGAAATCGAGGTGGCCTCCGCCCCGACACACATGGAAATTTTTGCGCCGCCCGGCATGGAAGAACTTACTACGCAAATCCAGGGCATGTTCCAGAATCTCGGAGGAGAGAGAAAGAGAACACGGAAGCTCAGGATTCAAGAGGCAATGAAACTTATCACTGAAGAGGAAGCATCCAAGCTCGTTAACGATGAAGAGTTGAAGCTTCAGGCTGTGCAAAATGTTGAGCAGAACGGCATTGTATTTCTCGATGAGATCGACAAAATTACCAGCCGCTCCGAAACTTCCGGGGCGGATGTTTCACGCCAGGGCGTTCAGCGCGACCTGCTTCCGCTGGTGGAAGGTACCACCATTTCAACGAAATATGGGATGATCAAAACTGATCACATTCTGTTTATCGCCAGCGGAGCGTTTCATCTCGCCAAGCCCTCCGATCTGATACCCGAATTGCAGGGCAGATTTCCCATTCGTGTCGAACTCACGAGCCTCAGCGCTGACGATTTCGTGCAAATTCTGACCAATACGGATGCGTGTCTTACGCGCCAGTATGAGGCTCTTCTTGAAACGGAAGGGATTAAGCTGGAATTTACCCCCGGAGCGGTGCGACGATTGGCGGAGATCGCTTTTGCGGTTAACGAAAAAACCGAAAATATCGGTGCGAGGCGTTTGTACACCGCAATGGAGAAGCTCCTGGAAGAGGTGTCTTTTGATGCCGAGACACACAGTGGGGCTAACGTCGTTATTGATGCCGAATATGTCGATGCGCGGCTGGGTAGTTTATCTCAAAGCGAGGATCTCGCGCGCTACGTGCTCTAACTTGCAAATGGCTTGTTTCAAGCCTAGCAATAGCAGATTCTGCGTCCCGCCATCTTCACAGGTTGATGACAATCAATCGCGGGCAGGCCCAAACCGCGCCCGGAGCAGCTAAGCGGATTGGGGCTTGAACTATGCAAATTGTCCCGCCGCATGGCCTGACGCCCAGGCCCACTGGAAATTGAATCCCCCCAGATGTCCGGTTACGTCCACTACCTCACCGATAAAGAATAGTCCGGGTACTTTTCTTACCTCCATGGTTCTGGATGATAGCTCCCGGGTGTCCACACCCCCTAGCGTTACCTCGGCCTTTTTGTAACCAGCCGTACCGCCCGGCCTGATTTCCCAATCGCGCAATTGCACAGCGATCTGTTTCAAGCTGTTGTCATCATAGCGGTCCATCGCGAGGTCCTGATTTCCTTTGATTGACTCTATCCAGGCTTTTGAAAACCGCCGCGGCAGTTGTTGGGATAACACGTTGGAGAGAAGTGCGCGGCTATGCCTTTGTTCTAGCAACCACGCCTCTGCATCCAACCCTGGTAACAGATCGATATGGATGGGAAGCCCTGGCTTCCAGTAGCTGGAAATCTGCAATATCGCGGGACCGCTCAGACCGCGGTGTGTAACGAGCAGACTTTCGCGGAAACGTCCCGCTTTGCAGAATACTTCTGCATCAAGCGCGATTCCGGCAAGTTCGGAAACCTGTGCCAGTTGGTCACGCGCAAGAATCAGCGGTACCAGCGCGGGGCTCAGCGGCGTCACATCAACACCAAATTGCTCTGCAACTTGATAGCCAAAAGAACTTGCGCCGATTTGGGGGATTGAAAGGCCCCCGGTTGCGATCACCAGCGATTGCGTCTCGAAGTCACCAGCGTCAGTTTCAACCATGAAACCGGTGCCGACTCTGGTGGGGCGATCTATATTGGTAACTCGGCATGGCATTTGCCATTGCACCCCTGCGTTGTTGCACTCATGCCGCAGCATGTCGATGATTTGCTGAGAACTGCCATCGCAAAATAATTGTCCGAGCTTCTTTTCGTGATAACGGATACCATGCTTTTCCACCAGCCCAATGAAATGCTGAGGGGTGAAGCGTGCCAATGCCGAGCGGCAGAAATGCGGATTGTGGGAGAGAAAATTAGCAGGCGTTGTATGACGATTGGTAAAATTGCACCGACCCCCGCCTGAAATACGGATTTTTTCCGCGAGCTTTGTTGCGTGATCAAGCAACAGCACTGAACGTCCGCGCTTTCCGGCCTCCATTGCGCACATCATGCCTGCGGCGCCTGCGCCTAGTATGATTACGTCCTTTTTCAAGCGCATGTAAGCTGTAACTGAATGACGACCCGGACTTTGACGCTACTAGCTCGCCTTGCGCCATATGCTGGCAAGCCACGGCTGGCGCTCACGGGGAAGTCCCGCGGGCCGGTAGTAATGATCTATCTCGGTAAACGCTGCTCCGGCCATGAAACTGCGCCAGCCCTCGATGTCGTGATACCGGCCATAACGCCCCTGATTCCAATATTCCTCGTTGTTCCCTCGGGGATTGGAGCTGAATAGCACGCCGCCGGGTTTCAATGTCGCCGCTAGCTCCGCCAATACGCGGGATAATTCGGCGCCGGGAACATGAAACAGGGAAGCATTGGCGAATATGCCATCAAAGTATCCGTTGGGCAGGGAGAGCCGAAGAAAGTCTTGGTGCCACACTTCACAGCCGCTATAGGATCGAGCCATCTCGACAAAACGTATGGCTCCCTCCAAGCCAACCGCGATATGGCCGAGTTCCGAAAAAACTTTCAGATCACGGCCCGGCCCGCAGCCAAAATCCAGAATCGTGCAGGGGGGATCACTCTTGATGTGCTGCAAAAGTGCGGTGATATTTTGGCTGACGTCATGGTCTTTCGTGCCTACCCAGAACGCGTCGGCGCGTTCATTGTACCGAGCCAACGTTAACTCGGAAGTTTTTCTCGGGTCGTGCGGGTCCGTCTTCAATGGAATTATCTCGCCACCTTTTTCTTGGGAGGCGATTATCTCGTCCGAACTGTCAAGAATTGACGTGTGGCGTGGCGACGGAGTGCGAGTTAGGTGCTAAAACCACCCCGAGCAACACGCCGAGTGTTTGCAATTCGTACATTGCGTCCAAGCCCGCCTCGATGACGACCTCCGGCATGGGGTGACGGCTTTCCGCTGCAACTATCTGGAGCGCGGCCTGACCGCTATGCTCGCCAGACTCCAGAAGGCTAATCAGGCGCGAAGTATACGCGTTGATTTCAGTAAATTGGACATCACCGGATTGGTCTCGGAATAACAGTAGATAAGTTTCCGCCGGCTCAACTCCAACCTGCGGTCGAACGCGATGCACGGGCCAGCGGTAACTCAGGTTGGCGAGCACCGGGTTCAGAGCAGGGCGATCTAGCAACAAGCTGCCCCCGGGAGCGATTGCTTCCCAATCCGGCGCACGATTTGAAATGGAAAGAAGCAGCTCGACCCACTCGTAGTGTGCGAGTTCCAGCAGAAATGGCGGATAAGTTTCAGGTATCGCGTGCGGGGCCTGAAGGAATTGGATAAACTCGTCTGGTATCTGGCGGAAAAACGGCGAGGCGCTCCCGTGGGTGCGCAGGAAATTCTTCACGAGCTCTGCCCACCGTTGCGCACCCAGCACGTCTCTTACAACTGGAAAGCATGGCAGTAGAAAACTTTCTAGATTGCTGTAAACCAGCCTCGCGTAAACCGCCATCCGCCGCGGCTCCGTTCCCCCTGGACAAGGATGTCCATGGGGGTTGCGGATATACGATGTAAATTCGAGCTGGAAGCGCTGGAATTCAGGAAGGGGCGGCAACATCGGGCAGGCCTGCGTGGCGGGTCTGAATTACGTCGATGCGTCGAATTTCCCCCTCAAGTTCTTCAAGAGGCGGAATATTGAAATCCCGCTCTAGCAGCGTTGGCCGTACACCGTGAATTTGATAGGTTTGATCCAACAACGCCCATACCGGATCGATAACCTCCGTTCCGTGGGAATCGATGATTAGATCCTGGGCTTCATTATGATGGCCTGCTATATGCAAATAGACAATGCGCTCCGTCGGCATAGCGCGAATGAATTCGATGGGGTCGTAGCCATGATTCACGCCGTTAACATAAACGTTATTGACGTCGAGATGCAGGTCGCAATCCGCTTCTACCAACACGGCGCGAATAAATTCAATTTCACTCATATCAGCAACGGGAGCCTGCACGTAGAACGAGGCATTTTCCAGGGCAATGCGGCGCTCCAGAATATCCTGGACGAGCCGAACCCGTGAGGCAACATGTCCTACTGCTTCTTCGGTGAACGGCACGGGGAGGAGATCATAGAGGTAGCCACGGTCGTCAGAACAATAGGAAAGATGTTCGGTATATAACGTAATCTGGTGCTGGTCGAGGAACCGGCGTAGCGAATGTAACAGAGCCTCATTCAGGACCGCAGGGCTCCCAATCGAGAGTGAGAGGCCATGACAAACAAAGGGGTAGCGCTCGGTGAAGCCACGCAGATCCCGTTCGTATCTTCCGCCAAGCTCAATCCAGTTTTCGGGGGCTATCTCGAAGAAATCGATCACGGCTGGGACATGGTTCTTCAGCGCAGGAATCAATTCCTGCCGAAAACCGAGCCCCACGCTTGCTGCACGCAGGGATTCCACGAATGACGTGTTACTTCTTCACGGGAGCGGATGAACTGGGGTTCGACTTACCTCCGGCGAAATTATCCGCTTCCGTTTTGTCGACAGAACCATCCTTATTGACATCAATCTCGTCGAAGATCGCCCCATGGTGCTTTAAAAATTCCTCTTTAGTGACCTTACCGTCCTTGTTCGTGTCTGCCAGCGACATGCCGCACTTTCCCTCGCCGCCTTTTGCTGGGCCGCCATATTCCTTGGCGCCCGTACCGTATTTGCTCGGATCGGCTCTATCAGCATAGGCTATCATGTAGCCTTGGGGTAAAGATTGAATGGCGAAAGGATTATGGGCTGCTGCGGCGTCGTCAGCTGCACGCGCGAGCGGCCCTGCGCTCAAGCTGGTGGCGAGTGCGGATCCAACCGCGATTGAAATCATGGATTTGTGGTAGGACACGGTAGTTCTCCTCAGTTTGTAGAAAATATTATGTCACAATTTAGCAAAGGCGACTGACGATTCAAGGTCGGATAAAGATCGGCGATATACCCTCGAAACCAGCGTCCGCTAATTCAATACTAAAATCCTTGGTAAAAGCCCGTATTTATTTTTTGTTCAGGGGGTATTCAAGCGTTAAGAATTCTGCAAGAATTCGTGCTGCCTTGTCCAGATTGCATGCGAATGAATTGACAGAAGTTTTCCAAGTTCTTATACGTAAGTACATAACATCAGCTCATCCTGAGTGAATCGAATAACACCCGAGTTCAGTCTGTTTTTTGTGAGGATTTCAGCGCTCGAAATGGCTCTGATAGCAATACTTTTTTTATCAATACTTCAAAAAGAACTGCATCTTAGTCATCATATATAGGTTTTTTAAAGCGTCGTCATAGTAACGAGAAATGGAAGAGGAATACTAAACATGCCGCAAGAACTATATAAACAAGCCACCCCGTATAAGCCGAAGAAAGGGGAAAACTATATGAGTCCTAAACAGTTATTGCATTTTCGCAATATACTGGAAGGGATTAAAGTCGGGTTGGGGCAGGACATAGATCGCACGGTGCACACGATGCAAGACGAGGCCACCATTTTCGCCGATCCTAATGATCGTGCTAGCCAGGAGTCGGATATGGCCCTGGAACTGCGTAATCGTGACCGGGAGCGCAAGCTGATCAAGAAAATAGACGAGACTATTGCCAAAATTGATACTGGTGATTACGGTTATTGTGAAAGTTGCGGAATCGAAATCGGCCTGAAACGTTTGGAGGCGCGTCCCACGGCTACTCTGTGCATAGATTGTAAGACGCTTGATGAAATTAGGGAAAAGCAAGTCGCTAAGTAGCGCCTCTTTATTGCCCCGCGGCCGGAAATAGCTGGCGCCCATGAAAAAGCCCCTGTATTACTATAGGGGCTTTATCTTTTGTACGGATGAGAGGTCTACAGTCTTAACTTGCTCCGAAGCGAGTTCACCTATTCCAACTCGCCTTATCTTAGGCTAGGTAGTTGCGCTGTCTGTCGTCTCAGCCGCAACCGCTTTCATACTGAGACGTAGACGACCTTTATCGTCAGCCTCCAGAACCTTTACGCGCACAGTCTGCCCTTCCTTAAGATGATCGGCAACGTTATTGACGCGCTCGTTGGCAATCTGGGAAATATGCAACAGTCCGTCCTTGCCCGGCAACACGCTGACAATGGCGCCAAAATCCAGAAGTTTTAATACAATTCCCTGGTATATTTTTCCTACCTCGACCTCTGCTGTAATATCCTCGATTCGCTTTCTCGCCAGCTCACCACCTTCGGCATTGATACAGGCAATCATCACGGTGCCGTCGTCGGTAATATCGATAGTGGTACCAGTCTCTTCAGTCAGCGCACGAATTACTGCACCGCCTTTTCCTATCACATCCCTAATTTTCTCAGGGTTGATTTTAATTTTAATGATACGCGGGGCGTGCTCCGAAATTTCTTCGCGCTTCGCTGGCATGGCTTCTTTCATGATTCCAAGAATATGCAGACGGCCTTCCTGTGCCTGGATCAGGGCAGCGTGGAGAATATCCTTGGTGATGCCCTGGATCTTGATATCCATTTGCAACGCTGTAATACCTTTTTCGGTACCGGCCACCTTGAAATCCATATCACCCAGATGATCTTCGTCCCCGAGAATGTCGGTCAGAACAGCAAATCTATTGCCTTCCTTGATCAATCCCATGGCAATACCGGCAACATGCGCTTTTAACGGGACACCCGCATCCATCAGCGCAAGGCAGCCGCCGCAGACTGACGCCATGGAACTCGAACCATTGGATTCGGTGATCTCAGACACGACCCGTAGCGAATAACCAAACTCTTCGGGAGAAGGTAATACCGCAACCAATGCGCGCTTGGCTAGGCGGCCGTGGCCGATTTCCCGGCGCTTGGGCGTACCTACTCGACCTGTCTCACCTGTAGCGTACGGCGGCATGTTGTAGTGGAGCATGAAACGCTCAGAGTAGTCTCCTTGCAGCGCATCAATTTTTTGTTCGTCCCTACCCGTACCTAACGTTGCAACCACCAGCGCCTGGGTTTCACCTCGGGTAAACAAGGAAGAGCCGTGGGTGCGCGGTAATAGCCCATGGCGGATAGTAATAGGACGTACCGTGCGCGTGTCGCGCCCGTCTATGCGTGGTTCGCCATCGAGAATCTGGGAACGCACAATTCTCGATTCCAGCGCAAAGCACGCCTCCTTGACCGCTTGCGCATCTGGCCCGTCCTCGGTATCGACCCCAACTTCAGTGAATATCCTTGACCAGATGCTGTCTATGGTTTCCGAGCGGACCTGCTTCTGTTTGATCTGGAATGCGGCACGTAGTTCGTTTTCCGCCAGGCTTGCAATTTTCTCAGCTAGCGCGGCCTCTCGTGACGGTGCAACCCAATCCCACGCAGTAACCCCAGCTTCGTCAGCCAACTCATTGATTGCGTCGATCACAACCTGCATTTGCTGATGCCCATATAGGATGGCACCCAGCATCACGTCTTCGCTTAGCTCATTAGCCTCTGATTCCACCATTAGAACGGCTTGTTGCGTACCGGCCACGACCAAGTTCAATTGCGTCTGCTTCAATGCAGTCGCGGTGGGGTTCAAGACGTACTCACCATCAATGTAGCCGACGCGTGCCGCACCAAGCGGTCCATTGAAGGGAATGCCGGACAGGATCAGTGCCGCAGAGGCGCCCAGCATGGCAGGTATGTCCGCATCCACTTCATTATCGGATGACAGGACAGTAGCTACGACTTGTACTTCGTTGTAGAAATGATCGGGAAATAGCGGCCGGATGGGGCGGTCAATTAAGCGAGAAGTGAGAATTTCCTTTTCGGACGGACGACCCTCGCGCTTGAAAAAGCTTCCCGGTATCCTTCCGGCGGCATAGCTCCGTTCCTGATAATCCACGGTTAGAGGAAAGAAATCCTGCCCCTGTTTAGCACTTCTTGCGCCTACCACCGTAACCAAGACCACGGTATCGTCCATGGATACGATTACTGCTCCGTGCGCTTGCCTTGCTATTTCCCCGGTTTCGAGCGTTAGTTGATGAGATCCGTACGAGATGCTTTTCTTGATTTTCAATTAACTACCCTTTTCGATAAAAACATTTCCGCTCCGCGACGGGTGACCGATACAAGCGAAATTTTAGACGCTCATCCGGTCATACTATCTCAATCAGGGCTCGATATGCTATTTGCGCAAGCCGAGACGCTCTATTAACGCACGGTAATTGTCGGCGCTGCTGCGTTTCAAGTAATCCAGCAGCTTGCGGCGTCGACTCACCATTCGCAATAGTCCCCGACGGGAATGATGATCCTTGACATGCGCTTTGAAGTGAGTGGCCAAGTCGTTGATGCGGGCGGTCAACAACGCCACTTGCACTTCAGGAGAACCCGTATCTCCGGTGGCTCGTTGGTAGTCGCGTACTACCTGTGCTTTTTGATCGGTTGTGACTGCCATGCTACTCTCCATACAGCTGATACGAAAGAAGGGCGATATTTTAACCTTTAACAGGGTCAACGCTCAAGTAATGTTACATTTTATTTCACGCTGAGCCTGTAAGGGGGTAAAGCTAAAGCGGTAACCAAGATTGCGGCTAGCATGAAACAAACTATTACTGGCGCCAATTTCTCCGCGATCATCTTCCGCTTCCTTACTCGTCCCTTTACCCAGGTTTCCGCTCGACCGACTGCGGCCGGAAGGGCGCCAGGAGGGGATAGACAGGTGACTTGCTCTTCCCTAGTCAAGCGAGATGTGGGGCAGTATCTGGCACGGCCTCAGAAGCTTGCAGGAGATGAAGCGGAGTTGCGTGAAGCAATCCCTATTTCCGCGCCGGCCATCCGCGTAACGCCGATCAATGCAGAGCATGCGGCCCGCGAATCGGTCGCAAGACGCAGCAGTGTGCCAACGGTTAAAACCCGACGCAGGAGTAATGGCAGCAGCCGAACCAAATCGGCGCTACCATCAGGGCGTAC
>Ga0111538_10005243_pt1 | contig 17758 bp, 15 predicted proteins | sample SoiMethybrSBSTD1_FD_79669 | JGI IMG/M metagenome (GOLD analysis project Ga0111538, IMG submission 79669) | Bulk soil microbial communities from a Populus tree surrounding site in Tennessee, USA - Soil MetaG P. TD hybrid SBSTD1 (version 2)... | ecosystem: Environmental > Terrestrial > Soil >...
AGCGCATCGTTGTCCTCGGGTGTGACCTTGGACACAGGACGATCCTAGCCTCGTTCTGGTGTGCGTCCAGATCCGTTTCGATGCCAGCTCCGGACAGGCTCGCTGACGTTTCCTGACGTCGGCCCGCGCGGTGCCAGGGGTCGGGTGAGCGGGCGAGGGGCAGCGTGCCCCGCCGCTGAGCCCAGGGCGAGGTCAGCCCCCGGACTCCGCAGATCCGGGCTCCGCGGTGATGCCGACGGGGGTGCGGCGCCAGGGGTCGGTGAGGGCGACCGGGGCCGGTCCAGGTCGATCGTGATGGTGCCGTCGCCGGCGTCGCCCGCGGTGAAGGCCAGGTCTGCGGTGTCGGGACCCGCGACGCGGACCAGGCACGTCCGGTCAGCGGCGCGCGCCCTGGTCCGCGGGCGATGACCCGGGCGGGGTGCGGACCGCGTCGGGCGGAGCGGGCGCCCGATCGGGTGGTCGGTCGCTCTGTTCGTGGCTGTACCACCAGCGGTTGTGCGTGCCGCAGCCCAGGCGGCCGTTGCCTTGGGTGGTGGTTCCTCCGTGGGACCAGGGAACGATGTGGTCGCCCTGGCACCGGTGGGCGGGGACGAAGCAGGTGGGGTGGTTGCAGCGCCGGTGCACGACGTCGAGGACCCGGCGGAGGGTGCCGCGGAACGTGCGGGCGGAGCTGATGTCGCGGACCCGGTTGGGTCCGTCGAACACGACCCGTTGCATCAACGTGTCGTCGCGGGCGAGGAGCTCGGCGATGTCGCCGGGGGCGAGGACCGCGCCGGACGCCAGCTCGCAGACCCGTCCGGCGAGGGTCGGGTAGTCGACCATGACGGTGACCAGCGGGGCGGGTCGTTGCCCGTCGGTCGGGGCGCTGAGCGCGCGCTCGGCCATCTCCACGAGGGCGTCGTGGCGCCGTTGGGCCGCCGAGCGGGCGAGGTGGGCCACCGACGTCTCGTCGCCGTGGACCTGCTGCGCGGCGGCCCAGTCGGCGGTGAACAGCTCGGCCTCGATGCGCTCGAGCGCGCCGGTGACGGTGGCGGCGGCGAGCGGGGTGAGGTAGCCGTCGGGGTGCCCGACCCCGTCGAGGCCGACACCGATGCGGAACCGGCGCAGGTCGTGATCGCGGCCGCGGCGCTGCTCGGGGCCGTCGGGGTCGGCGGCGTCGCGCCAGTGGGCGCACAGCCGCTCCCAGTCGTCGAAGCGTGACCGGCGGGCCTCGCGCAGGAGCAGGCCCTCGCCATCGGGGAAGTGCTCGCCGGCCCGTGGGTGCCCGGCGAGCCGGGTGAGGCCACGGACGTGGGCGGGCGACACGTCACCGGCGTGCCAGGCGGCGCGGGTGGCGGGCATGGTGCGGAGCCGGCGGGCGTCGCGCACCTCACCGGCCACCTGCGCTCTGGGGAGCCAGGCCCGTACTGCGATCCAGTCGGTGGCGGAGCGCGACCCGTCCTCGGCCCACACCCGCCGGGCCTCGAACACCCCGGTCAGCTCGGACACCGCCGCCGCCAGCCGCGCCTGTTGGCGCCGCAGGCCCACCATCGCCGCGGCCAGGTCGGTGTCAGACAGGTGCTCGGCGTCGACCGCGAGGAGGCCGTCGACCGCACGGGCCAGCGCCTCGGCGGCGGCCGTCGACCCAACGGCGGGCCCGCGCTCGTGATCGTCGGCAGCATCGGAGGGGAACATCAGTTCGCATCGTAACGACGGGGTACGACACTTTCGGAAGGACGCGACGGCCGTGGCACGCAGTGATCGGGCGGACCCCTGGGTGGTGACAGGCCTGCGGGAGTCGGAGTGCAGTCCGACTGATCCGTCAGGCCGAGATCGCCCCTCGATGCGCACCGACCAGTCGGGCGACCGTGAGCGCACGGGAGCGTTGCCCTGCATCCCCAGGTCGAGTCCACCGTCCGACTCCGGCGCGCCTGCACCAGAGGCGGAGGAGGCGAGCCGATCGCGGCCGGCATCAGGGGCCGGAGCAGCCCGGTGATCCCCGGCGGGGCTCCCACGCCGGGGATCACGGTGCGTCACGATCGACGAGTTGCCGGGTGCTCGGCATCGACGACGTGCCGGCAGCCGCGCGGACGTCGCCGCCTCCTCGCACGCGCCCCGGGTCGGCCGGGCAACGACGCCCGGGGCGCGTCCCGGGCTGGCCACGGACCGACGCCGCGAGGCGTCCCCCGGCACAGTCACACGACGGCGACGGCGTCGATCTCGACGAGGTACCCGGGGCCCAGGCCGGCGACGACGTGGACGGTGATGGCGGGCGGCGGGTCGGCCGGGTTCCACACCTGCTGGAAGGCGGCGACCCCCTCGTCGAACGAGTGGCCCTCCACGACGGCGATCGTCCAGTGCACGATGTTCGCCAGGCTCGCCCCCTCGCTCTCGAGGATGGTCGCCAGGTTGCGGAACGCCTGGCCGGCCTGGTCGCCGACCGTGGGACCGACGACCTTGCCGTCGGCGTCGACGCCGTTCTGCCCGCCGATGTAGATCGTCTTCGCCGGCTGTTCGACGACGACGGCCTGGCTGAAGGCGGGGCTGCGGTGGAGCCCCTCGGGGTTGATGTGCCGCGTGCTCATGGGTCGCCTCCACTGGCGATGTGACACCAGTAATAGTGGTACATGTGACACCGGTTATAGTGGCTTCATGCGAGCGAGCGCAACCGGCCGGGTGCTCACCGACCCTCGGGGAGGGTCGTTCCGCTTCGACGCCGGCGCCGTCTGCCTGGACTTCGCCCACACGGGCGGCGAGGGCCAGTACGCGGTGTTCGAGACGCTGCACGAGCCCGCCGACCTGGCCGAGTGGCTGGCCCAGCCCCCGCTGGCCGCGGTCGCGACGGTCCCCGTGACGGCCCGCGACCTGACCGCGGCCAAGGCCCTGCGCCAGGCGATCTGGGACGCGGCGCACGCCCGGGCGGCGGGTCGCCCGCTCCCCGCCGCCGCGGTGGCCGCCATCAACCGGGCCGCGGCGGCGACGCCGCTGGTGCCCGAGCTCGCCGGCGGCTCCACGACGGCGGCGTGGGCGCCGCCCGTCCGGGCGACCCAGGCGCTGTCGACCCTCGCCCGCGAGATGATCGAGCTGCTCTCCGGGCCGCTCTCCGGCCGCATCCGCGAGTGCGCGAGCGACAACTGCCCGCTCGTGTTCGTCGACTCGTCGCGGCCCGGTGCTCGACGGTGGTGCGCGATGGAGAGGTGCGGCAACCGCGAGAAGCTCCGGGCTCTCCGCGCCCGGCGGGCCAGGGACCGGTGACGCAGCCTCGAACCCCGACCCTCTGTCCCGTCGGGCGCCCGATCGGCCGGCCGTCGCCGCGCGCGATGCCGACGCCCGCCACGCGTCGAACCGGACGGACGTGAGCCGCCCGGTCCACCGCACGTGCCCGGGGCGGGGATCGAACCCGCACGGCCTTGCGGCCGGAGAGGTTTAAGCCCTCCGCGTCTGCCAGTTCCGCCACCCGGGCCGGTGGGAGGCGAGGGTACCGGTGCGAGGTGGCCGGCGACGGCGACGCGCCCGGCGACGGCGACACGGCCCCGCGACGGCGGCGCACCGGATGAGTGATCGGAGGGCGCCGCGGGTATGGCTCGCCCCGCACAGCTGGGGACGGCGAAGGGGAGGCACATGGGCTCGTCGGGCAACGGGAGCGCGCGCGGGGACGGTCGGGACCGGTGGTCGTGGACGCGCCGGGCCTCGGGGCGCCGGCTCAACCGGATCGCCCGGCGGCAGCTGTCGCTCGACCGCCTGCGCCCGGGCCAGCGCACGGCCGCCGAGGCGGCGACGCGGGGGCAGGACGTGCTGGCGATCATGCCGACCGGCTACGGCAAGTCGGCGATCTACAAGGTGGTCGCCGCGGACCGCCCCGGGCCCACCGTGGTCGTCTCCCCGCTGGTCGCCCTGCAGCGCGACCAGGTCGTCGGCCTCGAGGGCGAGGACGTGGGCGACGCGGTGCAGATCGACTCGACCGTCGGCGACGCGGCCCGCGCCGACGCGTTCGCCCGGCTGCGGTCGGGCGACCTCGAGTTCGTGTTCCTCGCTCCCGAGCAGCTGGCCCGCGACGACACCCTCGACGCGCTCGTCGCCGCCGAGCCCTCGCTGTTCGTGGTCGACGAGGCCCACTGCGTCAGCGAGTGGGGCCACGACTTCCGGCCCGACTACCGCGGCCTCGGCCACGTCGTCGACGCGCTCGGGCACCCGGTCGTTCTGGCGCTGACCGCCACGGCCGCTCCCCCGGTGCGCACCGACATCGTCGAGCGGCTGCACATGCACGACCCCGCGATCGTCGTCGAGGGCTTCGAGCGGCCCAACATCGTGATCTCGGTCGAGCGGTTCGTCGACGGCGCCGCCAAGGACCGCGCCCTCGTCGAGCGCGCCGTGGCGCTGGCCCGACCGGGTGCGACCGGCATCGTCTACGTCGGCACCCGGCGCCGGTGCGACGAGCTGGCCGACGAGATCGCCGCCGCCGGGACCCGCGCCGCGGCGTACCACGCGGGGCTGGCCCGCTCGCAGCGCGACGCCGTGCACGACGGCTTCCACGACGGATCGGTGCGGGTGGTCGTGGCCACCACGGCGTTCGGCATGGGCATCGACAAGCCCGACGTGCGCTTCGTGCTGCACGGCGACGTGCCCGAGTCGGTCGACGCCTACTACCAGCAGATCGGGCGGGCCGGGCGCGACGGCGACGACGCCGAGGCCGTGCTCTTCTACCGCCACGAGGACCTGGCCCGGAACCGGTTCCGCACCCCGAACGGCGCCGCCACCGATCGCGCGGTCGCGGTCCTCGCCACGCTCTCGGCCGACGGCCAGCCGATGGAGCGCTCCGCCCTCGCGGACCGGGCCGACCTGTCCGTGCGGGCCGTCACGCAGGCGGTGCACCTGCTCGAGGACGCCGGCCTGGTCGCCACCTCGGCCGACGGACCGGTGGCGCTCGTCGACGGACGCGGCGCCCTCGGCACCGAGGAGGCCGTGCAGGTGCTGGCGGCGGCCGAGGACGCCCGGGCCGCGCTGGACGCGACGCGGGTCGAGATGGTGCGGGCGCTGGCCGAGGCACGGGGCTGCCGCTGGCGGTTCGTGCTGACCTACCTCGGACAGCCCGACGCGGCCGACTGCGGGCGGTGCGACCGGTGCGTCGCCCGACGGCAGGCCGACACCGACCCGGCCGCAGGGGGGTCGCCGTTCGCGCCGGGCGCGCCGGTGACGCACACCGAGTGGGGCCTGGGAGACGTGGTGGGCATCGAGGGCGACACGATCACCGTGCTGTTCGAGAGCCACGGCTACCGCACCCTGTCGCTGGACCTGGTGCTCGAGCGCGACCTGTTGCGCCCCGGCGCGGCGACGCCGGACCTGTCCGCCGCGGCGGCGGCCGACTGACGGGGCCCGCGAGACCGCCGTCGCCGAGGTCAGCCGAGCTCGTCGACGAAGCCCGCCAGGCGGCCGTCGCCCCGGAACAGGTGGCGGGTGCCGTCGCTGAAGCGCAGCAGCGCCCGGCCCTGCAGGTGCGAGCCGTCGGTGGCGTCGATGCGCAGCACGTGCTCGCCGGGCGGCAGGTGGTGCTCGCCGCACGTCTGCAGCGTCACCTCCCAGTCGTTGGGCCCGGGGCCGGCCTCGCCCTCGCGCACGACCACGAACACGTCGGCGTAGGTGATGGCGTCGAGGTCGAACGTGACCTCGGCGCCGTCGTCGGGCCCCCCGACGACGCCGGCGGTGATCTGCTCGACGAGCACCCGCGTCGACCTCACGACCCGCAGGGTAGCCACGGGTCGCACGGGCGTTCCCGGCCGTGCGGGCCGGCGGGCGCGACCGCCGGTCGAGCCACCCGCCCGCCCTCGTCACGCCGCCAGCTCGGCGACCTGCTCGGCCACCTGCCAGAGCCCGGCGCGGACGTGGTCGGCCCGGACCCCCGCGAGGCGGTTGGCGGCGACGACCCCCTCGACCATGTCGGACACGACCGCCGGCCACGGCCGGTCGCGCAGGGCGACGGCCACCGTGACCTGCGGACCGCGCCGCACGATGGACCGCGTCACGTCGGGGATGCGGGGCGGGCTGCGGAACGTCGGCGCCCGCAGCCCCTGCGCCCGGGCGGCCTCGGCGAGCGAGCGGGCGAGGCGGGCGAAGCGCAGCGACGTCGGTTCCATCGCCGCCATCATCCCCGCGCCCTGTGACACTCAAGGCGCCGCCGCGGGCCGGCCCCGCGCCGATCCGGGAACGGCGGGCGGAGCGCGGGCGTAGCATGGCGGCTCGATGGCGGCACACGGCTCTCCGGGAAGGAAGCGTCCCAAGCTGGTCGCGGTCCCCGTCGACCCCGCCACCGGCGAGAAGGCCCCCCGCCGGCCGCGCCCGCCGGCGGCCGCGACGCCCGCCGACGGCGCCGCCGGGGCCGACGCGGGGGCGGCCGAGGCCGCCATCGGTGACGAGCCGGCCGGCCCGGGGGTCAGCGGGCCGGGGGCGTCGATCGGCGACGAGCGCCTGTCCGACGTCGACGAGTGGGGCCGGTCGCAGCAGCTGCGCGACCTGCTCGCCCGGTTCTTCGACCCCGTCTACGACCGGTGGCTGCGGGTCGAGTGGGAGGGGTTCGAGAAGATCCCGACCGAGGGCGGCGCCCTGATGGTCGCCAACCACGCCGGTGCCATCCCCGTCGACGCCCCCTCGATCATGCACGGCATCGAGCGCGAGCTGGGCCGGCCCGTCTACGGGCTCGCCGACGAGGTCTTCAAGAAGATGCCCGTCGTCAACGTGGCCTGGTCGCGCCTCGGCGGTGTCCAGGCCCATCCCGACAACGCCTACCGGCTGCTGCGCGAGCAGCAGCAGCTGGTCATGGTGTTCCCCGAGGGCTCGAAGGGCCCGGGCAAGCTCTACTCCGAGCGCTACCGGCTGCGCCGGTTCGGGCGGGGCGGGTTCGTGCAGATCGCGATGCGGGCGGGCGTGCCCATCATCCCGCTGGCGATCATCGGCAACGAGGAGACGATGCCCATCGTGGCCAAGGTGCCGGCGCTGGCCAAGGCCCTCGGCGTCCCCTACGCCCCGATCACGGCCAACATGCTGTTCGGGCCGATCGGCATGTGGGTTCCCTTCCCCGCCAAGATGCGCATCCGGGTGCTCGACCCCGTGCGGCTCGACGTGCTGCCCGACCAGCCCCGCTACTCGCGCAGCCGCATCATGGACACCTCCGAGGCGATCCGCCACGCCATCCAGGAGGAGCTCTACGACATGCTGCGCCGGCGCCGCAGCGTCTGGACCGGCTGATGGGGCGCCGCGTCCTCGTCACGGGCCTGGGGTCGTTCTGGGGCGGGCGCGCCGCGCAGGCGCTCGAGCGCGACCCGTCGGTCGACGTGATCATCGGCCTCGACACCACCGAGCCGACCGTCGAACTCGAGCGCACCGAGTACGTGCGGTGCGACGAGAGCTACTCGATCCTGTCGCGGATCGTGCGGGCGACCCAGGTCGACACGATCGTGCACACGTTCCTCATCGTCGACTCGTCCGCGGTGTCGTCGGCGCAGATGCACGAGACCAACGTCATCGGCACGATGAACCTGTTCGCGGCCGCCAGCCAGCCCGAGAGCCGCGTGCGCAACGTCGTCGTGAAGTCGTCCACGCTGGTCTACGGCTCGACGCACGCCGACCCGACCTGGTTCACCGAGGAGACCCGGCGGACGGCGCTGCCGCGCCACCGGGTCGAGCGCTCGCTCATCGAGGTCGAGGGGTACGTCCGCGACTACGCGGCCGACAACCCCGACGTGTCTGTCAGCGTGCTGCGGTTCTCGAACGTCCTCGGCGAGCAGATCGTCACCCCGACCACGCGGGCGCTCGGCCTGCCCGTCGTGCCCTGCGTGTTCGGCTTCGACCCACGCCTGCAGTTCGTGCACGAGTCCGACGTCGTGCGGGCCGTGATGTTCGTGCTCGACCACGACCTCGACGGCACCTACAACGTCGCCGGCGACGGGCTGCTGCCGTGGAGCGAGGTCGCGGCGCTGTGCGACAAGCGCCTGTTCCCGCTGCCGCCGCTCGGGCAGGGCGTCGCCGCCGCACTGCTCGACCGGGTGGGCGTGGACCTGCCGCCCGAGCTGCTCGACCTGCTCCGCTACGGGCGGGGCGTCGACAACTCGCGGCTCAAGGCCGAGGGGTTCGAGTACCGCTACACCTCGGCGGGGGCCGTGCGGGCCTTCGCGGAGGCCCGCCGGCTGCGCGCCACGGTCGGGCGGCCGCAGGCCTACCGGTACGAGCGCGACGTCGAGCAGTTCTTCCGCCACTCCCCTGCCGTCGTGCGCGACTGAGCCCGGCGGCCACGGGTCCGGGCCCCGCGACGGGATGACGGCGACCAGCCAGGGACGGGACGCCGGGAGGCGGCTGGGCACCGGAGGGGCCGGCGACCGCCCGCGAGCCGGCGGCCGCTCCGCCCTCCTGGCGCTCGGGGCCCTGGGCATCGTCTACGGCGACATCGGCACGAACCCCCTGTTCGCCATGCGCGAGGCGTTCGACGAGCACGGCCTGCCGCTGACCGAGCAGAACGTGCTCGGGCTGCTGTCGCTCATGTTCTGGTCGCTGATCATCGTGATCTCGCTGAAGTACCTGACGTTCGTGATGCGGGCCGACAACGACGGCGAGGGGGGCATCCTCGCCCTGACCACCCTGGCCGCGCGGTCCGAGGGGACCTCGCAGCCCCGCCGCCGGATGCTGCTCGTGCTCATCGGGCTCTTCGGCGCGGCGCTGCTGTACGGAGACGGGGTCATCACGCCGTCGATCTCGGTGCTCGCCGCCGTCGAGGGGACGACGGTCGCCGCGCCGGGCCTCGACCGCCTCGTGGTCCCGATCGCGGTGGCGGTGCTGATCCTGCTGTTCAGCATGCAGCACCGCGGGACCGAGACGATCGGCCGGGCGTTCGGGCCGGTGATGATCGTGTGGTTCACGACGATGGGGGCGCTCGGCGCGTCCCACGTCGTCGACGAGCCCGGGGTCCTGCGGGCCGTCGACCCGGTGCGCGGCGTCGAGTTCTTCGCCGACAACGGGGTCCGGGGCTTCCTGGTGCTGGGAGCCGTGATCCTGGTGGTCGTCGGCGGCGAGGCCCTGTACGCCGACCTGGGCCACTTCGGTCGCCGGCCGATCACGTTCGGCTGGTACGCCCTCGTCCTCCCCAGCCTCGTGCTCGTCTACATGGGCCAGGGGGCACTGCTCATCGGCGAGCCCGACGCCATCGAGAACCCCTTCTACCGCATGGCCCCCGACTGGGCGCTCGTGCCCCTCGTGGTGCTGGCCACGATGGCGACCGTGATCGCGTCGCAGGCGCTGATCTCGGGCGCGTTCTCCCTGACCAACCAGGCGATCCAGCTGGGGTACAGCCCCCGGTTGCGGGTGACGCACACGTCGGCCAGCGAGGTCGGCCAGATCTACATCGCCTCGATCAACTACTCCCTGCTGGCGCTGTGCGTCCTGCTGGTGGTCGGGTTCCGCGAGTCGGCCAACCTCGCGGCCGCGTACGGCCTGGCCGTGTCGACGACGATGGTGCTCACCACCGTCGCCTTCTTCGTCGTCGCCCGCCACGGGTTCGGTTGGTCGCGGCGGAAGGCCATGCCGCTGTGCGGGCTGTTCATGGTCGTCGACGTGGCGTTCTTCGGAGCGACCCTGTTCAAGATCCCGCACGGCGGCTGGGTGCCCCTCGTGCTCGGCGGCCTCGTGTTCACCGTGCTGACCACGTGGCGGACGGGACGCCGCCTCGTCCAGGAGCGCATGCTGTCGGACACGCTGCCGCTGGCCCGCTTCGTCGAGGGTCTCGACCACACCCCGCCCGTGCGGTCCGAGGGCACGGTCGTGCACATGATCGTCACCCCGGGGCTGACGCCCGTCTCGCTGCTGCGCCTGCTGCGGGCGACCCACTCCCTCCCCGAGCAGGTGCTGGTCGTCTCGGTCGTGACCGAGAACGTCCCGCGGGTCCACCGCCTGCGCCGAGCCGAGGTGAGCGACATGGGCAAGGGCGTCTACAAGGTGGTCCTGCACGTCGGGTTCATGGAGCGGCCGAACGTGCCCCGGGCGCTGGAGGAGCGGGTCAGGATGAAGCTCGGCTTCGACCCGGCCGCGATCACCTACATCGTGGGGCGAGAGTCGGTGCAGGTCTCCCGGAAGCCGGGCATGGCGGTGTGGCGCGAGCACCTGTTCGCCCTCCTGTCGCGCAACGCCACGCCCCCCTCGACGTACCTGCGGCTGCCGCCCGAGCAGACCGTCGAGCTGCGCCTCCCGGTCGAGCTCTGACCGTCAGCTGCCGGTCGTGGACCAGTGCCAGGGCTCGCTCGGCAGGTTGTAGAGGCCGTACGAGTTGGCGTGGGCGGCCAGGAAGTTCCAGCACGAGTTGCCCCGCCGGATGGCACCCCCGCCGTTGCAGCTGAAGTCGATGGCGAGGCCGCGCTCGTGCATGGACGCCCCGGGTCGGGCCGTCGGCGGGTTACAGCTCGACGACGGCATCTGGTAGATCGCGTAGGTCGACGTCCCGCAGTGCTGGCGGCGCAGGTTGATCTGGCTCTCGGGGCTGCGCCAGCCGCTGCTGGCACACAGGGACACACCCTGGGCGGCCGCCGCGTCGAGCAGCGCCTGCACGTTGCCGGCGATGCTGCCGGCCACCTTGATCGACCCGCCGTACGGGCAGGTGACCGTGGCGAGCCCGCCCGGGGCCGGCGCGATGACCGACGCCGCGGGTGCGCCGCCGCCACCTCCACCGCCACCGCCACCGCCACCTCCACCACCGCCGCCGCCACCACTGGCGGCGGCCTGGGCGGCCTGGGCGGCCGCGGCGGCGGCCGCCTCGGCGGCGGCCTGACGGGCCGCGGCCTCCTGCGCCTCGCGCAGGCGGCGGGCCACCTCGGCCTGCTCCCGCACGAGCTGGTCGGCGAGCTGGGCGTCGAACGACCGCAGCGACTCGGCCTCGGACAGCTTGGCGTCGAGCCGCGCCTCCACCTCGGCGCCGAAGGTCTGCTGCTGGGTGAGGGCGTTGGTGACGTCGGTCAACGCCGTCTCGGCGTCGCCCCGCTTCTCCTCGGCGTCCGCAGCCGCGGTCTCCTTGTTGGCCTGCTCGACTGCGAGGTCCTCGTGAGCTTGCTCGAGCTGGTCGAGCACGTCGGCGTCGGAGTCGGCCTGGATGTCGGTCAGCGCCTGCTGCACCATCAGGTCGGACAGGGTGTCGGCCTTGAACCCGTCGAGCGCGGTGTCCGACGCCGGGTTGACGAACGCCTCGACCACCAGGTCGTCGGTCTGGGCGTTGAGCGTGTCGATGTTGCTCTGGGCGGTGGCCACGTTCGCCTCGGCCGTGGCCAGCTCGGCCTCGGCCGACTCGAGGGCGCGCTCGGCCTCGTCGAGCTCGGCCTGCTGGGTCGCCACGTTGGTCTGCAGCGTGGCGATGGCGGCCTGCACCTGGGCGTCCTGGGCCTGGAGCGCGTTCACGTCGAGGGTGACCTGCCCGCTCTGCGCCCGCACCTCGTTGAGCCGGCGCTCGGTCTCGGCGGGGTTCGGCTCCTGGGCGCCCGTGGGGTCGGGCATCAGGAACGCGCTGGCCACGCCGAGGGCGATCATCAGCCTCAGCGCGGAGCGGGAGCGGGGACGGGGGCGGTTGCGGGTCAACGCAGGGTGGCTCCTCGGGCGTGGTCGAGCCCCGGGGGAACCGAATCCCGGGGACGGCAAAAGTGCCCGGGAATGTAACGAACACCCTCGGCGATGTCACCACCGCGCCGGGGATTGTCGGGAAATCCCTGCTAGATGCCATCGGCGGGCGCGGAATTGGTCTGTCGGCACCCCCCGGTGTCGACACACGACGCGCGCGCTTTCACACCTATGGGCCACCCGGCGTGGCGACGGGTCAGTTGCCGTCGACCGACCAATGCCAGGGCTCGCCCGGCAGGTTGTAGAGGCCGTAGTTCGCGGCGTTCGCCTTCAACCACCGGTAGGCCGCGGTGCCCGAGCCGATCGTCCCCCCGCCGCCCGACGTGAAGTCGATGGCCAGCCCCTGCTCGTGCATCGACGTGCCGGGCCGGGCCGTGGGCGGCGAGCAGTACGACGACGGCGCCTGGTAGATGGCGTAGGTCGACGTGCCGCAGTTGGCCCTGCGCACGGCGATCTGGTCGGCGGGGTCGCGGTAGCCGTAGCCGCACATCGAGATGCCGGCCTCGGCGGCGTCGGTGAGCAGGCGCTCGACCGAGCCGGAGATGTCGCCCGCCACCTGGACGCTGCCGCCCGAGGGACAGGCGACGTCGACGACGCCGCCCGCGACGGGCTTGATGCCGTTCTGGTAGCGGATGCTGTCGGCCTGGGCCGCCAGCTCGGCGGCGCGGGCCCGCGCCCGCTCGGCCTGCACCTCTTCGTCGAGCGAGTTCAGCGCCGCGGCCAGCTCGCCCTCGCGGGCCCGGATCTGCTCGGCCAGCGCCGGGTTGGTGGCCTGGAGGGCGTCGGCCTCGGCCAGGTTGCGATCGAGGCGGCGGTCGACCTCGACCGCGAACACGGCCTGCTGGCCGGATGCGGCCTCGACGTCGGCGTAGGCGGCCTCGGCATCGGCGGCGGCCGACGCCGCGGCCGTGGCGGCGGCCTCGCGCTCGCCCTGCTCGGCCTCGAGCTGCGCCTGGAGCGTCGCGTACTCGTCGAGCGTCGACGCGTCGGCGTCGGCCTCGCGGTCGAGGATCGACTGCTTGACCGTGAGGTCCATGAGCGAGTCGGACGCGAGCGACTCCCACGCGTCCTCGTAGGGCGGGCTGACGAAGGCGTCGACCACGACGCGGTCGGCGTCGGTGTTGACCGCGACGAGCCGGGCCTGCGTGTCGGCCAGGGCCGCGTCCGCGGCGCTCAGCGCGGCCTGCGCGGCCGTGAGGGCGTCCTGGGCGGCCGTGAGCGCGGCCTTCTGCGCCTCGACGTTCTCGCGCACGTCGGCCAGCGTGGCGCCGATGGCCGAGTTGTCGGACCGCAGCACGTCGACGTCGATCGACACCAGGGCCTGCTCGTCGACCGACCCCCCTCCGGGAGACTCCTGGGCGCCCGTGGGCTCGCCGGTGACCAGGGTCGTAGCCACGAGCCCCAACAGCACGGCGGCAGCGGTGAGCGAGCGACGGGTGCGATGCAACGAACGGTTCCCCAGGCAGCGAGACGGCGACGCGCGGGACCGGCAGGCGTCTCGTGCCGGCTCCCGGGCCCCACAGCAGCGACAGGAATGTAACGAATCGCGCGCCACCTGTCACAGGCGGCCGGGGTGGTTTCAGCAGGTTCCGATCGCCGTGGAGAACGGATCGTCCGGCGCGGCCACCCCGGGCGCGCCGGGGGTGACGGGCGGCGTCGGCGGCAGCGGGTCGCCGGCGACGAACGCGGCGATCGTCGCCGGCGCCGCGGCGGCGTCGAGGGCGAGGCGGCTCGGGTCGAGCGGCGAGGTGACGACCGGGATCGTGGCTCCGGACACGTCGTCGGGACCGAGCCGCACGACCGCCCGGGCGAGCTCGACCATGCCCGCGACCGACAGGTCCGCGTCGACGGTGACGTGGGCCGCGAGCCACCGCACGTCGTCCTCGAGGTCGCCCGGCGCGAACCCACCGGCGCCGAGGCCGGCGAGGGCGCCGAACAGCACCTGCCGCTGACGCTCGACGCGGCCGAGGTCGGACAGGGGATCGCGGTGCCATGAGCCGTCGGAACCCAGCACCTCGAGCTTGCGGCTGCGCAGGAGCGCCAGGGCCTGCTCCCCGCCGAGCGTGACGCAGCCCGTCCGGTCGAGGAACAGGCCCGACGCCTCGTCGCGCACGGGAGCCGGCACCCGGACGTCGATGCCGCCCATGCGGTCGACCATCTCCCGGACGCCGTCGAGGCCGACCACGGCCAGGTGGTCGACGGGGATGCCGATCTGCTCCTCGACGATCGCCACGACCGCCGCCGGGTCGGTCGGAGAGTTGATCATCGCCGGCCCTTCGCCGGGGACGTCGACGATCAGGTCGCGCGGCAACGAGAGCAGCGAGGCGGTGCCGGCGCCGGGGTCGACCCGGGCGAGCACGATCGTGTCGAAGTTGTGGCTCCCGACCCCCGACCGTCCGTCGGTGCCGAGGAGGAGCACCGTGACCGGCCGGCCGTGGGGGACGGAGTCGGTGCCCGCCACCTCGACCCGCTCGATGTCCCGGGCCGGCCAGAGGGCCCGGGCGTACAGGCCGCCGGTGCCCGCCACCGAGGCGACGAGGACGGCACCCACGCCGCCCGCGGTGCGCCGCCGCCGGCGCCGCTGGGCGCCGCGTGCGACCCGGCGGCGGAGCCCGGCGCCGAGGGCGGGGGGTCGGGGGTCATCGAGGTGCTCGAACACGGGAACCCTCCTGGGGGGTGACGTCGGGTCGCGGACCGGGGCGCAGGTGGTCGAGCCGCTCGCGCAGCGCCGCCAGTCCCCGGTGGGCGTGCTGCTTCACCGCGCCGACGCTGCACCCGAGGGAACCCGCCACGTCGGCTTCGGACAGGTCGGCCAGGTAGCGCAGCGCCACCACCTCGCGCTGGCGGCGGGGCAGCCCCCGGAGCGCCGCGACGAGCTCGAGCCGCTCGACCACTGCGAGCGGGTCGTCGGCCGACGACCGGCGGTCGGACGCGAGGCGGTCGGCGGCGAGGGGGGCGGCGCCCGGACGGTGCGACGCCGCGCCGCGGCCGGCGGCCGGCCGCCCGACCTCGGCCGCGACCCGACCCCGCCGGCGCCACCGGCCGATGACCAGGTTGGTCGTCACGCGGGCCACCCACGCCTCGTCGTAGTCCGCGACGCGGCGCCACGAGGCGTACGCCCGGGTCAGCGCCTCCTGGCACAGGTCCTCGGCCTCGGGACGGTCACCCGTGAGGCGGAACGCGACCTTGTAGCTCAGCGCCGCGAGGACGCCGAAGCGGTCCTCGAAGCGCGGGGTTCGTGCTCTCGTGGTCCCCGGCATGTACCCGTGTCAACGCGTCGGTGGGCCGAAAGGTTGACACCGGTTCGGCGTGCCCCGGGTCAGGTGCCGTCGTTGCTCCAGTGCCAGGGCTCGCTCGGCAGGTTGTAGAAGCCGTAGCCGGCCGCGTTCGCCTTGAGCCAGGTGAAGCACGAGCTGCTGCGGCTCAGGGCTCCGCCGCCGTTGCACGTGAAGTCGACCGCCAGGCCCTGCTCGTGGTTCGACGTGCCGGGGGGCGCCGTCGGGGGCGAGCACGACGACGACGGCGCCTCGTAGATGGCGTAGCTGGAGCTGCCGCAGTTGGCCCGCCGCAGGGCGATCTGTGCCGCCGGGTCGCGGTAGCCCCCGCCGCACATGTTGTCGCCGTCGGCGGCCGCGGCCGCCAGCATCGACCGCAGGTTGCCCGCCATCGAGCTGTCGACCGTGATCTCGCCGCCACCCGGGCACGACACCGTGGCGAGGTTGCCGCTGGCGGGCCCGATCGAGACGCCGCCCGACGAGCGCGACGACCGCGCCGCGGCGTCGGCGGCCGCCCGGGCCGCGGCGTCGGCCATGGCCTGCTGCAGCGCCGCCTCGGCGGCGCGCTGCTCGCGGGCGGCCGTGACGTTGCCGATCAGCGCCGCGATCTCGCCCTCGCGGGCCCGCAGCGCGTCGGCCGCCGCCGGGTCGACGCTCTCGAGCGAGCTGGCCTCGGCGAGGTTGGCCGCCACGCGGTCCTGCACGTTGATCACGAACAGGGTCTCCCCCGACTGGACCGAGATCAGGTCCTCGAGCGCGGCGGCCGCCTCCTCGGACCGGGCCTCGGCCTCGGCGGCGGCGTCGTCCTGCGCCTGCCGCCGGGCGTCCAGCTCGTCCTGCGCGGCCTCGAGCTCGGTGAGGACGTCCGCGTTGGCGTCGGCCTCGGTGTCGAGCAGCGACTGGCGGACCGTCGACTCGGCCAGCGACTCGGCCGCCAGGGTGTCCATGGCGTCCTCGGTCGGCGGGTTGATGAAGGAGTCGACGACGACCTGGTCGCTCTCGACCGTGAGCGCGGCGATGTACTCCTCGGTGGTCGTCACGGCCGCATCGGCCGCCTGCAGCTCGGCGTCGGCCGTCGCCGCCGCGGCCCGGGCGGCACCGACCGCGGCGACCTGGGCGGTCACCTCGGCACCGAGATCGGCCAGCGAGGCGGTCACCTCGCTGCTGTCGGCCCGCAGGACGTCGTCGGTCTCGACCTGGAGGGTCGTGTCCGTGCGGTCGGTCTCGCCCCCGGACGGCGGTGGCTGCTGCTGCGGGCTGGCCCCGCTCACCGCCGGAGAGACGACGGGCGCAGCGGCCACGAGGGCGCCGACGAGGAGGAGTCTGGCTCGCGTCGAGCGACGGAGGTTCACGTGATGGGTCCCAGCGGTCGTGTCGTCGTCAGTGTCCGCCCCCCGCGACACCGGGGAGGTCGACACAGGAATGTAATGAGATCGCGAGCGAGCCGCCATCTCACGCCCACTGTCCGACATCGGGTCCGTTGTACCAACACTCTCCGTAGCACGGGGGGATGCCGCCGTCCCGGGGCTGCGTGACCGGGGGCCGGGGGCGTGAGACTGCCGGGCCATGGCCGAGGTCCAGACCGACATCGACGGCGGCGTCGCCGTCCTCACGCTCGACGCCCCCGACCGCCGCAACGCCCTGACCCTGGCGATGGTCGACGAGGTCGCCGCCGCGCTCGACGCGATCGAGGCCGACCCCGACGTGCGGGCCATCGTGGTCACCGGCACGGCGCCCGCCTTCTGCGCCGGCGCCGACCTGTCGCACCTCGGGGCCAGCCAGCGCGAGGGCCTGCTGCGCATCTACGAGGGGTTCCTGCGCATCGGCCGGTCGCCGCTGCCCAGCATCGCCGCCGTGAACGGGGCCGCCGTCGGTGCGGGGGTGAACCTGGCGCTCGTGTGCGACGTCATCGTGGCCGGCCGGTCGGCCCGGTTCGACACCCGCTTCCTCCAGCTCGGGCTCCACCCGGGCGGGGGTCACACGTGGATGCTCCAGCGCCGTGTCGGCCCGCAGGCCGCGGCGGCCATGGTGCTGTTCGGCCGCGTGCTCGACGGCCCCGCGGCCGCCGACGTGGGCCTGGCCTGGTCGTGCGTCGAGGACGACGAGCTCCTGGCCGCGTGCCGCGAGATGGCCGGCGTCGCCGCCGCGGCCCCCCGCGAGCTCGTCGAGCTGATCCGCAGCACGATGCTGGACGTGCGCACCATCGACGACCACGCGGCCGCGGTCGAGCGCGAGCTCGGGCCCCAGGTGCACACGATCAACCAGCCGGCCTTCCAGGAGAAGCTGGCCGCGATGCAGCGGCGCATCAGCTCCCGCGGCTGACGGTTGGCCGGGTGATGGCGGGGCCGGCGTCAGCGGCCCGTCACCGACCAGTGCCACGGCTCGCTCGGCAGGTTGTAGAGGAAGTAGTTGCCGGCGTAGGCGGCGAGCCACTGGTAGCAGGGGCTGGCGTGGGTCATCGGCTGGCCGTCGGAGCACGAGAAGTCGATGGCGAGGCCGCCCTCGTGGTTCGACGTGCCCGGCCGAGCGGTCGGGGGTGAGCAGCTCGACGGCGCGGCGCCGAACACCGCGGCGTCGGAGGTGCCGCAGTGGGCCCGCCGCAGCTCGACCTGCTCCGCGTACGTCCGGAAGCCGCCGCCGCACAGCCCGATCCCCGCGGCCGCGGCGTCGTTCACCAGGGCCTGCACGTTCCCGCCGATCGACCCGTCCACCACGATCCTGTCGCCGTTCGCGCACCCCACGGCGGCGAGCACCCCGCTCGCCGAGCCGGACGGGTCGGGAAGCGGCGCCGCGGCCGGCGCGGGGGCCGCAGGCGCGGGAGCAGGAGCGGGAGCCGGGGCGGGGGCCGGGGCCGGGGTCTCGGGCGG
>Ga0111538_10005245_pt1 | contig 17756 bp, 18 predicted proteins | sample SoiMethybrSBSTD1_FD_79669 | JGI IMG/M metagenome (GOLD analysis project Ga0111538, IMG submission 79669) | Bulk soil microbial communities from a Populus tree surrounding site in Tennessee, USA - Soil MetaG P. TD hybrid SBSTD1 (version 2)... | ecosystem: Environmental > Terrestrial > Soil >...
AGTCCTCGAGACTCGCTGCGAGAACTGCGAGGTCCTCGTCGACCTCGACGTGCAGGAGGACGTCGTCGTACTCCTCGGGAGTCGGTCGCGGCCTGACCTGGAGCGAAGCCACGGAACCGTGGATCCCGCCCAGCGGGGAGAGAAACCTGAACCGTAAACTCGTCGTCTTCGTGCCGCGCGAGGCGCTCGACACGGTTCGAGACGCGCTTTTTGCGGCAGGAGCCGGCCGCATCGGCGACTACGAGCGCTGCTCCTGGTACACGGCCGGCACCGGCACGTTCAAGGGCGGAGAGAGCACGAGCCCTGCAGTCGGCGAGAGCGGGAGGGAGGAGCGAGTCGCCGAGCTCCGCCTCGAGACCGTCTTCCCTGAGGAGCGCCACGACGACGTGGTCGCCGCGCTGCGCGGAAGCCATCCCTACGAAGAGCCTGCCTTCGACGTCTATCCGCTTCTGTGAGAGCCCGCCTTTTCACCGACGGAGGGGCCCGCGGAAATCCCGGGCCGGCGGCCGCCGCCTATGTGCTCGAAGCCGAAGACGGCACCATTCTCGACGCTCGCGGAGAAGCCATCGGCGTGGCGACGAACAACGTGGCCGAATATCGCGCGCTCGTCGCGGGGCTGGCGAAGGCAGCCGAGCTCGGCCTGGACGAGCTCGAGGTCGTGTCCGACTCGGAGCTGCTCGTCAAGCAGATGCGCGGCGAGTACAAGATCAAGAACGCGGCTCTTGTCGACCTCTCACTCGAGGCCAAGCGCTACGAGCGCGAGATCGGCTCGGTTCGATATACGGCCGTCCGGCGGGAGCACAACGAGCTTGCCGACCGCCTCGTCAACGACGCCCTGGACCGGGACGCCAAGCGGCTATAATCGGCGGACTCGCGGATGTAGCTCAGTTGGCTAGAGCGTCTGCTTGCCATGCAGAAGGTCGTGGGTTCGAGTCCCATCATCCGCTCCATCGAAAGCCCCGCTCTCGGCGGGGTTTTCGCTTCCTAGAGCGGCTCCGCGGCGACCGATGGGTCGTTCTGCTCTCGAACCGCGAAGCGCGGAGGCGCTCCATGCCTCCTGCTGTTCGACTGAGGGTGGAGAACTAGCCCGGGACGGACGGGTTGAAGCGTCGGCACGGTGCGCTAGGGTCGTCACATTGGCTGCGCCACCGGATGAAACCGGAACCGACTGGACTGGCTATCCCCGTCGGAAGCCGAACCCCATCAAGCATCTGATCGTTTGGCTTTGGCGTTCGTTCACTCTCCTGGCGATTGTTTGGGTCGGCGTCGCCCTCTACCTGAGCTTCCGATGGTGGACGGTGCCGTTCCTGCTCGCGTTCGCCTTCGCCCTCTTCGTGCTGTTCCGCAACCGGCGGCGAGCGCATCGATGAGCGTCTCGACGGACGAGCCTGCTCGGCAGGAGGGCTACTCCACCAGCACGGAGATTGGAGCGGGCCTCGCCATCTTCTTCTTTCCGCTGATCTCCCTCATCGTGTCGCTCCTGGTCATGGGAGGGCAGCGAAACGAGCGAAAGCGAAGGCAGTTGAGGACGTGGGCTTGGATAGCCGCAGGGTGGATCGCCGTGCAGGTGCTATTTGTGCTTCTCTTCTTCGTTGGCTGGTCAACGAGCGGGGGCGGCGAAGGCGGCGTTATCACCGTGCCGTAGTCCGGCCCGGACGCACCCGACCCAAGCTCGGCGTCCGGGCAAGCGATAACGAACAGATGGCGAACCACGCTCCGGGCCATGCGCACCTGTTTGAGTCCGAGGCGCACGCAACGCGGATGCGCGAGGCGGTTCTCCGAACGGGCTACGAGTCTTTCGAGATCTGCTCGACGACCTGCCCTGTCTGCGCGTCCTCACCGTGGCGGGCGACGTCCGCCTGGGCGACGATGCCGACGAGCTTCTCGCCCTCGACGACGGGAAGCCGGCGGACCTGCCGCTCGGCCAGGAGCTGAAGGGCTCGGTCGAGGTTCTCGTCCGGCGACACGGTCGCGAGGTCCGTGGAAGCCACCTCGCCGACGGTCGTCGACTGCGGGTCGCGCCCCTCCGCGACGACGCGCACGACGATGTCGCGGTCGGTCAGGAGGCCGACGAGGCGATCCTCGTCCACGACTGGAATCGGGCCGACGTCCTGTTTCGACATTGCCTTGGCGGCCTCGGTGATCGACGCGTTCGAGCTGCAGGTCTTCGGATTCGAGGTCATCACGTCACGAATCTGCGTCATTTCTCCCCCTTCGATCGGGTGCGTACAACGGTGCTACCCGAGGGGCGCAGACGCCGAACCAGAAGTTACGGAACGTACTGCTGGTCGATCGAACGGACGGTGTCCGTCTCGACGAGGATCCAGACGCCGGTCTCGAGCGGCTCGAAGAGCGGGTGGCCGAGCGGATCGCCGCCCTTCACGAGCTTCGCGAGTTGGGCAACCGTGATGGGGGACGCCTCGACGCCCTCGGCGAGCACGGTCACTCGTGCGTCGTTCGGCACTCGGTAGCTGAAGAGCCTGTGGCTCTCGTCGACCACGTAGCTGTCGTTCGGGGCGTCGCGCGAGCCCGTGTCCTCCAGCGACGCGTCGCTCGCCGTCAGGCCGGTCAGGTACTGCGCGGGATCAAACCGGAGGAGGTAGCCACCATCTCGTCGCTTGAGCGATGCGATGTGCCCGAACTGGACCTGCCTCTTGGGCGCGCCGGGGCCGATCTTCGCGGCGGTGACCTTGGGCGGAGCCGTGATCGTCACCGTGCCTGCGGGCTCCGTGGACGCGGGCCCGGTGAGCGTCACCGTGTCGGTGACCGTCTCGGCCGGGGAAGACGACTTACCGGTGCACCCGAGCGCGAGCCCGAAGAGGGCAAGGACTCCGGCGGCGACCACGGCGTGCACTCGGTTCATGCGCCGCATCCTCTCGCGCGCGAGGAACGAGCACGTAACCGCTTTCTAACCGTTCTCCATCAGTGGACGGACCAGCTCCACATGTCCGGGGTCTTGTCGGCGTTTCCGGCCTCGTCGACGGATCGGACGCGGAAGACGTGCGCGCCCTTCTTGAGGCCGCTGTAGGACTTCGGCGAGGAGCACGCCTGCCAGGCGCCGCCGTCGAGTCGGCACTCGAAGCCCGCTCCGCTCTCGGAGGAGGAGAAGGAGAAGGTCGCCGACTTCGCACCCGTCGAAGCCTTCGGGCCGGACGTGATCGTGGTGTTGGGTGCGACGGTGTCGACTTTCCACGTGCGTTGCGAGGGCGACGGGTCGGGAGTGCCTCCGGGATCCTTTGCGCGCACCTTGAACGTGTGCGAGCCCTGCGGCAGCCCGGTGTACGTCTTCCCGGAGGCGCACGTGGCCCAGTCCCTGCCGTCGAGCTTGCACTGGAAGGTCGCCTCGGTGTCGGGTGACGAGAACCTGAAGGTCGCCGCCGTCGAGGACGTGGGACCGGTCGGCCCCGCCGTGATGCTCGTCTCCGGCGGTAGGTCGACGCGCCACGTCCAGCTCGCCGGTGACGGGTCGACGTTGCCCGCGCGGTCCATTGCCCGGGCGCGCATCACGTGCTTCCCGTCGGAGAGGCCGGAGACCTGCCCGCACTCGCCCCAGGGATGCTTGTCGAGGCGACACTCGAACGACGCTCCCGCCTCGCTCGAGATCGCGAACGTCCCGCCGCCCTTGTGCGAGACGTGCGGCGGGCCGGAGTCGATGCTCGTCTCGGGCGGTGACGTGTCCACGGTCCACTTCCTGCTCGCCGGCGAGGCGTCGGCGTTTCCCGCCTGGTCGACCGCCCGCACGTGGAAGCGGTGGGCGCCGTCGTCGAGCCCGGGATAGGTCTTCGGGGAAGAGCACTTGGCGTAGTCGTTGCCGTCGAGCTTGCATTCGAAGGTCGAATGCCTCTCGCTCGAGGTGAACTCGAACCGGGAATCGCGGGAGAACTCGTCCGGCGCCTCTGTCACCCGCGTCGCGGGCGCCCTCGTGTCGACCTGCCACGTGCGCAGCGCAGGCGTCGGGTCGGTGTTTCCGCCGCCGTCGACCGAACGGACGCGGAACGAATGCTTTCCCTTGGTGAGTCCCGAGTACGTCTTCGGTGAGGCGCAGGTCTCGAAGGACGCGCGGTCGAGGCTGCACTCCAGCGTGGCGCTCTTCTCGTTCGACTGGAACTCGAAAGTCGCGATCGCGGTCCCGACTCTTTTCGGGCCGGCGATGATTGAGGTCTCGGGCACCAGGGTGTCCGGCAGGATCAGGAACGGGCCCAGATGCAGCGTGCTCGTCCAGCGGCCGTTCTTGCCCAGCGTGCGGAGGTTGAACCAGCTCGTCCCCGGCCTCAGGTGACCGGTCGTGCCGGTCGCTGCGCCGGGCAGGTCGACTGCCTTGTCGGGCGACTCAGGCTCCGCGCTCCAGGAGACCGAATAGCCGCTCGCGTCAGGGCTCGGGCTCCACGTGATCTCGACGTCCGGGTTCGCCGAGCCTTGCTCGACGTCGTGCGATGTGCTGCGCACCGAGGTCGGATCATGGACGCCCTTGCCGCGCGCGGCGTAGAAGGTGCCGGCTGTGGCGGCTGCAGCGAAGATTGCGATGACGGCCGCCAGAACGATCGGCTTGCGCGGAAGGGCAATGCGCGTCCGCTCGCGCTTCGTTGCTGGCTCCGGCGCCTGCGTGAGCGACGCCCAGACGCGCTCCTTCAGCCCCGTAGGTGGCGCGACGGGGCGGAGGGCGGCGAAGACCGCGACGGGCGAGACGGGCGACTCGACCGCGCTCTCGAGCTGGTCGCGCAGGCGCTCGAGCCGCCGGTCGACCACCCGCAGATCGAGTCTCAGGGCGCGTCCGAGCTCGGGATCGCGGAGCCCGTGGCGAAGCTGGAGGTCGAGCAGGAGGTAGTCCTCCGTGCCGAGCGCGCACGCGGCGGCCCAGATGGAAGCCGCGATCCGACCGTCGCTCGCGAGCCGCTGGGGGTTGGCCAGGCGATCGGCGTCGACTTCCGAGAAGCTTCGATCCGAGGCCGGGGTGGGCCGGCGAGGCAGCTCGGGGGCGAGCAGCCCGTAGAGCCATGGTCGCAGCTCGTCGACCGGACGGCGCCGGAGCTCGGCGAAGGCGCGCGAAAAGGCGCGGCCGACCGCGAGGGCCGCCGTGTCCTCGGAGCCCAGAACCCGAATGGAGACGTCGTAGAGCGGCGCGAAGAAGCGGTCGTAGAGAGCGGCCAGCTCCTCGTTCGTCCAGCTGCGCTGCTCGCCGACGTCCATCAGGCCCTCCGAGAGATCATCGGATTCTCGCAGGGCACTCGGCGGATGAGAAGAGCGGAGATCTAGGCGCGGCTGCGGCGCCGGGAGAAGACCCAGAAGAGCGCCAGAAGGGCGAGCACCGCAATGATGATCCAGACGACCGTCATGTCTGCCTTCCTTTCGGGGAGTGAAGGCTGATTCTCGCTCCCGAAAGCGATTCCTCCGCTACCCGGTCGGGGGATTCCGGCCCCATCCAAAGATGAGAGGCAGGTCTACCCGTCGGAGTCGAGGCGGCGCTTGAGCTCTTCGAGCGGAAGCAACTGGGGCTCGTAGCCGACGTCGCGAAGCGCCCGCTCGAGATCGTCGATCAGGGCTTGGCGGAACTCCTGGTCGGCAACCGCCCGGGCGACGATGTCGTCGAGCTCGCGGCGACTCCGGGGCAGCTCTTGTGCGGCCCGCACCCAGCCCTCGGGGGCAGGCGGAAGCGCGCGCAGCAGCTCCGCGAGGCGCTCTTCGTCGTATGGTCCGGTCGTCGTCATCAGTCTCAGGACGGCTCAGCCGCCGGATTTCTTCCCTCGAAGATCTCACGGAGCTTCGCGAGGCAGCGCGAGATGCGGCTGGCGATCGTCCCGGACGGGATCTCGAGCGCCTCGCCGATTGTCTGGTAGCTCTCGTCCCGCGCGAAGAAGCGGTCGAGGATCTCCTGGCAGCTCTCCGAGAGGTCGCCCATCGCCTCGCGCACCGCGAGCGCGTCGTCGAGCCGATCGACGGTATCGTCCAGCCCGCCCGGCTCGATGTCCTCGTCGCTCAGCTGCTCCCGTGAGCCCGCACGGATCTTGTCGATGGACAGCCGCCGCGTGAGCTGTGCAATCCAGGGTCGGATCGCCGCGTCGTCCCGCAGGCGGTCGAGATGCTGATACGTGCGGGCGAACACCTCCTGGAAGACGTCCTCGGCGTCGTCCGCGCGCAGACCGAAGCCTTGCGTCGCGATCGCGAAGACGTAGCGGGAGAAACGGTTGACGAGCTCCGCCCACGCGTTTTCGTCCCCGGTTCGGCAGCGGGCGACGAGTGCCGCGTCGGAAAGAGACGCTTCCATGCGGGAAGATTACGCTCCTCTCGCCCGTCCAGTGGGCGTGAATCCCGAGAGCCATCGCGCGTACGACCGCGAACGCCATCTCGATCTCCTGCGCCGTGCCCGGAGCGGAGAGCTTGCGGCCGACATCGCCGCGGGCCGCCGGGCCGAGCGTCGCACGCGGGCGACTGCCCTCCTCCGCGCGGGACGCCGGCTCGCTCCGGGCGCGGCGTAATCCGGATACGCCTTCCGTTCGTACCCATAGGGGAGCCCCGGTAGGGGGCCGGGGCTCCAGCCGCACCGTGCGCCATCAACCCCGGGACAAGGTTCGCAAGATGCGGCGTGCGTCCATTCTGCGCATGAAACCCTTTTCCTGCCAAGTACGACTTTGCGGCCGGTACGATGGCAAGGGCGGCGGCGCGGTGGCCGAGAGGTTAGGCAGAGGCCTGCAAAGCCTCGTACACCGGTTCGAATCCGGTCCGCGCCTTTTCGCCCGCCGCGCTCAGCTCGCCTGGTGGATTGCGAAGGCGACGACGAAGCCGAGCGTCGTCACGACGCCTGTGAGCTTGCCTCCGTGCTCGTAGGCCTCGGGAATCATCGTGTCCGCGAGCATGGTGAGAATCGCGCCCGCAGCGAAGGTGAGGACGAAGGAGACGACCTCGGGTGACGCGTCCTGAAAAATGCTGTAGCCGGCGAGTGACGCGACCGCGGAGACGATCGCGATCCCGGCCCACATCCAGAGGATCCTCGCTTTCCGCCAGCCGCTCGTGGCGAGCCCGGCGGTGGAGGAGATCGCCTCCGGCAGGTTTGAGACGAAGACGGCGGTGAGGTAGGCGGCGCCTACTGCGCCACCCTGGAAGATCGTCAGGCCGATGACCGTGGACTCCGGGATTCCGTCGAGCACGGTGCCGAGGACGATCGCGAGCGGGGAGCCGCTCTCCTGGGCCCCCTTCGCGTCCTTCCGGTCGCCGCCGCCCATCCGGTCGATGAGGACGTCGCCGCCGAAGAAGAGCCCACAGCCGGCGAAGATTCCCAGGGCGGGCGCCCACGATGCAGCCTCCAGCTCGACGGCCTCCTGGACGAGGTCGAAGGCAACCGCGCTGATGAGCACGCCGGCGCCGAAGCCCATGATGAGCCCGATCGTCGGCAGCCGGATGGGAACGAGCAGCGCCACGATCGCGCCGATCACCAGGGACGAGGCAGCCAGGAGGCCCCAGCCGAACGCGGCGCCCATCAGGCGACCGCCTTGCGGCCCACGATCGCGACGAGGCCGGCGGGAAGCTCTTCTTGGCCGAACGAATCGGCCACCCGGGCCTCGACCCCGCGCTCTGCGAGAAGTTCCGGCACGGTTGCAGTGTCGACGAGGACGTTCTCGTGGCGCTCGTCGTCTCGCCGCCACGTGCCGTCGTCGTTTCTGAGGAACGACGCGATCTCCCGCACGAAGAGGTTCGGACGCGGCAGCGCAAAGCTGGTCACAACCGCCCAGTCGTCGGCGATCCGGCTCGAGTTGGCCTCGTCGCGCCGCAGCTCCTCGTAGCGCAGGTCGCAGAGGTCGAGGGCGAGAACCCCGCCGGGCGCTAGGGCGCCCGCGATCGCAACGAGCGCGCGCTCGATCGCCGCCTCGTCCGGGAGGTAGCTGAGGACGTGGCCGACGGATACGACCGCATCGCACTCGGGGAGCGGGTCGTCAGGAAGGACGAGTTGCCGAACGTCGGCGCCAGGCGCGGTCTCGCGCGCGAGTCCAAGCATCGCCGGTGAGGCATCGGTGGCGACGACGCGGTGCCCTGCCTCGACGAGAGAGCGCGTCAGGAGGCCGCTCCCGCAGCCGAGCTCGAGCACGAGGCCGCCGCGCACGGGCTTCAGGAGCGCGAGGATCCCCGGCGCGCAGGCGTCGGCGTGGAAGCCGAAGCCGAGGTGGTGCACGAGCGCGAGGTCCTCCCGGTAGTACGTCAGGCTGCCTCGCCGGCCGGGTCGCCCCACGTGTGCCAGCGCTCGACCTCGAACAGGACGCTGACCCCGGAATAGGAGCGATCCTCGTAGGGCTCGCCCAGGTAGCGGTGCGAGAGGGCGTCGATGTCGGCGAGGCCGGAGTCCTCGCGGGTCTCGACCGCCCGGCCGAGCAGCGAGAGCTGGTTGTACCAGTCGTCCCCGAGCACTGTCAGCGCCACGCGCGGCTCGGCGCGCAGGTGCCGGAGGCGGTGGCTGTCGCGGTCCATCGACAGGAGAATGCGCCCGTCGTCCTGGAGGCCGTACCAGCAGGCGGTGGTCACGGGCGTGCCGTCGTCCCGGACGGTTCCCACGACCGCGCGGCGCGGGCCGGCCAGGAAGGCCGCGAGCTCAGGCGGCAGGGGTGCGGCAGGCACGGGTCTCTCCTACCACAGTCGCCCGGCGCGCGGCAACGGCGTGCCGCGGCTCCGAGCCGTCAGGCCAGCGGCGCTTCGTCTGCCAAGAGCGGCGAGTGCTGTTCCGCGGGCGGGACGACGGGCTGCCAGACCGGCAGGACCACCGAGATGATCGTCGGACCGCCGGGGCTGCTCTGAACATCGAACCGGCCGCCGAGCAGCCGCACGCGCTCACTCATGCCGAGGAGGCCGAGACGCCCGCGTCGCGCCGCGCGAACGAGCGTGCGCGCGACGTCGAAGCCGCGCCCGTCGTCGGCGACCTGCAGCTCCGTGCGGGATGCCGTGGCCTCGATGGTGATCGCCACAGAACCGGCGCCACTGTGGTCGCGGGCGTTCGAGAGCGACTCTTGCACGATCCGTACGAGGGCGATCCGCTGGGAGTCCGTCAGGGAATCGAATGCTCCCTTCAGCGTGAGATCGACAGCGATGTCTGTCTGCAGCCTGAAGGCCTCCACCTCGCGCGTGACCGACTCGTCCAGCGGACACCGAGCCACCGCAGGCGATTCGAGGGAATGAACGATGTCGCGAAGCCCGTGGTCGATGGCCGCGATACGGGTCTGAACGTCGTCGAGGAAGCCGGTCAGGATGTCCTCCGGAACCGTCTCCGTGTGCGCCTCGACGCGTTCCCTGAGCAACCGCACGTCGCCCGCGAGCACCGCCACGTCCTGGATCGGGCCGTCGTGGAGGTCGAAGCCGATGCGCGTCAGAAGCCGCTCGCCGCTCGACACGAGCGCCCGCTCGCGTGCAGCGTTGCGAGCGAGGAGCGCTTCCCGCTCCAGAATCGGCGTCAGAGCGAGCGCGGCCTCGGCCGCTGCGGCGAGCGCAGAGCCCTCGTCTGCGGGAGCTGTGCGGAACACGAGGACCGCCTCGACGCGCTGCCAGCGTTCGACTGGGACGGTGCGCATGAGCCCCGCGGCGGCCGGCCTCCCGCGGAGGACGTCGCGGGCCGCCAATCTCGCGTGGCAGCTCGGGCTCTCCTGGCTGCTCGCCGCGAGGCAGACCGGGCCGTCGGCGTTGCCGTCCGACCAGAGCGAGACGTCCTCGAGCGGCGCGAGCGCGGCCAGCATTCGAACCTGCATCTCGAGCGCGAGCGGCGGGGACAGGGCGAGGAGAGACGGATTCCGAGTCGCATGCGCATGAGCCTGGAGCGCAAGCGCATGGAGCTCCGACCCAGAGACCCGGCCGACCTCCTCGAGCAGCCGGCGCACGCGCTCCGTGCTCCATCCGTGCTCGAGCGACCTCTCGACGAGGGCATCGGAGAGTGCCGAGACAAGGCCGACATCGTCTCGCGGCGTCGTTTCCGCCAACTGGACGATGCGCCGGATTTCTCGGGCCGACAAGCCCAGCCACTCCGCAGCCGGGCGAATTTCGCCACCCGATGTGCGCGCCTCCCGGCGCGTGTCCGCAGTCGCCATCTTCCCTCCCGCCTTGTCCGCAGTCCCAAAAAATTCTGGGGAGTGCGAATTGTCGTGGCAGATCGGAATTTCTTCAATAGGCCGGATGACCCATGGACGGGAGGCCCGGGATCGACCACTGTGAGTTTTCGCGCGGAGCGCTGCGGCACAGTCCCTTCGCGCGGCACGGGATGAAGGGGGAGGGAGAGAAGCTTTGCAGCGTCTAGGCGTGCCTCAACTCGTGGCCACCGACGGCTTGACCATCGGCCGGTCCTCTGAAAGCGCGCACGTCCTAGTGTCAACAGTGGCGTAATTCGATCGGCCCGTCGACGGGCGGACTAGGGGAGGAGTACACGCGTGAAAGCTGCGGCGAAGGACGAAAGCTCGGGTACACCCTGGCGGAGGATCTCCACCATCTTGCTCTTTGCCGGGGTGCTGATGGCCGCCCTGGCGTTTGCGAACAGCGGGCGGGCGGCGGTCGAGACTCCGCCGCCTCCCTCGGTGTGGTCCGACAAGGCCGACTACGCGCCGGGCGAGCAGGTCACGCTCTCGGGCGCCAACTGGGCGCCGGGCGAGTCCGTGCACATCAGGGTCAACGACGATGCGGGCGAGACATGGCGTCGAGACGTCGACGTCACGGCTGCCGAGGACGGGGCGATTTCGGACGAATTCAACCTTCCCGACTGGTTCGTGGCCGTGTACACCGTGACAGCCACCGGAGCATCGTCAGGCGCAGTCACATGGACCTTCACCGACGCCGTAAACACGACCACAGGCGTCGCCTCCAGCCTCAACCCGTCGACGTCGGGCGGCAGTGTCACGTTCACGTCGACGACGACGTGCGGCAGCGCATGCACCTTTCCTGCTGGAAGCTCGGTGAGGTTCGTCGAAAACGCGAACAACGGATGTAACGGAGGGACGCTGCTCGGTACGGCGACGGCTCTCACGGGAAGCGGGAACAGCCGCGAGGCAGCCTTCACGACTTCCACGTTGAGCGCAGGGGCTCACAGTATCCGCGCCTGCTTCGACTCGACGAGCACCTCGGGCAGCAACGCGCAGTCATCAGTCAGCGCTCCGATGACGCAGACCGTCAACTCGGACACGACGCCGCCGGACACGAGCATCACCTCCCAGCCGAGCAATCCCTCCAACTCGAGCTCGGCCAGCTTCAGCTTCACGGGCACGGACAACCTCACCTCTGCGAGCAGCCTGACATTCGAGTGCAAGCTCGACGCCGGTGCGTTCACCTCGTGCACGAGCCCCAAGAGCTACTCGGGCCTCCCTGACGGCTCGCACACCTTCCAGGTGCGCGCGACCGACGCCGCCGGCAACACGGACGCCACGCCCGCGTCCTTCACGTGGTTCGTGGACACGACCGCACCGGACACCTCGATCGACACGAACCCGTCCGACCCGTCCAGCGACACGTCGGCGAGCTTCACGTTCAGCGGGACGGACAACCATTCGGTGGCCGAAGCTCTCAGCTTCGAATGCCAACTCGACTCGGGCGGATGGGCGAGCTGCACGAGCCCCGAGACGGTAAGCGTGGCCCAGGGCTCGCACACGTTCGAGGTGCGCGCCACCGACGAGGTGGGCAACATCGATGACACGCCCGCGGTCTATACCTGGTTCGTGGACACGACTCCTCCGGATGTCTCCATCGACTCCACCCTCTCGAACCCGACAAACTCGACGGCAGCGGCGTTCACGTTCTCTGCCACGGACAATCATTCCGCGTCCGGAGATATCGACTTCGGGTGCCAGATCGACGGCGGCGGCTTCGCATCGTGCACCAGCCCGAAGACGTACTTGGGTGTCGGCGAGGGCTCGCACACGTTCGACGTGAAGTCGAGGGATGAGGCCGGGAACGAGGACACGGCCAGTTACACCTGGTTCGTCGACACGACCGCACCCGAGACGTCGATCGACATGAGCCCGTTCGACCCGACGAACTCGACCGCGGGGAGCTTCGCCTTCAGCGGCACGGACAATCACAGCGCGGCGGACGATCTCATCTTCGAGTGCGAGCTCGACGGGACCGGCTTCGGGTCGTGCTCGAGCCCGCAGAACATGAGCTCGCTCGCCGAGGGCTCGCATACGTTCAAGGTCAAAGCGACCGACGAGGCCGGTAACACGGACGCCACGCCCGCGTCGTTCACCTGGTTCGTGGACACGACCGCACCAGACACCTCGATCGACTCGAACCCGTCCGACGCGACGAACTCGTCCTCGGCGAGCTTCATGTTCAGCGGCACTGACAATCACAGCGCTGCCGGTGACCTGACGTTCGAGTGCGAGCTCGACGGAGCCGGCTTCGGCTCCTGCTCGAGCCCGGAGAGCTACACCTCGCTCGCCGAGGGCTCGCACACCTTCAAGGTGCGGGCGAGCGACGAGGCGGGCAACACGGACGCCACCGCGGCCAGCTTCACCTGGGTGGTCGACACCGTCGCTCCGAGCACGATCATCGATTCGAACCCGTCCGACCCGACGAGCTCGACGTCGGCGAGCTTCGCCTTCCATGCGACCGACGCCGCGCCCTCCTCGGGCGGCCTCCACTTCGAGTGCAAGCTCGACGGTGGTGCCTTCGCCTCCTGCACGAGTCCGGAGAGCTACAGCTCGCTCGGGGACGGCTCGCACACCTTCCACGTGCGCGCGATCGACGCGGCGGGCAACACCGACGCCACGCCACCGAGCTACACGTGGTTCGTGGACACGATCGCACCGAACACGTCGATCGACACGAACCCGTCCGACCCGTCCAGCGACACGTCGGCGAGCTTCACGTTCAGCGGCACGGACAATCACAGCGCCGCCGGTGACCTGACGTTCGAGTGCGAGCTCGACGGCGCCGGCTTCGGCTCGTGCTCGAGCCCGGAGAGCTACAGCGCGCTCGCGGAGGGCTCGCACACGTTCAAGGTGCGGGCGAGCGACGAGGCGGGCAACACGGACGCGACGCCGGCGAGCTACACGTGGTTCGTGGACACGACGGCGCCGGACACGACGATCACCGCGCACCCGTCGAATCCCAGCGGTTCGTCTTCGGCCAGCTTCAGCTTCGGCGGCACGGACAACCACAGCGCGGCGGACGACCTCACCTTCGAGTGCGAGCTCGACGGGGCCGGCTTCGGCTCCTGCTCGAGCCCGAAGAGCTACTCGGGTCTCGGCGACGGGTCGCACACCTTCAAGGTCAAGGCGACGGACGAAGCGGGGAACACGGACGCGACTCCGGACAGCTTCACGTGGACGGTGGACACGACCGGCCCGTCGATCACCCTGACGACGCCGCCGAACGGAGCTACGTACACGCAGGGTCAAGTCGTCAACGCCAGCTATTCGTGCAGCGATTCCTCAGGGGTCGCAACGTGCATCGGGACGGTCGCCAACCTGGCACAGATCAATACCGCGACGATCGGATCCAAGTCGTTCACCGTGAACGCCACGGACGCTCTCGGGAATGCTTCGTCCCTGACGCACAACTACAGCGTTGTCTACAACTTCAGCGGGTTCTTCTCGCCCGTGGACAACCCGCCGATCTGCAACGTCGTCAAGGCAGGACAGGCAGTGCCGATCAAGTTCAGCCTCCACGGCAACCAGGGGATGAACATCTTCGCGGCCGGCAGCCCGTCGAGCCAGCCCGGCACCTGCTCCGGCCTCGCGAGCGACCCGCTCGAGGAGACCGCGACGGCGGGACAGAGCACTCTCAACTACGACGCACAGGCCGACCAGTACGTCTACGTCTGGAAGACCGAGAAGAGCTGGTCCGGGACGGCGCGGTTGCTGACGGTCACGCTCGCCGACGGAACCAAGCATCTGGCCCGGTTCACCTTCACGAAGTAAGCGGAGAGTCCCGTCCGACGCCCGAGGGGAGCGCCGAGGCGCTCCCCTCATTCGTTTCTGGCCCCGCCGAACCGACCGGAGAGATAGCCGGGACCCGCCTTAGGGATGTGTACCTGCGTTGCGCGGCATGCGATTAATGGGCGGTGCCGCAGGAAGTCCGACTGTCCCCACCCGAGCTCGTCGACGATCTCGTCGCCGTTCTTCGCGATGCCGGCAAGGCCGTTCGAAAGCGCGGGCGCGTCGTGATCGTCGAGGACGACGCCGCCGCGGAGCCCGAGCAGCGGCTCGAGCTCGTGTTTTTCCTGCGCACCTGGGCGCTCTCACACCCCGAGCTCGCTTTCGAGGTCCAGGACGGCCAGTAGCCCATCTGGGGCAAAGGGGCTTTCAGGGGTTGAAAAAGGCCGATTCCGGACGAGAATGCGCTAAGGAAGCGGTTTGCCGGAGGTCTAGCGCGGACTAGACGTTTGCCTGGTGAGTGGCGTCGAAAAGTATTGAGACTCTGTAGAGGAACGAAACAGTTTGGTGCGGATTCGGGAGATTCGCATCCTAAGAGTGGGAGAAGGAGTTGCGGCCATGAAGGTTCTCGTTGCGGACGACCATCGCTTGATGGTGGAGGGCATTCGTAGGGCTCTCGAAGGGACGGAGGACATCGAGGTGGTGGGGGAGGCGAGCACCGGCAGCCAGGTGCTTCCGCTGGTGCGTCGCCATCGCCCGGACGTCGTCCTCCTCGACATGCGCATGCCTCAGATGGACGGGCTCACGTGTCTCGACCAGCTACGTAAGAACTGCCCCGACGTCAAGGTGATCGTCCTCTCGGTCTTCAGTGACCCCGAGCGGATCCAGGCCGCCTTCAAGCACGGCGCGTGCGGCTACATCGTGAAGAGCGTCAATCCGATCGACCTGCCCTCGGCGATCCGCCAGGCAGTCGAGGGAACGGTGTTCCACGCGATCGGGATGCCGGAGATCGACGAGCAGAGCCTCGGCAAGGCCGCCGGCCTCACCGAGCGTGAGCTCTCGATCCTGAAGGCCGTCGCGCGGGGCCTCTCGAACGCCGCGATCGGCAAGGAGCTCTGGGTGACCGAGCAAACGGTGAAGTTCCACCTGACGAACATCTACCGCAAGCTCAATCTCGCGAACAGGACGGAGGCGGCTCGGTACGCGTACCAGCACGGCCTGGTCGAGAGCCCGCTCGTCGAGATCGCCTGAGCGGCGCGGTGCAGCCAGAACTCGCCGAAGGACCTGGACGCTCTCACCCCTCCGGTAGTGCTTCGAGGGTGGCCGCGGTTCATGGTCCGTGCCGCAGGCCATGGAACAGCCGGTCGACATCCGGAACGTTCGCCCGCTCCGACCTCTGCGGGTGCTCGTGGCCGCGCGCGACGGGCGGTTCAACCGCGCCGCCGGCTTCCTGCTCGCGCGACGCGGGTTCGACGTCGAGGTCCTGCACCGCCCCTCTGCGCTTCTCGAGACGGTCTCGCGGACCGGCGTCGACGTGGTCATCGTCGATGCGAGCGACTCGGTGTCGGACACGGCGCGCGCAGTCGCAGCGCTCGAGGGGCTTCATCCCCACATCACGACCGTCGTGGTCGCCGACGACCCCACTCACGGGGACGGCGGCACGCTCCGAGCTCTTCCCAAATGGACGTCGCTCGAGACACTCGTAGCCAACCTCGAGGCCATGCATCTCGGCCTGGAGACTTCCTAGCCGGCAACCGGGCCTGGACCGCGGCGGGCGTCTGCCTCGTCGCGGCCGTCTGCTTTCTCAAGTTCGGTTTCGGCGGAGAAGCGCTCGTCTCGGCGGTCTTCGCGGGCGTCCTGGTCGTCCTGACGGCGATCGACATCGAGCGGCGCATCGTTCCCAACCGGATCGTGCTGCCGGCAACCGGCGTCGTCCTCGTCGGCCAGCTCGCGCTCCATTCCGACCGGCGGCTCGAGTTCGTTCTCGCCACGGTCGGAGCCGGCGCCTTTCTGCTCCTGCCGAAGCTCGTCTATCCCGCGGGGATGGGCATGGGCGACGTGAAGCTGGCGATGCTCCTCGGCGCCGGCCTCGGGTCCTCTGTCGTCGCGGCGTTCGTCGTCGGGCTACTGGCCGGCTTCGTCGCGGCGGTGTTCCTCCTCGTCGCGCGCGGCTCCGCCGCGAGGAAGATGGCGATTCCCTTCGTCCCCTTCCTCGCGTTCGGCGGGCTCGTCGCGCTCTTCCTCACGTAGGACGAGCAGCCCGCCCGGTTCGAGGCCGCGGCGCGCCGCTTCGCCCGCCGCGATCTCGAGCACCTGCTTGGCGCCGCGCTTCCCCGCCGTGCGCCACGGCTTCAAATCCGGGACGACCTTGACGATCCGGAGCTCGCGGTCCAGGAAGACCGCATCGATGGGGAAGCGCATGAAGAACATGTGGATGGAGCCTGTCGGGCGGATGAGGAGGCCCTCGCCGTCGTCGAGGCCGCGCCGACCGAGCAGGCCCTTGAGCCGCGTCCAGGGGTTGTCGGCGAGGACGCAGCGCTCGCACACGACTGCCCCGTCCTCGCGGAAAAGCCTCAAGGCGCGCTCCGAAGCGGTCTACGAGGGCTCGACTGCGACCGGCGGGCGAGCCCGCCGCCGCGCTCCGACAGCCCACTGCAGGAGCCACCACGCAGCGAGCGCATAGACCGCGCCGAGGATCGCGTCGACCAGATAGTGCTCACCGGTGTACACGATGGCGAAGACGACACCGAGCGTCAGGGCGGCCTGGGCGGCGAAAAGCGGCATCGGCAGGCGGTGCTTGCGGATGACCAGGAGGCAGACGACCGGCCACGCGACGTGGAGGGACGGCACCGCCGCGACGACGTTGTAGCGCGACGCGTCTCCCTTGTGGAGTGCGAGCGCGTTGAGGTCGAGGTCGATGAGCGCGTTCTTGATGATCGGCTGCACGTCGGGGATCAACCCGTGCTCGGACGCGAGCCACGGCGGAGCCGTGGGCGCGAGGAGGAAGGTGATGTTCGCGAGGATCGAGACCGCGAGGAGGCCGAACAGAAGGTCGGAGAACCCACGGTTCTGCCAGAAGGCCCAGATGGCGAAGGCGAGCACGAGCGGGGCGATGAAGTGCGAGACGTACATCGCCACGGAGAAGACCTCCAGAGGGCCCGTGTGCCCGTTGTAGAGCTGCTCCTGGAGCCAGGTCGTCGGCAGCGTGCCGAAGCCGAGGACGCGGTCTGCGTCGATCTGGGGCAGGTAGTGCACCTGGAGGCCGAACGAGGGCACCGCGGCCATCGTGACCGCGTAGGCGACCAGCCCGACCAGCACGGGCACCCAGTCGCGCATGAAACGCCCGCCCCGGTTCGTGTAGAGGGCGAACGCGATCATGAGCATGATCAACCCGACGGGCGAGACCAGGCTGCCGTGCAGCGCGCCCTGTACGACGTAGGCCACGGCGTAGCAGCCGACCAGCAAGGCGATTCCCTTACGAACCCGAGCGCCCGCAGCGGTCTGCGAGGCCTCGGCACCGTCGACGCGTGCGACCAGGCGGTCGACGGCGTCGACGAAGCCAGGCCGGAGGCGCGGTTCCGCAGAGGTCGGAGCCTCGACTGCCATCTCAGAACCCGATGTGAATGTGGTCGTAGTGGTCTGCCTGCGGGAAGCTCGCGCCGCCGAGCCCGAGCAGGGAGATGACCTGCTGGGGCGCGACTTCGACCGGCAGGCGAAGCAGCGCGCTGACCGCGTGCTCGGCCACGCCGCCGATTCCCTGGTTCCCGGTGATCGGCAGGCCCTTCAGTGTCGAGATGTCGACGGCGAGCCCGTCGACGTGTGCCGACTTCACGTGCGGGCGCGCGAAGAAGCGGTGCCCCGTCACGAGGCTCGACACCGACACCTGGTGGAACTTGACCACGAGATAGCGGATGACGACGAGCACGCGGA
>Ga0111538_10005246_pt1 | contig 17755 bp, 12 predicted proteins | sample SoiMethybrSBSTD1_FD_79669 | JGI IMG/M metagenome (GOLD analysis project Ga0111538, IMG submission 79669) | Bulk soil microbial communities from a Populus tree surrounding site in Tennessee, USA - Soil MetaG P. TD hybrid SBSTD1 (version 2)... | ecosystem: Environmental > Terrestrial > Soil >...
GACGCCGTTGGGGAGCATGGAGATCTGGCCGTCGCCGAGGAGCGCCCAGGTGGAGTCGGTGACACGCTCGAGGAAGTAGCGGTCGTGCGAGACCACCACGAGGGTGCCGGGCCAGCGGTCGAGGAAGTCCTCGAGCACGTTGAGGGTCTCGATGTCGAGGTCGTTGGTGGGCTCGTCCAGGAGCAGCACGTTGGGCTCGGTCAGCAGCAGCTTGAGCAGCTGGAACCGCCGGCGCTCGCCGCCGGACAGGTCGCCGAGCCGCGCGGTGAGCCGGTCGCCGGTGAAGCCGAACCGCTCCAGCATCGCCGTCGCCGAGACGTCGGACCCGTCGGAGAGCCGGGTCACCCGGCGGATGTCCTCGACGGTGGCCAGCACCCGCGCCTCGGGGTCCACGACGTCGATCGCCTGGGTGAGGTGCTGCAGCGCCACCGTCCGGCCGTGCTTCACCCGGCCGCTCTGCGGCGACAGCGTGTGCGCGAGCAGGGACAGCACCGAGGTCTTGCCCGCGCCGTTGACGCCGACGATCCCGACCCGGTCACCCGGACCCAGCCGCCAGGTGGCGTCGCTGAGCAAGGTGCGCTCGCCGCGCACCAGGTCGACGTGCTCCATGTCGAGCACGTCCTTGCCGAGCCGCTGAGTCGCGAACTTCTGGAGCTCGAGCCGGTCGCGCGGTTCGGGCACGTCGTCGATCAGCGCGTTGGCGGCGTCGATCCGGAACTTCGGCTTCGAGGTCCGCGCCGGCGGCCCGCGCCGTAGCCAGGCCAGCTCCTTGCGCACCAGGTTCTGCCGCCGCTGCTCGCTCGACGCGGCTTGCCGCTGCCGCTCCGCCTTGGCCAGCACGAAGGCCGCGTAGCCGCCGTCGTACACGTCGACCACGCCGGCGCCGTTCGCCGCCGGGTGCACCTCCCACGTGGTCTCGCACACCGCGTCCAGGAACCAGCGGTCGTGGGTCACCACCACCAGGGCGGTACGACGGGCCGACAGGTGCTGCGCGAGCCAGGACACGGCCTCGACGTCGAGGTGGTTGGTCGGCTCGTCGAGGATCATCAGGTCGTGCGGCTCCAGCAGCAGCCGGGCCAGCGAGCAGCGCCGGCGTTCGCCGCCGGAGAGCCCGTGCACGACCCGGTCCAGCGAGACCCCGGCCAGCAGCTCCTCCACCACCTCGCGCGTCGTCACGTCGGCGGCCCACTCGTGGTCCGCCTTGCCGCCGAGGACCACCTCGCGGACGGTGTGGGTGTCGTCCAGCTCGTCACGCTGGTCGAGGTAGCCGATCTGCAGTCCGCGGGTGCGGGCGATCCGTCCGGCGTCGGGCACCTCGCGGCCGGCGATCAGGTTCAGCAGCGTGGTCTTGCCGTCGCCGTTGCGGCCGACGACCCCGATCCGGTCGGCGTCCCCGACACCGAGGCTGACGCCGTCGAGCAGGATGCGCACGCCGTAGGACTTCGACACGCGTTCGAGGGAGACGAGGTTGGCCATCAGACGTACTTCACCACGTGGGCACCGGCGACCGGGCCGGTGGCCACCCGGATGCCGGTGTAGCCCTTGTCCAGCAGCTGCTCACGCACCTCGTGCGCGCGTTCCTGGGTCTCGACCAGGCCGAGGTACGTCGGCCCGGATCCGCTCAGCAGCCGGTACGCGCGAGCCTCGAACAGATCCATGTCGGTCTGCTCGAGGTCCGGTCGCAGGCTGAGGGCGGCCGGCTGCAGGTCGTTCTCGAGGTTGCGCCCGAGATGCCGGAAGTCGCGCGACCGGAGGACGCCGGCCATGTCGTGCACCCGGAGGTGGTGGTGCGAGAGCAGGTCGGGATAGAGCCGGTCGTACTCCCGGTAGACCTCGGGGGTCGACATGCCAAGGGCGTTGGGCACGACCACCCACCACCAGGTGCCGGGGTCCTCGATCGGCACGACCAGCTCGCCGCGGCCGGTGCCGCGGGCGGTGCCGCCGACAAGCGCGAAGGGCACGTCGCTCCCGAGGTCGGCGGCAAGCCGCAGGAGGTCCTCGTCGGAGGTGTTCAGGTCCCACAGCCGGTCCAGCGCCACCAGCGACGCCGCCGCGTCCGCGCTCCCCCCGGCCAGCCCGCCGGCCACCGGGATCCCCTTGGCGATGTGGATCGCAGCCGCGCGCTCCACGCCGTGGTGCGCGCCCAGCACCCGGCCTGCCCGCAGCGCGATGTTGGACTCGTCCAGCGGGGCACCCGAGCAGTCCAGATCGCCCATGGGCTCGACCGAGACCGACCAGGTGTCGGCCTCGCTCACGGTGACGTCGTCGTACAGGCTGATCGCCTGGTAGATGGTCAGGAGCGGGTGGAAGCCGTCCTCGCGGGGCGGCCCCACGGCCAGCCGGAGGTTGATCTTGGCGGCCGCGCGGACAGTCACGGTCATCGATAGATCTCCTCGGCGATGCGGGTGAACTGCCGGACGTCGAGCGACTCGCCCCGCGCCATCGGGTCGATCCCGGCGCGGCACAGGGCGTCCTCGGCCGCCTCGGCGGACCCGGCGAGCGGACGCAGAGTGGGCCGCAACGCCTTGCGGCGCTGGGCGAACGCCGCGTCGACCACGGCGAAGACCTGCTCGCGGCTGACATGCGTCGACGGCGGATCTCGACGCGTCCACGCGACCAGCCCCGAGTCGACGTTGGGCGCGGGCCAGAACACGGAGCGGCTCACCGAGCCGGCCCGGCGGACCTCGGCGTACCAGGCGGCCTTCACGGACGGCACGCCGTACACCTTCGAGCCGGGCGGCGCCGCCAGCCGGTCGGCGACCTCGGCCTGCACCATCACCAGGCCGTGCTCCAGCGACGGGAGGAGCGCCAGCAGGTGGAGCAGCACGGGCACCGAGACGTTGTAGGGAAGGTTCGCGACCAACGTGGTCGGCGCCGGTCCCGGCACGTGGTCGACCCGCATCGCGTCGGCCTGCACCACCTCGAAGCGGGCGGCCTGTCCCGGTGCGTACGACGCGATGGTCGCGGGCAGTGCCGCCGCGAGAACCGGGTCGATCTCGACCGCGACGACGCGTCGCGCGACCGCCAGCAGGGCCAGGGTCAGCGAGCCGAGCCCCGGGCCCACCTCGAGCACCACGTCGTCGCCGTCGACGCCCGCGTCGCGGACGATCCGACGCACGGTGTTGGCGTCGATCACGAAGTTCTGTCCGCGCTGCTTGGTGGGTCGCAGACCCAGCGCGGCCGCGAGCGAACGGACCTCCGCCGGACCGAGGAACCTCGGTCCGGCGGAGGAATCGTCAGGTTCGCTCACCACACGGGCGAGCGTAGTGGTCCCGACAGGGTCGACCTGCGGCGATCAGGCGCGGGCGCCACACACCGGCCAGGCGCCGTAGCCGCCCTCGGCGGCACGGACCCGCTCGGCCACGGCGATCTGCTGCTCGCGGCTGTTCTGGTCCGGCCGTCCGGAGCCGCCGTACGCCTGCCAGGTGCCGAGGCTGAACTGCAGCCCGCCGTAGTAGCCGTTGCCGGTGTTCGCCGCCCAGTTGCCGCCGGACTCACACGCGGCGATCCGGTCCCAGGCGGAGCTGCCGCTGGAGTAGTTCGGCGCCGACGCCGGCGCCGACACCGCCACCGGCTCGGGCTTCGTGCCCACGTGCACGATGCGCGAGACCGGAGCCCGCAGCACCTTCGACCTGAGCACGGTCTTCTTGAAGACGTCGCCGTTGTGGGTCACCACGCGGTAGGTCACGTCGCGGACCCCGGACCGGCCCTCACGAACGGTGCTGGTCTCGCCCTTGGTCATCGAGTCGTCGGCGCGCTCGACGGTGTCGAAGCCGATCTTCTCGTGACCGACGCGCACCTTCTTCTTGGTGACCTTGGTGAAGACGACCGTGTCGCCGTCCTTCACGAACGAGTCGAGTTTGGGCTTGACCTTGTCGTTCTTGTCGTAGCCGACGTGGAGCTTGCCGAGCACCCCGCGCACGGTCATCGCGCTGACGTTGCGCTTCTGCTTCTTGGCCCCGGCGATCTTCAGCGTCAGCTTCTTCGGCGTCGCGATCCGCAGCGCCATGCCCTGGCGGTCGATGTCGGCCGAGCGGCTGCTCGAGTAGTCCGCGCCGAAGAACCGCAGGTCCAGCTGGTTGAGCGCGCCGCGGACGGTGGTCGCGGTGGTCCAGTAGGTGGTCTTCTCGCCGTCGAGGTTCACGGCCAGGGGCTTGCCGTAGCGCACCGCGACCCGGGAGTCGTCGCCGATCTTGGAGTCCAGCGACGGAGCGACCACGTCGTGGCGGTTGAGGTCGATGTGCTGGCTGGCGAGCAGGTCGCGCACGTTGCCGCTGAGCGTGTGCACCTTCCGCACCTTGCCGTCGATGGACAGCGTCACGTTCTTGCTCACCGCGGCGTAGCCCACGGTGGTGCCTGCCACAGCCAGCACCACGAGGGCGACGAGCGCGGTCAGCAGCGATTTCTTCTTGCTCATGCGTGCAAGAGCGATACGCATGGTTCTCCAGACGTAGATATCTCCGGGCCACGGGCGCCGATGTCGGCCGGCCCAGCACTCCCCCGGAGTGGAGCCAGCACACGTGTGACATCGGCCGGTGGTGGTACAAGCCCGATCCCGGCCAACAAGCCCATGACGCTAACCGCGGACGCCCGGAACCGCAAACGCGCCCTGGCGAAATGTCCCTGTTTGCGGCGAGTCGAGCGCGGCTTCCGCGAAACGGCGTGGCGGATGTCACTTTTGTCTCTGGACGACGGGACGCCTCAGGTCTACCGTCCCGGGACAGTCGCGACCGTCGGGTCGCGAGGTCGGGGGACACCATGAGCAAGCTCGCGCGCACCTATCCGCACCCGGGTCGCGCCGTCGGCGTGCCACAGCAGCGACAGCCGCAGGCAGCCACCGCGCCGCCACGGCAACGCGGCTCGGCGCCCGAGCCGCAGCGCTTCGACGTCTTCGGCAACCCGATCACCACGACGCTGCCGGTCATCGTCCTCCAGAACACCTCCTACACGTCCGGGCTCGCGATCGCCTCGATGGTGGTCGGCGTCCTGAGCCTGGTCGTCGGTGGCCCGATCCTCGGCCTGCCGGCGATGCTCCTCAGCATCGGCGCCGACCGGGAGATCGCGCGCTCGCACGGCAAGATCGGCGGCAGCGCGTCGGCCCGGATCGGCTTCTGGACCGGTCTGGTGGGGAGCCTGTTCGGGGTCTTCGTCTTCTTCCTGGTGCTGACCCTGGTCGGGGTCGCGGTGTCGGTCCCGACCCTCGAGTGAGCAGTCCGCCCGGCTGACCGGTCGAGGCCGGTGATCGAGCCTGTCGAGATTCAGCCCCAGGTCCCGCCGAAGGCCCGCTCGGTGTTCGCGTCGACCGCACGGCAGAGCTCCTCGAGGTCTTCGCCCCGGGTCTCGGCCATGGACCGCATCGTCAGCGGCACGAGGTACGACGCGTTGGGTCGCCCGCGGTACGGCATCGGCGTCAGGTACGGCGCGTCGGTCTCGACCAGGATCCGGTCCTGCGGGGCGATCCGCAGCGCCTCGCGGAGCGGCTCGGCGTTCTTGAACGTGACCGTACCGGCGAAGGACAGGTACGCACCGCGATCGAGACAGCGTCGTGCGAACTCAGCGTCGCCGGAGAAGCAGTGCATCACCCAGCGGTCCGGGGCACCCACGTCGTCGACGATCCGCAGAACGTCGTCGTGCGCGTCACGGTCGTGGATCACCAGGGTCCGGTCGAGCGCCTTCGCGAGCTCGAGGTGCCAGCGGAAGGAGCGCTGCTGCGCGTCGCGTCCGTTCTCCCCGGTGCGGAAGTAGTCCAGCCCGGTCTCGCCGACGGCCCGCACACGCGGGTCCTCCGCGAGCGTGACGATCTCCGCGAACGCCCGCTCCAGCGTCCCCTCCCCCGCCCCCGCGAGACGCGGCGCCTCGTTGGGGTGCAACGCGACCCCGGCTACCACCTGCTCGTGCGCGTGCGCGGCCTGCACCGCCCAGCGCGCGCCCGGGAGGTCGCACCCGATCTGCACGATCCGGGTGACCCCGACCTCGGCGGCGCGGCGCAGCGCTTCCCCAGCCTCCAGCCAGGCTCCGTCGGGGCCGTCGGCGATGTCGAGATGGCAGTGGTTGTCGACCACGGGGTGCGGCAGCGGGTCGGGAGCCGGTGGTCGCTCGCGGTCGCGGCTGCGCCCGTCGTCCGTGCCGTGCCGGCTGCGGGTCGGCTTGTCGGTCATGACTTGTGCACCGCGTCGTACACCTCACGCTTGGGGACGCCGGCCAGCCGGGCGACGTCGAGGATGGCTTGCTTGCGAGGAGTCCCGGTCGCCTCGGCGTCGGCCACGAGCCCGGCCAGGCTGGCGGGGGCGGTGTCCACCTGCTCCGGTACGGCGCCCGCGACGACCAGCGTGACCTCGCCCCGCACCCCCTCGCTGGCCCAGGCGGCGAGCTCGGCCAGCCCGCCCCGCCGTACCTCCTCGTGGGTCTTGGTCAGCTCCCGGCACACCGCCGCGCGGCGGTCGTCGCCCCATGACTCGGCCATCGCCGCCAGCGTCGCCTCGGTGCGGTGCGGTGCCTCGAAGAACACCAGCGTTCGTTCCTCGGCAGCCAGCGCCGCCAGTCGCCGGGCGCGCTCACCGGCCTTGCGCGGCAGGAAGCCCTCGAAGCAGAAGCGGTCGACCGGCAGTCCCGAGACCGCCAGCGCGGTGAGAACCGCGCTGGGCCCTGGTACCGCGGTCACCGGGACACCGAGGTCGACGGCGGCCACCACCAGCCGGTAGCCGGGGTCGGAGACCGACGGCATGCCGGCGTCGGTCACCAGCACCACACGCTGACCGGCACGGAGCGCCTCCACCAGCTGGGGTGTGCGCGCCGACTCGTTGCCCTCGAAGTAGGAGACCACCCGGCCACCGATCGTGATCCCGAGCTCGGTGGTCAGCCGCCGGAGCCGGCGGGTGTCCTCGGCGGCGACCACGTCGGCGCCGGCCAGCTCGTCCGCCAGCCGTGGCGGGGCGTCGCCCACCTGGCCGATCGGGGTGGCCGCGAGCACCAGCACGCCGCCCTGCCCACTCACGTCCACGTCCGTCATCATCCCAGCCGTACTCTTTCCCGCGTGCACGACACCATGACCTCGGAGAAGCGCCCCGTGCGCACCCTGGGTCTGTCGCGCACCGCCGACGGCCGGACCGTCCCCAGCTTGCGCCGTCGCAGCGTCGCCGCGATCCGCGGCTCCGACGAGATGGTGTCGTGGCTCGCGACGGCCGCAGTCACGATGCTCGCGCTGTTCCTGCGCCTCTGGGACCTCGGCAAGCCGCGCGCGTTCCTCTTCGACGAGACCTACTACGCCAAGGACGCGTGGTCGCTCATCCACAACGGCTACGTGTTGGGCTACGTCTCCGACGCCAACGACAAGATCCTGTCGGGCCAGAGCGGGCCGAACCTGTGGACCAAGGACCCGAGCATGGTGGTCCACCCGGAGGTCGGGAAGTGGCTGATCGGGGCCGGCGAGGCGCTGTTCGGCATGGACCCGTTCGGCTGGCGGTTCGCGTCGGCCGTCATCGGCTCACTGATGATCATGGTGATGGTGCGCACCGCGCGCCGGATGACCGGCTCCACGCTGCTCGGCGTCGCGGCCGGTCTGATCATGTGCTTCGACGGGCTCCACCTCGTGCTGTCGCGGCTCGCGCTCCTCGACATCTTCCAGGCGTTCTTCGTGCTCTGCGCCGTGTCCTGTCTGGTCGCCGACCGCGACTGGGGCCGGGAACGGCTGGCTCGCCTCGCTCCCGATGGGGTGGGCGCCGACTCCTGGGGACCGGTGCGCGGGATGCTGTTCCGTCCCTGGCGCGTGCTCGCGGGCGTGTGGTTCGGCCTCGGCCTCGGCACGAAGTGGAGCACCGTCTTCGTGATCGCCGCGTTCGGTCTCTTGGTGTGGGCCTGGGACGCGGGCGCGCGGCGGCGACTCGGGGTGCGTGGCTCGGTGTTGAAGTCCGCCGTGGCGGACGCGCTCCCGGCGTTCGGCTGGCTGGTGCTGCTCCCGGTCCTGATCTACGTGGCCACCTGGACCGGCTGGCTGCTGCACGCCAGCGCCTACGAGCGGTCACTGTCGAACACCCAGTACGGGCCCTACTGGGGGAACTACCTGAAGACGCCTGCGCACGGGTTCCTCGAGCACGCGGTCCGGGCGCTGCGCTCGCTGTGGCACTACCACCACGACGTCTACAGCTTCCACACCGGCAAGGACCTCGCCAAGTCCACGCACGTCTACCAGTCCAACCCCGCCGGCTGGCTGATCCTCAACCGCCCGGTCGGGGTCGACGCCCAGCTCGGGATCAAGCCCGGCGTGCAAGGCTGCGACGCGCCCGCGGGGAGCACCTGCCTGCGGCAGGTGCTGCTGCTCGGCAACCCCGCGGTCTGGTGGGGCGGCACGCTCGCCTTCCTCTACGCGATCGGCGCCTGGATCGGTCGTCGCGACTGGCGGTACGGCGTCGTCGTGGTCGGCGTGCTCGTGACCTGGCTGCCGTGGCTGCGGTACGACAACCGGCCGATCTTCAGCTACTACGCGATCGTGATCGAGCCGTTCCTGGTGATCGGACTGACCCTGGCGCTGGGGCGGATCCTCGGGCCTGCCACGGCGTCGTACCGGAGGAGGCAGGTGGGTGCGATCGTGGGCGGTCTCTACCTTGTCGCGGTGGTCGCGCTGTTCGCCTGGTTCTGGCCGATCTGGACCGACCAGCTGATCACGACGCCGCACTGGCTGCAGCGGATCTGGTTCCACCGCTGGATCTAGCCGTGCCTGCGGTTTCCCACACTTGTCCCGCAACCGCACCGAATCGCGCGAATCTCGTGAAGTTCCGGGACACGTGTGGGGAAACAACACCCAAGGGCGATCAAACTGGCCGCAGAACTCCGCAAATGCGGTGTTGTGGGGGTTCACGACGTCGTGCGGACCCCGGAAACTTCGCATGTGCGGGCTTCCGGGGCGTTCGCTGCTCGACCACCCGAGGCGAACCACCACTGCAACGGACCAATCGCCGTGCTACGGCCCGTTTTCACGCCATACAAGCTCGTTCGGTCCGTTCGTGCGGTGGCGCGCCTCATCGGCCGCCGCGAGGCGCAACCCGCGAGCAGACCGCCACACCGCGGGTACTCTCCCCTCGCTGCGCCTTTCGACCACCCACAATCGACAACCGCAGCACAGCGGCGGCGGATAGAGCTAGATCGGGCGCAGCCGACCCCGGCGCTGCGCCAACGGCAGTCCCGCGAGCGGCTCGACCACCGGCACCGGCTCCTCCTCGGGCCGGCGGAGGATCGGCGGCTGGAACGTGAGCATCTCCGTCAGGTGCTCCACCGACACCGGCGCACCGATGTGGTAGCCCTGCGCGAAGTCGACACCCTCGGCCTCGATCACCTCGAGGATCGCGGCGGAGGAGACGTGCTCGGCGATCGTCTGCTTGCCGAGCCCGCGGGCGATACCGACGATCGACCCGACGATGGTGCGGTCGGTGTCGCTGTCCGTGCAGTTGGCGACGAACTCGCCGTCGATCTTCACGTAGTCGATCGGCAGGTGCTTGAGGTAGTAGAAGGATCCGTAGCCGGCGCCGAAGTCGTCCAGGGCGAACTTGCAGCCGAGCCGGCGCTGGCGTTCAGCGAAGGTGCGTGCGGTCTGGATGTGCGCGACGGCTGCGGTCTCGGTGATCTCGAGGACGAGGCCGCGGGGGTCGGCGCCGTACCGCAGCAGGCTGTCGGTGATCGCGGTCTCGATCACCTGGGACCCGATCGACTTGCCGGACAGGTTGACCTCGAGCTGGAAGCCCGGGTGCGCCTGCTGGATGTCGGCGAGCAGCGAGATCGAGCGGTCGATCACCCAGCGGTCGATGTCGATGATCTCGCCGGTGCGCTCCGCGATGTAGAGGAACCGGTCCGGCATCACCAGGGCGTCGCCGTCGCCGAGCCGGATCAGGGCCTCCGCGCTGGTGATCCGCCCGGTGCGGACGTCGAGGATCGGCTGCAGCTGCAGGACGAAGTCGTCGTTGTCGATCGCCTGCTGGATCCGCTCGGACCACGCCATCCGGGCGCCCATGCGCGGCTGCTCGTGGTCGTGGTGGTCGAGGAGCACGTACTGGTCGCGACCCGCCTCCTTGGCGTCGTACATGGTCATGTCGGCGGCCGAGACCAGGTCCTCGAGCGACGTCTGCCGGTCGCCGATCAGCACCACGCCGATGCTCGCGGACACCCGGCGCAGCACGCCCTCGTGCGACTGGGCGAGGCCGCGCACCCGCTCCAGGACGTCCTGCGCCACGAAGCGGGCAGCGGCCGCATCGGCCGTCGGCAGCAGCAGCGCGAACTCGTCGCCACCGATCCGCGCGACCAGGTCGCCCGCGCGTGCGCCCTGGCGCAGCAGGGTCGCGACGGCCACGATCAGCTGGTCACCGACGTGGTGGCCGAGCGAGTCGTTGACCTCCTTGAAGTTGTCCAGGTCCAGCATCAGGAGCGCACCCTCGGGGTCGCCCTCGCCGTCCTCGAGGTGCACCCGCAGGTCGGCCTCGAACCGGCGTCGGTTGACCAGGCCGGTCAGTGGGTCGTGGTCGGCCAGGTGCGCCATCCGCTCCGCGTACCGGTATCGCTCGCTCACGTCGACGAGGTGCATGAGCACGAACGGCGCGTCGTCGTCGTGCACCAGCGTGCTCGTCAGCGCCAGGTGCACGACCGGACCCGAGGCTCGCATGGCCAGCCACTCCGTCTCGTCGCGTTCGGCGTCCAGTACGGCGGCGAGGTGCTCCGGGAGCACGCCCGACTCATCCGGGTCCGCCAGCTCCGCCAGGTCCCGGCCGACCAGGTCGCCCGGTGTCACCTCAAAGAGCCGCGCCGCGGCCGGGTTCGCCTCGCGCACCACCCCGGTCGGGTCCAGCAGCAGGATGCCGACCGGTGACTCCATCAGCAGCCGCGCGGCACTCAGCGGCCCGGGCTCGGACGAGCCGGGGCCGGAGGCCCTGCGGGTGGGAGGCGGCGCCATGGCACCGATTCTGACGGAGACTGTCCGTTTTCGTCCGATTTCCCGGTGATTGGGCTACGGCGCCTGCGCAAGGAGTCGAAAACGCGCCCCGGAAACGACGAACCCGCCTGTTCCAGTGGCCGGGGGGTTGGCCTACGGGCCGGGGGATGGCCTCGTGGAACGGCGGGTTCGTGTCGCTTGCTGGTGGGCGGGGGGCCCAACGAGAACGGTACGGACGGACGACTCATCGGGGAGCAAAAAGGTGCAAACAGAATATTCAGGTTTGTGCGACTGCATGTTTGTGCAACTCCGTGTCGTGGGGAGCCTTTTCTCCTTAAGGTTTCACTCGACGGGCTGGGGGGCCTCGATCGATGCGCGTGACACCAGGTGTCACGCGCATCGATGGTTTTCGGGCCGGTCAGCCGCGGGGGACGCGTTCGGCCCGCGACTGGGCGGCGCCGAGCAGCAGGTTCGCGAGCAGGGTGCGCGGCCGCAGCCGCGGCTGTCCGGACTCGACAGTGACCGCGCCCCCGGCCCACTCCGGGTCGTTGGCGTCGCCGGACTGCAGGTCGCCGCGGGGGTCCGTGGCGTCGGCCTCGGGTGCCAGGGAACGCTCGAGCGCGGCGCGGAGGGTCACGAAGTCGTGGTGACCGCCGAGGAGATCGCCCAGCACGTCGTCCTCGCGGCAGACCATGTCGTGGGACAGGCTCTCGACCAGGGCGGTGACGGTGCCGCGCGGCAGGCCGGAGATGACCGCCACCGCGCGCCCGACCAGCGCCACCGGCAAGAAGGGCACGGGCACCTGCAGCCTCCGGAGGCCGGCGACGTCGGAGAAGAGGGCCAGCAGCTCGGGGTACGTCGGCCGCTCGGGAGCGCCGACGTCGTACGCCCGGTCGCGGGGCTCACCGTCGAGCGCGGCGGCGATGATCGTCACCACGTCCTCCACCGCGATCGGCTGCACCGTGCTCCGCATCCAGGTGGGGATCGGCGTGAACGGCACCCGCTCGGTCATCCTCCGCATCAGCTCGAACGACGTCGAGCCCGAGCCGATCACCATCGCCGCCCGGAGCGAGACGGTCGGCACCGACGAGCCGAGAAGCACCTCCTCGACCTCGAGCCGGGAACGCAGGTGGTCGGACAGGTTCCCGGGCGGGATCAGGCCGGAGAGGTAGACCATGCGTCCGACGCCGTTCTCGGCGGCCGCGCCGGCCATGCGCTCGGCGGCCTCGCGGTCCTTGCGCACGAAGTCGCCGTCGTCCATCGAGTGCACGAGGTAGACCACGGCGTCGACGCCGCGGGTCGCCTCGTGCACCGAGTCGGGGTCCTCGATGTCCAGTGGGGTGCGCGTCACCTGCGCGCCCCAGCCGAAGTCGTCGAGGTCGCTCCCCCGCGTCGCCGCGAACACCTCGTGTCCGGCGTCGAGGAGGACCGGCACCAGCCGGGACCCGACGTAGCCGGTGGATCCGGTCACCAGCACTCGCATGCGCATACCTCCGCTCGTGGGCCTGCTCGACCACACGGCGGCAGGCTTCGACAAACCTTAGACAAGGGGCCGCGCCGCGGCGAGGGCGGGGCGGGACGTCAGATGTTCGGACGGCCGGGCGCGCGGTACCACCAGCCGGCGGCGCGCCACCGCTCCGGGTTGAGGGCGTTCCGCCCGTCCAGGACCCGGGGAGACCTCACCCGGGGCCGGAGCGCGCACGGGTCGAGCGCGACCAGCTCGGGCCACTCGGTGAGCAGGAGGACGAGCTCGGCGCCGTCGACCGCTTCGTCGACCGTCTCGACGAAGCGCAGCGTCGGGCAGGCGTGGGCAGCGTTCTGGTTGGCCTCGGGGTCGTAGACGACGGCGTCGGCACCCCGGAGCTGGAGCCGGGCGGCCACGTCGAGGGCGGGTGAGTCGCGGACGTCGTCGGTGCCCGGTTTGAAGGCGGCGCCGAGACAGGCGATCCGCGTGCCCGTCACGGTGCCGCCGCACTGCGAGACGGCTGCCTCCACGACCGCCTCGCGACGGTGCGTGTTGGCAGCGTCGACCTCGCGGAGGAAGGTGGCGAGGGTGTCGACGCCGAGCTCCCCGGCGGTCGCCGCGAGCGCCCGGACGTCCTTGGGCAGGCATCCTCCGCCGAAGCCGATCCCGGCCCCGAGGAACGACCGTCCGATGCGGCTGTCGAACCCGAGGGCGTCGGCGAGGGTCACCACGTCCGCGCCGGAGGCCTCGCACAGCTCGGCCATCACGTTGGCGAACGTGATCTTCGTTGCCAGGAAGGCGTTGGCGGCGCTCTTGGTCAGCTCGGCAGTGGGGAGGTCGGTGACGAGGAGCGGGATGTCGTCGACGACGAAGGCGTCGTACACGAGAAGGAGGACCTTTCCGGCTTCCTGCGAGGAGACACCGAGCACCACGCGCTCCGGGGCGAGGGTGTCCCGTACGGCGTGGCCCTCGCGCAGGAACTCGGGGTTCCAGGCGACCTCGACGCTGACACCCGGAGGGGCCCAGCGCTCGACCAATCGGTTGAGCCGGTCGGCAGTGCCCACCGGCACCGTGGACTTGCCGACGATGAGGCTCGGGCGCGTCAGGTGCCCGAGGAGCGCCAGGACGGCCGACTCGACGTGGCTGGTGTCGGCACCCAGCCCGTCCGGCTGCTGCGGGGTACCCACGCAGATGAAGTGCACGTCAGCGCTCTCGGCCACCTCGGCGACCGACGTGGTGAACCGGAGCCGACCGGTCGCGGTGTGCCGGCGCACGAGACCCTCGAGCTCGGGCTCGAAGAACGGCAGGACGCCCTCGGCGAGCGCGTCGATCTTGGACGCGTCCACGTCGTACGCGATCACCTCGTGGCCGAGCTCGGCCATGCACGCCGCGTGCGTCACGCCGAGATACCCAGTCCCGACGACGCTGATTGAAGTAGACATCGTCACCGCCCCTTGACGGTGGTGACGAGCGGCGACCTCGAGCGGTTCACTTCCAGTTCATCTGTGGTCCAACCCGGGTTTCCGTGCGTACGATCCGGGCATGACGGCCCGGGGGCGCGGGTGATGTCGCAGTGATGCCGAGTGGCTTCTTCCCTGCGGCGGAAACCGGGGCGGCCGTCTCCCCCCTCCTCGAACGCCTGTGGCCGTCGGTGCGCGACGAGATCGAGCGCCAGGACGGAACCGACGCCACTGTCCATGCCGAGCTCCGGACCGCCCGAGGGACCGACGGCGCCGTCGGGCTGAGGCGGTTCTACTGGTCCACCCAGCGGCCGGAACCGCGGTCGCCGTGGGGCTTCTCGGCGCGGACCCTCTACTGCGATGCCCATGCGGGCGATCCTCGGCTCTACGAGTTCCCCTCCGAACCGACGCTCACCTGGCTCGGCGACGATCCCGGTCCGCTTCGTCACCGTGGCCTCCCGGAGCGGGTCGACGTCCTGCGCTACATCCCGCTCCGGAGGCTGACCTTCCGGGTGTACGACGGCGCCGAGCTCCCGGCGCGCGTCATCGCCAAGGTCAAGGCGGCCGGTGGCCTGAACCGGGCGGCGACCGCGTTCCTCGCCGTCCACCTGGCCGCGAGCAAGCGGCGGTCGGACGCGCCGACCGTGCCTCAGCTGCTGCGACTGGACCCTCCGAGGCATGTGCTCTACCTGGAGGAGCTGCCGGGCGAACCCCTCAACCTCGCCATCCGCACCCTGGACCTCACGGCCGCGATGGAGCACCTCGGAGCGCTCCACCGTGCGCTGCAGGAGCTCGACGTGGCCGGGATCACCGCGCGCCGGACCAGCGACGACTGGCTGCAGATCGCGCGCGCGGCCGCCGCCCAGATCGGCCTGTTCGTCCCGTCGACCGCCGCCCGGGCCGAGGAGGTCTACGCGGAGCTCGTGCGCACGGCGCCCGCGGACGGGCGCCTGGTGTTCTGCCAGGGTGACTTCCTGCCGGGACAGATCCTCTGCCACCCGAGCGGCTGGTCGGTGATCGACTTCGACGACAGCCGGTACGCCGATCCGCTCTCCGATGCCGCTGCCATGTACGCCGCCCTGCCACGTGAGCTCGGTCTTCCGCCCGAGCAGGCCGAGCCAGCGCGTCGTACCTACCTGCAGGCGTACGCGTCTCGCGCCGGCGAGCGGTTCGACGAGGCGCGCTGGCGCTGGTTCCTCGTGCTCCTGCAGTTCGCCGAGCTCGGCAAGCGGCTGATCAAGGGCCGGGTCGTCCCCGGGGAGACCGAGACGGTGCTCGAACGGCTCTCGCGACGGGACGACGTCAGCCTCGCGTGACTCCGGTCAGCGTCCGAGCAGCCTCGCGACGTCGCCGTGCCGGCTCAGCTCCGCCTCGAGCTCCTGCTGCCACCCGGGCGTGTGCCGGCGGAGGTGCCGGTAGCAGCGATTCATGAACTCGGCATCCGCACACACGGCGAGCAGTGCGGCGTCGACTCCGGCTCCGGTGGCGGCGACGTAGGACGTCAGCAACTGGTCCGCGACCTCCTCCGCGACGGGCTCGGGAAGGGCACGCAGGGCCAGGTCGACGAGGAACTCCGCGAGATCGACCTCGGGGGGTCCTTGCACGATCGTGTCGAGGTCGACGAGGACGGGTCCGTCCGGAGAGGCGACGAGCTGGTCGAGGTGGAAGTCCCCGTGCAGCGTGCAGGCACGCTCCCGCGTGACGTCGCTGTGCCGCCTCGCCGCCGTCGCCAGCAGGTCGGACACGATCGGCTCGACCGCCGGGTGGGCATGGGTGAGCTTCCCCGCCTTCTTGCTCATCTCGGTGAGCAGGCCGTCGACCGACATCGTCGGCATCGGCCCGATCCCGGACCCGTGGAGGGCCGCCAGCAGGGGGCCGACGGGCCCGGTTGCCCCTGTGAGCTCACTCGCGGGAACCGCGTCCGTCAGCGTCGGTCCCGGCACGCCACGCGTCCACAGCACCCGGTGGACCGGATCCGCAGCGAGCGGTTCGGCGACGCGGAGCGGCTCCCCCGGCCCGGTCACGTTCCACAGGGCGCGGTGCCGTGCGGCGACGTCCTCGACCGAGCCGTCGCCGAGATGCTTGGCGAACGCGGTCGGCCCTCCGGCCTGGACACCCTCGACGCGAAGGGTGGCGCTCGCCTCCGGCTGGTAGCGGACCACGGTGACGTGCAGCTTCGACCTCAGCCCGAGAGCCGCGCCGACCGCCGGCGGGACGACGTGGGGTGCGAGGGGCGAGGCGAGCAGGTCGGGCAACGCGGGAAGCTGCGGGTCCTCGGGGAACCGCCACACGACCAGGTCGTGCGCGGCCAGGTGGACGCTGCGCCCCTGCGGCCGGTCCGCACGATCCCGGCGCCATGCGTCCTCGCTGCTCGCGCGATCCGGGAAACCCTTCAGGTACAGCTGCACCGACGGGCCTCCGCGCACGACCACGTCGTACGTCGCCCAGCCCCGGCAGCGCGACGACTCCGGGCGGTGCGGGTTCGTGAGCCGTACGTCGACCAGCCGCGTGCTCGCGACCTCGCCGTCCAGCCCCAGGGTCTCTGCGTGGCGGGACAGGACGTCGTGCACCCAGGCGGCGTCGGCCAGGTCCGGAAGCCACATGCCGCTTCCTCCCGTCGCCACCTCGCACCGCGTGCCTCATTGTGCAGGACACCGGTGGTACTACGACCGATGTTCACTGGTTGCCACCTGGGTGCGCTGGGACACTTGTGGCCGAGGCTTTCCAGGGAGGCGAGGGCATGGACGCGAGAGATGTGTGCGTTCTCGGGCTCGGCTATGCCGGGCTCCCTGTCGCCTGTGCTGCCGCCGGTGCCGGGCACCGGGTGATCGGGTTCGACCCCGACACCGCGCGCATCGAACGGCTGCGCGACGGGCGCAGCCCGGTCGAGGACGTCGAGGACCGCCTGCTCGAGAAGGTGCTGGCGAGCGGTCTGATCTCCTTCACCGACGACGCCCGGGACATCACAGGCAGCGACACGTTCGTGATCTGTGTCCCCACGCCACTGAAGGACAAGACCCCCGACCTGACCATGGTCGACTCGGCGGTCGACGTCGTGGCCGGAGCCCTCCGACCGGGCGGCATGGTGATCCTCGAGTCGACGACCTATCCGGGCACGACGGAGGAGCGGGTCGCTCCGCGGCTGGCCGCGGCCACCGGGCTCACGGCACCGGACGACTACCACCTCGTCTTCTCTCCGGAGCGTGTCGACCCGGGCAACCCGGTCTTCTCCCTGGTCAACACCCCCCGGGTGATCGGAGGGCTCGGGACCGCGGCGGGAGACGCGGCCGAGGCGTTCTACTCGACGTTCGTCGAGCAGGTGCACCGCGTGTCGGGCCCGCGCGAGGCGGAGATGGCCAAGCTGCTCGAGAACACCTATCGGCACGTCAACATCGCGCTGGTGAACGAGATGGCCATCTTCTGCGAGGAGCTGGGCATCGACCTCTGGGAGTCGATCGGCGCCGCGTCGACCAAGCCGTTCGGGTTCGCCCCGTTCTCACCGGGGCCGGGGGTCGGGGGTCACTGCATCCCGGTGGACCCGTCGTACCTCTCCTGGCGGGTTCGCCGGCTGGGGTACCCGTTCCGGTTCGTCGAGCTCGCCGCGGAGATCAACGACCGGATGCCGTCGTACGTCGCGTCGCGCGTCGCCGCCCTGCTCAACGACGAGCGCAAGGCGGTCGCGGGCTCACGAATCCTGGTCCTGGGCGTCGCGTACAAGCGGGACGTCGGCGACATGCGGGAGTCGAGCGCCCCGATCCTGATCCGTCGGCTGGAGAGCCGCGGAGCCGACGTGCGCTGGCACGACCCCCACGTCCCGGCGCACACGATCGCCGACACGACGGCGGTGGCGGTCGAAGGCGAGCTGAGCGCCGAGGAGCTCGCTGCTGCCGATCTCGTGGTCGTGCACACCGACCACTC
>Ga0111538_10005247_pt1 | contig 17754 bp, 20 predicted proteins | sample SoiMethybrSBSTD1_FD_79669 | JGI IMG/M metagenome (GOLD analysis project Ga0111538, IMG submission 79669) | Bulk soil microbial communities from a Populus tree surrounding site in Tennessee, USA - Soil MetaG P. TD hybrid SBSTD1 (version 2)... | ecosystem: Environmental > Terrestrial > Soil >...
CTTCGAGTCCGCTCAAGCAGCCGCGCCTGTCCACTCGCGTCCGCTCTTGTCCTAATGATGGCGCGCGGACGCTCGCGGAGCGCGTTCGAGAGCGAGAGCGCGCTCCACGCCTTCGATCTTCCGCCGAAGCTCGTCGGCGGCGGCGCGACGCCGTTCGTATACATCTCTCTGTTCCAGTTCGCGCTGGCCAAGTTGGACTTTGGCCTCGTCGAGTTTACGCGCGACGTTCAGGTCATCTATCTGACGCTCTGCCTGTCGAATCTCCAGCAGGAGGTGCTCGACTTCGCTTGGGTTCGCCGTGCCGACCTCGACTCTGCGCTGGGCCAGCTGGAGTGTCTTCTTCAGTTGCTCGAGCTCCAACTGCGTCTTCTGCATCTCGTTCTTGAACGTGGCCTCCGAACGCAATTGGTCGATCTTCAGCCGTTCGCGTTCGTTCGCGGTCGTCTGCTCGCGGCGACTGTCCTCGATCTCGCGCTCGAGCTTGCGCAACTCCTCAATCTGGCGCTCACGCGCCTGATCGGGAGGTGTTTCACGCGCTTGATCGGGCGATTGCGCGCCCGCAGTGGGCGCTGGACTCTGCTCGACCGGACCGGGTTGCGGACTGGGGACTGGGGCGGCGTCAGGATTCGGCATCGATGCGGATGCCTGCAGCAGCGCAGAACCCATGCCTGCAGCTCGTGGATGCAGGCGGCCTCCCAGGAAAGCCGTTGCCAGCGTGCCGGCCAGCGCCACGCACACCAGCAATGGAAGCCACCCTGCGCCGGTGTCCGGCGTCGACTCGGTGCGGCCGAGAATGCGACGAACGCGCGCCATCAGCGAGCCGTCTGTCGCGGCGAGCGCCAGACGAGGTGTGAGAACGAGCGCCGCGAGATCCGTCAGCGCCGTCGCATACACGATGCGATCGCAGACCGTGAGCGCAATGTCGTCGCAGCACAGCTCGCGCTCGGCGCGCACGCGACGCGACAGCCACCACACCGCCGGGTGATAGAACAACAGCGTTTCGAGCGCCGACTGAAGAAGATTGACCAGATAGTCGTGGCGCCGCACGTGCGCCAGTTCGTGGGCGATGAGCGCCTCGATCTGCGGGGGTGTGAACCCGCTGAGCGCAGCGGCCGGCAGCAGGACAACGGGCCTCAGCCAGCCCACCATCATCGGTACGGCGATGGCAGACGATTCCACCACGCGGACGGCGCGCTCGAGCGCCAGACGGCCCGCCATGCGCGTGACGAGCGCCTGGATCTCGGCAGACACCGGACGCACAGCCCGATGTGCGAGGCGCCTGGCGACCACCCATCCGCCGAGCAAACGAATCGACAGCGCGCTGACGCCGATCAACCAGAGAGCGATCACGAACGGCACCAGCGACGTCGGCTCGGACGCGGCAAGGGCCGGCGGCGTCGCGGAGGCATCGACCAGCGGCAACACGGGCGCGGCGCCAAGCGTCATGACGCTCACGATGTGCGCGCCCGGCCGCAAGAGCCACGCGAGCGTGGCGATGGGCGCGATGCTCATGATCGCGAGACCGCCCGCGCCGATCGCGTAGCGCATCAACGGCGTCCGGGCCGTGTGCATGGCCACTGCCGCTGCGCCGGCAATGAGCGCGCCCTGCCACAGAAAGTGAAGAAGCGTCCATGCCACGACATGGGCAACGGGGTGATCCAGCAGTGCGGTGAGTGTCGTCATCGGCGCGACTCCTCTTCGGCTTCGGCGATCAACGTTCGAATCTCACGGAGCTCGTCCGGCGTGGCGGCGCTTGTGGCCAGGGCCTGCATCACGAGCGCCGCCGCGGATCCGCCAAACGCGCGATCGACGAGATGGGAGATGAGCTGACGCTGCGTATCGCAGCGCGACAGCCGGGCGCCGTACACGTGCGTACGGCTCGATTCATCGCGGACCACCAACCCCTTCTCCGCCATGATCTGCATGAGCTTCAGCGTGGTGGTGTATCCGGTCTCCCGCGCTTCGGCCAGCGCTTCGTGGACCTGCCGGACGGTCGACTCCCCACGCTCCCATAAGACGCGCAGAATCGCCAGTTCGGCGTCGGTCGGACGCGGCAATGTTTCAGCCATGGCCCGAGTATTACGAACAGGTTCGTAGATGTCAACGAAATTCTTCGTACACCTGCGCAGGTCGAAAGGGGCGTAGGGTCGGAGAAGTTCTTACTTGCGCTCGATGGTGACCTTGTTCATCACCACCGGCTGGACGGGCCGATCGTTCCGGTCCGTAGCCACGTTGCCGATCTTGTTGACGACGTCCATGCCTGCGACGACGGCGCCGAAGACGGAGTGGCGGCGGTCGAGATGGGGCGTCGCGCCGAGCGTGATGAAGAACTGGCTGCCATTGGTGTTCGGCCCGGCGTTGGCCATGGAGAGAATGCCGGCGCGATCGTGCCGGAGGTCGGGGTGAAACTCGTCCTCGAACTGGTACCCGGGGCCGCCATACCCCTGCCCCAGCGGGTCGCCGCCCTGAATCATGAAGCCCGGGATGATGCGGTGAAAGATGATGCCGTCGAAGTACGGCGTCTTGCTCTTCTGGTGTGTCTTCGGGTGGGTCCACTCGCGCGTGCCCTCGGCCAGTCCGACGAAGTTCGCGACCGTCTTGGGCGTCTTGGCGTCGTACAGCTCGACCGTGAAGTTTCCGAGGTTCGTCTCGAAGTGCGCGTAGGTGGCCATCGCCCCTATTTTACTTGTCTTTCAAGAACTCGCGCAGCACCGCGATCTTGTCGGCGAGCGTCGGATCGGCCGCCGCCATGTCGAGCAGGGGCCGGGCTTTCGCATATGCGCCACCCGTCGCGTAGAAGTTCGACGCGTTGAGCGCGGCAGAGTACTGTTGCCCGCGATCCTCTTTCAGCACCACCCGCAGCGACGCGATCTGTCGCGTGCGGAACTCCGGGTCCAAATCCGCGTTCGCCTCCATCGCGGCAATCGCGCGCTCGTCGTCGGCGGCGCTGTCCGCATAGCACGACATGGCGGCCTCGAAGGTCGAGCCGGAATCCATCCACGCGCGGCGTTTCATGTACACAAGGCCGAGGTACCAGGCGGCGGTGCAGTTGCGCCCGCCATCCGACAGGCTGCGCGCGATCTTCAGATCGCGCTCGGCCGGATCCAGATCGTCCTGGTCGTGCTCGATGATGCCGGCCAGGGTGTGAATGCGTCCGTCCGACGCCATCGCCTTCGCCTGCTCGATGTCGCGCCTCGCGTCGGGCAGGCGCTGCAGCACGTGCTCGTTCCAGGCCCGCCAGTAGTACGCGTAGTACAGCCCGTCGAGCCGGCGATTGATGTAGTCGTCCGCGGCCGCGATCGCCTCGTCGTGGCGCTTGAGATATGACAGCGCCTCGACGCGTCCCATCATCGCTTTGTCGTGAAGGGGCGCGAGCACCAGCGTCTCGTCGTAGAAACGCAACGCGGCGCGCGAATCCCCAGTCAGACGGTTGAACGTGCCGTTCATCATCGTCACGGACGGCGACTGCGGGAACGCCGCGTAGCTTTCGGCGCTGAGATCGCGCGCTTTGGTCCCGCCGCCCTGCTGGACCTCCGACACCGCCAGACGTCCGATGAAGTACGACGTCTCGACGAACTCGGGCACGGCCGCACGCACACGTTCGAGTCGGGCGCGGTCGACGCGGCCGCAGATGCCGGCGCGGTACTGCACGAGCGGCGCGGCATCGGCGGGAAGCTTCGACACGGCGGACTGGCGCGGTGGCGAACCCGGCGCGCGCGGTCCGCGCGTGGGATACGCGCAGTCGACGGCGACGGCCAGGTACTGCTGCACCGGCGCGTTCAGGCCCGTGGACGGCAACCCCTCGAGGAACGAATCCACCTGCACGACGCGGGACGACATCGCGCGGCGAAACGCTTGCGTCTCTGCCGTCGGACGGCCGTAATCATCAGCCGGCACCGACTCGGCCATCGTCAGCACGTCTGCGCCGTTGATCGTGGGCGGCAGGTCGGGTACGAGTGCGCGGGCGCGCGTGAACGAGGCGCTCGCGTCGAGGGCCAGCTCGCGCTCGCGCAGCGCCAGCAGCACCTCTGACTGAAACAGCCGCACGACGACGAGCGGGCGCGCCTTACCGACGGCGACGCGCTGGTAGGTGTCGCGCGCGCGCTTCAGGCAGGCGTAGCACCCGCGAAGCACGTCGGCGTCGGCGGTATCGAGAACGGGGAGATCGGCTTTTTTGATCGGCGCCGAGGCACAGCCGGAGAGCAGGCCAAGGGCGGCCAGCGCGGCAATCCAGCGTGTGCGCATGCGTCGTTGGACACCGGGCCGCGGCACGTGTTCCCGACCCTCAGTGCATCCCGGGCATCGACATCCCGGCGTGCGATCCATTCGAAACGCCGAACCGGAAAAACACGTGAAAGGACCAGGGATGTCCGTATGGCTCGTCGAGGTTTGGGTCGCGGTAGTACCCCGTCGCATCAGCGCCGACAGCCAGATCCGTCCAGCCCTTCGCCGTCAGCCGGCGCTCGTAGCCGACCGTCAGCGCGCCGATCGTCGAGAGGATGTGCGGGTGATTGAAGCCCGGTGGGTCATAGCCCCCGAGCGTGAGGATGTCCTTGCGCAGCCACTCTCCACGGACATACACGCGCGACGCCTCGCTCTGCTGCCAGGTGCCCTCGACGAAGACGGCCGGGGAGGTCAGCGAGAAGGCTGGCTCGCGATGGAGGCCAAACGCGGCCAGCCACGTCAGCGGACGGCCGCGCCAGCGCCCGCTCCAGTCCACGGACGTGTTGACCAACTCCGCATCGGTGAACTCGGTCTGACTCGGAAACTTGATGTGCGCGCCCGACACCTGGCCATGCCAGGCGCCGCGCTGCCAGGCGACCCTGGCCGCGTAACTGTCGATCGGACCGAACTCGACGCGCAGGCGATCCTCATCGGGCTCGCGGCCGTGAAACGCCGACGCCTCGAACGTCACCGGCCCGCGTACGAGACCGAGCGTGATCACGCCGTGCGTGATGTGCGTCGAGTCGAAGCTGTGATGCGAGAGCGGCGCCGTCGGATTCGGACCTGCCGACGGACGATGCATGAACGGCGCCGGACCAATGGCTGGCGATCCGACGGGACCACCGTCCACGAACATGCGCCACGCGGAACCGAGCGGCCACTCGAGCCGGGCGCTCGCACCCATGATCACGTCGTGCGGATGTTGATAGTCGATGAGCGCCAGGCCGTTGTATGTCTCGCCGGTCTGAAACACCTGCGGCGATCCGTACAGGTGCAGCGTGTACGCCTCGCCGCTGAGCATGCCGCGCGCGTCGAGCCGTGCGCGGCCGAGCGCACGGCTCGCTGCCAGCATGAACCAGTTCTGAGACTCGATGCGATGGATGTCGCGGAACTTGCGCTCTTGCAGATTGGCGTCGGCGAAGGCCTCGGCATCGACGCCCCATGTCCAACCGGGCGAGTTCGCCGGCATCACGTGATCGGCGTGACCGGGCGGCGTCTGCGCACCGGCCGCACGGACCGCGAGCATGACAATCGACAGCGCCAGCCAGAGGCGCGCGGCTGCACGAGACAACACGCGGTCAGGCTCGACGAAGAAGCACGAGCAGCATCGAGAGTCCCGTGCAGGTGAACCCGGCATACGCAGCGACACGCAATATCGGCCAGCGCGTCGCGAGTTTGAGGAAGATGAGGCCCAGTCCAAGGCCCGCGAGCCCGCACGCTTCGATCCAGGCAGACTGCGACGCGCGGACGCCTGCCGCGACGAACGCCAATGTGATGACGAGGTACCGGGAAATCACGCGCCGCGTTTCGGAGTGCCGCCGCCCTCGATCCGATCGTACACCCGGTCGAAGCCCACGAGGGGCGCGTCTTTCTTCTGCTGGCCCACGCGCACGACGACGAACATGCGCGAGCCGTCGGCGCTCAGGAAGTACGTCTCCGTCATGCGGAAGCCGTACGCCCCTTCGATTTCCTTGCGGAGGTGCGAGCCGTCCCAGTAGGTGCGGGCCTCGAAGGAGGCGGCGCCGATCTGGTATTTCTGCTTGCGTCCGTCCGTGAAATACGTGCGCTCGCGCTTGAGATCGTCGGTGATGACGACTGTGTCGGACGACACTTTGATCGTGAGCGCCTCCGGCACTTCGAGCAGATCGCGCGACAGCGCGCGCGATTGCGCGATCATGTCCGGCGTCGGTCCGAAGTCGCCGCCGTAGAAGCCGCCGCCGTACCCGCCGTAGCCACCTGCTCCGCCGGCAGCCGGCGTGCTGCCTCCGGCGTTGCCGGCCCGTGGCGCCGCGCCGCCGGTCCCGCCGCCCGATCCGCCGCCGCGTGCTACCGCACCACCGCGCGCACCGGCGCGCGCCGTCGCGCTGCGCCCGCCCTGTTCGGGCCGGCCCGTCGCGGCGTTAATACTCTCGACCGGGTTGTAATCCCATCCGCCAGCGAACTTGTCAATCGGGATGTTCGTGGCGATATCGGGTGATGGAGCGCTCGGCGTCGCCGCCCGAGCGGTCTGTTCCTGCGGTGCAGTCTGAGTGTTCTGAGCCTGCGCGCGTACCTCGCGGTCGGCCCCGCTCTCGACGAGCAGGAACAAAGCCACCACGGCCGCGATTGGGTAGAGCCCTCGCATGGCGTCAACCCTCCCTATTCGGGGGGACCGAGCCTTGATCATAACTCAGGGCTGGCGCCCTGTGACGCCGGAACGGGTAGGCCAACTGCGCCAGCAGCCCGTCCGGCACGTCGTTGTGCAGGATCCCGAACTGCTGCGGTTCACGGCCGGCCGGCATATAGAAGGTGCCGAAGATCAGGTCGATGAACGGGAACATGCCGGCGAAGTTCTTGTCGAGGCCTTCGGACTCCGTCGTGTGATGCCAGCGGTGGAACGCCGGGCTGGCGATGACGTACCGGAGCGGTCCGTACGTCCAGCGCACATTGGCATGCAGCACAAGCGCGTACAGCGTGAGCACCGGCACAAAGGCGGCGAGCGCGGCGCCGTTGAAGCCCAACCAGTACAGCGGCAGCACCTGAATCACGCGTGTGACCGCGTCGTTGATCGGGTGAAGGCGCACCGACGCCAGCCAGTCCACGGCTTTCGACGAGTGGTGGATCGCGTGGAAGGGCCATAGCCATCGTCCGTGAAAGAGACGATGGGTCCAGTACGCCAGAAAGTCACCAGTCAGCAGGATGAGCGGCACCTGCGCGGCAAGCGGCAGCGACGTCATCCACGTCTGCTGTGACGTGGCCAGACGCTGGAAGTCGGCCAGCGTCATACCCTGCCACCACGCGATGAGCGCAAAGGCCACGCCGATGGCAATGCGAGTGGCGGCCCTCGTCACGAGCGGTGTGAAGAACCAGTACGCGATGTCGGCGCGGGTGTCGACGGGACGGCGGCGGAGCGCCAGACGCGCCGGTTGCACGCGCTCGATCAGCCAGAAGAAGGCCGAGAGCGCCACAAGTCCGACGACGAGTGAGATCAGGGACGGACCGGCTCGCAAGTTAGGTCGATGGCGGCGAGGCGGTCGGCGCGTCGCCGGCGAGCCACCCGGCGATCTGCTCACGCGTCCAGCGGTGATCGTCGTTCAAGTGCACCAGCAGCGCCGCCAGAAAAATGCGCTTGCGACATCCGTCCGCCGGACACTTCTTGACGGTGTCGAGGCAGTCGAAGAACCAGTCGAGATCGCGCGTCGGACGCTGCCCGTTGGCGTCGAGCGGCAGACGATACATCGCCTCGTACGCCGCACCGAGCGCGCACGATGCGGTACGGCCGGTGTAGTAGTCACCGAAAGCCTGATCGGGACGCCGCGTCATGCCGTCGCGGATGAACTCCGCCAGCTCGCGCTCACCGTGATGTTCGCGCGGCGGCGCTTCGGGGTCGGATGGCTCGGCGTGCATGGAACACCCCTTTTTCGGGCAGTCTAGCAAGGATTCGGCGTGCGAAGGCGGACAAGGACGGCTTCCGGCCTCCGGGGTCTACCTTCCGGCTCACGCACTCAGGTTTTGATTGGCGCGGCCGTGCCGTCTGGTGTAAAACCTGCGCATGTCAACCAGCCCCCCGCGCACAGTATTGCTCTACCTCGCCTGCACCATGCTGGCCAGCACGCCCGCTTGGGCGCAAGGCGGATTGACTCAACCCAAGCAAGGTCAAGGCGGAAGCGTCGTCAAGGGCGCGGCCGGCACGAATGGCAGCGTCGGCGACAGCGGCCTCGAGCACTGCGGCAAGCCGATGGGCGCCATGGCGGTGCACGAGCCGCAGGCCGACGTGATCTCGTACCTCGGGCGCTACAACCTCAGCTCGCCGGTCGGTCTCATTCGCATGATGATTCAGCAGTCGAACTGCTTCATCGTCGTGGAACGCGGCGTCGCGATGCAGAACATGATGCAGGAGCGCGATCTGACGCGCGCAGGTGAGACGCGAGCGGGATCGAACATGGGCGGCGGCCAGATGGTCGCGGCCGACTTCCTGCTCACACCCAACCTGGTGTTCTCCGAGAACAACGCGGGCGGCGTCGGCGGCGCGGTCGGCGGCCTGCTGGGCCGCAAAGCGCCGGTGGCCGGCGCCGTGGCCGGCGGACTGAAGTTCAAGGAGGCGCAGACGAGCATGCTCGTCGCCGATGCGCGGACCGGCGTGCAGGTCGCCTCGGCCGAAGGCAGCACGAAGAAGGCCGACCTGAACCTGGGTGGAGCGCTCTTCGGTGGCGGCGGCGGCGCGGCCGGCGGCGGCTACGGCAACACGAACGAGGCAAGATCCTCGCCGCGTCGCTGATGGACAACTACAACAAGATCGTCAAAGTCGTGCGCGACGATCCGAGCCTGCAGCGCAACGTCGGCACCCTGAAGCAGGAGGCGGCGCAGGGCGGCGTCAAGAAGTCTGGCGCGGCGTTCAACGAGGGCGACGTCCTTGCGCCGAAGATCGCCGGCGTCAAGATCCTCGCGGCGCCGAACGACACCGCCAAGGTCGTGGCCACGCTCACGCGCACAGATGAAATTGTCGTGACCGGCGAAGAGAAAGACGGTTACATCAAGGTGCAGGGCTCCACCGCCGAAGGGTGGGTCAAGATCGCTCTCGTCTCGAAGCGATAAAGGAAGACACGAAGGGCACGAAGGGGGTCTTCGTTACCCCTTCGTGCCCTTCGTGTGTGTGGTGCTCTTCCCCTCGCCCAGGAACGCCTCGCGTTCAGCGTCGGGCATCGCGTACGTGTGCTCGTCCGCCGGAAAGGTCCCGGCGCGGACGTCGCGCGCATAGGCTTCGAGCGCTGCGGTGATCTCGGCGGCGAGATGGGCGAATTGCTTGACGAATCGCGGCGTCGGTCCGGCGCCCAGACCCAGCAGATCGTGCCAGACCAGCACCTGCCCTGAGCACGCCGCGCCCGCACCGATCCCGAGTGTCGGAATCGAGACCGCGCTCGTGATGCGTTCGGCCACCGGTGCAGGGATCGCTTCGAGCACAATCGCAAAGCATCCGGCGCGTTCGAGGGCGCGCGCTTCATCCACCAGCCGGCGCGCTGCGACTGCGGTTCTGCCCTGCGCGCGATACCCGCCCAGCAGCGTTGCGGATTGCGGCAACAGGCCGATGTGTCCCATCACCGGAATGCCGGCGTCCACGATGCCGCCGACGCGCGTGAGCGTCCGTCCCGCGCCTTCGAGCTTCACCGCGTCGGCGCCCGCTTCTTTCACGAAGCGGATCGCGTTCTCGACGGCGCGCTCTTCCGACACCTGATACGAGCCGAACGGCATGTCGGCGACGACGAGGGCGCGCGCCGTGCCGCGCGAGACCGCGCGCGTGAACACGAGCATCTCGTCCATCGTCACCGGCGACGTCGAGGCACCGCCGAGCACGGTGGTGCCGGCCGAATCACCTACGAGCAGGATGTCGATGCCGGCGGCTTCGGCCAGCCGCGCGCTCGGCGCGTCGTACGCCGTCACCATCACGATGCGCTCGCCGCGCCCGCGCATCTCACGCAACGTTGGCAGTGTGAGTTTCATCGCACCTGCACCTGGCACCCGGTCCGCCACGATCTAGAGTCCCGCCAGACGTGGCTGATTCAGAGGCACATTATCGATCAGGCGAATCACGCCGACGCGCACCGCCACGACGAGCGTCGGCTCCCCGTCGAATGCGGCGACGCCGACGTAGTCGATGTCGAGATCGGCGAGCGCCGCGCGCGCGGGCGGCACCGGATCGTGGCCGGCGCGGTGCGCCTGCAGGCCCGCGGCGAGAGCCCGGGGCACCGCGAGCGCACGCGCGCGATCCTCAGGCGTCAGCCTGACATTGCGCGACGACAGCGCGAGCCCGTCCGGCTCGCGCACGGTCGGGACCACGCGAATCTCGAGCGGGACATCGAGATCGCGCACTACCTGCCGCACCACGGCCACCTGTTGCGCATCCTTCTGCCCCAGATACGCTACCGTCGGCTGCACGATGTTGAAGAGCTTCGCGCAGACGAGCGCGACGCCGTCGAAGTGTCCTGGGCGCGCGCGGCCTTCGAACTCCAGCGCGGCACCGGCGAGCACGATGCGCGTCGCCGATCCCGCTGGGTAGACTTCTTCCGTCGGCGGAATGAAAAGCAGGTCCACGTTCGCTGCGGCGGCGATCTCCGCATCGCGCGCCTCGGTGCGGGGGTAGGCCGCCAGGTCCGCAGGGTCATCGAACTGTGCAGGGTTGACGAAGATGCTCGCGACCACGAGCCCGCCGTCGTCACGGGCGGCATTGAACAGCGCGACGTGCCCATCATGCAGCGCGCCCATCGTCGGCGCGAAGCCCACGCCGGCGCCGCCGCGATGCGACGCGAGCACACGCCGCACGTCGATCACGCTCCGCAGCACCCTCATCGTGACGTCGCCTGCGCGAGCGCGGTGTACATCGGGACCAGATCCGGCAGCGCGGCTTCGAGCGCGCGAACGTGCGCTTCGACCGTGCTCCAGTCGCCGCGCTCGATCGGGCCCGTCAGCGCAAAACCGTTGTCGATCGTCCGTCGCATCAACGGCACGAGCGCCTCCCGCGGCGCCCCGGCGGCCTCGAGCGCGCGCGAGGCCGCGCGGTGCAGCGTGACGAGGTAGTTGCACGCGATGACCGCACCCGCGTGATAGACGGCGCGCCGCTCGTCGGCCAGATCGAAGGGTGTGAGACCGAGCAGCGTCGCGAGCTCGTGACCCGTCGCGCGCGCCTCCTCGGTGTCGCCCGTCACGGCCGCCCAGGCGCCGTCGAGCTGCTCCGCCCCTTTCGCGCGGGTGAACGTCTGAAGGGGGTGCATGCTGAACCGCGCGCGGTGTGGCGCGAGGGCCGCAAGGGGCGTCGCGCCGCTCACGTGCGCGATCCACGGTCCGACCGGGACGCCGGCGGCCACGACGGCAATCGCCGCGTCGGGAACGCACAGCAGCACGAGATCAGGCGGTTCGTCGCCGGCGAGCCGCCCGCGATCCGCGAGGCGCGCGGCCACCGCCGAGCCGACGCGGCCGCGCCCGATGACCTGCACTCGACTGAACATGCTTCATCATCCCCTAACTGCCCGCGCCGGCGCGGGCCGGACCGACGTGTCACTAGGCGTCGGCTGGCGGTAGTGATAAAACAAACGGGTTCGCTGCCTGAGACAGGCACGAAGAGGAGCGAGGCAATGACATCGACCGGAAAGACTCTGGTGACGGCACTTGGATTGACGATGCTGCTGGGAACGGCGCGGCCGGCGTTCGCCCAGACTCCGGCGTCCGGCGACGCGGCGCTGCGGCAGGAAGTCGAAGCCATGCATCGTTCGATCGACCAGCTGGTCGCGCTCTTCAAGCAGTTCATGGACGACGCGGCGCGTCGGGATCGATCCGCGCTGATCATCCGGCGCATCGACCTGGCCGAACGTCAGGTGGCCGCCGGTGAACAGCAGCTCAAGTCGCTGCGCGACGAGCTGGCCGGCTACGAAAAAGCCCTGGCGGGCGCGCGCGGGCTCATGGAATCGACGCGATCGATGCAGGCCTACGACAAGGACAACAAGGCCGCCGACATCTTCAACGCCGAGTTGACGCGCGCGCAGACCGACGAGACCAAGGCGCAGATGGGCATCGACACGACCAGCCAGAAAATCAGCGCGCTCGAAGCCGACCTCAACCAGAAGCGCGCCATGGTCCGCGATCTGGAGCAGCAGCTCGCGCGCGAATCGCAGATCCGCTGACGAGCCGCCGGCCGTGCCGGCTACCAGCCGTGCCGTTTGCGGAGCGCGAGGATGTGCGCTGCGTGGTGGTGCCCGTGCCACGCGTACAGCTGCACCAGCGAGTCCAACGTCATCGGTCCGCGTTCCGGGTGATGCAGCTCGCGCGCGAACTCGCGTGCGTCGAGAGAGCGTAGCAGCGTCACCCACCGCACGTGCAGACCGCGCAGCAAATCGAGCGAAGGCGTGACGTCCGTCCCTCGCGCATCCGTCAGGTTCGCCCACGCCTTTTCGTCGTACGGCTTCACGGTGAAGTTGGGTTCGGTCAGCACCCACCGGCATCGCGCATACGCATTGAGGTGGCTGTCGGCCACATGGTGGATCACCTGCGCCACGGTCCAGCCGCCATCGCGATACGGCGTCGAGAACTGGTCGGTTGACAGACCAGCGACGGCGGCCGCCAGCTCCGCAGGCGCCCGTTCGATGGCGCCAAACCACTGCGCGCGGTCGGCCGCGGTAGCATCTTTCTTCACCACGAACCGGCCCACTGGGAACCTCTGAGACTCGAGGGCATCGGAAGACATGGGGAAATCTTACATTCTGAGGATTTCCTGACCCGGGGATTTTCGGATTTGGGGATTTGGAAAGTGTTTGTTAGGCTCGGATCGGGTAGCCACCAAATCCGCCGCAGGCATTGTGAGCTGACCGAGCGAGACTCGATCCTCTCTTTCCCGCAGCAGTTCGATGGCAGACACGCCGCATGGGGCGGCACATTCACCATCAGGGTGAATGAGAAGAAGAGGATACGTATGAATCGGAAGCTGTTCGTCGGGAACCTGTCGTTCAATACGGAAGAGGACGCGTTGCAGGGATTGTTCGCACAGGCCGGGCAGGTGGAATCTGTTCGCGTAATGCGCGACCAGGCAACGGGACGCTCGCGGGGATTCGCGTTCGTCGAAATGGCGTCGGAAGATGCGGCGCGCGCGGCGATCGAGAAGTTCAACGAGACGGAGTTCGAAGGCCGCCGGTTGGCGGTGAATGAAGCGCGTCCGCCCGCGCATGGCGGCGGCGGTGGCCGTGGCTTCGGTGGCGGTGGTGGCGGCGGATTCGGCGGAGGCCGTGGACCTCGCGGCGGTGGCGGCGGTGGTGGCGGCGGCCGACGGGAACCTCGGTGGTAACAACGGCGAACTCAGAACTGAGAACTTCGAAGTAAGGAGAAAGGCCGGAAGTCAGAAGCTCACGCTTCTCCTTCCGGCCTTTTCATTTTGGGCAGTCGCACTCCGCACTCCGCACGGCACGTGCCCTTCACTCATCGTGGCCGCTTCATCACCCAGATCGCGCCGCCTCCCGGCGCGGACGAGGCGCCGACGGCTTCCCAGCCGTCGTTGCCCGCGGCGTTCAGCGCGGGCGACGGATCGGCGCCGGCGCTGACGACGATTTGCCGGTACTCCCAGGCTTGCCGCGACCGCCGCGTGTTGACGACGGTGTTGGGCGTCAGTTCGACCATCGGGGTGCCGACCACGGACACGTTCACGGGTACCGATGGCGCAGCGGTTCCCACGATCACGACCGGGACAGCCTCCGAACGATCGCGATTCATCACGTGCACATCGGCGCGCGTCGGCAACCCCGGCGCATTCTGCTGCGCCACCGTCCCGGCGACCGCCAGGACCGCCATGACGCCGACGCCGAACCACATGATCCTCGACCGCTGCATAAACACCTCACCCCGGCAGAATAAAGCAGTTTGAGAGAACGTCGCGACGCCTAGTGCGTCAGACGTTGCCGGCGAAAAGCCGGCCGTCGCTGCCGGGGTGAGGTGGCTCCCCTGCGATCAGGGCAGCGCCTTCGGGCGGTCCGAGTTCGCGAAGTCGCCCTTGGCTTCGCTCGTGGACGAGATGTCTTCCGCGCCCGTTTCGTTCAGCACTTCACGGCCGCGCTTGGCCCACTGTGAATCGTCCGCGTGCACCGACAGCAGGATGCCGCCCTTCCGCACGCGGCCCTCGTAGCGCTTGGCCTCGTACTCCGGAATGCCCAGTCCGGCCAGCGCGCCGGTGATGCCGCCGAGCGCGCCGACGGCGCCGGCGCCGGCCAGCGCGGCGACAATCGGACCTGCGGCGACGAGCGGACCGACGCCCGGGATCGCAAGCGCGCCGATGCCCGCCAGCCATCCCAGGGTGCCGCCCACGAGCGCACCCGAACCAGCGCCTGCGGCGGCGCCTTCGGGCGCCTTCGTGGCGCGCACGTGCGCGAGGTCTTTCGATCCGATGTTCTTGGGCATGAGCACCGAGATGTCGGTGGCGCGGAAGCCGCGATCACGCAGCACACCAACGGCAGACTCGGCGCTGTTGACCGTCGGATAGATACCAAAGACAGCAGTGTTGGCCATAGGTCTCCCCTGCTCCAGACACTGCAAATCGGCCGCCACATTTGGCGCGTCGAGGAGGTTCCCGCGCGCCCGTGGAAGGGCAGCCGATCGCCCAACCTGTGGCGGGCCCCGCCTGTTACGGTGAACGCATGGCCTTTCGTCACGCCCGCCGCGTACTGCCCTGGGTGGCTGGCGCGGCGATCGCGGCGGTGATGGTCGCGTTCGAGATCCACCGCGCGACGGCGTCGCGCGCCAGGACGTTGCACCCCGCGCGCGGCGGCGCAATCAGCGCGGCCCCACCGGGCGGCGCGCCCATGCGCCGTGCCCTCGCGCACGATCTGTCGCCCGGATCGCTGCGCTTTGCCGTGATCGGCGATCCAGGACGCGGCGATGCCTTGCAGATCGAGACCGCCGCCGAACTCACACGCTGGCGTGATCTGTTCGATTTCTCGTTCGTGCTGATGCTCGGCGACAACATCTATCCGAGCGGCGCGCCGACGGATTTCATCGATCGCTTCGAACAGCCGTACACCGCGTTGCTGGGCGACGGCGTCACGTTTTACGCCGTTCGCGGCGACCACGACCCGCCGGGCATCTTCACGTATCCGCCCTTCCACATGAACGGCCAGCGGTACTACACGTTCACCGAAAGGACGGGACTGCTGGCGGGCCGCCGCGAGGTGCAGTTCTTCGCGATCGACACGGCCCAGATCGATGCGGGCGAGCGCGAGTGGCTCGCGCGCACGCTTGCGGCTTCGACCGCCGACTGGCGCATCGCGTTCTACCATCACCCGCTCTACACGTCGGGCCGATATCGCGTGCGCGCCATGCGGACGCGCGCGGCACTCGAGTCGCTGTTTCTCGCGCACCACGTGCAGGTGGGGTTCAGCGGCCACGAGCACGTCTACGAGCGCATCGTGCCCGAGCACGGCGTGCAGTACTTCACGTCGGGCGCCGCCGGCGCGCTGCGGCCCGGCGACGTCAGGCCGTCACGACTGACCGCGGCGTACTTCGATCGCGACACGCACTTCATGCTCGTGGAGATCACGAGCGAGCTGCTGCGCTATCAAGTGATCAGCCGGACAGGCGAGACGGTCGATGTTGGAGACGTCAAACGGAAGTGAACGCTCGCGTCGCCCGGACGGCCGTCAGAGCGCGCATGGCGAGCGATCGGCAATCTCGTGGATTTTTTTCTGCAGCACCTCGACCCACGCCTCCGCGCCGGTGCCGGGTGGACCGACATCGGCCTCGTTCGGGAATCGTGACGCGCGAAACAGATCGAGCATCTGTTGCTCGGTCAGCTGCCGCAGCCGTTCGGCGACCAGCCGCCGGCCGCCTTCCGAAATCGCGACCGGCTTGAACGTCGCGCCGTGATACGGGAGCGACTCCATGGTCGCGACGCAGCCGGCCGTGTCGGCCGCCCAGATGGGCGTGGCGCTCCACCGATCCAGATCCACTTTGCGCGGGCCGAACGTCGCGCCGAGATCCTGCAGCATCAGCAGCGGGCGGTGGCACAGCGGATCGTCGGCCGGCTGATCCAGGCATACCAGGCGCTGATTCGTCGGTTTGTTGTCCCAATAGGCGAGCAGCACCGCCACCAGGCGGAGCGCGTCGAGTTCCGCGCGCGTCGCGCCACCGCGATCGGCGCGCACGGCCTCGAGATCGGTCCAGTTCCAGCCTTTGGCGTCGCCGACTTCGATCGCATCGCCCTCGAACTTCATCTCCACCGAGGCCCAGCGAAAATCGCGCGTCTTGCCGTAGTCGAGATGGCGGTCGAACCACTCGGCCAGGTTCAATCCTTCGAAGATCTGCCGCATGCGGAACGGCGAGAGCGGACAGCCGTCACAGCGCACGTGCTCGACGAGCGACACGTAGTCGGCGGGGAATCCGAGCGCGGACAGCAGGCGCGTGGCTGCGACCTCCCCCTGGATTTCATGCGTGCGGCCGAACTTCACCTTGACGACGTCGCCGTCCTCGAGCGCGCAGTCGAACTTCGGCGTGGTCCCGGACGTGCGCTTGGGTACGTACTTGCAGCGCACCTCGCGATCGAAGCGATGGCCGTGCACGTCCTTCGGGTTGCGCGAGAAATCATGTGCGGCGGGGTCCGGGCGCTCAGGCAGGAACACGCGCGCGCGCGCCAGGGCGTCTTCGCGCGCCAGCCACTCGGGGCTGTTGCGATCGATGGGCGCGACGGGACGCAGGCGCTGTGCGCGGTGGATGGCCCATTGCGCGACGCCGATCGCGCTCGCCGCCACGCCGGCCACCACAAGCGTCACCCAGAGCACCCGCTTTCTGACCGGACGCGCCATGCTGGCCTCCAGCACCTTCAGTAGCAAGATGCGGGCCTGCCCCGATACGCGAGAATCGACATGCGAAACCTGTAGATTGGGCTACACTTACCGCCCAAGGTCCCGTAACCGCACTCTGTCGGAGGTAGGTATGCTTCAGCCTCGTTTCGCCCTCGGCGTGGCCGTGGTTTCCCTGCTCGTCGGCACCGCCATCTCGTCAGCGCAAGCCCCGAAGCCCGCAGCCGCCGCATCGAAGAACCCGGTGATCGTGCTGGACACGGCCAAGGGCTCCATCGAGATTGAAACGTTCGCTGACGAAGCGCCGAAGTCCGTGGCGCACGTCGTCGATCTCGTGCGTCATGGTTTCTACCGGGGATTGCGTTTTCACTGGGTGCAGCCCGGCGTCGTACAGATCGGCGACCCGCTGACGCGCGACATGACGAAGATGGACAGCTGGGGCTGGAACGGCAGCGGCGAGATCGTCGGCGTCGCTGAACCGACCAAACGGAAGTTCGAACGCGGGATCGTCGGCCTGGCCTACAAGGAAGGTCTGAAGCCGACGACCGCCGACAGCCAGATTTTCATTCTGCGCGCGCCGAACCCGGCGTTGAACGGCAAGTACGCCGCCATCGGCCGCGTCATCAAAGGCATGGACGTCGTGGACAAGATCGTCAAGCCCGACGCCGTGCGGATGTGCTCGGTCAAAAACTAGCGAGATCGACGCTCAGGAAAAACTCGATAGCCGAATCGTGACGGCGCGAGCGCCGCGCGGGGCGGAGCGCCACTGCACGAGAATGGGCGTCTGGAACGTGCCCTCGACCACAGCGCCATGGCCCGGCATGCGGGCATCGGACACGCGCAGGTCGACGGAGCGCTTCATGTGCAGGAAGCGCGAAGCCGGCACTTCGAGCGCGCGTGCGAGCAGGCGCTCGATGCGTGACTCGCCGAGTCCCAGCGCCTCGACCAGCCGGTTCAGCGCGCGCACCATGTCGTACTTGGCGTACTCGATGGCCTTGCTTGGCAGCGC
>Ga0111538_10005248_pt1 | contig 17754 bp, 16 predicted proteins | sample SoiMethybrSBSTD1_FD_79669 | JGI IMG/M metagenome (GOLD analysis project Ga0111538, IMG submission 79669) | Bulk soil microbial communities from a Populus tree surrounding site in Tennessee, USA - Soil MetaG P. TD hybrid SBSTD1 (version 2)... | ecosystem: Environmental > Terrestrial > Soil >...
GACCCCGGCTTGGGGATCGGCCTAGCGAGGAGCCTGCCTTCCTCCCATTTCGGGATCGCTTCCAGAGGTCAACTCAACGTGTCGCTCCCCCACATATTCATCAGGGCTTCGGTCGCAGTGGCGTTGACGTTGGTTCCTTCCTTCACGACTTCTGCCTTCGGCCAGGCTCCTGAGGTCAAGCCACAGGATCCGCAAAGCGAAAGCGAGGCGGTGAAGGCGGAGAACCTCGCGCTCCGGGAACGGCTTCGCAAGATCGAGGAGCAGCAGAAGACACTGCTCGAGCAGGTGGAGCGTTTGCAGCGACAGCGTGACGGGGACGTGGCAACCGATCTGTCGATCGTCGGCGAGGCAAGTGAACCGCCGACAACGGCAGCTGTCGCAGTGGCGACAGCGGATGCTTCCATCCAGCCGGCACCTGCTGCCGCGGCGCAGAACGACGACGATCGTTATCGAGATGGAATGGTCATCTGGCAAACCCCAGATGGTGCCAAGGTGCCGTTCCTGCTGAACTTCAACATCAATACCCAGCTTCGATATCTCAATACGATGTCGTCCGACGAAGAGTACACCGATCACCTGGGCGTCGTCCGCGAGGTGCATCGACGCAACGACATCACGGTCAATCGCGCGATGTTCATCCTGGGCGGCTTCATCTTCGACCCGAGGCTGCGCTATAGCTTCACCGTCTGGACTTCCGCCGGTGCGGCCTCGATCGTCGTCGCCAGCAACATTGGCTGGCGATTCAACCGGGCCCTCAGCCTCACTGCCGGCTACACCGGCGTTCCAGGCAGTCGATCACTGGTGAACACCTTCCCGTTTTTTGCGGCGATCGACCGGAGCATGGCGGACAACTTCTTCCGTCCCGGCTTCACCCAGGGCGTCTGGGCGAATGGCGAACCCCTGACGGGACTCAATTATCTGGTGTTCGTCGGCAACGGTCTCAATACCTTGAATATCTCGGCGGCGAAGATCGATACGAACCTGCTGGTTTCTGGCAGCGTCTGGTGGGAACCGCTGGGGCCGTACGGTGAACCTGGCAAATCACGCAACATGTACGATGATTACGTCTCCTCCAAAAAGACCCGGATCCGAATGGGCACCTCGTATACGAGGTCGGGGGAGGACCGCTTTTCGAATCTCGATCAATCGAGTCCCGAGAACACGTCACTCTACAATTCCGACGGCGTGCTGACATTCTCGACGGGAGCATTTGCGCCCGGCGTGACCGTCGACAATGCCACCTACAAGATGTGGGCGATCGACGGCGGAATCAAGTGGAACGGGCTTGCGGTCAACGCGCAGTACTTCATGCGTTGGCTGGACAACTTCGAAGCCGACGGACCGCTGCCGCTCGCATCCACATACGACCACGGCCTCGAGGTGACGGCGGGCCATTTCGTCATTCCCAAGACGCTGGTGCTCTATGGGCGCGGGTCCAAGGTGTTCGGGCAGTTCGGCGACTCGCATGAGTACGGCGGTGGTGCCAAGTGGTATTTTCTTCCGACCGAGCGGCTGTGGCTCAACGCCGAGCTGATCCGGGTCGACCGAGCTCCTTACAGCGGGGCCTTTACCCCGTATACCGCAGGCTTGACGGGCTGGGTGCCGATGATCCAGACGGTCCTCGCTTTTTGATGTGCAACGTTCGGGACGCGGCGCGGAGCGCCCCGAACGCTCCAGTCTCAGTGGCTTCGGGTGCCTGCCTTCGACGCGTACGGATTGCCACCGAGCGCATTCGAGATGTCGATGATCGCTCGCTGGGCGCGGACGCTGTTCCCGGCATCGTCCAGCGGCGGGGAGACGACCGCGATCCCGAACTTCCCGGGTGAGACGGCGATGATCCCGCCGCCGACGCCGCTCTTGGCGGGCAGCCCGCTTTTGTAGAGCCATTTCCCGGAGTCGTCGTAGAGTCCGGCGGTGGCCATGACGGCCAGCACGCCGGGGACGTTCTTGGCGTCGATGACCTGCTTGCCGGTCACCGGATTCCTGCCGCCAAACGCCAGCGTCCCGGCCATCGTCGCGAGATCCTTCGCGTTGACGCCAATCGAGCATTGCCGCGTGTACAGGTCGACCGCCTGCTGCCAGTTGTTCTTGATGTAGCCGTAGGCGAGCATCAGCGCGCCGATCGCCTGGTTGCGCTGGTTGGTGTCCGACTCCGACTTGTACACGTCCTGCAGCACCGTCAGCTGACGGCCCGCGAGGTCGTTGTGGATGCCGATGATTTTCGCCCAGACGGCATCGGCGTTTGCCCCCGTGACCATACTGGTCGCGCTGATCGCGCCAGGATTCACCAGCGGATTCATTTCCGGCGCGCCGGTTCCGACCACGGTGCGAACTCCCTCGACGGCGATGATCGAGTTGAACCGTGCGCCGGTCGCGTCGACACCGATCCGTTTTTCGATCGATTCGAGTCCCTGTTCCTGGATGACCTGCGCCATCGTGAACACTTTGGAAATCGACTGGATGGAAACCTCCGTGGCGACGTCGCCGGCGGTGTAGACGTTCCCGTCCGACATCACAATCGCGATGCCGAACAGGTTCGGGTCGACCTTCGCCAGCGCGGGGATGTAATCCGCGTTCTTGCCTTCCTTCAGATCCTTGAATTTCGCGTACGCCGCGTTCACTGCGGACTGGGCGGTCGTCTGCTGTCCGTGCACCGCGACGGTGGCCACGGCCAGCGCCGTGGCGACGCCAATCAGCCACGGGTGTCGAGCGAAGGGTGAAGGTCCTGACATGGCTATCCTCCCAGCTTGTACGAGAAGTTGTATTTGAACGAGAACTGGATGCGGACGTCGTCCGAGGAGAAGCCGTCGGAGAAGTTCTCGCGCTTGCCCCACTGGAGCTCGCCGCCAACGAGCACGTTCTTCACCGGTGTATAGAGCAGGTTGAAGAGTGCGTACTGGCCGTCCTTGAACGAGGTCGGCGTCTGCCCGTCGCTGTTGTCGATGTCGACGCGCGAGTACCCGACCGAGCTGGTGAACCTGTCGTTCCAGGTCCGGTCGTAGAAAGCGACCAGGCCCTGCACCGGCAATGCGGTGCCGACGATCGGCGTGACCGCGTTCCCCGCGTTCCGCTCGATGCCGACGTCGACCGGCGCGTCGTTCATGTAGTTCTGGACGCCTGCGCCGAAGATGTACTGAAGCCGGATCGTGTCGGTCTTCAACACCTTCACGTTGGAGCTCAGATTGATGCCCCACCGCGTCGCGCTGCCGGACAGCTCGAACTGATCGGCGAGGAGGTCATCCCATTTCATCTCGCCGAGGATGAACGCCCCCCTCGCGTAGCCCCACGGCTGCGAGTACTTGTAGGCGCCGGAAAAATCAGGAAGCGGGAATCGTGGCCGGACGTTCTGCAATTCGACGCGGCCTGCGAGCGTGCCCGTGTCGCCGCTGGCGCCCGGCCGCTCGATCGCCAGCATCAACGTCGAGTCGCCCTGGATCGGCGTCCACCGCGCCTGCACGTTGCGAAAGAACACCATCCCGGTTGGTCCCCAATACTCGAGCGAGTTCGGGAACACGTCCGGATCCATGAACGGGCTCCACGTCTGGCCGGCGCCGAATTGCCCGACTTCGCCCCAGGCGTGCCGGAGACGAAATGTCGTTTGTCCGGCGTCCACGCCGGTCCCGAACAGTTCGAACTCGAAGATCGTCTTGAGGTCGCCGAGATCGGTCGGCGTCGAGGTTCGGACACCCAACCGGCTTTGACGGACGCCGGAGAACCAGCGACCGTCCTCGCCGAACTCGTTGGCCACGGACGGCAACTTGGTCGGCCGGATCACGTCGAACCAGTCGGGATGGTTCTGTTTGAACGTGACGCCCATGTCGAGCATCGCGAAACCGTAGATGTCGATTTGCGTCCTGCCGTTGTCCGGCGGGGTTTGCGCGCGCGCGCCCGACGCGCCGGTCACGAGCATTGCCGCAGCCGCCAGCCAGATGCCCGGGCATCTACCGGTGCCTCTCGAGAACGTCATCGCACGGTCTCCTTGGTGTTGGCCATCGTTCGCCCTTCTTCAGAAATTCATCTCGAGGTTGAGGTGGAAAACCGGACCGTTCGCGCCGACCGGGACTGGATACGCCGTGTAGCCGACCGGACTTCGGCGCACGTAGATGTATTCGCCGTTCAGGCGCAGGCCGCGGTCGCCGGTGAAGTACCAGTTGGCGCCGCCGCGCACCTCCCAGGGGTTTCCGTGGTCACCGAAAATCTGCGACCAGTTGAAGTAGCCCTGAAGAAACTTGGGAACCACCATGGCGGAGGACTGAACCTGGTAGCCGGTGTCGTCGATCGGCGCGAGGCCGCTGGTGTTGCTGCCGGTGAAGTCGGTCAGATGACGCCAGTAGAACTCGGCCTCGAGCGAACGCCCTTTGTGCTTGATGCCCGCGTCGATGCTCACCAGGCTCCAGTCGACGGCATCGACGGTGATCCCGGGGCCGAGAAGGTCGGTCGTGAAGATGATGCTGCCGTCCGACAGACGAATCTGGGTGTTCTCGATCCCGTTCGTTCCGGGCTGGCTTTGCTTCTCTTCCTTGCTGTGGGAGTAATGCGCACCGACTCGGATCGCCGGAGTCTGATGGTCGTCGTAGTCGCCGAAGGTGCCGTAGAGCCCGAACTCGCCTGTCGTCGGCAGCCACTGCAGCGAGTAGGACTGCGTGTCGAACTTGTTGTCGAGTTGCGCGGCGCTGACCCCGAGCGTGCTCAGGTTGTTGGCGAACATCGCCATGTATTTCCATTGCGTCGCGAACTCGCCCTTGAGCCAGACGCCGGTCGTGTAGGAGCCGCGGAAGAACTCGTCGGCAATCAGGCGATCGTCGACGCCCAGCCAGTAGGGGAACTGGCCCTCTGTGCTTCGGACGGTCGGCAGCGACGTAATCCCCGCCCCGACCGTGACGAAGCGGTTGAAGCTGTAACTCAGATTGCCGGCGCCGACCACCTGCGCGGCGTCGCCTTGCGACGCGTTCGAAGACCACACGTAAAGGTAGTAACGGAACTTCGGCGTCACGAACCAGCCGGCGAAGGGCGAGAAGAACTTCGCCAGCTGCATGTCCTGGCGCTGCTGGATCGTCTGCGTCTTGCCGAAGGCGTCGACGTAGGTGGCATCGAGGTTCCGCTGGTTCACATAGCGCGCGTAGCTGAATAGCCGGAAGTAGATCTGGCCCTTCTCGCCGTCGTAGAGCAGGAAGCCGACGTTCGGAATGTGCTCGAGCGGTCTGGTTTCTTCCCGCTGGTCGGTCGGCGCGGCGGCGACGACAAATTCGGCGCGGCAGCCATCAGCGACCCAGACACCGGTGTCGTCGTAGCCCCAGGTCTTTCCCAGCAGGCAGGCGGCTTCACCAGACGACCTCGCCAGCACGACGCCCGACGACGTTGTGGCGGCGCAATGCTCGCGCGCGCCAGGTGTGGAACCGCAGGCGATGCGGACTGGCGCCGCGGTCACGGGTTGTGACGCCGGCAATGTCGGCCCGACATCGCCAGGTGCACGGCCCGCGTGCGCTGTCTCTTGTGCCAGGCAGGGCGTGGCGACCACGCCGAAGGAAATCGACAAGACCGGGAGCCAGCGAGCAATCGAATCGGCAGCGCGGATCGAGCGGAGCACTCGGCGCAACAGCATTGACTCGGCGGGGAAGCAATTCGGTTGCCCGCAATAAACCGCCAGTCTTCTGTGATGTTTCGAATCTTTTCAGCGTCGGTTCCTCCAGCCTCCTCCGAAATGACGGAGCCGGGCGCGAGCCTGCGCATCAACGCTGTCGCGTAACTCGTTGCGTTCCGACAACCGGAATCGAGAACGTGCACGTGGTCGTGGCTGGCAGCGCTTGTGCTGTGGAGGAACGGAGCGGATATGAGCGCTGTCGAAAACCCGATCCGGAGGCGTGTCTGCCTGCGCCTGGTCCGCGTCTCGACAGTGCTGGCGTTGGCGCTGGCGGTGCTCGGCACGCGGCCCGGCGGGCAGGCGCCAGCGGTCGTGGCGTCTGCCGAGTTCTTCGATTCGCATTTCCACCTCACCAACTACATTCAGCAGGGCATCGGCGTCCGCCAGTTCCTGCAGATCATGGGGACGAGGGTCGGCCGCTCCACGCTGTTCGGCATCCCGCTGCAGCAGCAGTGGTCATTCGCCAATTCCGGCGATTTCGCGCCCGCTTACTATCTCCACAGCGACGCGCCGCTCTACTACTACTCGTTTACCGACGCCTTCATCGCCAGCGAATATCGATCGTTGCCGACCGAAGATCAGGCGCGGTTCGATCCGATGATCACCGGGTTCAACCCGGCCGACATGTACGGCGTCGATCACATCCGCCGCGTGCTGCGCACTTTTCCCGGCGTCTTCTCCGGGATTGGCGAGTTCAGCATCCACAAGGAGTTCGTATCGGCCAAGATTCCGGGAGAGACCGCCAGCCTCACCAATCCCGCGCTCGACCGCATCTTCGACTTCGCCGCCGAATCGGGTCTCGTCGTGCTGATTCACAACGACATCGACATGCCGTTCGCGAAGCAGGACTCCGAGCCGGTTTATCTGGCGCAGATGAAAGCGCTCTTGAAGCGTCATCCGGCGACGACCGTGATCTGGGCGCACGTCGGCCTCGGCCGCATCGTCCACCCGGTCCAGGTCTCGGCGGAAGCGGCCGAGCGCACGCCGACCCAGGTCGAGATCGTCGAGGCCATGCTGTCCGACCCGGCCCTGCGGCACGTGAGCTTCGACATTTCCTGGGACGAAGTGGCGAAGTACGCGGTCGCGTCGCCGCAATCGATCGAGGCGGTTGCGGCCGTGCTGAATCGGTATCCGGACCGGTTTCTCTTCGGCACCGACACCGTGGCGCCGGCGGGTCCGAAGCCGTACTTCGCCGTCTTCGACTTGTGGACGCCGATCTGGCGCCGGCTGACCCCCGATGCGAGCCGGATGGTCCGCAAGGGCAACTACGAACGAATCTTCGACGAAGGGCGGAGACGGGTTCGCGCCTGGGAGCGCGGCCACGTGCGGTGAGGACGCAGCACATGAAACGAGCTGGATTCTCTCCTCGGGCGCACGGCTGCGCGGGCCGGCGTTGATCATCGCCTTCGCGACCGGCCCCTGAACAATGTCGGCTACGCCGAGATGGCCTGCGCGCGCGGTCGTGGCGTCCGCCATGTTCGCGTGCCTGAGCGCGCCAGTCGCGGCTCAGAAGACCGACGTCGTGTCACTCGCCAACGGCGATCGAATCACCGGCGAGGTCGTGCGGCTCGAGCGCGGCAAGCTGCGGCTCGATACCGATGATGCGGGCACGCTGTATCTGGAGTGGGACAAGTTAATCAGCGTCGTCGCACTGAACCGCACCGTGGAGGTGCTGACGAGCGGGGGGCGCCGGTTCGTCGGCAGACTCGGACCGGCAGCGGACCGCTGGATGACGGTGATCATGGCGCAAGAATCAGTTTCGCTGTCGATGGCCGAGGTCACCCTGATTACGCCGATCGGGCAGCGATTTTGGAGGCAGCTCGACGGCGGCATCGACGCCGGGTTCAGCTACACGCAATCGAGCGGCGTGGCGCAGCTGAACCTGAACTCGAGCACCATCTACCGCAAGCCCGCGTTCTCGGCGCAATTCACCACGTCGATCACGCTGACGCAGCGAGAAGAGGAGCCGAACCGCGACGACCGCGGCTCGGTTGAGTTCTCCTATTTGCGTTACCCGTGGCAGCGGTGGTTCATCACCGGCGCGAGCCGGTTCGAGACCAATGAGAGCCTCGGGCTGGTCCTGCGCTCCCAGGTCGGAGGGGCGGTCGGCCCGCGCCTCATCAACAGCAACCGCGCGCAGATGACCGTCGGCGACGGCCTGTCTTTCAACGACGAGCGCGGCGTCGACGTCGAGCCGACACAGAACATCGAGGCGCTGTTCATGTTCCGGACGTCGTACTACACCTACGATCGGCCGAAGACGAACGTTGACGTCAGCGCGAACTACTATCCCAGCCTCAACAACCTGGGCCGCCATCGCATGCAGGTCGATACCGGAATCACGCGCGAGTTCTGGAAGGATCTGTTCGTCGCGCTCAACGTCTACGATACGTTCGACAGCCGCCCTCCCAACCCGGACGCGGCCAGGAACGATTTCGGGGTCGTCGCCTCGATCGGCTGGAGCTATTGAGCGTGCGGCCGCGAGGGTTATCGCTTCCGCGCGAGCGTGATTGAGAAGCCCGCGAGGTCGATGCTGGTCTTGGCGAGACCGTTCGGCCCGCCCAGCACCCATGCCTTGGCGAAATTGACGTGCAGGGTTGCCTGTCGCTCGGAGCCTGGCAACTTGAAATCGACGAGCCGGTAGGCGAAGCCGAAGTCGGTCGCCGGGCGCCACTCGCGGGAGAACTGCTCGTTGGGCAGGTTCAGCAGAATCGCGCCGGGCGCCGCGAAGATCTGGAAACGCCCGGCGACGTCGATCGTGGCATGCATCCCGACGACGCCGAAGACGCTGCCATTCACCTGCATCATCGGCCACAGGGCGTCGATGTGAACGTGCTCCCACCACACTGTCTTGCGGACCCGCTCCTGCTGGGCGCGCGCCGTCGACGCCTGCTGACGCAGACGCGAGACCGCGAAGTCGTCGCGCCACTCCGCAAGTGCCCGGCACGCCTCCGCGAATGTCTCATCTCCCTCGATGACAACCTCGCGGCACTCGGAATCCAGCCAGGCGGGTGGGTCGGGCCGCACCTGGCGCTCTCGCGGGCCGACCAAGCCTGGTTCGCGCCGGTTCTGCCACTGCTCCTGCCACGCCTGCCATTTCCGAAAGTCGGCAACCCATTTCTGCACCTCGTCGAGGCGCTCCTGCCAGGTGACGACATCCGGCATCGCGAGTTGAATGCCGCCGGTTTCGAGCGGTCGTGCTGGCAGCACGGGATCCTGCGCGTCGCGCGCAAACGCGGGCCCCGCCAGCGCCACGACGATGGTACCCACGACGAAGATCCGGCAAGCGGGTCGCGTCCGCATGCCGTCGAGTGAGGCAGATGCTGTGCCAACGCCGGTGCAAGGCGCTGCCCGGCGTTCGTCGTGCCTCGGCGCTCAACGAACTGCCGTTCCACCGGCAACTGCCGGCCGATCGGCTCGCGTCGCTGCGACAATGGACGACGAAGACGAGCAATCGCGCACCTTCTGGCCCGCGCGCGGCTGACAAACCGCCGGACGCGATGAGCCAGCTTGCAGCCGCGCAGCGTGCGTGTATGCGCGCCCTACACCTCGTGGTTGGCCGCTGCAGCAGGGCGGACGCCGGGAGGCGCGTTTACAGGAACAATGTCAGCCAGAAATCAGACCACGACGCGCCAACCTTTATAAAACGGTGCTGATGCGCGACGGCCGCGGAACGGATCGTCGTCCCGCGGCCGCCGTCGACGAGCGACCGGTGAGCTCCAACTGCTGAATCGGGCGGGCGTCATTGCCCGCGCGGTGACGCGTCCCGGTCGGCCGCCGTGCCCGGCGTGGCGACGGGCCACAATACGCGTGTCCGCAATCGGGGGCTATGCAGATTCGGCACTCGCCACTAGCTCGAGGCGACGCTCACTTTTTCGGCAGACGTCTCGCCAGCTCACGAACAACCTGCCGGATCCGCGCATCCCGTTCGGTGTCGGTACGCATCTCGTCAATCTCGGTCCGAGCGATCGCGCGCCAGACAACGCGTCGGTGTTCGGCTGACACGGCATCGAGCACCAGCGAACCCTGCTGGATAATGTTGAACGACGTGGTCTGGGGCGCGAACGGCGGCAGTCCCCATTCCGGCACTGCCGGCAGGAACTGTCCCATCGTTTGAGTTTCAGTGCCCGCCGTGACGATCAGGTAGTAGTGAAACCGAAGGTGGGCGTCGCCGGCCGGCGCGGCACGCAACCCCCGCGCGCCCAGCTCGCTGGCGACGGCGTCGACAATCGTGGGACCGAAGCGGCGCTTGATCGGCACCGGATCGTCCTGGGAGCTGCGGGCCATCTTGACGTCTCCCGCCTCTTCCGGGTCCCACGCCCAGGTCTCGAAGCGCTTGAAGTCGATCTTGCGATCGTAATCGACGCGGACGTTGACTTTCGCCGCCTCCGTGACCATCTCGGCGGCGGCGATCGCGACGGCTGCAACTATCACCGTTCGTAGAAAAGGACGCACGCGCGGCACGATATCAGCGCGAGTGACGTGGTATCTATGCGATTCCGGCATCGCACACTGCCGATTCTGCATAGGCGATGGCGCAGCCGAACCGTATGCTCACGACCGGTTCTGACATAGCGTTCTGCACGGCTCGGGATTCTGCACCGACGGGGATCCCCTACGGATGGCGACCATGATCCGCCCGCGCGTCCTGCTCGCCGACGATCACACTCTGCTGCTGGAGGCGTTTCGCAAGCTGCTGGCCGACGAGTGTGACGTGGTCGGGATGGTCGGCGACGGGCGCGCGCTGGTCGAGGCGGCCGCGAAGCTGCGCCCGGACGTGATCGTCGTCGATGTCGGCATGCCGCTGCTGAACGGCGTCGACGCGGCGCGGCAGATCAAGCAGGCGTGGCCGGAAACCCGGATCGTGTTCCTGACGATGAATGAAGACCCGGACGTCGCGGCCGAGGCCTTCCGCGCCGGCGCGTCCGGCTACCTGCTGAAGCGCTCCGCGGCTTCCGAACTGCTGGTGGCGATCCGCGAAGTCATGCAGCGGCGGTCGTACGTGACGCCGCTGGTCACCGAGGGCCTGGTCGGCTCGATGATCCTCGGCGCCGCCCCGCACGTCGCGGGCGCACAGCTGACCACCCGCCAGCGCGAGGTGATTCAGCTGCTCGCCGAAGGGCACTCGATGAAAGCGATTGCCCGCATGCTCAACATCGCGCCGCGCACCGTCGCGTTCCACAAGTACCGCATCATGGACCAGCTCCATCTCAAGACCACGGCGGAGCTGATTCAGTTCGCGGTCAAGCATCACATCGTCTGAGGCACGGCAGGATGAGAGACCAGCAGCTTCGCGGTCACGCGTCACGGACGCAGCCAGGCGATCTGCCACGTCACCGCGACGGTCTCGAAGTCGCCGCCAATCCGCGTCGTCGTGCCGGTGCTGAACGCGGCCTTGAGCGACTGGCTGCGGCCGAACGGGATCGAGATCGCGGTGCCGATACGCGAGTTGCGCTGCAGGTCGCCCTTCTCCACTCCGTCGATCGAGGTGACGCCGCCGGTATACCAGGTGGCGTTGAATGCCAGCCACAGCCGCGGGCGCATCGAGTAGCTGACGTGCGCCTGCAGCGAGGCCACGGGCGCCTGCTGGTGGGCGGCGGTGCCAGGGTAGAAGGCGTCGTTCTCAGTGAAGATCCAGCATCCGCCATAGGTCTCGAGCGTCCACCGGCCGGCGGGCACCGATACGCCGAGCTCCGGCTTGAACGACCAGCGGTTCGATCCGAGGTTGACGAGACGAGTGGAGCGGTAGGTCCCGGTCGGTGCGACGACGCTCAGGCTGGCGCCGAGAATGGGGCCGCGCCGCGCCGCGCCGAATTCCCGCGCCCGCATCGCTCGGCCGCCGATCAAATTGACCGATATCCGTGCACGCGTGTCGGCCCATCCCGACCGTTCGGCTTCCGCCCGCCCGGCACCGAGCTGGCCCGACAGGCGGGCGCGCGCGTACGGCACCGCGACGACGACCAGCGCGGTGCGCGACGCCAGGTCGAATGTCTGGCCGCCGCCGACGGTGGCGACGCCGAGGCGGGCGCGGACGTCATCCAGCGGCAGCGAGGGATCGAGGAGCACGCTGCCGCTGGAACGGCCGGCTCCGATCATCAGGAACGTCATGCCGACGGGCGATGCGCTGTAGGCGCGCGGTTCGAGTTCCTGAGCCCCGAGCGGGTGAACGGCCGCCGCCCAGGCGGTGGCGATCAGCAGAACCAGCAGACGCGGACGCAGGGTGCGGAGAGCGGGGTCGCGGAACACGGCGACGGTCGATTCTCCGCGAGCGCCAGACGCGGCGCTATGCAGTTTCGGCAGGAGTGAGAGCGGATCGAGGCAGGAGGAATCGTGATGCGTGCATACGGTGCGGCCCTGTCGGTGGCGGGCGCTCTCCTGGCGGCGACCGCGCCGCCGCGTGCGGCGGCTGAGTATCCGCTGGCGCTGGTCCTCGAGGCGCAGGTGAAGACTGGCGTGACCAGAGTCACGTCGACGCTGTCGATTCGCGTCGATCGCGCGATGGACGACCGCCTCCGGACCCGCGTCACCGACGCGCTCAAATACGGCGGCTATTCCGACTTCGTCACCGCGCTCCGGCCGATGCCCGCGGTGGGCGAGATCGCAACCGCCTCGCACAAGGTCGAGGTGCGCTATACGCGCGAAGAGGAAGACGGTGGAAACCGTCGGCTGATTGTCGTCGCCGATCGGCCGCTGTTCTTCCTCAGCGGCGATCCGGCCAAGGCCAGAACCGGGTACGAGCTGACGGTGGTGGACCTGCGCATCGCCGCAGACGGCGCCACGACCGGCACGATGGCGGCGGCGGCACGTGTCAAGCCCTCACCGAACGGCGTGGTGCTCGATAACTATGCAGAGTCGCTCGTCGAGCTGAAGGGCAGCATCGCCCGCAAGTAACCGACCTGCCGGCCGCCGCGGCGCCGGCGCAAGCCGTGGCCGGCGGTGTTGCATCCACGCTCGAGCTCGTCTTCTTTTTCCCTGCCGACCTGCAAGGATTGACAGTTGTGCGCCGGCTGAGATCGTCGCGATGATGCGCACGGGTGCAGATACGCGCAACCCTGGATCTCCAGAATCAGTCCGATGGGCTCAGGAGGAGCATGCAATGAAGGGCAATCACCTCTGTCACGTTTCCCGGGCGGGTTGTGCGGCCTTGGCCCTCGGCGCAGTTCTGGCTTGTGCGGCATGCGAGTCGTCGGATGCGACGGTTGAAAACCCGGTGGCGCCGGGGCCGTTCGTCGGGCACCTGTCGAGCACCATCACCACGGTCGTCCGGACGCACGGATGCGGCTTGAGCGGGTCGCCGGGCTTCGATCTCGTGGTGACCTCGCTGAATAGGAACGTGTTCGTCGACCACGTGACGATCCACATGATCGACGGTACCAATCTCGGCGGCACGATGATCCCCTATCCCCGGCCCTCGTTGAACAGCATGTTCGGCTCGACGCTGGTCCCGGGCGGTCAGAGCCGGGTCTTCATCTTCACGCCGGGGCTCGCGTGCTCGTGGTTCACGCCCGGAGCCTTGCGCGCTGACGTGCGCGTGGTGGACGAACACAACGTCACCGGGATGTTCAGTGCGGTGTCGTCGGCGCCCTAGACACCGAGCGGAGCGATTGTGCCTGGAACGATGAGGCGCGCGCCGATTGCGGCTGCGGTCGCCGCCGCGGCGGCGCTGTCATCCGGCTGTGAGGCGAGCTACCCGATCGAGGTGGTGACGCCGGTCCGCGCCGTGCTGGACATCACGCGTTTCCGGCGCGTCGTGATTCCCGGCTTCGTGACCAGCCCGCACGATCCGATCGATACCAACGCGGAGATGGTCCGCCTCCTGCGCAGCCAGCTGCGAACCCGCTCGCACCTCGGCGTGGTGGCGGTCGAGCCGGTGGCCATCGAGGGGCCGCAGCTGGCCGATGTGGTCTACTGGCGCCGCCTCGGCGAAGAATACGGCGCGCCGCTCATCGTCACCGGGACCGCGTCGTTCAGCGCGTCGGTCGAGAGGCTGCACATCGGCAGGCAAATCGAGGTGCTGCGGCTCGCCCCGCGCCAGATGCCGCGTGCGAGCGAAGTCGAGGACCGCACCCAGTTCACGTTCGACGCGAGGCTGCTCTTCATCGACGGCGGTACCGGGGCCACGCTCCACACCCAGACGTTTCGCGAGACCATGATCCATTCCGGAAACGACAAGGTGTTCGCGCTCTCCGCCTACTTCGAGATCATGGATCGAGTGCTGCCCACCTTCACCAACCTGGTCAGCGACCAGGTGTTCGCCGGCACGCGCATCCTGCTGAAATAGCACGGGCGTCGCCACGTCCCGTGCCGAATCTGCATATCGGCGGAAACGCCGGCCGGCATAGGCTCCACGGGAATTCACGCCTGGGTGATGGGATGAGAGGACCGGTTCGAACCTGCCTCGGCGCGCCGGACACCGAACCGGTGCAACTGCGCCTGAGCGAACGGCAGAAGACTCATCTCGAGCAGATCTCGTCCACACAGTGGTTGCCCGCGTGGACGCACATCTACGGGCGAGGCGATCCGGCGACATGGGTCTACCAGGTGCTCGAGGGTGTGGTCACCACGTTCCGCGAGGTGCCGAACCAGCGTCCGCACGTGATGGGGTTTCTCTTCGAGCGCGATATGTTCGGCCTCGCGGTGAACGGGACGTATGCGAGCAGCGCGCGGGCGGTGACCCGCGTTACGCTGCGCCGCGCTCCCGCCGACCGGCTGAAGGCCCTGGTGCGGCGTGAGCCTGAAGTCGAGTTCGGTCTGGTGTGCAAGCTGACCGCGGCGGTTCGCCACGCCCAGCGCCACGTCATCGCCGTCGGTCGCCACTCTCCGCTCGAGCGGGTGGCGATGTTCATCAGCATGATGGAGCAGGCGCAGGCGCAGATCGACCAGCCGGCGGACACCATCGACTTGCCGATGACGGCCAGCGATATCGCCGATTTTCTGAGGCTGTCGCCTGCGGCGATGCGGCGCGGCTTCCGAGAACTGGAGCGCCAGTCAATCATCGTCCCGGAGGCGCCGCACCGGATCCGCATCAGGGACCGAGACGCGTTCAACCGCCGGCTGCCCGACGCCCCACGCTACCTGCAGACCTGATCAGTCGCGCGACCTCAGGCCGTCCACGAATTTCAGCCAGGTGATGGGCGGCGCCTCAGCGGATGATCGTGGCGGCGACTCCTTTCTGAGAGACCAGCTTGTCGACCCGCGCGGCCATCCGGTCGCGGCGCCCGATGATCGAGCGGATTGCGTCGGCGTCGAGCCACTGACCGAGCGCCGCAGTCAACCGCTCGGACGTGAGCGCCTGGAATTCTTTCCACAGCTCGGCGTCGACGCGCTCGAACTTCCACGGCAGATCCGCTGTGGTGGTGAATGCCCTCGAGTGATCAATCAGGATGACGTTGTTCGCCTGGTCAATCAGGATATTGCCGGCGTTGCGGTCAACGTTCCCGATCAGGTTGTCGAACATCTGCATCATCCGGATCGGCTTCGCGAACGCCGGTCCGGTCGGGACCTTGCCGCCCCTCTGCTTGACGCTGGTCGTCGGCTCGAGCCACATGATCGCGGCGCCGAGCTCGCCTTCGAATCGCCGCTCGACGGCCGGCGGAACCATGTTCATCCCGAGGAGCTTGTCAAGCTCGTAGGCGGCGATCTCCGACTTGTAGCTTTCCCAGTGACCGCGACGAAAACCCGGTGGGAGCGCTTTCCAGACCAGGCTCTCGAAGGGTTCGGCCGGCTTTAGCCGTCCGCGCCGCGGCAGTGTGACGCCGGTGCCGATGTCCGCGAGGCTGACGATCTCGGCGGTCCGAAGGTGTGCCTCCATTCGCGCCGCGTCGCCAATCCAGGTCTTCGCGCTCGCTGACGCCGCGGCCGACGCCTGTGCGAACGCCGCTGCGGCGACGGCGCCGACCAAACCGAGCGACAGAAGCAGGTGTCTCGCGGGGGCGATGCGGTGCCCGATCCCATGCCGTGGTGTCATGCGGCGATCGATCCACCTGCCGTCCGTGCCAATCGCGTGCCGTGGCACGCCTCGGCGATCGGCCGGACTGCGTCGATGTGTCGATTGTCCGATATCTCAGAGCCGCTCCGACGCCGCGGAGCCAGCCGCCGCGCGGGAGTCAGGTTTGGAGTGATTCGGCGAGTGCCGGCCGGGCAGCCGGATTGCTGTCATCGCCGATGACCCCCTGGAGCGAAGGAGTGGCGGCATGTGGATCAGTGCAGTGATGCTCGCGTTGTTCCTCCTGCAGCCGCGGTCGCTGTCGGCGTCCGGAACGGCCATTGATCTGCACGCAACGCCGCTGAAGGCGATGGCGCCGGCGGATGTGTTCATCCGCGTCGTCATCGATCGCGACGCCGGGAATCGGCAGATCCGGGTCGCCATCGAATCGGGGGTGTACTTCCGAGCGAGCACCATCGAGCTCGACGGCGAATCGGCGCCTCGCGTCACCGAGATCGCGTTCAGAGGTCTGCCGGCGGGGGAGTACGACCTGCGCGTGCAGGTGCTCGATGCGAGGGGGCACGAACGCGCGGGCGCGAGCTGCTCCGTGACGCGGTTCTGACGCTGCGCCGACCGCGCGATGCGCACGACATGATCTACTGGCGCTGACCGCTTCCGCGCGCGCTCACCACGAGAACTTGAAAACAGTGCCCGTCGACCGGCGCGGATCCGGCTTGTCCGAATTACTGACCTTGTAGTTTTCTGGCACGCTCGCCCAGTCGCCATAGATGGTGCCGCCGAGATAGAAACCCGGCTTCGCCCCAGGCTCGGACGCAGTCGGCGCCGTAAACAGCGTGTAGACGTGCTGCGGCTCCGTCGGCCCGGGTCGATCGTTCAGCGGCACGTATTCGGGAACGCCGTCGCCGTCGACGTCCGCCCGAATCCAGTCCACGTGCAACAGGCGGTGATACGTGCGGTCAGCGATCATGCTGCGTATCTGGGCGTCGAACCGCTCGACGATCGACGCCGCGTCCGCACGCGCCCGGTTGACCGCAAAGTGCAGTTCCCGCGTGACGAGCGCCCTCGACCCGATCTGCAGCTTCACGCCCGATTCCTTCGGGTAGTTGCTGACGATGTAATGGACGACCAGCGCGTCCATCAGCGTATAGTCGACGGCGCCTTTGAGGAGCTGCGTGAGGCTGTCTTCCTCGCTGCGCGACCGCACCCACACCGGGCCGCCCCCGCCGATTGCCTCGCCGTACGAATAGCCCTCGACGATGGCGATCCGTCTGCCCTGCAGATCAGCCGGCGTTTTCGCCGAGACGTCAGCGCCATGGCGGCCGACGAGCACGAGGCGGTTCTCCAGATACGGCTGTGAAAAGACGAGTGCGCGCTCCCGTTCCGGGTCCTGCCATGCTGCGGCGCTGCCATCGAAAAGGCCGGAGAGCAGCGACGGCGTGAATTGCGAGGCGCTGACAATCGTTGTCCTGGCCGTGAGGTTGATGCGGCCGAGGGCATCCTCGACCAGATCGAGTGCGAACCGGGGCTGCCTCGGCGCGTTCGTGAACGGCGGCCATGCCGTTGAGACGAGCCGCAGGGGCGTTGCTTGCGCGGTCACCGTCAGCCACAGCGCGGGCCATAACAGAACGAGGATGGCGGCACGCGCCCAGCGGCTGAGGTAAATCGGAACGTCGAGGAAACGCATCGGATCGGCCTCCTCATGTCCACGGTTGGCCTCCGGCATCCGGACGCGACTCCGGCCGGATGGAGCCAAAGGCCGCAGGCGGCCGATCACGCGCGGCTCTGACGAGCCGAAGTCTCTGGAACGCAATGGTTCCGCCGGCACTGCGCATGTCGCCGGAAAGCCACTTCCCTTGATACAAGCGTCGTTCCCGGTTACAAGCGCCGTTCCCGATGGTCAGAGACGCATTGCAGTCGCGCGCAGATGACAGCGTACGCGTCGTGCGTCGACCTGTCGGGCGGCGAGACGTGAACCCGACGTCGGCGGCACACGAAGCGCGGGTGGTCAGTCGCAGGACAGGAGCGCGTGCGGCGGTCGCGAGTGTGTTTGTCCTGAATGGTGTGCCGCAGGCCTTAAGGGCGATCTCGTCGCCCTGCGTGTCCTTCCTGAGAGATAGGTAACACCGCGAAACTTTGGCGCGCCCGGCAGGACTCGAACCTGCGACCC
>Ga0111538_10005249_pt1 | contig 17750 bp, 12 predicted proteins | sample SoiMethybrSBSTD1_FD_79669 | JGI IMG/M metagenome (GOLD analysis project Ga0111538, IMG submission 79669) | Bulk soil microbial communities from a Populus tree surrounding site in Tennessee, USA - Soil MetaG P. TD hybrid SBSTD1 (version 2)... | ecosystem: Environmental > Terrestrial > Soil >...
AACGACATGTTCGCCGTCGTGTCCGTGACCCGGCGCGCGCTTGCCGACGCCACGCGCGGCGATGGGCCGACGCTGATCGAGGCTCTGACCTACCGCATGGGTGGCCACTCGACGAGCGACGATCCGAATCGCTACCGTGGCCAGGACATGCTGGAACCGTGGGTCGATCGCGATCCGATCGAGCGCTTGCGGCGCTTTCTGGTTCAGCAAGGGCTCTGGGACAAGCGCCAGGAAGAAGAGCTGAACGCCGACGTCGACCGGCGTTTCCGCGAAGCGGTTACGGTCTCGGAGCGCACGCCTCCGCCCCCGCTCGAGACGATGTTCGAGGACGTCTACGCCGAGCCCCCGTGGCACCTGGTGGAGCAACGCGCCGAGCTTTTGGGCGGACCGCGTCCGCGGTCGCATCACTGAGGGGCAGCGCATGCAGATGAACATGGTTCAGGCGATCAACGACGCGCTGCGCGTGGCGATGCGCAAGGATCAGCGCGTCGTCGTGTTGGGCGAAGACGTCGGCAAGGTCGGAGGCGTGTTCCGCGTCACCGCGGGCCTGTTCGACGAGTTCGGCGACGAGCGCGTGATCGACACCCCGCTCAGCGAGGGCGGGATCGTCGGTGCCGCGGTCGGGATGGCGCTCTACGGGATGGTGCCGATCCCCGAGATTCAGTTCGCCGACTTCATCTGGCCGGCCTACGACCAGATCGTCAACGAGCTCGCAAAGTATCGCTACCGCTCGGGCGGGGAATACTCGGCCAAGATGGTGATCAGGACGCCGGTCGGCGGAGGCATCCGCGGCGGCCACTATCACTCTCAGCATCCGGAATCGCATTTCATCCACGTGCCGGGGCTGAAGGTGGTGTGCCCGTCGAACCCCTACGACGCGAAGGGGCTCCTCTTGTCGGCGATCGAAGATCCGGATCCGATCCTGTTTTTCGAGCCGAAGCGCGTGTATCGCGCGGCGAAGGGCGAGGTGCCGGAAGGAGAATTCACGGTTCCGCTCGAGAGCGCGACGATCACCCGTGAAGGCGATCACGTCACGGTGGTCGCTTATGGAGCGATGCTCTATGAAGCGCTCGACGCAGCCGCCAAGGCCAGCGAAGAAGGCGTCGAGTGCGAGGTGATCGACCTCCGCACTTTGTGGCCAGTCGACATCGAGACCCTGATCGACAGCGTGAAGAAGACCGGGCGCGTGGTGGTCGTCCACGAAGCGCCGCGCACGGGCGGGTTCGCGGGCGAGCTGATCAGCCTGATCTGCGAAAAGGCCTTCTATCACCTCCAGGCGCCGCCCGTGCGCGTGACCGGCTTCGATACGCCGTTTCCCTACACGCTCGAGATGGAGTATCTGCCGCTGTCACACCGGATCCTGCCGGCCGTGCTCAAGACGGCGCGGGCCTAGCCATATCGGCTATCATCCCGGGAAGCGCGTCTCGACAAGCGAGGAACATGGCACGGCTCGAATTCAAGCTGCCCGACATCGGTGAAGGCGTCACCGAAGGTGAAATCGTAAGTTGGCTCGTCAAGGTGGGCGATCCCGTCTCCGAGAACCAGGACATGGTCGAGGTGATGACGGACAAAGCGACGGTGACGATCGGTGCGCCGAAGGCGGGGACGGTCGCCGAGCTTCGCGGCAAGGAGGGCGACACGGTTCCCGTCGGCCAGGTGCTGGTCGTGCTCGATCTCGAAGGCGGCGCGGCGGCGGAGCGAGCAGAGGCACCCAAGGCGCCGCCGCAGCAGCAGCAGCGGCCCGCGCCGGAAGCGCAGGCCGCGCCGCGGCGGGAAAGCGTGAGCCGGGTCGCTCCCACCACGCCCGCCGCACCGGAAGACGAAGAAGCCGACGAGGGGCCCGCGGCCACCGCGGTCGGCGACATCAAGGACATCCTGCCGGGGATGGGCGCGATGCGGCAGCAGCGGCCCGCGATCAACGAGCTTGTCGCCGGCGACGGCAACGGCAGCTACATGAACGAGACGCCGCTGGCCGCTCCCGCCACGCGCAAACTCGCGCGCGAGCTCGGCATCGATCTTCGGCGCGTACGTCCCAGCGGTCCCGGAGGCAGGGTGACGCGCGAGGACATCGAGCGCTACCGGGGAGCCGGAGACCGGCCCGAGCCGCGAGCTCCGGCTGCGCCCGGGACGCCGACCGCTCCTTCTCCCGCCGAGGCGCGTCCGGTTGCCGCGCGCCCGGGCGTGGAAATTTCACCACCGCCGCCCCTCGCGGCGGACCAGCGCGTCCCGATCCGCGGCCTGCGCAAGCGGATCTTCGAAAATATGGCGCGCTCGAAGCACACCGCCGCGCACTTCACCTACGTGGACGAGTGCGACGCCGGGGCGCTCCGCCAGCTGCGCGATCGGATGCGTCCTCACGCCGAAGCCCGCGGCACCAAGCTCAGCTTTTTGCCGTTCATCGTGAAGGCGGTGATCGCCGCGTTGAAGCGTCACCCCACGCTCAATGCCGTGATGGACGACGCGGCCAACGAGCTCGTGGTGCGCAAGAGCTACGACATCGGCATCGCCACCGCCACGGAAGCGGGTTTGATGGTGCCGGTGGTGCGCGGGGCGGAGCGGCTCACGCTGCTCGAGGTCGGCGCCGAGATCGACCGGCTGGCCGAAGCCGCCCGCGCCGGCAAGTCCAGGAAGGAGGACCTCGGCGGATCCTCCTTCACCATCACGTCGCTTGGGAAATTGGGTGGGCTGTTCGCGACGCCGGTCGTCAACTACCCGGAGGTCGCTATCCTCGGGGTGCACGAGATCAAGCGGCGCCCGGTGGTGAAAAATGACCAGATCGTCGTGGGCGAGGTGATGCTGCTGAGCCTCTCGTTCGACCATCGCTTGATCGACGGGCACGTCGGCGCTGCGTTCGCTCAAGACGTGATCGCGTTGCTCGAGGACCCGGATCGGTTGTTTCTGGAGCTCGCTTGATGCGAAGGAATGGGAGCTGGTAACGCATTGCGTCACGACTTCCTTGAGCGTTCAATCGACTGGCGCCCGGGGAGAGAACAGTCGACTTTGCTCGCCCGGTCCTGCGAATCGTTGTAGCTTTTCGGACACCACCCAAACTTCGCCACCTCGCGGCGGTGGCACGAATGGAGTCATGGAGCGGGACGCGCAAAGCGCCTGTAGAAACGCCGGGATCGGGCGGGTTCGTGCCCGGGCATGGCAAGCGTGTTTGATAAGCGGTGCGGCCGTGCTCTGCCTCGCGCGAACCGCGTCGGCACAGGACGACGCGCCCACCGCCGACGACGTGAAAGCGGCGGCCGAGGAGTTCGACCTCGGGCGGCGCGCGTTCAAGGCCAAGGACTACGTCGAAGCCGCCGAGCACTTCGAGGCTGCGGACGCCAAGGCCCCGAGTCCGACCGCGCTCGAGCTGGCGCTGCGCTCGCGCGACCGTGCAGGCCAGCTGGATCGCGCGGCGACGCTCGCGGCGCTGGCCGAAGCGCGGCATCCCGACGAAGAGTTCACCAAGAAGCTCGCGCCATCGATCCTCAAACGGGCGGCGTCGGAGCTCTACAGCGTGAGCGCCCAATGCGACAGCCCGTGCGAGCTCGTGGTCAATACCAAGCTCGTTCACGGCAAGCCGGCTACTGAACGGCTGATCTTCGTCGCACCGGGCAAGTACGCGATCCGCGCGGGGTGGTCCGGCGGCCGCACCGACAGCGAAGAGATCGAGGCGGTTGCCGGAGGAAAGACCGAGCTCAGCTTCACCGCGCCCCCGGAACCCGAGCCTGACAAGGCGAGCCCGGTTCAGGCGGGACAGTCCGAGACCCCCACGCCGGCCGAGCCCACCGAGCCCGAGCAGGATCGCGGGCCCGCGCCCGCCAAGGGCTGGTCGCCGGTGGTGTTTTTCGTGGGCGCCGGCCTGACGGCGGTCTCCGGGGCGGTGACGATCTGGAGCGGCATCGACACCCAGAACAATCCCGGCAAGGACCGGGTGCGTCGGGAGTGCGTGGGACGGGGCGAAGACTGCGCCCTGTACCAGGAGGGCCGGGACAAGCAGCTCCGGACCAACGTGCTGATCGGCGTGACGGCGACCCTCGGCGTGGCCACGGCGCTGGTCGGGATTCTGACCACGGACTGGGGCGGGGGGAGCAAGGAAGCCGGGTGGACCGAACCAGGGCGAAAGGCGCGAAAGACTAGCGCCGGCAACTGGGTCGGCGTCGAGCCCTGGCTCGGAGTCGATCGCGGAGTCACGATTGGCGGAGCGCGCGGGAGGTTCTAGCGGCCGTGGTAGCTGCCAAGCTCATCGAAATCGGGCCTGAAGGCCGGCAGCGTATCGACCGCTACGAGCTCGTCGCCGAGATCGCGTCGGGCGGCATGGCGACGGTCTTCCTGTCGCGGCTGAGCGGGGTCGGAGGGTTCCAGCGCTTCGTCGCGATCAAGCGCCTGCACCCGCATCTCGCGGGCGAGAAAGAGTTCGTCGAGATGTTCCTCGACGAGGCGCGGCTCGCCGCCGGCATCCATCACCCGAACGTGGTGCCGATCCTCGAAGTCGGTGCCAGCCCCCGCGGCTACTACCTGGTGATGGAGTACATCGAGGGGGACACGCTGGCGCGCCTGCTCGCCCGCGCGACAACCTCGGGCAACCGGCTCCCGATCGCGATCGGGTTGCGGGTGATTCTGGACATGCTCGCCGGTCTGCACGCCGCGCACGAGCTGCACGACGAAAAGGGCGAACCCGTGGAGCTCGTGCACCGCGACGTCTCGCCGCAAAACGTGCTCGTGGGCGTCGACGGCATTTCGCGCATCACGGACTTCGGCGTGGCTCGCGCGAGCTCGCGCTTGACCGCGACCCGAGTCGGCCAGCTCAAAGGCAAAATAGCGTACATGGCGCCGGAGCAGGCGATGGGCGTGCCCGACGTCGATCGGCGGGCGGACGTGTTCTCGGCGGGGATCGTGCTGTGGGAAGTGCTGGCCGCGCGGCGCCTGTTCAAAGCCGAGAACGAGGCGGCGACCTTGTCGCGCGTGGTTTCGGAACCGATACCGAAACTTTCGCAAGTGGCGCCCGACATCAATCCGCAGGTCGCCGCGGTGGTGATGAAGGCACTGGAGCGCGATCCGGAGAAGCGCTACCAGACCTGCACGCATTTCGCCGACGCGCTCGAGCGGGCGGCGGGCACGCTCGAGAAAATCTCGACCGGTCGCGAGGTGAGTGCCTACGTGAGCCAGGTGCTGGGCAACGAAATTGCGCAGCAGCGCGAGGCGGTGCGTGCCTGGCTCGCGATGAGCGAGCCCAGCCAGGTCGCAATGCCCGAAAACCAGCTGGCCGGCGTGCGCGGTCCGCAATCGACGACGACCGCCGCCGGCTCGATGGCGCTGCCGAACGACGCGTCCGGGGTCACGAGCCTGCCGATGGCCGCGACGGCATCGTTGCCGCCGCCACTGCAGCGCCCGAAGTTGATCCTGGCAGCGGCGGCGCTCGGGCTTTTCGTGCTGTTCGTGATCAGCCTGGCGGCGCTGCTCAAGGGCGGCAACAAGGGTTCGGAGGGTCTGGCCGCCGCGCCCACGGAGCTGCCGTCGTCCCCCGCGACCGCCGCGCCGGCGGCGATCACGGCTCCGACGCCGTCTGCGGAGCCCGCGCCGAGCCAAAGTTCGGCCAAGGCCGCGACGACTTCGGAAGCGGAGCGCCCCAGCCGCCCCAGCGAACGCATTCGGAGCCGTCCGATTTCGCGCGAGCCGCCTCGCCGCGGCGGCAGCAGCGAGCGGCCCTCGGCGCCTACCCACGCGCCGCCGCCGACCGCGCCGCCGCCGAAGAAGTCGGGCGGAGACGACGTCGATCTCAGCAATCCGTACCGCTGAGCCGCACTACTGCGTGAACGGGAAGTTCACGTAGAGCAGCGTGTACGTATGGTCATCGACCAGCGCGGCCAGCGTGCTCACGGACTGACCTAGTGGGTCGAAGACGTGGACCTCGTGGAGCCCCGGCTCGAGGCCCGCGAAGACGGCGAACGGGCCGCTCTCGTGCGTGAGGTCGGTCGGGTTGTAAGGCGAAACGTAGAAGAGGGGCTTTTTGCCATCGGAGAGTAAAACCGTGGCTCCCGAGTTCAGCGCGTATGGATCGAACGATCCGACGCAGTCCGCGAGCTGCACGACGAGCACGCCTTTTCCTGGCTGGAGAAGACCCGGGTACGTGTTGAACTCGGGCAGCCAGAGCAGCTCGACCGTCGCACGCGCACCGCTGAAGGAGCGACCGGAATAGACGAGCTCGCGCTCTCCTTCGAGGGAATTGACCTCGAAGTAGCGGCGGGTATAGGTGCGGCTCGGCGTCGCGGTCGATTGCGGGATCGTCATGTGGGCGATGCCGTCCGGATCCGTCCCTGTTTCGCCGTCGCAGCTGCCGTCGGTGTCGTTGCAGTCGCGGATCGTCAAGTCGGGCACGCCCTCCCTGTTCAGCCCGCTGACGACGCGCAGGGTCAGATCGGTCTGCCGGTCGCTGGCTCCGATCGGCATGTCCGGCATGCGCGGATCGGCGCATTCGAAGTGCTCGCCCCAGCGGCATTCGTTCGTGCACTGGCCGCCGATCTTGGCCGCCCAGGGCAGGAAGCGCTCGCGCCCTTCCGGATACAGATCGGCGCATTTGACGCGACAGGCGGGGTCGAGAACCCAGTAATCGCACTGCTCCCAGAGGCAGCTCGCGTAGCCCTGGCAGTTCGGGTCCTTCAGGCAGTTGTTGGCCTGGGTGCAGCCGTTGGTCGTCGCGCACTTGGTGCAGTCGGTTCCGAATGGGCCGAGGTCGGCGCATCCCAGGCAGCTCGAGGCGCAGCGCTTGGCTGCGCACCCCATCCATTTCTTCGTCGCGAAGGTCTTTGGAGAAGCATGCGAGTAGCCATAGCAGCGGCCGGTGCAATCGCCGTCTTCCCGCGCGCAAGCCGCCAGACAATTCGCGAACGAAGAACAGAACTGGTCGTCCTGACATTGCGCGGTCTCGGGGCAGCACTCGGTTTGCATGCAGGTCGCACATTCGTCGGCGAGCGCCAGTCCGACGCACGAGCGGGCGCCGCTCTGTTCGCGAACGGAGTAGTCGTCCACGTTCGCAATCTGAGCGCAGGCGCCCGCAAAGGCAGCGCCCGCCGCGGCCAAAACTCCGAGACTCGCCCTCCGGCGAGCGGACCGAGCCTTCATGTGAACCGACCGTAGCGGGTTTAACTCGGAACCTCCGCGGAGCGCGACAGTAAACTCGCGGGAGGTAGCCGCCCCGGCTGCGCCGTAACGCCTATGGTGCAGCCGATCGGGTCTCGAGCTCCCCGTTGATCGCAACGAGCACCGTGGTCGTGGTCGGCACCGGCCAGAAGCCCTGGACCGACGGCGCGATCGTCGCGGGATCGGCGGAGCCCGGGCTCGCGCGCTTCAAGGCACCTGCCTCGGTGATGAAGAGAATCGCCTGGCCCAGCCCGTCGAACTTCACGCTCGCAGGATCGATGGTGTCGGAGAACGGCTGGACGGCGTCGTTGGCGAGCGCGATGCGGAACAGCTTGCGGTTGGCGACGTACGCGACGTCGCGAGTGGTGGTCGAAAAAGCCAGATTCAACTTGGTCTCGGCGTTCGTTTCCGAGACCAGGGGGCGCGCGGCTGCGCCGCCGCCCTCGGCGGAGACCGCGTACAGCTGCTGATCGCTCAGATAGAGGATGGTCAGCAGATCCGGCGTCATCGCCTGCGCCACCGCGTTGGCCGTTGCCAGAACCTCGGTTGGCTCGGTTCCTTCGCGGATGCGGCGCGAAGGATCGCCGTTCTGGATGAAGTAGACGTGCTTCTTGCCCGGAGCATCCTCGCGATCGAGGAGGTGCGCGTTGCCCGCCAAGAGGCCGGAGCCCGCCGGAACCAGCTCCGCGATGACGCCGGTGTCGAGCTCGATGCGGACCAGCCGATCGTCGTGCAGCGCGAAGTTGTGCGTGTCACCGAGCCCGGTCGGGGCCATCACCCAGTCGTTCGGGGTGAACGGCAATGTGCTCATGGGCTGGGCGTTGTTCGTCCTCATCTTGCGGTACTGAGAGGTGCCTTGCGCCGGCGCCACGGTCGCGATCAGGGTGCGGCCGCTCGCGGAGAGCTGCGAGATGTCGAGCGCGAGCGCCGCATCTTCGATCAGCGTCAGGCGCGTGGTGTAGCCGTCGTCGACCTTGCGGGCCGAGACGCGGTGGACTCCGCCGTCGGTCTCGAGCACCAAAAGGCGCGGTGCGAATGCCGTGTTGCTGATGCGCTCCTGAAACGCCCGATGCCCGTCGATCGTGCCGGTGGAGATACGCACCGCCGGAGTCGCGACGTCGGCCGCGCGCACGTAGGTTTCAGACGCCGAACCGTAGTAGACGTACTTACCGTCGAGCAGCCATTCGATCGACGAATCGGCCGGCGCGGGACCGAGCTCGGACGACTTCTTGGTCGCGAGCTCGTACACCACCACTGCGGGGTTCGTTTGCGCGCAGGACAGGTACGCCACGAGCTTCCCGTCGGGGCTCGCCGCGACCGGGGTTTTCCCGGCGAGGAGCGGGCACAGCACGAGCCGTGGCTCGATGTCGGCGTCGGCGTCGGCTCCGGAGTCGGCCGCGTCCGCACCCCCGTCGTTCGAGTCGGCGCTGGAGTCGCGGCCATCGCCGCCGGCGTCGCGGGCATCGGTCCCGGTATCGCTGGCGTCGGCTCCGGCGTCGCTCGTGTCGGAAGTAGCGTCTCTAGCGTCCGTGCCGGCGTCACGCGCGTCGTTGCGGGCATCGTTCGCCGCTTCGGCCGGCTTGTCCGTGGCCGCGTCACGCGCGATTCCTGGCGGCGCTGGATCGTCGTCGCTCCCGCACGCAGCGACCAGTGCCAGGCACGCGAAGGACCCCAAAGTTAGCGATTTCACGCGCGGAAAGTATCGCTCTCGAGGGGGCCGCGCAATGGTAGTCTCGCTACCTCCTTTCCTGTGGAAGGGTCATGTGGAAGACGACCGTCGAGCCTGCGAAGCCCCGTAAAAATGTTCGCTTTCTTCCGATCGTGCGCGTCCTGGAAATGCCGGACGAGCGGGCGCCGCGGCGATGGGTGTTCGAAGGCGGCGAAGTAGCGGTCGGTCGGGCCGTGGGGGAGCGAGGGCTCGCGTTTCCCGATGACGACGCGGTGTCGCGGCAGCACGCGGTGCTGCACATCGATGTCGCGTCGCGCTCGGCGAGCATCGAGGACACGAGCCGCAGCGGCACTTTCGTGCAAGGCCAGCGCGTCGCGAAGGGACCCGTGCGCGAAGGCGACGTGGTCCGCGTCGGTAACAGCTTCTTCGCGCTGCGATTCGAGGCCGAAAACGAAATCGACGGCGCAGAAACGAGCGAAAAGTCGGCGCTGATCGGCGATTCACCGGCGCTCCGCACGATCCGCCGCACGCTTTCAGTGGTGGCGAAAAGCCCGGCCACCGTGCTCGTTCTCGGCGAATCGGGCACGGGCAAGGAGCTCGCCGCGCAGCAGCTCCACGCGCAAAGCGAGCGCCCGGGCCCGTTCGTCGCGGTCAACTGCGGCGCGATTCCCGAGGCCCTTGCCGAGAGTCAGCTCTTCGGTCATCTGCCGGGCGCGTTCACCGGCGCAAAGCGCGAGACGCTCGGATGGTTTCAGGCTGCGTCGTCCGGCACGCTGTTCCTCGACGAGCTCGGAGAGCTCCCGCTATCGCTGCAGCCGAAGCTGCTGCGGGCCGTCGAGGAGCGGGCAGTGGTCCCGGTCGGAGCCACGACGCCGGTGCCGTGCGACGTTCGAATCGTCGCCGCCACGAATCGCGACCTCGGCGATCGCTCGCGCTTTCGCGGCGATCTCCTGGCACGCGTTTCGGAGTTCGTGGTGGAGATCCCGCCGCTCCGCGAGCGTCGCGAGGACGTGTTGCCGATCCTCGCGAGCATGCTGGGTGAGCAGCGCGCCGAGCTCGACCCGGAGCTCGTGGGCGCGCTGCTGCTTCACGACTATCCCCACAATGCCCGCGACTTGCGCCGGATTGCCACCCAGCTTTCGGTTCGCGGTAGGGACCGAGAGCTCTGGGACCTGTCGCTGGTCGATCGGCTCGGCGAACCAGAGGCCGAGGGCGAGGAGGCCAGCGCGCAGGTGCGGGCCGTCGAAAGGGCGCCGGCTGCCGCCTCACCGATTCCGACTCGTGAAGAGCTCGAGGCGCTGCTGAAGGTGCATTCGGGTAATGTCGCCGACATGGCGCGGGAAACCGGTCGTTCGCGCAAGCAGGTGTACCGCTGGCTCGTGCAGCACGGCCTTTCGCTCGACGACTATCGGCGCGATTGAGCGCCTTGCCATTGTCGATGCAAGGTGAGCACCCGCTGGTGCTCTGGCACGCGCTCGAGGAACGCGCGGCGCAGCTGCTCGGAAACGATTTCACGGGCGCGCGCTTCGAGCGCGGCCGCGGTCGCGCTGATGCGCGTTTCGGCGGCCCGCCGGTCGCCGCAGGCGTAGGTTGCCTCGGACAGCACGAGATCGAGCAGCACTTCGCGCTCTTCCATGGCCGTCTGCTGGCGTTCGATGTCGGCTCGTTCGGCGAGCTCGCGCGCGCCCGCCACGTCGCCGAGCCGAAGCCGTACCAGGGCGAGGGTCGCCAGCGCGGCCGCGTGCGACGAGGTCAGCCCCTCCGCCGCGGCCACGGCCCGCTGCGCTTCGGCGAGCGCGTCTTCGGGGCGCGCGGATTCGAGCAGCAGCTCGGCCAGCGCGCACGCCGCCGACGCGACCAGCCGGCGATCGCCGCGGCGCGTGAGCTCTTCCCGAACTTCACCGAGCTCACGCGCGGCATCCTGCGAGCTGCCGAGCCGCGACAGTGCGATCCCGCGGTTTAGCCGGGCCAGGGTCAGCGTGTAAGCGGCACCCGCCCGCTGTGCCAGGCGCATCGCGTTTTCGAGCGCGGTCAGGGCGAGCTCGGCGGCTCCCATCTCGAGGTACATCGCGGCCACGTTGGTGTGCGCGGCGCTAGCGAGACGCGGTGCTCCGCTCCGTTCGAATGCGTCGCCAGCCCCGGCATAGAAGCGGGCGGCGGTCTCCAGCTTGCGTTCGACCATGGCCTTGGCGGCGCGCGCATGTGAAAGGTGTCCCAAGGTCATCGAGTCGGTCACGCTGCCCGCCTCGGCGATCCGGTCAGCCTCCACCAGCAGCTCGGAGGCCTCGCGCGCGCGCCCGAGCAGGACCGCTGCGGACGAGGAACGAGCGAGCGCGGCGGCGCGATCCTCCTCCGCGCCCGCGGTCGCGGCGGCTGCGACCGCGCTGAGCTCGCGGACGAGCGGATCGGCGGCTTCGGGCCGGCCCAGCACCATGGCGGCTTCGATCGCCGCGGCCATCGCTCCGTGCCAAGAAACGCTTTCGCGCGGCAAGAGCTCGACGGCCTGGGTGGCGGCGCTCAGTGCCTGTTCCGCGGCGCCCATCCAGGTGAAGGCGTCGCTCTCCAGCAGCCGCACCTTGCCCAAAAGCTCGCCGCCTGCGCCGCAGCGCTCGGCCCGCTCGGCCAGTGCGATCACCGACTCGAGATCGTTTCCGCGTAGCGATTGCTCCATCGCGCGCAAGTACGACGCGACCGCCCGCGGCACGTCGCCAGCACGCTCCCAGTGCGAAGCCAGCACCACCGCCGCGGTTTCGCCCTTGGCCTCGAGCCACGCGGCGGCGCGGCGATGCGCGAGCCGCCGGTCGCTGTCGGCCAGCGTGGCATAACACGCGTCGCGCAAGAGCGCGTGGCGAAAGCCGTACTCCGGCTCGGCGTCGAACCGGCTGACCGGGTGATCGATCAGGATCTCGCGCGCCGCGAGCGTGCGGAGCCAGCCCGAGACGTCGCCGGCGGCGCTCTCGGGGCCGAGCACGCTCGATACCGCGCCGGTCCAGCAACCTTCGCCGAACACGCTGGCTGCCCGCAGCACGAGGCGCGCTTCCGCCTCGAGGTCGCCGAGCCGGCTCTCCATCAGGCCGAGCATCGTGTCCGGCAGCTGGGTGACGTTTCCGCTCGCTCCCGCGCGGATCAGCTCCTCGAGAAAGAACGCGTTGCCCTCGGCGCGGTCGACGATCGCCGAGAGCAGCGCCGGCGGCACGTCGCTGCCCAGGATCGCCGTGACCAGCTCCTCGCTGGCGCGGCGGGAGAGCCGTCCCAGCGTGAGCTCGGCCACGTCACGCGTCTCGAACAGGCGCGGATACATTTCGCGAACGGCCGGCCTTCCGAGCGCCAGCACGAACAGCGGAGCGTCGTGCAGCGCGCCGAGCGCCGCGTCCACGAGTTGTACGCTCAAAGCATCGGCCCAGTGCAGATCGTCGAGCGCGAGCAAGAGGCCGCCCCGGCTCGCGGCGTGGCGCGCCCAGCCCACGAACGCGTCGCGCGTGAGAACGCTCATCATCGGCGGATCGCGGCGAGCCGCGCGCAAGCGTGGATCGAGCGAGTCCGGAAGCTCGAGGCCCATGATTTCGCCGAGGAACACCGCGACTTCCTCGGGCGCGTCCGGACCGACCAGCGCGCGGATCTTGGCCAGGCGTTCGCGATCGCCGTCCTCGGTTCGGATTTTCGCGAAGCCGCGCAGCGCGCCGCCGAGCAGGCTGTAAGGTTGTCCGGCAAGCTCGGGGTCGCCGCGGGCGACGACGCTGGTGAGCCCAGCTCCGTAGCTTTGCCTGCCTTCCGTAAGCAGCTCGGCCAACAGCCGTGACTTCCCGACCCCGGGCACGCCGCTCACCAGCATCGCGCGCGCGTACGATTCGTCGATGCACTCCTGTAAGGTCGCGAGCAAGAGCGAGAGCTCGCGGCGGCGCCCGACGAAGGGAGTCTTTTGACCGAGCAAGCGGCGCGGCGTGTACGCGTCGCCTTTTTCGGCGCCTAGCCGGATCAGGCCGCCCTCGCGCAGCACCTCGAAGCGGGCTTCGAGCAGCGACGCGCTGCCGTCGTCGAGCACGATCGCCCGCTTGGGCGCGGACAGCACCTGCGGGAGCGCGCGGGTGATGATTTCGCTGACCGCGATCCCGGACGAGACCGCCACCCGCGCCGTTACCACCGCGATCGGGCGTTCTCCGAGCAACGTGGCCAGCGCGAGCGCGAGCCGCGCCGCGCGCAGCGTCTGCTCGGTCGGCGCTTCGACGACGGCGGTGAACATGCCGATGATCGAGCCGTCTGGAAGCAGCTCGAGTCGCGCTCCGGCGCGCGCCGCGATCGCGTGGAGCTCGGCGCGATCCGGCGAAGCTTCGGGCTCCGAGTCGGAGCTCGGGGTGAAAACGAGCGGCACCAACCGGCGCTCGGCGGTTCCCACCATCGTCGGGACGTCGGACAACAGCCGGCCCGCGTCGCTACCGGTCTGCAAGTTGGCGAGCCTGGAGAGCACCTCCGCTGCCGATGCCGGCCGCTCGCTCGCTTCCTTTTCGAGCAGGGCGGCGACGAGCCCGTCGAGCTCGGCCGGCAAGTCGGCGCGCGTGTCCCGGACCCGGGGCGTCGGATCGAGCGCGATCTTGGCCAGCAGCGCGAGCAGCGACTCGGCTTCGAACGCAGGGCGTCCAGTGAGACACTCGAACAGGATGCAGCCGAGCCCGAACAGGTCGGTGCGCGCGTCGACTTTCGCGCCGCGGAGCTGCTCGGGGGCGAGGTAGCCCGGCGTGCCGACGATGGTCCCGGTTTTGGTCAGGGTGGAGCCGGCACCGCGGGTGCCGGAGAGGTGCGCGACCCCGAAGTCGCCGAGCTTGGCGAGCTCCACCTTGCCGTGCTCGAGAAACACGTTCGACGGTTTGAGATCGCGGTGGACGATGTTCGACCCGTGCACGAGGCTCAGCGCTTCGGCGAGGCGTCGTCCGATTTCGAGCGTCTCGCGCAGACTCAGCGGCTGCTCCGAGATCCGGCGCTCGAGATCGGTGCCATCGACCCATTCCATGGCGAGAAACAACTGGCCGGCCGGCGACAGCCCGTGACCGACGTAGCGGACGATCGCGGGATGCTTGAGCCGCGCCAGGATCCGCGCCTCTCGCAGAAATCGCCGTGAATCAGTGGTCTGGTCGAGGACTTTGACGGCGCAGGCGACGCCGTTCCACTGGTCGAGCGCACGGTAGACGACGCCCATGCCTCCGCGCTCGAGCTCTTGCTCCAGGACAAAGCGCTGAGCGAGGGTCTCTCCGAGCAGGGCTGGCAAACCATATCGTTCGACTTGCGCGAGCGCAATTGTTCGGCCCGCCGCTCATCAGCTTGCGGCGTGCAATAGCGCGTCAAGAGGTCAAAACCCGTTCGAATCTGCACGGCGCGTCGAGCCGACTGAATCGAAGTGGTCGGGTCGCGTGCTCGAACGCCTGAACGCGGGCTCCTACGTCTATTTGAAGATCGAGCGCGAGGGAGCGGAAGTGACGTGGGTCGTCACCGCGGAGGCGCTGGCGAGCGATGCGGAGCGCGTTCAGGTGCGGGCCCTCCGGCGCGTCGACCACTTCGAATCGAAGCGACTCGGTCGCGCATTTGCGCCGCTCTTTTTCGGCATCGTCAGAAAGGACAACTCGTGAAAATCTCGCCGCTACTCGCATTCGTGCTGTTTCCCGTGCTGACGGCGTGCAGCGATGATTCCGAAGCTGCACCCAGCCCCAGTGGCGCCGTCGACGACGGCTGTCCGCGCGAGACCCTGGAGCTCGACATTGCCTACACCCCGCGCACTGGCCCGAAGGTCGACGCGAGCGGGGCACTGATGGCCCCGCCAGGCAGCGGCTACGTGGTGAGCACCACCTTTCTGCGCCTGCGGCCTGGCGACGAAGCCGGTCGGCGCTTCGCCGAGCTTTTTGGGCCGATTGCCGTGCAATTGCAGAATCAACCGGGCCTTTTAGCACTCCAGCTCGCGACGTCCGCGGACTGCGGGACGGCCCGAACGCTCTCGGTGTGGTCCTCGCTCGAGGCGATGTACGACTTCGTCGCCAGCGACACTCATCAGACGGCGGTGAACGCGGTCTCCGAGGTGAGCCGCGGCGGCAGCACGGTCCTCCACTGGTCGGCAGAAACCGTGGAACAAGCTTCGTGGCAGGAAGCCGCGCGGCGCTTGGCGGATGCCAAAGGGCCGTTTTACTGAGTATCGTTCGAGGGATCATGCTGCGAAGAATGACGGTCCTTGGTTTCTTGCTGGCGGTACTCCCCGCGTGCAGTGATTCGGAAACCGCGGCTGGCCCCGGCTCGAGCGCCTGCGCTCCGCTCCGCAACGTCGAGGACGTCGTTCGGGTCTACGGCTCCGCGTGGAACGAAGAGGACGCGGAAAAGCGCCTGTGCGCGCTCGATCAATCGATGATCGACACGGCGACCTACGTCGATCCGACCATCGATACCGCGAACCTTCCCGACCTCGCCGACGCCATCGGCGACTTTCAGCTCAGCGCGCCCAAGGCGTCGATCGCCCAGCTGAGCGGCCTGGACGTCCGGTCCGGAGAGCTCAGGTTCGCGTGGGACTTCCAAAACGACGGGGTGAGCGCGATCACGGGCCTCGACTACATGGAGATCGCTTCGGACGGACGGATCGCGAGTATTCGCGGCTACTGGAATCCGTTGCCCAGCGAGCCGCCGACCGGGGTGCTCGCGGACTACGTTGCCGCATGGAAAGCTGGGGATGCCGCCTCGCGCGATGCAAGCCTCGCGCTCGCCGTCACAGACGACGTGCGGTTCACGTCGCCGGATGCGACCACGACCGGGCGTGCAGCGCTGTCGGACGCGATGGGCGTCTCGATCGAGGTCACGGGTGCGCAGAGCTATCCGAAGTATGGGCGTGTTGCGTTCAGGATCGAGGCCCGGGACGACGTGACGGACTACGTGCACTTCGGGACGGACGGCAAGATCGTGCGCATCGCGCGCTTCGTGGGGCCGTTGCCAGCGCTGTGAGGCGCGACCATCGTCACGCCGCCCGCTGCTTCGCCTCACTGCCCCACAAGCTGCCGGAAACGGCGTACTCGGCAGCCTTCACCAGCGCGCTCGCACTCTGCACTGGCAAAAGATCGAACGCGTGGCGGCCGCGCGTGAGGCGAGAAGCGTACAGCTTGGCGTCGAGCTCGCGAGCGCGCTGGAAAATCGCCGGCTCGTGCAACGGCCACACGCCGCACGGCGACGCGGGGTGAGCGCTGCGCTCGAGGATCGCGTTGACCGCGCGCCGGGCGGCCTCATTGGCGCCTTCCATGCTGGCGATGTCGGTGTGCGTGCGCACGTAGTCGGCCGCGATCACCAGGTTGTCGAGCTCGGTCGTCGCTTCGGGCCGATCGGCCCACGAGCCCGGCGGGTGCACGAGCAGCGGCGCGCGGTTCATGAAGCCTCCGCCCTGGAGTCGCACGAGCTCCTCGTCGAGGTGGTAACCGAGCAGGTCATCATCGCGCAGGAGCTGCCCGCGCCCCGAGTTCACGCCCGCTTTGAGCTGCCGCCAGACTTCGTTGACTACTTCTTCGGGCGTGCAATCGCGGGCGCACTTTTGGACGTAGGTGCCGGGCGTGTGCCAGTCGCTGAGATCGATCGAGATCAGGCCGCGTGTCTCTCCATCGCCAAACCGGTCTTCGAAGGCGCCGTTCTCGCGCCAGAACTGCGGTTGCGAGATCGCCGTGATGGCCCAGGGCGCGTCCGGAAAAAGCAGATGGCCGGGAACGATCGGAACATCGTGGCGCAAATAGAGCTGGAGCCCGTTCATCCAGTTGGTGAGCCGGTCGAACTTCGACTGTGGCATCTTGCGGATCCGCGCCAGCGACGCATCGGCCGCGGCGAGCTCCGCGCTGATGAGCCGGCGCGTCGCTTCGATGGGAGTCGCCAGCACGAAGTAGTCGGCTTCGATGGGCGTCTGCTGGCCGGCGATCTTCGCCCCGGTGACCCGCGAGTCCTCGACGAACAGCCTCTCGATCGCGGCGTCGAGGTGGAAACGAACGCCGAGCCGCGCCAGATAGCTCCGCCACGGAGTGAGCCACTGGTCACTGGTGGGACCGTTGAGAACGCGGTCGACCTTGTCGCCGTCCGAGCCGTAGTCGGTGAGCAGCTGCAGCGAGACGTCGCCGATCGTGCGGGCGCTGCCGAGGCGCGAGTCCATCGCGACCATAGTGCGCGGTACGGCAGCGAGGTGATGGCGAAAGCTCTCGGAGTAGCGATCGCCGCCGAGATAGTCCCACCAGGTCACACCCTCGTACTGTTCGAGGCGCCGCTTCGGGCACGAGGTGTAGTAGCGAAGCATGCGTTCGCTGAACAAAAGTACGTCACGCTGCGAAAAGCCGAGCGCGGCGAAGGTCAGGAACAGCGTGTCGGCGAGGTCGGTGGTGTTCGCCGGCAACCGTCGCAAAAAGCGCGTCACGGGTTGGTCGTTGGCCAGCGCGACGCCGGCCTCGCCCGCGGGGCGCAGATTGCCGGCGACGCTTCGACTCTTGTCGAACGGAATGCGCGCCATGGTGTCGATCACGTGGCGGTAGAACGCCGGAAAGAAGCGAAAGCCGTGCTCGCCAGGGAGATCGCGGCGTCCTCCGCGAGCGCTGCCCGATACCCACTGGCTCTTCGCCTTGCCGCCGAGGCTCGAGCGCGCTTCGAACACGCTGACCTCGAAACCTCGCTCCAAAAGCTCGTGTGCCGCGCTCAGGCCTGCAACGCCACCGCCGAGAACCGCTACCCGTTCCGATCGCATCTGGCATCTCCTTCCGTCGTCGAGTGCGCGAGCGCGCGGGCCACACCGGGCGGCCCGCGCGTCGCAGTTTCCAGGGGTTTTGGCTCAGAAGCAGGGCATCGGATTGGGCACGCTATTGCCGGGGTTCGCCACGGAAGCACAGGCCTTGCGTCCGATCTGCGACCAGTCGTCGAACGTGCCGTAGTTGACGTCGGTGATGCCGTCGGCGAGCGGCTGGAACAC
>Ga0111538_10005251_pt1 | contig 17744 bp, 43 predicted proteins | sample SoiMethybrSBSTD1_FD_79669 | JGI IMG/M metagenome (GOLD analysis project Ga0111538, IMG submission 79669) | Bulk soil microbial communities from a Populus tree surrounding site in Tennessee, USA - Soil MetaG P. TD hybrid SBSTD1 (version 2)... | ecosystem: Environmental > Terrestrial > Soil >...
GACGCTCGTGTTAGCGGTTTGGACGCTCGTGTTCCAGGTTACAGCAAACATGTTTGGACTCCATGTTATGGAATCTGAGGGTTGTCTGGCCCTGGAGACGGTGGTACAGTGGGGGGATGGGACTGAACACTATCGATGCAGAAGAGAAGATAAACCAGCTTCAGCGGACCATTGACCGCCGAGACGAAGAGATCAATCTCCTCCGAGACGCGATCCAAAAGAAGGACCAGAAGATCAAGGATCTTGAGGCTGATCTCAGGTATACGAACCTCGGGATCAAGGCAATCAAGGCGATCCTGGAGGACTAGTGAAGGCACTAGATGACACGGACGGCCGCAGCTTCATTGTGAAGATGAGCCTCGAAGATGGCGGCTTGATCATGGCTGCGTTGAAAGACTCCATCGTCCAGATGAGGGAGAAGTTTCCAGACGCCTGGTCAATTCCGGCTATGGAACAGTTGCGACAGGAACTTCACGAGATCACGGGGGTGGTGCTGTGACCAGTCGCAGAAGCCGCAGTAACCAGATCAACCAGGCGACCCTGTCAATCCTGGCGGACCGAGCCAAAGACATGGACACCAAAGTTGAGTCACCTCGACTCAAGGAACCAGCCAAGGCCACCCCGTACCTGGACCCGAAGCACATCTGTGCCTACGACGGTCCCGTCAAAGGATGCGTATGCCAGTCCGAGTGATCGTCACCGGCTCCAGGGACTGGACCGACTACAAGGCAGTGTTCAACGCACTGGATGCGGCCTACGTTCTCGCCTGGACCAGTGACCCAGACTTCCGTCTGATCGTGGTCCAGGGAGGCGCGGCCGGTGCCGACGCGGCAGCCCGTGTCTGGGTTGACTTCGCCCAGGTCCAGGGATACCCGGTGGAGCAGGAAACCTGGGAGGCGAACTGGACCTTATACCGCAGAGCAGCCGGTCCACGTCGCAACAAAGCCATGGTGGAAGCTGGCGCTACCGAAGTCCTGGCGTTCATCAGTCGCTGCACCAGTCCCAGTTGCAACCGACGCGGTGTCCACGGTTCTCACGGTGCGTCAAACTGTGTGAAGCTAGCCAAGGAGGCAGGCATCCCAGTGGTGCTACAAGTGAACTACGGAGACAGTGATGGCGAGATTCACACCGGACAGCCCGGACTACCTTCTGACACCTGAAGAGACAGCCAAGATCTTCGGTGTCAGTGTCGTTACCATCGCTCGGTGGTCGAACCAGGGAATGTTGCCTTGTGTTCGGACACTGGGCAACCGGCGCAGATACCGGCAAGCTGACGTGAAAGCGTTGAAAGGTGAGTAATCCACCGGACTGGCCATTCCGTTGCCCCATCGAAGGTTGGTATCTGTCCAATGTGGAGGCTCTGTCTTTCACTCAGGTGAGCAAGTATCTGATCCCTGACGAAGTAGTTGGTACCTGCAAGCAACACGGGAGAGTTACTGTTCGTGATGCCCGTGCCTATTCACCGACCCTATGGTCCACAGTGGAGGAACAGTGAACGAATACATATTCAAGATGCCCGTCTGCAATCGAGTCGAACCCCACCCGGAGCATGGAGCGCCACTACCCGGCGGAGGTGAATGGGTTTGCTTCGGCAAAGGAAAGTGGTGGCACGACCCATCCCCGGAGGGGCTTAATCCGCAGGAGATCCGGCTACGGCTCGCTGAGGCGATCCTGGCGGGTGGGGGCGAAGTTGACGAGGGGGCCCTGGGCCTGCTGAACCTGTTCGCCACCTGGAGTGAGCACGGTCCCGACGAGACGCAACAGATCCGCGACTGGTACGCCGCCTGCCCCGACCCCGGGCTGCACCAGTACCCGCACGCCCCGCTCAACGAGGCTGTCCTCCGTGACGAGTTGACTGAAGCGCGCACCGAGCGGGACGACTACGCGTCGCGGCTCAGGGCAACCGACCAGGCGTGGACGCGACTCGCAGCCGAACGCGACGACCTGAAGACCGAGCTGCTGGAGGCCCACGCCGACCTGGAGGCGTCACGGGCACGCGAGCAAATCGCGCAGGAGCGGGTGGCGCAGGTGCTGGCGTACATCGCTGAGTGTCAGCGGTCCGCCGATGACCACCGCCAGGACCTGCTTCCCGGCTTCAAGCAGATCCGCGCCATCCTCGCTGACGAACAGGGCGAGAAGCACACCAAGGCCGACATCATCTTTGCCGACGGTACCCACTGGTACTGGTCGACACACTGCCGCCACGCGACACCCGAAAACCCCGAGGGACACGACGCTTGCAGGGCAACCGAGTTCCCTGGTGGCAGTGTTCGTAACCCATCGCAGTGCAAGGCTTGCGGTGCCCCGTGCCGGTGCGAGTGCCACAGCGACCAGGGCGAGGAGGCGGCGTGATGGCTGATCATGGTTCATACCTGCGCTTTGAGGACGGCACCGCCTGGCCGCACCCGCATGACCCGGCCGGGGTCGAGTGGTCACTCAGATACGGGGGCAAGCCGGAGGCCGTGCGCCTCACGGCAGCGTCGTACGTCGATGCCTACAAACAGTTGGTCTCCATGCCGCGCAGGGACCGCGAAAAGCGGATCGCGATGCTTCGCGAGGCCGCCGAGGAGGCCCGCGCCGATGGCTGACAGCGACATCCCCGCCGAACCCCTACGCGTTGGCGACATGCTGCACGGCTACTGCGGCGGCGCATTCGGCCGCGACCACTACCAGTGCTCGCGGGTTGAGGCCATCGGCCCCGACTGGGTGGTTGTACGTACCCCTGCCGGGTGGGCTCTGTGTGCCAGCGGCCCAACGATCGTCACTGACCTACGCGAGTATCGCCGACCCGACGGGGGGCCCGACTGTGACCACGAATGACATCCCCGCCGAGGCCGTAGAGGCGGCACAACGAGCCATGTGGGAATGGTTCGCAGCCAGCAACGAGGTTGGGACACGGGCCGTTCTCGCCGCTGCGCTGCCCCACATCCGCGCCCGGGTCCTTGCCGAAGTCAAGCCAGCGATTGAGCGCCTGACGCCGTGCCGGTGCGATCCCGCCTACACCGAGCGTGGGCTGCACCAGTCGGACTGCCTGCTGGAGATCCGCGAGGACGTGTTGGATGTGCTCGGTGACTCGTAGCCAGCGGATCCTGCACGTGATCATGTACCGGCAGGTTGGCCGGGACTTCGATACCCAACCGGTCTGTACCTGCCGGTGGGAGGGTGAAGTTCACAAGGATTTCCTTGAAGCCGACCGGGAAGGTAACGAGCACCTGAAGCGGTACGAGCGCTTCCCAAGGCTCGTCACTCCGGACTAACCTGGACACGTGGCTCACTGGACTGATCTAGCAACATGGAAGGGTCCCACCCCGAACCAGGGTGGGGACATGATCGAGTGCCGGGGACTGGTTATCCACATTGCGGAGGGCTACCTGGACGGCACCTTGTCCTGGCAGAAGAACCCCGCCTCGGATGTGTCCAGCCATTTCATCGTGGGCGGTCCCAGAGACGACGGTGGCGAGGACGGTCTCTGCTATCAGGTGGTGGACACCGACATTGCCGCCTGGACGCAGCGCAACGGTAACGGTCACTGGTTGAGTGTCGAATGTTCCGGGTTTGTCCCGGATAAGCTGTCGGCAGCCCAGATTGAGAAGATCGCGCAACTGTTCGCGAAATGTCACGACAAGTACAAGGTGCCCCTGGTCCTGGCGAATGATCCTGATGACAAGGGTCTGGGTCATCACAGCATGGGTTGTGACTACGGTTGGGGTCACTGTGACTGCCCGGGACCCAACATCATCAACCAGAAGCAGAAGATCCTGGACCGGGCGAAAGAGATCGTGGAGGGTGACGTGCCGCTCAGTGACGCAGACATTGACAAGATCGCAGAAGCGACGCTGGACAAGTTCCTGAAGGAGAAGCTGCCCATCCCGGAGGACTGGATGGTGCAGTTCCCCGACGACCCGGGTATTCAGGACGGCGAGATCGGTCTGCTGACGGTGTGGCGGTCCGGCTACTTCCACGCCAGGAAGGCAAACGAGGCTCAGCCGCCGCAGGACCTGAAGCTGGACGAGATCCTGGCGCTACTCAAGGACGAGAACCCGGTGTAGAATGGTTCCGAGGGACGGTATCGAGTGGGATGCCGTCCCTCGTCACGTCACCAGGACGATGCCAGCAGACCACCGGCGATGAAGGTCACCGCACCCCAGCCGAAGGAGCGGGACTGGAACGTCTCGACTGCTCCGGCGATCACCGCAATGAGGAACAAGATCGCAGAGATGCTCATAAGGAACTAGTTCCCCAAACACGTTCCTTTTACCCCTGGTGTCCAGTTCTATAGGATGGCTTGGTGACTGGAACCCTGGTGATCGTCACTGAGATCAACCGTCAGTTTGAAGCTGTCGCACAGCGCGTCATGGCGTGGGCGGGAGCAGACGCGTCCCTCATTCGGACCACCTCTATCATGGGTCCAACCCTGGCGCTGGTTATCCCAGACGAGGTGGTGCAACGTCACGGCCCACTGCTTCTGAAACGGGACGGCCCGGACATTACCCAGTTCAGCGTTCCTTTTTCCCGCTCCATCGTGACCGTGGGTAACGGTGACGCTCTCACCGACGATCCGGATGTCGAGTTGGAAAATCAGATAACGCTGACGTTCCTGAAGCAGTCAGGTAACACGTACCGGTTGACCTACACCAACGCTCGTGGTCACGGCCGAGTGAAGATCTGGTGGGGTGACAGCGGGCTCGGTAAACCACACATTCAGCATGGTCCGGAATCTAAGTCGTTAACCCATACGTATGCGAAGGAAGGTACGTATCGGGTGCGGGTGGAATCGGAAGACGGGTTCACTGCCACCGAGACGTGGATCAAGGTGCCGTCTGATGCGGGGATCCGGATCTTCTGACCGTGGTACACTAGATGCAGGCGGGGAGGACTCCCTCCCCCATGAGATCTAGGAGACACGTGGGAATTTTTAGGGACAGTTGGGGACTCCGTCCCTGGGTAGTCGGGGTTGGTGTTATAGCGTTCATTCTGACTGGTCTGTACCTTCTTACCCTGTGGGCTGCGAATGCCACCTATAAGGGCGACCAGGTTACCTGTACGCGGGTTGGTGAGATGACCCAACTGCCAACCAAGATGGTAGGTAACAAGTGGGTTCACGAGTGCTACATCCGAGTCAATGATCAGTGGATTCCCGTGAACAACTGGAGAGTTAACTAGTGAATCGACGAAAGATCATCGGTATTGGATTGGCCTTTGTCGCAGCTATCAGTATCGGTTGCGCGAAGCCTGAAGGAACGTCACCACCTAAGCAACGAATTAACACAATCGAGATTCAGGTGTACACACCGAAGAATGCTCCGATTCAGACTTTTACAGTGGATCTGACACTTCGGGACGCCGAGACCAACGAGCTACTTCATCACCCGATTACTAACGCTCCGTCTCAGGTCAAGGTGACCCGTTCGGCGCGGAACTGGTCTGGAAAATTCAGCTATTGGGGCGGAAGCAATGTGCGTCTCGCTGGGTCTGTGACGTGGCCCGGAGATGACCTTCTTGGCGTAAAGGTTCTGGATAACGACACGATAATTCCGCAGGCTGGTCATTTTGACCAGTCGGGGAGAATCACCATCATTTACACCACCAGCGGTATCTGATCCATGATCTTCGATATTTAGTTTCTGCCCCACTTCCTGCGCCGAAAGGAAACAGTCATGCTCAGATTTGTCTGCCAGGACTGCAAGGACAACAAACACAACACGTGTGTGAGTTGGACCCGAGGTAATGGAACCTGGTGCGACTGCCTACACAGAGAGAGAAAGGATGCCAAACCAGAACCCAAATAACCCTCAAAGACCGGGGTTGCAAGCGTGGCACCTAGGTGACCCCAACCAGTTCCTTGTACAGGACGCTGAAACAGGCGACCTCTACGTCATGGACCGGGAAACGCTATGGGACCTCATCAGAAGGAATGCGGAATGGATACTCAACCACGGTGGCTGATTCACCTCTGGTCCGAACTGGATACCAGAGAGCCGGTCGACCGCATCAAGGCAGCAGGTGACTGGACTGTGTACCTCACCCACCACGTGCTGCCAGCTCTCGGCGCATACCGTCGCAGGACCGTGGTGGATCTCCTCACAGAACCAGACTGGGATGCACGTCGGATCGCCGAAACCATCGGTACCACATCCCAGGTCATTGACCGGCTAGCGAAAGATGGACGGAAACTTCGTCATGGCGACAGCTAGATCACCGTTGCCGGTGGAGTTCGCGGCGCGGGTACGGGACGTGATCGTCAAGTCCCGCTACCACGGTGCGGATGTCGCTGAAGCGCTCAACTACAAGGGCCTGCTCCTCTCTCCAGTAGAGGAGCGAAACATCCGAGTAAGAGCGCTTCAGCGGCTCCAGGACGAACTGTCCCGGTGGCAGCCACATGAGATGCTGCGACGCAAGTTCAACCCGGCACACACGCCGACACCAGCCGAGATGTACGTGGTGATTCAAGAGTTCCTGGATGAACTGATCCAGGATGAGAGGACCAGAACATGGTGAAAACCTGCGGACACTGCGGTCGGGAGATCGCTGGAAACTTTGCGTCCTACAACGGTGTCCAGGTGTGCAACCCAGAGTCGGGGACCGGGGAAATGGAATGCTACGTCCTGATCCGCGACTTTCATCACGAGTTCAGCTGCCACCCGTGCCGAGTCATGGGGGGCAACGGAGTAAAGGAGGCTGTCAAGCATGAGCACTAAGGAGGGTGGTGGATGGGTTCTGTTGACTGTAATGGGACTGATCGTCACTGCGATGGTTGCCTACGTAATGGTGGTGAGTCAGTGAGAGCTTCAACCTTCTATCTGATCGTGGTCACAGTGGTGTTGATCGTCGTGCTCCTCGGCGTCATCGCCTCAAGGCAGGGAGGCTGACATGGCAGTAGATCCGTACGCCAACGAGCCTGCTGTTCAGATCCCACCGGACCTGTGGCAGCAGTACACCGAGGCCGTCGAGAACGCTGCCGGCTGGAACCGGCACGTCGACTTCCTCAAGGAACAGATCAAGAAGCTGGTCGGAGACGCCCACGCCGGGAAGGTGGGAGACCGCAAGGTCGTTACCTACCGTCCCATCGACACGTGGTCCATCACCGGCATCAAGCGGGACTACTCGGAACTGGCGCAGCACTTCGACCACGAAGTCACCAGAGTCGAGTTCGACTTCGACGCGTTCGCCGCACAGCACCCTGACATCGCGGAGCAGTACCGCTCCCGGCAGTTCCGGGTGGCGTCGTAATGGGCGAGGGTGACAATCCGCGTACCTACGGCTGCATCTCGGTGTTCATTCTGTTCATGCTGGCGCTGCTTTTGTGGGTAGCGTTGCATAGGTGAGAGACCGATGGATCAACATCACCATGACAGCTATTTACTGCCTGCTCCTGCTGATGTTGATCCTCGGCTCCCAATCTGTAGGGAGGTGGCCTGTTGTCCCACTGCACTGATCGGTGTCTGCGACCGACACCGTTCCAGGCCCACTGTTCGCAGTGCCATAGACATTTCGGTGGTGTCAAAGGATTCGACCGTCACCGTGTCAATGGGCACTGCATTGATCCTGGCGCGTTCGGTCATGTGGAACGTGACGGGATCTGGCGTGAACCCATGGACCACAACAAGGTGGCCATGTTCCGAGCGAGAGTGGAAGGAAAACGGTGACAGGAAAGCAGAAACTTCTTCTCTGGACCTTGATTCTGGGATCTGTTGGGGAACTGGCAGCAGTAACCATCCTAGGATGGAAAGCCTTCGTCGGCTTCGTGGGCGGAATCTTGCTAGCAGCCGGGATAGCTATCGTTTCGTACCTGATCGTGGATCAGGAAGAGATAGAAACCGAGCCTCCCGCAGACTGGTTCACTCCGGGACGCGACGATGACTGATCCGAAGGACTGGAAACAGTACGCGATGACCGTAGGGGACCTGAAGAGGAAACTGGCAAGGCATTCAGAGGACCTCCCCGTCATCATGAGCAAGGACGCAGAGGGTAACGGGTACTCGCCCCTGTTTGGTGTTTGGCCTGCACACTACGAGGCAGCCTCCAGTTACAACGGGGAGATTAAGGACGACGAGGAGAACTACGAAGAAGATGAGTACGACTCGTACGCCGAATATTTGGGTGACGCAGTGCCCGTAGTTCTCCTGGGCCCGGTGAACTGATGACCAACAGTCGCAAGGCACGAGGCGCTGAAACCCAGCGCCTCGTTGTTGCCTACATGCAGGAGCACGGCTGGCCCTGGGCGACAGACGCCGGGGCCGGTCGCAGTGGCTCGGACATCCTGAACACCCCGGGACTGAAGATAGAGGTCAAGGCACGTCGTGACCTGAATCTGCCGGCGTGGCTGCGGCAGGCTAGCGCCGCGCCGGGTCAGGGGCTAAGCTTAGTGGTACAACGACCAGACGGGTTCGGTCCTGCCAAGATCGAGGACTGGCCCATGATCTTCCGTCTCGGTGACGGGATCATCCTGCTCCGGCAGGCGGGGTACGGAGACCCCCTGGTCCTACCGGAAGGGTGACCGTGACCGAATACCTACAGAACCTCGTAGATAACCGGACCTTGGCGATCATCGCCCTAGTCCTGGCTGTTGTGGCTGGTTACGTCCTGCGCTGCATCTACGAGGGAATCCGGGACATGATCCGCACCTATAGGTGGGAGAAGCAGGAAGCTGAAGCCGAGATGGACAGCACCCGCATCCTCGACGGACTCCACCCGGAACGGTTGCCAGCCGTCGACAACGACGAGTACTTCCGAGTCACCACAGATGGCAAGGGCTACCGTCTCAATGACAAGTGGCGGGAACTGGTTGAGCAAACCAAGCCCCGCAGCCCGGAGATCGTGGCGGAACAGACGTACTCCTTCTACCGGCAGCGTTACCCCGAGCCCATTCAGGCTCAGGCGTGGCCCCGGTGGAGTATTGAGGAACGTACGGTGGCGGGTCGGCACCGGGCAGATGGCTCCGCGTTGCGGGCGGTGAACACCCCGACCCAAGAGTGGAAGTTGGTGAGTGTGTGAGTTACGAAGGATGGGTCAGTTACTGCGACGACTGTCAGAAGAAGCTGTACAACACCCGTGACGCGGCGAAGCGTGCAGCTAGCAAGTGGCATCGGGGGGAGCACAAGGCAGCGTTTCGTTGCCCAGTGACTCCGAACCTGTGGCACATCGGTGGCTTGTCCCCGATGGTGATCAAGGGTTCGGCGACCCGGGACCAGGTCTATCGGGAGGTGGCATGAGCAAGCGCGATGCGGCGATCGAAGAGATCAAGGCACGTGACGCACTGCGGGAACTGAAGGCTGTCGGTAGAGACAAGCCTTCTGACGCGCAGCGGGTCCGGGACGCGAAGGCAGCTTACGACAAGGCAAAGTAACGTGGTACGCTCATCCCGTTGAGGTTGCTAGATCCACAACGGGACGGGTAGAGGGGCCACGCCGCTGAAAACGCCGTGGCCCCTCATCTCATATCGGTGCAGGTGTGGTGGAGTGGTTACCATACGGGGCTCATAATCCCGAGACGCGGTTCGAATCCGACACCTGCCACGTACAACCCAACAACTGGATAGTGGTGCCCGGTGCGCAGGAGACGGTTACTTCGCCTTCTAAGCGGGAGGTTGCGGGTTCGAGTCCCGTCGTCTGATTACTTGCGGTAACGCAGTGTATGACGTAGCTCAATTGGCAGAGCGCCTAACGTCACCGTCCCCGATTTGATCTCGGGCACCACTACCCGTCCCTACAGGAGGATCATGCGAAAGCTAACCCGAACCGTTAAGGTGCTCGCCATTACGACGCTAACCGCTGTGGCCATGTTGGGCCTTACCGCCGCACCCGCTAACGCGGATTCCACCTGCCCCACGGGGAATCTGTGTTTGTGGACCAGCCCGAACGAGACGGGCACTAAGAAGATCATGACGCTGAGTCCTGGTAACTGCGTGAACCTGGCCGGTAGCTGGGACAACAACGTCGAGTCGATCTGGAACAAGTCAACGTCGTACTACTACGCGTTCACCAACTACAACTGCTCGGGAACCCCGGCTACCTTGATCCTTAAGCCGGGTTATGAGTACCTGGTGATGCAGTCCACGTTCGTTAACACGATCTCCTCGGTTCAGAGATCGTCTTCTTGAAAGGAAGAGTTATGCGTCGAGTTCTCCTCGTTCTGGCGATGCTGGCCGCTGCTCTCGGCATCGGCCTGGTTCTGTCGGGTCCAGCTTCTGCGATTGCCCACGATGACGGTGGTCGCATTTCTCACGACGACGGAATCCGCTAACTAAGTCGACTGAAGCCTCGGTTGGTGTGTGGTTCCAAGGTCTCCCAGATGGGGACTGGGACCCGATCGGGGCCTAGGCCACAGATGTGGTAGCAAGAGATGGCGAGGGCCATGGCTCGCTTGTGAGCGCGCCACTGGTCCTCGCCGCTTGCTGTGAACCGGAACTCCATGAGCCCCAGTGCCTGTCCCAGAACCTCTGGATTGTTGTACCACCAGTTGCGGGTACATTGCCGAGACAGTTCCTCGAAGATAAGTTCATGGCCCCCCTCCACAGTCCAAGGGCCATCATGAACAAAGTAGTAGCGACGATGACTAGGCACTAGTACGTCGTCTTCGTCTCCGGAGACTTCACAGGCTCGTTGTGCAGCCCCGAATTCCAGGCAGCCAACCAGATACTCAGGAACGCCGCGAACAAGATGATCCCGCCACCCACCTTGTCCGGAACCAGATCCCCAAACACCGCCATACCCGTCACGCCAGACAGGGCAGCAGACGTGGCCTGCAAAAACCGGATAGTAGAAGCTTCTCTTATCTTCACGTCACCTAGACCGATCATGTTGTATCCCGAATGAGTCTCATCAGCAACCAGCCGGACAGTACGGTCCGGGCACCCACAAACCACAGAAACAGTTCCGCCACGATGTGACCACCGATAAGGAACAGTGACACGGACCAGAACAGTCCGTCAATCAGCAGCGCAATCCACGTAGCCAGGACCAGGTACCACCAGGCTGCATTGCGTTCCGGCCTACGGTACAGCCAGAACAGTGTGGCGATGCTGAGCACCACCAAGACACCGAACAGTATTCGGCTAGCCAGGATCATTGGGGACGCTCCAGTATCTTCGCCATCTGATCAACGAAGCTGATGCTGCGTCTATTCTGTTGCTCTGACCTGATCGTGGCTAGCTGCGCCTGTTCGGTTGCGGTAACTAGTTCTCGATTTGCCTGTGCCTGCTCCTGGTTTCGCTGCCGGAACCAAAGGAACCACCGGGGCGCACGGTGTCGACCCACGGTGCCTGCTCCAGAATCGGCAGCATCCGTGCCAGGATGTCGTTGTTCCTGGACACGATCGCTTCCCGTCTCCGGTCGTTCTCCTGATACATCTCTGCGATCTCTTGCCATCGCTTGGCGATTTCCCGGTCTCGGTCGGCGGTAATCCGAGGTACCAGATTGCCTTTGACGATCTGGCGGACTATCCAGGCCACCAGACTTATGAGGCCAGTTCCGGCTGTCAACCCAAGAGTTTGCAGCCATGTCACGAGTCACCTGGCTCAATGACCGATTTGAGCCTTAAGAGTAGTATCGCACTGATCACCATGGGAACTCCACACCCAGAAGGGGTTCTCATGGTGATCTTAAGCTATGTCTGACTATTCCTTACCATTTCAGTGAGTCTCCCTTTGTGGGCAGGCCACTGGTGTTACCGCCGTGGTGGTACCAGTACCAGGTCCGTTCCACCAGGTGCTGGATGTTGGCACCCAGCCGCACCGCCTCCAGCGTGAACCGGTAGTCCTCACCAGTGTTGGCCTCACCCCGGTTCAGGGATTTGAAGCCGATCTCCTTGGCTAGCTCGGTACGCACCAGAGTGGTGATCGTAGTCTCGATCGCGTTCTCCGGGTCGAACGGGTTCGTGAAATGGGTCGACGGGAACGGGTCCGTACCACCGACCACCTTGAACCAGGAGTACACGAAATCCGCCCCGGTCTCCGTGGCGTGACGCATCAGCTTCTCCAGATGTTCCGGCAGGAACGCGTCATCGTCGTCCAGGAACGCCACCCACTCCGTGTTAGCGGCGTCCAGGGCCCGCTGCCGGGTGGCCGGAGCACCGTCCCGGTTGATGTCAATAGCCACTGAGATGGCAGCCGGTTGCAGAGTCTGTGAACCCACCGAAGCCAGTGCCCCGTTGCGTCGCACGCCACGGGACGGGATGGACGGCATCACCACAGTGATTCCTGGGTAGGTCACTTGTCCTCCACGGGGACGATCATCGGCTTACGGAACACGGCCACCACCACGGGGTGGCTGAGATTTGTGGTGGCGGTCCAGAAGGCCACGGTTACACCCATAGCCGCATAGTTCTCGGTTAGCTGTGCAGCCATTTCCTTAGCTTCCGCCCTGACATCCGCTGGATACCCAGCACTCACAGGAACAGCTAGGTGGATCCTGTCTCCTGGGTACAGATCAACACTCACGACTGATTCATCCTCCACTTTTGGTAACTACATTTAGAGGTGTAATCGGCAGCATGGGGGTGCTTCCTAGTGCGTAGTTCTTTCCATTCCTTCTAACTGTGTACGAATACTCATCCGAGAAGGGGGAAAGACACACTTCGTCGCCATAATGCTGTACGCACCAGACATTTCCGTCTGCGTCCTGTACTACGGATCTCTCTGGAAGGCTGTATAGCTGTTCGTATGAAGTGATCATGACTGCAACACGGCGTGAATCACCAGTCTCTCGTAGTTGTCCCACTTCGGGTTACATGTCGTCAGTGTCAGAATCTTGTTGCCGGACCTGAACCCTGGTGGCGTAGCCGAGACTTCAGCCCACGACTGGGGGCTGGTGATGAAGTTCCTTGTCACCACGTACGTGAACGTGCCACGCCGGGACTCGACGATGATCTCGTCACCGGTCTTAATCCGGTCCAGGTCCCAGAAGAGGCCCTTCTCCCGGTGGCCTGCCACAGCGAAGTTCCCCCTTTGGCCAGGCATCGCTGAAAACGAGTAATGGCCCGGCGCAGTCGCGATATCCGCAAGCGACGTCCCCTCCACCACGATCCACTGCTGACCCAGGGAAGGCACACTGATCCTGGCTAGGGCGTTTCCGGGGATCGGTTTCGGTGGGTCCACCAATCCGCTGGCGGAAGCGATACCAACCTGCTCTCCCAGCGACGAAGACCACTGCTGCTCCAGTTGACTCTGGTCCTTGCGGACGTTGCCCTGGTTGCCGTACACCGAGTCCAGGCCGTACCACAGCAGGCTGATACCGAGCGCCAGGACAGCGACTAGGGCTATGACGATTCTTCTCATCGCATCCTTTTCAGATGATCTTTTTGATACTGACGTAGCCCTTCCCGTGCGGTACACGGCCACAGTTCCCCGCATTGATCACATACCACTACCGTTTCTTTGCCCACCATCCGTTGCTCACAGGGAACGTGATCCCGGTCCACCATGTCCTGAATGAGCAGATCCTTGAAGTTGTATTCCATACCGGTCTCCTTAAAGGCACCGGCCCCAATCCGTAGGCGCGGACTGGGGCCGGTGCTCTTTCCCTCGGGGGAGTAACGCTTACTGGATCTCAGCCCGACGCCGACGCAGCCACAGGGCCACGACACCGGCAACGCCCACCAGAAGCAGCAGGCCACCGGACAGGATCGGCACCATCGCCGACGCACCGGTCACCGGCAGGTCGTTAGGTGCGGCCACCGGAGGCTCCGTCGTCGTGGCGGGAGCAGAGGTGCTGACGCTCACGCTCGGGGACGGGGACGGGGTGGCGGAAGCGGACGGAGTCGGAGTTGCCGTGGGGCAAGCATCCGGAAGTTCCCAGGTCCACGGGTCGCCGTAGGGCTTCGTAACTTCCCAGGTGGTGTCGCCAGGACCCGAGAACCTGAATACCAGGATCGGCTGAAGGTCCTCGACCTTTGGTCCAAGGACCACCGTCTCGGTGTTCGGGTCCGAGCCACCCTTCAGGGTGTACTCCTTGCCGTTCAGTTTGACGGTAAGAACCGTGAACTTGTTGTCGTTGAAGGCCCAGTTCGTCATGGTGGCAACGGTGGTGCCGTCGCACTTGTCAGTGAACTTGATGTCCAGGCACGCAGCGGGATCGATCTTGCTAACGATCGACTCGGCGGCAGCCTTGGTCGGGACCTCCTGCTCCGGCCCATTACACAAGGTAAAGATGCGGGCGGGAGTTATTGCAGCGTTACCAGGAGCAGCGAATGCCAACGCTCCCACGGTGCCGATGGCCAGTGCAGCCATCAGGCTAATGAGGCGTCGCCTCATAGCTGTTTCCTTCCTGTTGGCGGTGCTGACATTCAGCCAGCCCTCAGTATTGTACACCGTACCCTACCGGTTCCGCTCAATCAGCGCTAGCGGTCAGGCCTACCGGTCTTCCCCGCCAGCCAACCGTCGTGATGGATACCAGTATGGGGAGGAGGGAGTATTGTACCCCGAAGACCGGCCTTAACCCAGTCACGCACCAACCTGTAGTCCGCTGCGTTCTCACCGTTCGCAGTCCAGTTGGCCACCTGAAGGGCATCCTTGTGACAGAAGATCCCAGTAGCATCCAGCCGCCCATGCTCGAACGCATCACCAACATTGAACTGAGTTACCCCCCCAGCACGAAACTCGATCTGGGAAACGGAAAAGTGGCTCTCAGATTCGATCAGAGCATCTACGTGTCGGCGGGAATGCTCGGGGAGAAGCTCATCATCATCGCCACAGAAACCAACGAAGTCCCCCAGAGCAAGCAGGCTACCGACGTACCAGGGGATAGCACCGACTGAAGCCTCAGCGGTTGGGTTCCGCCACGACTCGTTGATCTGGACAAAAGTAATCCGTGGCCAACTTTCCGGGAATGGAAGTTTTGCCATGTGATCTTCAAGTTTGGGGTTACGGTCCGACACAATCACGTGTTGAATCCGTACACTTTCCTGCGCCCAGACTGATGGAATGCACCGACCCAGAAGAAGTTTCTCCCGGCCAGGGAACGTCGGTGTCACGATCGACACGTAAGGCTCATCCACGAGCCAGGTCCCGCTCCGACTGCACCAACCAATACACCAGGGCATCAAAAGTCATGGCCGGTCGCCAGTGCAGCCTCTCGTCCATGGGAGCAGACAACACCGGCACATCGGTAGGTTGGATGGGGAACTGATCTTCCTTCACGTGTTCCCGCCAGTCCATGTCCGCATACGAGAAGGCGCGATCCACGAACTCCCGCAACGAGACCGGGTTGCCGGTAGCCACCGTGTAGGTGCCCGGCTCCTTTTCGATGATCTCCAGGACCGCTTCCATGAAATCTGGGGCAGCCCCCCAGTCCTGGCGACGGTCCAGGTTACCTAGTTCCAGAGGTCGCCTGTCACCCCTTCTGATCTTTTCCACTCCCAGGGTTACCCGACGTGAAAAGAACTGCGGCGACCGTCGAGGCGAGTGGTGACCGGCGAACTGAATCGATGTCACCGGGAAGCCACGGATGCGGTAGTCGTCCAGGAACATGTCCGCCAGGACTTTGGTGGCACCGTATGGGCCGAAACGGGCTATAGAGGAGAACTGAATGAATTTCGTTTTCGGATTGGAGTAGATATCCAGCATCCGAATGGCACCGATGCCGTTTGTGGCTATAGCCAACTCTGGAGTTCCCCAGCACGCGGCAGGTGAGGTAATTCCAGCCGTGTTGATGATGATGTCCGGCTCCGGAATACCTCCAGCGATTGCCAGTAGTGACTGGTAATCAAGGAGGTCTCCCTGCACCAAGGTGAGGAAGGGGATCTCCTTCAGATACTCGTACCTTGTCGGGTCTCCGGGACGGACCATGCCGAAGATTTGGTAACCCAGTCCGGACAGTTTATTCATCAGGTAGTAGGCGTCCTGGCCACCGGCACCAGTGATGAGAACGTTTGTCACAAGATCACCGGCTTCGGTAGGGGAACAAGGAACTTGCCACCATCAGCCATGTACTCCGACTCCTGCTTGAGGATCCCGCCCAGGTAGTTCCAGGCCAACAGCAGGTACATGTCGGGACGAACCGGTTCATTTTTCGGAGACAGGACCTGGATCTTGGTGCCTGGAGTGAACCGTCCCTGCTTCCAGGGGGTGGTATCCACCACCCAATCCAGGTCATAGATTCCGGTGTAGTTCAGCAGGGTGCAGGACTTCGCTGTAGCACCGTAACCAGCCACCACCTTGTCCGAGTTGTCATCAAGGATCTCCACAAGCTGGTTGCTGATCAGTTCCACTCGACCGTGGATGCCCTCCATGGAGAACCACTCGTCCAGCCACGCCTCGCTGTTCTTGTAGAACGCAACCGGGTCTGTCTGCTGGTACTTGAAGGAGCCCTTCGACAGGAAGACCCGAATCGAACCACCCTGTGCCGGAGTGTGTTGCACGTCAAAGATGGTGAACCCGAGACCGATGAACAGACGAGTCAAGGTACGAACCGAGAAGAAGGACCGGTGTTCATGGTAAAAGTGATCGAACTGGTTACCAGTGACCAGGTCCCCCAGGTACTGCACCTCCACGATCACCACCGAATCCCGGTGTGTGACGACGTTCAGTCCCCGGACAAAGTCCTCCAGGTCCGACACGTGCGCCAGGACGTTGTTAGCGACAACAACATCGAACTGTCCGTGTTCATCCACGAGTTCCTGAGCGGTCTTCGCAGTGAAGGCCGCAGTCTTCGTTGGTATGGCAGCAGCAACATGCTCCAGCGGGCCGGAAGCAGGATCGATACCCACCACGTACAGGTTGCGGGAGAACTGATTCAGCAGGGACCCGTCGTTGCAGGCGATCTCCAGAACCTTCTTAGGTTCGAACTCCTCAATCTGACGCGCGTACTGGAACCAGTACGGATTGTGGGTATGTGAGGCACTCGTATAGAAGGCGTAGTCGCTGCCGTAAAGTACGTCATCGGGCACAATGTCCATCAACTGGACCAGTTTGCACCGTGCGCACATACCCACCCGGATCGGGAAGTGTTCCTCTACTTCATCCTTGGTGGCAGGGAACCGGTCCGCCAGCGGTGAGGTGCCAAGATCGAGGAACTGGTTCAGATCGCCTGTCTGGCACAGGCCGCAGTTGGTTCGGTACACCTACCACACTCCGTTGTAGACGTCATCCCACAGGTGGGCGTGCTTGTCGATGGTCTGGGCTTGTGCCCGTTGCAGTGCTATCTGGGAAAGAAACTCTCGTGTTTCAAGGTTCGCTATGGCCTCTAGACACGCCAGCCACTCGGTGGTGGATTCGTTGTCAACGAGTAGCCCTCCCCCTCCGGACTTGATCCAGTCCGGATACTGTCCCACATCGGAAGCGATGATGGGGATGCCTCGGCAGGCGTACTCCAGTGCCTTGCACCAGGACTTGGATTCGTTGAACTCGTTACGTACCAGGGGCGCTACACCCACCCAGAAATCCATCTGCTCCAGGCAGTGTTGCATGGGTTGAAGCCCGGTGACCCTGCCTCCAGGAATATAGCGGCCACCCATGCTGTGGAAGTACACGTCCCCGTGCCTGGACTTGAAGAGGTGCAGGGCTTCCTGGATCGGTGCGGTCCAGTCCTGGGCATGGAACGGGGATCCGGCGTATCCGACAGTGAACCCATTCGGGACGTTCGGTTTGATCCAGTCCTCGATGACACAGTTGGGTAGGACAACAGCGTTGGAGTCTCCCCGGAACCGCTTCACCTTGTCAGCGAGGCGGGGGGTGGAGACGGTGACCACGTCAGCCATCTGGATGTTGCTGATCGTGGCGAGACGCTGGGGCTGGTACAGGTTGTAGGGCA
>Ga0111538_10005254_pt1 | contig 17741 bp, 15 predicted proteins | sample SoiMethybrSBSTD1_FD_79669 | JGI IMG/M metagenome (GOLD analysis project Ga0111538, IMG submission 79669) | Bulk soil microbial communities from a Populus tree surrounding site in Tennessee, USA - Soil MetaG P. TD hybrid SBSTD1 (version 2)... | ecosystem: Environmental > Terrestrial > Soil >...
ATCCACCGCCACCTGTACGTTGTCCTTCGTGATGCAGACCTGCTCCGGGATGTCCATCGCCTGCTCCTTGAGCACGTGGCGATAGCGGATCACGTCCACGAACGGAACCAGGATGTGGAAGCCGGCGTCCAGCACGCCGGCGAAGCGGCCGAGCCGCTCGACCACGAAGGCGTGTTGCTGGGGAACCACGACGGCGGTCCGTGCGATCAGATAGAAGACGAACAGCGCGAAAAAGACGAAGACGATCAACGCACCCGTACCGGACATTAGTGCCTCCCCTGACTCACTCTGCCCGCAGCCAGAGCGTCAGACCCTCCACCCGATCCACTCTGCAGCGCTGACCGCGCGCGAGCGCGACCGTCCCGGAGCTGCGCGCGGTCCACGACGCGCCCCGCATCTCGGCCTTGCCGACGCCGCCCGGCGTCACGTCCTCCGTGACGAGCGCCGTCTCCCCCTCGAGGCGGTCGACGGGCCTGCCGGCCTGGAGGTTGAAACGCCGCATCAGCGGCTTGCGGAAGAGCGCGAGCGAGGCGACCGAGAGCGCCGTGAAGACCAGCCACTCGGCCCACCCGGGCCCGGCCCACCCGACGAGCTTGAGCGCACCCACCAGGATCGCGCCGGCGCCGAAGAACACGACGAAGAAGCCGCCGGGCGTGAGGACCTCGGCCAGCAGCAGCACCAGTCCGCCGAGAACCCAGATCCACCAGTCCATAGCCCCCTCGAACCGCGGCACGAGCGCGCCGCAGCGGGCGTCAGGGTAGCACAGCGGGTGGTTGCGGCTTCGGAGTCGCGGGCTTGGCGCGGCGCGCGGGCGGCATCGCGAAGCGGGACGCCTCCAGCACGGGATTGATCTCGACTCTCTCGATCTGCAGGCGCTGGCGCTCGGGCTTGCCCTTCGGGCCGACCTCGATCCGGTGCGGGAACATCAGCCCGCCCACCGACCGATAGTCGGAGATCTCGGTCACGAACTCCGTCGGCTGGCCCTCGTCCGTTCGCGTGTCGATCGTCTCGACCACGAGGTGGCTGCGCGTGTCGATGTGGAGCGTCCGCGCCGGCGCCTCGCGGCCCCGCACGAGCAGCTTCCAGGTATCGCCGCTCGGCAGGCGGTCGCGGCCGACGAGCTCGATCGTGTAGCCCTTGGCGGCGGCGTCGACGAGCGGCGACATGTCGACGTCGGCCTGGGCGCGCGCGTCGGCCGCTTCCTCGGGGCTCATGAGCCGCGGCGGCTCGCCCGGCAGCGGCACCCGCGCCCACGCGTGCTGGCCGTCGTACGCGCGCACGCCGGTCTGTCCCTGCACGACGAACTCGGTGCGCATCTTGTTGGGCCGGGCGAGCTCGAGCTGGAAGGGCGCCTTGACGTCGCCGACCTCCATCGTGCCCGTGAAGCGCAGGCTCTGGACGGCGCGCAGCCGCGCCGCGCCGCCGCGCGCGTCGAGGTAGCTCCTCACGATGTCGTCGACGGTCTGGGCCGAAGCGCCGGAGGCCGCGAGCGTCAGGCCCGCGAGCGCGACAGCCCGCGGCCAGACGCGTCGGTTGCGGTGCATGAATCCACTATACAGCCGGGCCGCGGCGCGCCCCGGGAGCGCTCACCTCACGCCGACGGTGCCGGCGACCGAGTCGATGAGCTTGCGCGAGTCGTAGCCGACGCCCTTCTTGAACACCAGCTCGACGCCGCCGAGGTCGAAGCCCTCCGCCGCGGGGTTGCCCTTCACCACGACGAGGTCGGCGTCCTTCCCCGCCTCGACGCTGCCGATCCGGTCGCTGCGTCCCAGGAAGCGGGCGCCGTTGGCGCTCGCGATGCGGATCGCCTCGACCGGCGTGAAGCCCGCTTTCACGAGCAGCTGGAGCCCCCGCCAGTCGCCGAAGCCGGGGAGCGTGCCGCCGTTGCCGGTCGGATCGGGGCCCGCGAGCAGCAGCCCGCCCGCCTTCACGAACGCCCGCTCGAACTCCATCTCCTTCTTCACGAGCGCGCTGGTGCGCGCGCTCGCCTGCGGCGTCACCCGTGCCCGGGCGGTGAGGAAGCTCTGGCGCTGCGTCGGCGCCATGGCCTGCAGCACGCGCGGGCTCGGCGGCTCGTCGAGCGTCGACGCGTCGAAGACCGGCAGCGTCGAGGTGACCGCCACGTTGCGGGCCACGAGCTCCCGGATCAGGCTCTGCACCTCCGGCGCGTCGACGCCGAGCTCGGACCACGCGCTCGTCCCGCTGGCCGGGCACTGGTCGGGCTGCTTGTCCTTCTGGAAGTCCGTCGCGCTGAAGACCGGCCCGTGCTCGAGGTCGTCGATGCCGAGCGCGATCGCCTCGCGCCACGTCACCGAGCACAGGTGGCCCGTGACCTTCAGGCCGAGCGCGTGCGCGGCCTCGATCGCGGCGCCGAGCTGCGCGCGCGTGACGTTCATGTACGCCTTGAACGAGGTCGCGCCGCGGCGCGCCCAGAAGGCGACCATCTCCCTCGCGTCGTCCCCGTCCTTCAGCTGGTGCATCTGCGGGAAGATCGAGCCGGGTCCCTCGAGGTACGGCGCCGTCGCGTCGATGTCGGGCCCGGGCGAGCGGCCGGCGTCGATCGAGCGCTTCACCTCGAGGTCCGTGTAGCCCTCGATGTTGCCCGTGGTGCGCAGCGTCGTGACGCCCGCGCCCAGATAGAGGCGCGGCGCGCTGAACGCGATCTGCGTGACCATGAAGCCCGGCGGCAGCAGCTTGCCGTCGTCGTCGACGTTGCGCCACGCGGTGTCGTAGAGGTGGTTGTGCATGCCGACGAGCCCCGGGATCACCGTGTAGCCGGCAAGCGCCAGCACCTCGGCTCCCTCCGGGACCTTGACGGACGCCGCCGAGCCGATCGCGGCGATCTTGCCGTCCGCGACGACGACCGTCTGGTCCTCGGCCGGCGCGGCTCCGGTGCCGTCGATCACGCGGACGTGGGTCAGGGCGACCCTGGGCGCGGCCACGCGCACGAACCCGCGGACGTGCGGCGAGAGGTCCGCTCCCCCGGCGAGCGCGGGCGAGACCACGAGAAGAGCCGAAACCAGGCTTCGGGCGCTTGAGCTCATGTGCGGAGTCTATGCGACCCGCGCGCCGCGCCTCAGCCCTTGACGGTGAGCACCGCGCGCAGCGTGTGCACGACATCGACCAGATCGGACTGGGCGGCCATCACGAGGTCGAGGTCCTTGTAGGCGCCGGGGATCTCGTCGAGCACGCCCTCGTCCTTGCGGCACTCGACGCCCTCCGTCTGACGGCGGAGGTCGGCGACGGTGAAGCGCCGCTTGGCCTCGCCGCGCGACATCGCGCGGCCCGCGCCGTGCGAGCACGACTCGAAGCTCTCGGGATTCCCCTTGCCGCGCACGATGTAGGAGCGCTGCCCCATCGAGCCCGGGATGATCCCGAGCCGCCCGGCGCTCGCGTTCACGGCGCCCTTGCGCGTCACGAGCACGTCCTCGCCGAAGTGCCGCTCGCGGGCGACGTAGTTGTGGTGGCAGGAGATCGCCTCTTCGTCACCCGCGGCGAGCGGCCGTCCGAGCGCCTTCTCGACGGCGCCCGTCGTGGCGCGGAGCATCTGCCTGCGGTTCGCAGCCGCGTAATCCTGCGCCCAGCCGACCGCCGCGACGTAGTCCGCGAAGAGCTTCGACGACTCCGGCAGGTACGAGAGGTCGGGATCGGGCAGCGCTGTACCCGAGCGCTCGACCTCCTGCTTGGCGCGCTCGATGAAGTAGCTGCCGATGCGGTTGCCGATCCCGCGGCTGCCGCTGTGGAGCATGAGCCAGACGCGGTCGGCCTCGTCGAGGCAGAGCTCGATGAAGTGGTTGCCCGTCCCGAGCGTCCCGAGGTGGCGGTCCGGCGCCGCGTTGCGGTCGACCTTCGGGTGCTTCTCCACGAGCCTCTCGTAGCGCTCGTCCTTGCCGAGCCCGCTCCAGGCCTGGGCGACGGGCGCAGGCGGCACGTTCCACGCGCCGCGGTCGCCCGGCCCGCCCTGGTTCGTGCGCCCGTGGGGCACGGCCTGCTCGATCGCGCTGCGGACGGCGCCGAGCGAGTCGGGCAGATCGCTCGCGGCGAGCGAGGTGCGCACCGCCTCCATGCCGCAGCCGATGTCGACGCCGACGGCGGCCGGCACGATCGCCCCGCGGGTCGCGATCACCGAGCCGACGGTCGCGCCCATCCCCAGGTGCACGTCGGGCATCGCCGCGACGTGGCGGAACACGAACGGCAGCCGTGCGATGTTGCGCAGCTGCTCGAGCGCTTTCGGCTCGACGGGCACGTCGCCCCGCGGCGACGTCGTCCAGAGCTTGATCGGGGTCTGGCCCTCTCTCTCGACGCGCATGCTGTGAGGCCGTCATTCTATCGTCCTCCCGTGCGTTACTTTCCGTTACTCGTTCCGGAACGAGTTGCCTGACAATCACCGCATGGTGAGAGCCGAGCGGGTCGCCCTCGGGCTGCGCGCGCACTCGGGCTGGGCGGTGCTCGTCGCGCTTTCGGGTCCCGTGTCGGCGCCGGTCGTGGTCGACCGCCGGCGTCTCGAGCTCTGCGACAAGAGCTTCCCGCGCCAGCCGTACCACGCTGCCGAGAATCTGCCGGCGGCCAAGGCCGAGGTCCTCGTCGGCCGCAGCCTCGGCACGGCCGCGAAGCTGGCGCGCGCCGCCGTGCTTGCCGCGGTCGAGACGCGCCGCCGGGACGGCCAGGACGTGGCGGGCGCGGGGCTGCTGCTCTCTTCGTCTCGGCCGCTGCCCACGGAGCTCGCCAGGGTCCTCGCCTCGCACGCGCTCATCCACACCGCGGAAGGCGAGATGTACCGCGACGTGCTGCGGGACGGCTGCGCGAAGGCCGGAGTCGAGGTGGCGGGCTTTCGCGAGCGCGAGCTCGTCGCGAGCGCCGCGCAACGCCTGAAGCTCGCGCCCGAGGCGGTCCAGGCACGGCTCGCGGCACTCGGCAAGCCGCTCGGGCCGCCGTGGACACAGGACGAGAAGCTCGCGTCGCTCGCGGCGTGGCTCGTCCTGCGCGGCCGGGCGAGCTAGAGGCCCGGATGGCGGGAAGGACACTGCCCCACCGCCGCTACAACCCGCTCCTCGACGAGTGGGTGCTCGTCTCGCCGCACCGGCTCGAGCGGCCGTGGCAGGGACAGCTCGAGCCCAGGGCTCGCGAGACCCGACTCGCGTTCGACGCGGGCTGCTACCTCTGCCCCGGCAACGTGCGCGCGAACGGCGAGCGCAACCCGTCGTACACCGGGACCTTCGCGTTCGACAACGACTTCCCGGCGCTGCTCGCGGAACGGGGCGCGCCGGCCGAAGCCGAGAGCCCGCTCCTCGTCGCAGAGCCGGTCGAGGGCCGCTGCCGCGTCGTCTGCTTCTCGCCCCGCCACGACCTGACGCTCGCCGAGATGGACGCGGGCGCGATCCGCGGGGTGGTCGACGCCTGGGCCATCGAGACCGAGACGCTCGGCCGCGATCCCAGGGTCCGCTACGTGCAGGTGTTCGAGAACAAGGGGGCGATGATGGGATGCAGCAACCCGCACCCCCACGGCCAGATCTGGGCGACGAGCGCGATCCCGGTCGTGCCGGCGCGCAAGCTCGCCGCGCAGCGCGCCTGGTTCGAGCGGCACGGCAGCGACCTCGTGGGCGACTACCTCGCGGAGGAGCTGCGGCGCGGCGAGCGCGTCGTCTGCCGCAACGAGAGCTGGGTGGCGCTCGTCCCCTACTGGGCGGTGTGGCCGTTCGAGCTGATGCTGGTGCCGACGCGTCGGGTTCCCGACCTTCCCTCGCTCGAGCCGGCCGAGCGCGACGGGCTCGCCGACCTGCTGCGGCGCGTGTGCGCGCGCTACGACAACCTGTTCCGCGTGTCGTTCCCGTACTCGATGGGCTTCCACGGCCGGCCGACGGACGGCGAGGAGCACCCGTGGTGGCGGCTCCACGCGGCCTACTTCCCGCCGCTGCTGCGCTCGGCCAGCGTGCGGAAGTTCCTGGTCGGGTTCGAGCTCACGGCGGAGCCGCAGCGGGACCTCACGCCGGAGGACGCGGCCGCGCGCTTGCGGGAGCAGGACGAAACCCACTACCTTCAGGCCTGAAGCCATGAGCCAGACGCCGTCCGTCAGCGAGGAGCTCGTGCGGCGAGCCGTGGCACGTTTCGCGGAGCTCTTCCCCGGCCCGCCGCCGCGCGTCGCCGTAGCGCCGGGCCGCGTCAACCTGATCGGCGAGCACACCGACTACAACGACGGCTTCGTGCTGCCGATGGCGATCGACCGCGCGGCGGTCGTGGCCTTCCGCCCGCGCGCCGACGCCGTGCTGCGCGCGCACGGGGTCGCGTTCGGCGAGACGAAGGAGGCGAGCCTCGCCTCGCTGGCCGCGCCCGGAGACAGCGACTGGTTCTCGTACGTCGCCGCCGTCTTCTGGGCGTTCGCGTCGGAAGGCCTCGCGGTTTCGGGCATGGACGCCGTGGTCGACGGCGACGTGCCGATCGGCGCGGGGCTCTCGTCCTCGGCGGCGCTCGAGCTGGCGACGGCGCGCGCGCTGGCCGCGGCCACCGGCGCTGCCTGGGACCCGCCGGCCATGGCTCGCCTCGGCCAGAAGGCCGAGAACGGGTACGTCGGCATGAGCTGCGGGATCATGGACCAGTTCGCCTCGGCGGCCTGCGCCGAGGGCCACGCGCTGCTGCTCGACTGCCGCTCGCTCGAGACGCGGCCGGTGCCGGTTCCCGACGCGGCGGCCGTCGTGGTGATGGACACCGGCGCGCGACGCTCGCTCGCCGCGAGCGCCTACAACGAGAGGCGGGCGGCGTGCGAACGCGTGGTCGCCGCGCTGGCGAAGACGCGGCCGGGGATCCGCGCGCTCCGCGACGTGACGGCCGAGGAGCTCGCGGAGCAGGCGCCGCGGCTCGACGCCACGGACCTGAAGCGCGCCCGCCACGTCATCGCCGAGATCGCGCGCCCCGCGGCGCTCGCGGCGGCCTTCGCGAGCGGCGACCTCGTGGCCGCCGGCCGGCTGATGAACGACTCGCACGCGAGCCTGCGCACGCTCTACGAGGTCTCGTGCGAGGAGCTGGACCTCGTGAGCGCTCTCGCCCGGCGCCAGCCGTCCTGCTACGGCGCGCGCATGACTGGGGCCGGCTTCGGCGGCTGCGCGATCGCGCTCGTCGCGGCCGACGACGTGGCCTCTTTCTGCGAGGAGGTGCTGTTCGGCTACAAGGCGACGTTCGACCTGCCCGCGGCTCTCTACCCCTGCCGGCCGGTGGCCGGCGCGCGACTGCTGGAGTAGCTTTGCCCCGCCCCCGCGGCGGGGCCTCGGAGGTGAGCGATGGTCCCGATCCCGGCGCTCTGGCTGCCGATCCTGGCCGCCACGGTCCTGGTGTTCGTCGCGAGCTGCATCGTCTGGATGGTGCTGCCGCACCACAAGTCGGACGCGCGACGCATGCCCGACGAGGAGGCCGCGCTCGAGGCGCTCGGCCGGCAGAACCTGCGGCCCGGCCTCTACCGCTTCCCGTGGGCCGACTCGATGGCCGAGATGAAGGACCCGTTGTTCGTCGCCAAGCTCAACAAGGGACCGGTCGCGCTCATGACCGTGCTCCCGAGCGGCCCCTTCAACATGGCGAAGTCGATGGCGCTCTGGACTGCCTACCTCGTCGTGATCGGCATCTTCGTCGCGTACGTCACGGGCCGCGTTCTCGGCCCCGGCGCGAGCTACCTCGAGGTGTTCCGCGTCGCGGGAACGGTCGCCTGCCTCGCCTACTCGGGCTCGCAGCTCCCGAACGCGATCTGGTGGGGCAAGCCCCTGTCGGTCGTCTTCAAGGAGATCGTCGACGGCATCGTCTACGGCCTGCTGACCGCCGGGGCGTTTGGATGGTTATGGCCCCGCTAAACTAGCGGGGGGATCGGGGGGTGCTCAAACCCCCCGATAGCTCAGTCCAGAGAGTCCTGGTCCTGTTTCCGTTAGTCCCTTTCCGTCAGTCCGTTTTTCCGCCCAGCCGAGCCCGCGCCGATCCCACCAGCTCCTGCGCTCGCGCCAGCCCAGCCAGCAGCTCCGCCCGGCTCTCGCCTCGCTTCTCGCCCTTCGCCTTCTTGTACTCCTTCGCGAGCTCGGCGAGCGCGCGGCGCAGCTCGTCGATCCGCGCGAGCACCGGATCCGCCTCGCGCTCGGCCACCGGGAAGCCGCCCGGCGCGGCGGCGCCCGTCGAGGGAACCGTGCCGTGCCCGGCCTGCTGACCGACAGCCAGAGCCGGCAGGATCGCGCCGACGGAGAGCGCGAGCGCGACGACCCTCACGATGCGTCCCCGGCCGCGGTCGGGCATGGCGAGCTCCTCTCGTTCGCGACGTGACTCTACCAGCCCCGAAAACACGAATCCCGGCGGCCGGGAGGGGTGGCCGCCGGGACTCGGGAGGGAGAAAGCCTTCGGTTAGTCCGCGAGCTCGATCGTCTTGACCGTGTCGGGCAGCGCGGTGGTCGCGGACACGTAGCCGATCGCGCCGGGCGTCGAGCCCACGAACGCGACCACGTCGTCGTCCGTGATCTTGACCGGCGGCGGCGTCACGCCCGAGGACATCCGGCGCTGCCAGTAGATCTGGACCTCCGCGATCCCCTGCAGGAGCACGTCGCCCGAGAAGGTGCGGCGCACTTCGGAGCGCACCGACTGGTCGACCGGAGCGATCACGCTGCCGTCGCCCCACTTCGGCGCCTGCTTCAGGAAGATCGACGACAGCGCGGCGCGCGAAATCTTTCCGCCCTTCACCTCGTGGTGCACGATGACACGGAACGGCGTGGCCGCCGGCGACGACGTCGCCAGCACGGCCAGGCCAGCGGCGAGAACGAACGAAACCAGGACGCGTCTCAAGATCGATACCTCCATGCGCCAGCGGGCGGAGGGTGCCCGACCGGCTCGTCCCTCCTAATGGCAAGGGCGATACCAGGAGATGCACGGTGCATGCGTTTGCGATAACTCATTATGGATATTAGACTTGTCACCGCGGCCTCCAGACCGGATGCCGTCCAGAACCGGGAAACGCTCCTGCTTCTGGACCGATTTTCCGGAGGGGGGCGCTAGAATCACCGGCTGCCCAAGGGGAGGGGCGAGACGCGTGCTGGCACGCGGCATCCGAAGCTATCACCGGCCCACGCGGATCGAAGAGGCGCAGGACCTGGCGGCCCAGGGCGCATCGCTCCTGGGCGGAGGCACGCGTGTCCTGGCCAGCGAGGCCGTGGTCCCGAACGTGGTCGACCTGATCGGGCTCGGCCTCTCCGGGGTCAGGGTCGAGGACGAGGACCTGCTGATCGGCGCGGTCACGCCGGTGCTCGACCTCGCGAACGCGCCGGCCGCGCACGCGCTCTCGGCGGGCCTGCTGCCGCTCGCCAGCCGGCTCGCGCTGCCCTCGCGGATCCTCCGCGGTATGGCGACGGTCGGCGGAGAGGCGATCGCCGCGGATCCCGACTCCGAGCTGGTGGCCGCCCTGCTGGTGCTGAACGCGGTCTTCCTGGTGGCCCATCCCGAGGAGCCGCGCGAGAGCCCGGCGCTGCGCTTCCTGAGCGGGGCCGACAAGGACCTGCGCGGCGGCGGCGTGCTGCGCGCCGTCCTCATCCCGGGCGCGCCCGACGGCGCCTCGATCGAGCGCGTGGCGCCGCTGCCTTCGCTGCCGCCGATCGTCGCGGTCGCGGCGACCACGACGATGTCCGGCGACAAGCTGGCGCGCGTCCGGCTCGCGGTGACCGGCCTCGCCGGGCCGCCGGCCCGCGTGATCGACGCCGAGGCGAAGCTCGAGCGCACGGCGGGAGAACGGGACGTGCTCGAGGCGGCGGCCGACATCGTGGCGAGCCATGCGGCGTTCCGCGACGACGCGGCCGCGAGCGCTTCGGTGAGACGCAGGATGGCGCGCGCGCTCACGCTGCGCGCGCTCGCGTCGGCGATCGAGCGCGGGAAGCAGCACGTGCCGATCGCTCCGCCGCGCGTGCGCGCGAATCCCACCCTGCGCCTGCCAGCGCCGATGCCCAACTTCACCTCCGGGCGGCTCGAGCTGTCCGTCAACGGCCGCCCGCTGCGCGCCGAGGCCGAGGCGCGCACCACGCTCGCCGAGCTCCTGCGCGGCGCCGGGCTCTGGAGCGTGAAGGCCGGCTGCGGCGGCGGCCGCTGCGGCGCGTGCGCGGTGCTGCTCGACGGGCGCCTGGTCGCCTCGTGCCTCACGCTCGCGGTGCGCGCGCAGGGCCGCAGCGTCGTGACCGTAGAGGGGCTCGGGACCGCCGAGCGGCCGCATCCGCTGCAGGCCGCCTTCGCCGAGGCCTCCGCGTCGCCCTGCGGCTTCTGCGCGCCGGGCCACGTGCTCGCGGCGCGCGTGCTGCTCGACGCCGTCCCGCAGCCGAGCGAGGCCGAGGTGCGCGACGCGCTCGCGGGCCTGTGCCGCTGCACCGGCTACGCCGGCGCGGTCGCCGCCGTGATGAGCCAGGCCGCCCCGGAGCGGCCGTGAGCCTGCGGCGCGCCACCGGCCAGTCGGCGTTCGCCGGCGACCACGCGCTGCCGGGCATGCTGCACCTCGCGCTGCGCCGGTCGCCGAGCGCGCACGCGCGCGTCGTGCGCAGCGCGACGGCCGCGGCGCGCGCCATGCCGGGCGTGGTCGAGCTGCTGACCTGCGCCGACGCGCCGCAGGTGCTCTCGGACGTGGTGCGCTTCGTCGGCGACCGCCTCGCGGTCGCGGCCGCCGAGGAGCCCGAGATCGCGCGCCGCGCGCTCGAGCTCGTCGAGCTCGAGCTCGAGCCCCTGCCGGCGGCGCTCGACGCGGAGCGCGCGGCGGAGGACGAGGCACGCGTGGCGGCCCGCGCCTCCGCGAGCGAGGGCGACGTGGACCAGGCCCTCGCCACCGCCGAGGCCGTGGTGGAGGGCGAGTGGTCGCTGCCGTTCGCGCCGGCCATAGCACTCGAGGTGCCCGTCGCGTTCACGTGGCTCGACGAGGACCAGCGTCTCGTCGTGCGGACCTCCGCGGAATCGCCGTTCCGCGTGCGCGGCGCGCTCGCCGAGCGGCTCGGCGTGCCGGCGGCGCGCATCCGCGTCGAGCGGCCGCTCGTCGCCGGCGGGTCGCTCGGCCGCGCGGACCTCGTGGTCGAGGACATCTGCGCGCTGGTCACGCTGCGCACGGGCCGCCCCGCGCACCTCGCCCTCGGCGGCGAGGAGGCCGCCGCCACCGCCGCGGGCCGGCCGGCGCAGCGCGTGCGGCTGCGGCTCGGGCTCGCGCGCGGCCGCGTCGTGGCGCTCGACGCTTCCCTGCTCGTCGATCTCGGCGCCGACGGCGAGCGCGCGGAAGGCCTGCTGCGCTCCGCGGCGCGCCACGCTCTCGGCCTCTACCAGATCCCGAACCTGCGCTACGCCGCCGTGGCGGTCCGCACCAACCGGCCGCCCGCGATCGCGCCGCGCGGCGCGGACGGCGCCCTGGCCTTCGCGCTCGAGTGCGCGCTCGACGAGGCGGCGGTGCGGGCGGGCAGCGATCCCGCGGCCCTGCGCCGCGCGCACCTGCGCCGGCCGGGCGATCCCGGCGCCCGCGCGCTGGCCGAGCTCGGCGAGCCGTCCGGCGCCGACGACGCGCGCCCGATCCTCGAGCTCCTGCGTCGGACGCCCGTCGAGCCGGCCCGCGACGAGGCGGCCGCGCCGCTGCGCACGGGGCGCGGGATCGCCGTCGCCCGGCGCGCCCACGGCGAGGGCGGCCGCGGCGGCTCGGCGGCGCTGCGGCTGCTCGACGACGGCTCGTTCACGCTCGCCGCGGAGCCTTCCGTGGCCGGCAGCGCCGACGAGCTCGCATACGCCCAGGCGGCCGCGGCGATCCTCGGCGTTCCGGCGCGCAGCGTCGTGTGCGTCGCGGCCGACACCGATTCGGCTCCCTACCTCGCGAGCGGCGAGGCGAAGGCGAGCGGCGCCGCCGGGCGCGCGGTCGAGGAGGTCGCCGCCCTCGCGCGCGAGCGGATCCGCACCGCGGGCGCGGAGGTGCTGGGCGTGCCGCCGTCGCAGGCCACGCTCGCCGAGGGCAAGGTCCTGGACGGCAACGGCCGGGCGGTCAGCTTCGGCGAGATCGGCGCGGCGGCGCTGCGGGTCGGCCAGCCGCTGGCCGTCACGGCGACGCCCCTCGAGTCGGATACGGCCCACTCGCTGGCCGCGGCGTTCGCGGAGGTGGCGGTAGACGTCGAGACGGGTGCCGTCCACGTGCGGCGGCTGCAGGCGGTCGTGGCGGGCGGACCCTTCGCGGACGCGCGCCCGGCGACCGGGCTGGTCGAGCGGGCCCTGCTCTCGGCGCTCGAGCAGGCGCTCGCTTCCGGGACCCTGTTCGACGACGCCGGCCGGCCGATCGAGACGTCGCTGCGGCGGATGGCTTCCGTCGCCGCGGTCGACGCGCCGCCGCTCGCGGTGAGCTTCGTGCCGCTCGGCGATCCGCTCTCGCGCTTCGCCGCCGCGGCTCACGGCGAGGCAGCTGCGCGGGCGGCGCTCGCCGCGCTCGCCAACGCGATCGCGCGCGCGACCGCGAGCCGGCTTCGCGCGCTGCCCTTCACCCCGGCCCGCATCCTCGAAGCCGTCCCCGCGGACCCATGCCCCTGACCCGCCACGTGGACGTCGCGCCGTCGCCCTGGCCGAAGCCGGCGTCGGCGCTGCGCCACGTGATGGCCGAGGGCTACTCGCGCAAGATGCTGCGGGCGGATCTGCTTGCCGGGGCGGTGGTCGGGATCGTGGCGCTGCCGTTGTCGATGGCGCTCGCGATCGCCTCGGGGGTGGCGCCCGAGCACGGGCTCTACACCGCGATCGTCGCCGGCGGCCTGATCCCGCTGCTGGGCGGCTCGCGCTTCCAGGTGTCGGGGCCAACGGCGGCCTTCGTGGTGATCCTGTCGCCCATCTCGCACCGCTTCGGCATCGGCGGCCTGGCGCTCGCGACGCTGATGGCTGGGGTGCTGCTGTTCGCCATGGGCGTGCTGCGCATGGGCCGCATGATCGAGTTCGTGCCGTACCCGGTCACCACCGGCTTCACCGCCGGCATCGCCGTCGTGATCGCCACGCTGCAGCTCAAGGACCTGCTCGGGCTCGAGATCCCCCAGATGCCGGAGCACTTCGTCGAGCGCGTGCAGGCGATCGCGCTGGCGCTGCCCGGGGCGCACGCGCCGGACCTTGCGATAGGCCTGTTGACGCTGGCCGTCATCGCGCTCTGGCCGCGCCTCGACCGGCGCCTCCCCGCTCCGCTCGTGGGGCTCGCCGTCGGCGCGACGGCCGCCGCGCTCGCCGGCTGGCTGTTCCGCGGCTTCGATCCCGCCACGATCGCGAGCCGCTTCGAGTACGCCGTCCCGGGAGGCGTGGGCCGCGGCATCCCGCAGCTGCCGCCGCTGCCGCTGCTGCCGTGGACGCTGCCCGGTGGCGACGGCCGCCCGCTCGTCCTCTCGCTCGCCCTCGTGCGGGAGCTGCTGCCGGCGGGCTTCGCGATCGCAGCGCTCGGGGCGATCGAGTCGCTGCTCTCGGCGGTCGTGGCCGACGGCATGACCGGCCGCAGGCACGATCCCGACGCCGAGTTGATGGCGCAGGGCACCGGCAACCTGGTCGCGCCGTTCTTCGGCGGCTTCGCGGCCACGGGCGCCATCGCGCGCACCGCCACCAATATCCGCTCCGGCGCGCGCTCCCCGATCGCCGCGTTCGTGCACGCGCTCATAGCACTCGCGGCCGTCGTGCTGGCGGCGCCGCTGCTCGGGCGCCTCCCGATGGCGGCGCTCGCGGCGCTCTTGCTGTTCGTGGCCTGGAACATGGCCGAGCTCGACCACTTCGCGCACGTGCTGAAGGTGGCGCCGCGCTCCGACGTGGCCGTGCTGCTCACCTGCTTCCTGCTCACGGTGATCGTCGACATGGTGATCGCGGTGTCGGTGGGCGTGGTGATGGCGGCGCTGCTCTTCATGCGGCGGATGGCGGAGGTCTCGTCGGTGCGGCTGGTCGACGAGCACCCGATGGGCCTGACGCGCAAGCTGCCGCGCGGCGTCGTCGCCTACGAGATCGCCGGGCCGCTCTTCTTCGGCGCGGCGCAGAAGGCGATGGCGGCGCTGCAGACGGTGGACAAGGCCGTGCGCGTGGTCATCCTCGACCTGCGCTCCGTGCCGGCGCTCGACGCCACCGGCCTCGTCGGGCTCGAGTCGGCCTTCGAGCGGCTGCACCGGGCGGACGTCCTGGTGGTGCTGGGCGGCGTGCAGCCGCAGCCGCTCCGCGCGATGGCGCGGGCCGGCTGGGCCGACCGCAAGGGCCGCATCCTGGTCTACAGCGACTTCGAGCACGCCGTCGAGGAAGTGCGCAAGGCCTTCGAATAGACTAGCGTCCCGTCGCACCGCTCCGAGGAGGATCCGCTTGCGAATCCCTGCCTTGTTTGGCGCTCTCGCCCTGGCCGCGCCGGCCGCCGCTCTCGCACAGAGCTCGCCCTTCCTGCCCGACGCGCGGCTGCGCGCGCTCGTCAACGAGATCTCCGGCGACCGCTCGTTCGAGCACGCGCGCCACCTCAGCCACTACCACCGCACCGGCGGCAGCCGCGACTTCTTCGCGGCGGCGGAGTACCTGCGCGGCGCGGCCGCGACGGCCGGGCTCGAGGACGTCGCGCTCGTCCGCCAGAAGTGGGACGGCCAGGGCTGGTCGTGCCGCAGCGGCGAGGCGTGGCTGCTCGACCCGCAGCCGGCGAAGCTCGCCGACTACGGCGAGGTGGCGGTAGGGATCGCGGACCACAGCCGGACGGCGCACGTCACCGCGGAGCTCGTCGACGTGGGCGCCGGCGCCTCCGAGAAGGACTACGCGGGCCGCGAGGTGAAGGGGAAGGTGGTGCTCGCGTCCGGCTCGCTGTCCGCGGTCGTGCGCGAGGCGGTGTGGAGGCGCGGCGCCCTCGGGATCGTGTCGTCGATGACGAACCGCCCCGAGCCGCTCGACGCGCCCGACCAGGTGGCCTGGGCCCAGCTGCCGTACGAGGCGAAGGGCGTCGAAGGCGTGAAGGACGGCACGCCGCCCGGCTTCGCCGTCATGATCTCGCCGCGGCGCGGGCTCTGGCTGCAGAAGCAGCTCGCCTCCGCGGGCGCCCCGCTGCGCGTCAAGGTCGACGTCGAGGCCGACTATCCGGAGAAGCCCGAGCAGGCGATGGTCGAGGCCTGGATCCGCGGCAGCGAGATCCACGACCAGCAGATCGTGCTGACCGCGCACATCCAGGAGGAGATGACCTCCGCCAACGACGACGGCAGCGGCTGCGCGAACCTCGTCGAGATCGGCCGCGCGCTCGCGCGGCTGGTCAAGGACGGCACGCTGCCGCGGCCGCGCCGCGACATCCGCTTCTGGTGGGTCAACGAGCTCTCGAGCCAGCCGCGCTATTTCCGCGACCACCCCGACGAGCCCAGGAAGCTGCTCGTGAGCGTGAACCAGGACATGGTGGGCGCGCGCCAGAGCTGGGGCGGCCGCGTCCAGTACGCCTCGCGGCTGCCCTGGAGCCTGCCGCACGCGCTCGAGGACGTGATGGAGAGCGTGCTCGGCGCCGTCCGCGACGGCAACACGTCGTATCTCACGAACCGCGGCACCGGCCAGCCGCAGCCGTTCCTGCGGGAGATCACCGCCACCAAGGGCTCGCGCGAGCCGTTCGCGGCGCAGATGATTCCCTACTTCGACTCGACCGACCACCACGCGTTCACGCCGCGGCAGGTGGGCGTGCCGGCCACGAGCCTCACCAACTGGCCGGACGAGTTCATCCACTCGACCGGCGACGACCTCGAGAACATCGACGCGACGCAGCTCGAGCGCAATGCCGTGTTGGTGGCGGCCGTGGCGCTCTACTTCGCGACGCTCACGGACGAGGACGTCGCGGGGCTCGCCGCCTACGTGGCCGCGCGCGGCCGCGCTCGCGTCGCCAGCGACACGGCCACCGCCCTCGCGCACGTGATGGGCGCGGCCCCGGCGGGGCGCGCCGACGCCTGGCGCGCGGGCTGGAACCTGCTCCGCCAGTCGGTCGCGAAGGAGCAGGCGTCGCTCGGCGCGCTGCGGCGGATCGCGGGCCGCGGCCGCGCCGCCGAGCTGCTGCAGAGCGCCTCGCGCCGGCTCGAGTCCGAGCTCGCCAGCGAGCTGGACGCGCTCGAGCGCGGGTACACCGGCCTCACGGGACAGAACGTCCCGAACGTCGAGCTCGACAAGGACCAGCGCGAGATGGCCGACAAGGTCTACGTGCCGCTCGCCGACGCGGCCGCCTTCGAGGACGCGCTCGACCGGATGGCCGCAACCGGCGCGCGGCTCCACCCGATGATGCGCTTCGAGGCCCTCAACTTCGCCGACGGCCGGCGCAGCGCGTGGGAGGTCTACGAGGCGGTGGCGGCCGAGGCGCTCTCGGCGGGCGACTGGTACTTCGGCACGGTGACGCCGGCCAACGTCGCCGCGGTGCTCGAGGCCGGGGCGAAGGCCGGCGCCTTCACGGTCCGGAAGCGCTGAGGCGCACGGCGCGCTAACATGGACCTCGCGGAGGTGCGATGAGGACCTGGTCGACGATCGGTGCAGGGGTGCTCACCCTGGTCGTGGTGACCGTGGGCTGCGGCATCGGCAAGCCCAAGGGCCCGACGCGCGAGGCGGTGACGGCGGCGCTGCAGCAGGAGGCGAACACGCTCAAGGCCGACGGCGAGAAGCTCGATCCCGTGCTGCGGGTGAAGGCCATCTGGACCGTCGAAGGGCTCGACATCACCGAGCGCGCCAACGACGACGACCGCCCGTGGAAAGGCCGGATCCGCTTCAAGATCCGCAGCGAGACGAAGGACACCGACGGCAAGGTCGTGGTCGACGAGTTCAAGCGGCAGTTCGACTACGTCTACACCACGACCCTCAACCGCTGGATCTTCCAGATGCCGGACGCCGCGCGCTGACGCCCTGGCTCAGTCCCCCGCGACCTTCGCGAACAGCTCGAGCGCGTAGGCCAGGTCCACGTTCCCACCGGACAGGATCACGCCCACGCGCTTGCCGCGCGCGCTCACGCGCCCGCTGAGCGCGGCGGCGAGCCCCAGTACGCCGGTCGGCTCGACCACGAGCTTGAGCCGCTCGAACGCGAAGCGCATCGCGCGCACGAGATCGTCGTCCGAGACCGTCGCCATGTCGTCGACGTTGGCCCGCACGAGCGGGAAGGTCAGCGTGCCGAGCGACGGCGTGCGCGCGCCGTCCGCGATCGTGGGCGGGTTGCTCACGGTCTGGAGCGTTCCGGTGCGGAAGGACCGCGTGGCGTCGTCGGCGAGCTCGGGCTCGACGCCCACGACGCGGCAGGACGGCGCCAACGCCCGGGCCGCGAGCGCCGACCCCGAGAGCAGCCCCCCGCCCCCGCACGGCACGAGCAGCACGTCGAGCGCGCCCGCCTGCTCGAAGAGCTCGCGCGCCGCGGTGCCCTGCCCGGCGATCACGTCGGCGTGGTCGTACGGCGGGATCAGCACCGGGTCGCCGTCCTGGCGCAGGCGCTCCGCGACCTCCTCGCGCTTCTCGCGTGCCGGGTCGTAGGCGACGATCCGCGCCCCGTAGCCCTCGGTCGCGCAGCGCTTGGCGCGCGGCGCGTTCTCGGGCATCACGATCGTGGCCCGCGCCCCGAGCAGACGGCAGGCGAGCGCCGTCGCCTGGGCGTGGTTGCCCGACGAGTACGTCAGCACGCCGCGCGCGCGGTCGCCTGGGCCGAGCCGCGCCACGGCGTTGTAGGCGCCGCGGAACTTGAAGGCGCCCATCCGCTGCAGGTTCTCGCACTTCAGGAACACGCTCGCCCCGAGCCGCTCGTCGAGCGTGCGCGACGTCGCGAC
>Ga0111538_10005256_pt1 | contig 17741 bp, 19 predicted proteins | sample SoiMethybrSBSTD1_FD_79669 | JGI IMG/M metagenome (GOLD analysis project Ga0111538, IMG submission 79669) | Bulk soil microbial communities from a Populus tree surrounding site in Tennessee, USA - Soil MetaG P. TD hybrid SBSTD1 (version 2)... | ecosystem: Environmental > Terrestrial > Soil >...
CCTCGAGAGCCTCGAAGGCTTCCTGCGTCCACTGCCGTTTCGTCGCCCAGTCGGCGACGGTGTGTGTGAACCGGCCTTCGTGATTCAGCCGGTCGCGGCTGATGGTCGTGTTGAAGGGCAGCTCCATCTGATAGATCGTCACGCTGTCAGGTTGCAGCGCCACCGTCTTGCTGACCGAGTCGTGCCAGTTTTCGTCGGTCTCGCCGAGCATGCCGGCGATGAGATCGATGTTGATCTGGGGGAACCCGAGGGTGCGCGCCTGCTCGTAGGCGCGGAAGATCTCCGGCGACCGGTGCGCTCGGCCGTTCAGATCGAGCACCTCGTCGCTGAAATTCTCGACGCCGAGGCTGAGGCGTGTCACCCCGAGGTCGCGAATGACGGCGAGCTTGCTCTCGGTGAGCGTTCCGGGCTCGCACTCGAAGGTGACCTCTTCGGCGCGGTCCCAGGAAGTAATCGCCTTCAGCTGTGCGACCAGCCCCTGCAGCTGCGCCGTCGACAGGAACGAGGGCGTGCCGCCGCCGAAGTAGACGAAGTTCAACGGGCGGCCTTCGATAGCCGGCCGGCGTGCGTACAGCTCCCATTCCCGGACGAGGGTGTCCAGATACTGGACGACCTCGTTCGCGTTCTTGTCCGTGTACACGCGGAAATAGCAGAAGTGACACCGCTTCCGGCAGAAGGGCACGTGCAGGTACAGGCCCAGTGGCACGCCGGGAACCGGCCGCGTCTCGAGCGCGGGCCAGGCTTGCCGCGACACGTCTTCAGCCTTCCACACGGAGAACGGCGGGTACGTCGCGACGAAGTAGCTGCCGACCTCGGTCTGATCGGCAGGCGCGAGGCGAATGGCTTCGGCCGGAAACGCGCGGGAGCCGTCGCCAGACCCGCCGCCGCTCATGCCGGTCGCGTCCATCAGCTCAGGGTCCACAGGGTCAGGTGGTTCAGATCCTTGATGTAGATGCGATTGCCCGAGAACACCGCCTCGGCCCACGTCTCGCCTTCGGCAACCTTGTACTTCTTCACGAGCTCGAATGCCGTCTGGCTGTTCTTCACGACGACCAGATCGCCGTCGTCTTCGAGGCTCAGGAGGTAATCGCCGGCGCGGGCGATGGCGCTGTTGCTCGCTTGCCGTCCCGGCGAGACCCACAGCGTTTTGCCGGTCTTGGCGTCGACGCCGAAGTACTGGCCGGCGTTCTTGTTCGTCATGCCGAACAGCATGTCGCCCATCAAGACCATATTGGTCAGACGGAGCGGGATGTCGGCGTTCTCCCAGACGTTCGTCGTCGTCCACCTGGCGCCGTTCTTCGAAGCGGTAAATGCCACGGTGGGCCCGCCGTTGCCCGACACGATGATGGTCTCTCCGTAGAGGATTGGCGTGTTCGAATTGGTCGACACCTGGCTGGGATAGGGACGTTCCCAGAGCAGCGCCCCGCTCGCGAGATCGACGCCGACGACTTTGGCCTGGGTGATCGTGATCACCTGACGCGTGCCGCCGATGTTGGCGATGATGGGCGAGCCGTAGCCCGGACCGTCGCCTGGCCAGCTCCAGCGCGCGGTGCCGGTCGAGATGTCGAACGCGGTCAGCGCGCCGCGGTCATGGCCGCCGACGTGGAAGATGACCGTGTTGCCATCGACGATCGGCGAGAACGCGTGAGTGGTGTACAGCGGCACGACGTCGCCGGCCGGCTTCTGCCAGAGCTGCTTGCCGGTGGCGGCGTCCCAGGCCGTCACGACCCCGGTCATGCCGATCGACAGCAGCCGTCCGTTCGTGTAGATGGGCGTCGACTTCGGTCCCTGATTGTGCCGGGTGGCGGCGCTGTGCATGGTGAACGGCGCGGAGTAGCCGAACCGCCACAGCTCTTTGCCGGTGGCCGCGTCGTGGGCGCTCATGCCCTCGTTGTCGCCGCGGCGCGAGAACACATACACGCGGTCACCGACGACGATCGGACTCGCGTAGCCGGTGCCGACCTCGATCCGCCACTTCTGGACTAATGACTCGGGCCACGTGGCCGGCGCGACAAAGCCGGGGGCGTTGCCATCGCGCGCCGCGCCGCGGTACTGGGTCCAGTCGGTAGACCCTCGCTGGGCTTCAATGGACCATGTCGCCGCTGCCAGGCACAGCACCACCGCGCCGGCGCGTGAGAGGACGTGCATGTGACACCTCAAAAAAGACTTCCGCCACAAAGAAAGATGTACTTCCGCCCATTCTAGACGAGCACGGCTGACAGCTCCTTTATACGCTGCCCATGCTCCGGGTGTTACAGACGGGGTCCGGTCTGCCGTGTGTGGCCAGTCGTGCTACTGGCCGCTCGGCTTTCGCTGGGGCGGCACGAGCTTGAGCAGCTGTCCCGCGATGGCCTCGTCTGTAAGGAGGTAGAGTGCGCCGTCCGGACCTTGCCGGACGTCCCGCACGCGCGCCCGCTTCGGAAGATCCGTGAGAAGCCGCTCTTCTCCGGTGACTTTCTCGCCGTCGAGTGACAGACGCACGAGATCGTTTGTCTGGTGACCGCCGATGAACAGACTGCCCTTCCACGCCGGGAACATGTCGCCGGTATAGAAGACCATCCCGCTCGGGCCGATGACGGGATCCCAGTAGTAGAGCGGCTGTTCCATCCCTTCGTGCGTGGTGATGTTGCCGGTGATCGGATCGCCGCGATATTCGATGCCGTAGGCGATGGTCGGCCAGCCGTAGTCCTTGCCCTTGCGGACGACGTTGATTTCGTCGCCGCCGCGCGTGCCGTGCTCGACCTCCCACAGTTCGCCGGTCGTGGGATTGAGAGCGGCGGCCTGGATGTTCCGATGGCCGAGCGAGAAGATTTCGGGTCGTGCACCGGTCTTCCCGACAAACGGGTTGTCCTGCGGAATGGATCCGTCGGGGTTGATGCGTGCGATCTTGCCGAGCATCCCGTCGAGGCGCTGCGCCTGCATCCGGCCCTCGGTGATCGATCGCTCGCCGTGAGTGATGAAGAGCGTGCCATCACGCGCGAAGATGAGGCGGCTGCCGTAGTGCGCAGTGGACGTCAGCGAGGGCGTCTGGTGATAGATCACCTGCGCGTTCTCTACGCGCGCCGGCGGTCCTTCAACGAGCTTGCCTCGCGCGACGGCCGTGTTGTTCGTGCCGTTCTCCCGCGGTTCGGCGTAACTCCAATAGATGAGGCCGTTGGTCGCGAAGTTTGGATCGAGCACGACGTCGAGGAGGCCGCCCTGGCCGCGATTGTCGACAGCCGGCAGTCCGCCGACCACTTGCGGGGCCATCGAACCGTCGGCCGCCACGATCCGCAAGTAGCCGACGCGCTCGGTCACCAGCATCCTGCCGCCGGGCAGAAACGCCAGCGCCCACGGGTTGCGGAGTCCCTCGACAACGGGGACTACGGTGAATGCGACGTCGAGCTTCCGCTGCGGCGCGCGTGTCTGTCCTCGGAACGCGGGGACCTGTTTCGTCGCGTTCGGCGGGCGAGGATCCACGCCGGCTTCCTGCGCCGGGAGGTCAGGGGCCAAACCCGAGCCGAAAAGCGCCACCGCGAGACCTCCGGCGAGAGCCAGAACAACGGGCCTGAATATCATCATTTCTCTCCGCGCTCATCCTACACCGGCCGGTGCCAGAGCCTTATGGCGCCAGAGTCCGCTCTGGCGGCGCTTCGGCCCTGACCTCGGCAGAGCTGCTGGCGTTTCGAGACACCTTCCTGCAAGAATTCCGGGCATAACGTTGCCAGGAGTGGGACGGCACGAATGGGATTGAAGCGGAACCTGCGGGCAGCCAGCCGTTGGCTGATGGCTGGCGCGGCCATCGGCGCTGGCGCTTATGCCGGCTACGTCGCCGTCACGTGGCGGCGGTACGGCAATCCACCACTCCCCGACGCGGATGAAGACGATCCGCTTCTCGATCGCTTCATGCCCGAGTACGACGTCGTCGACCGGCATCAGATTGTGGTGGCCGCGCCGGCAAGCGTGACGCTGGCCGTGGCGCGCGAAATGGATCTCCTGCAGATGCCGGTGGCTCGGGCCATCGTCAAGGGCCGGGAGGTCATTTTTGGCGCGCACCCGGACGGGCGGCCGATGCCGCGCGGACTCCTGCCCGCGGCGCTGTCGCTCGGGTGGGTGGTGCTGGCGGAGATCACCGACCGTAAGATCGTAGTGGGTGCGGTGACCAGGCCGTGGGAAGCCAACGTCACGTTCCGCTCAATCGCGTCCGAGGAGTTCGTGCCGTTCGCCGAGCCTCGTTACGTCAAAATCGTGTGGACGCTGCGTGCCGATCCTGTCGGACCTGCCACCTCGATCTTCAGGACCGAGACGCGAGCGGTCGCCACCGACGCCGAAGCCCGCGGCATTTTCCGCTGGTATTGGGCGTTCCTGTCGCCCGGTATCTTCCTGATTCGCCGGCTGTCATTGGGACCGTTGAAGGCCGAAGCGGAGCGCCGCGCCCAGGATTATCTCGTGTGAGGTTTTACGACGAGCGCGTGCTGCCGCGTCTGCTGCATTTCTCGATGCGGCAGGCGCCTCTCGCCGAGTACCGCCGGCGCGTGCTCGAAGCGGCCGACGGCGAGGTGCTCGAGATCGGCATCGGATCAGGGCTGAACGTGCCCTTTTATCGCGAGGCGGCACGGCACGTGATCGGTTTGGAGCCATCGCCCGCGCTTCTCGCGATGGCACGCCGCATGGGTCCCAAATCGCGGGTCCCGCTGCAATTGGTGAGGGGATCGGCCGAGTCCATTCCACTTGATCCTCACAGCATCGATACGGTCGTCACCACCTGGACGCTCTGTTCCATCCGCGATGTCTCCGCGGCACTACTCGAAGTTCGCCGGGTGTTGAAACCGTCTGGGCAACTGCTGTTCGTCGAACACGGCCGATCGACCGATGCGCAGGTGTGGAGATGGCAGGATCGCCTGACGCCCGTCTGGAAGCGTTTCGCTGGCGGATGTCACCTCAACCGGCCGATCGCCCAGCTCGTCGAGGCTGCCGGCTTTCGCATCGACCAGTTGCAGACGGCCTACCTGCCCGGACCGAGGCCGCTCACCTTCATGTACGAGGGACGCGCCCGCGCCCGCTAAGCGATTGACGTCTCGCGTCGGCTCCGGCATCCTTAGCGCATGCTGAAGTCAAGCTTCCGTCTGTCGCCGCTGGTTGTCGCGTTGGCGTTTGCAGCGATCCAGGCATTCTCGGCCGCCGGCGCGGCCGGACAGGCCGCCCGCGGCGGCGACGCCGATGCCAAGGTGCAGACGGCGAAGGTCGTGGTCACCGAGGTCGGCTTCGAGCCGGAGAAGATCACCCTGCGCGCCGGCACGCCGGCGCGGATCACCTTCGTCCGCACGACCGAGAAGACGTGCGGCACCGAAGTGCTGTTTCCGTCGCTGAAGATCGAGCGTCCGCTGCCGCTCAACGAGCCGGTGACCATCGAGTTCACGCCGACGAAGGCCGGTGATATCGCGTTTGCGTGCGGCATGGAGATGCTTCGCGGCACAGTGGTCGTCGTGCAGCGGTAAGAGGCCTGGCCGCCCGACGTCTGCTGCGTCTCGGCGTGAGGCGCCGCCCGCAGATACGCGTGGATCACCTGCCGGTCCAGATGACCTCGCAGCGCATCCTCATCGAGCAGCTTCGCGCGCTCGGCGTGACCGAGGGCAGCGTGCTGCTCGTCCACACATCCTTTCGATCGGTTCGCCCGATCGAGGGTGGTCCGGCCGGCCTTGTCGAGGCGATTCGCCAATCACTCGGACCTCGCGGGACGTTGGTGATGCCGTCGTGGACGGGAAGCGACGAGGAGGTTTTCGATCCGGAACGGACGCCGGCTGCACCAGATCTTGGCATCGTCGCGGATACGTTCTGGCGGATGCCTGGTGTGCTGCGGAGCCGTCATCCGTTTGCATTTGCGGCTCTGGGTCCTGAGGCCGCGCGTTTCACTGCGGATCCCTTACCGTTGCCGCCGCATGTTCCAGCCAGTCCGGTTGGCAGGGTTCACGATCTGGACGGCCAGGTGCTGCTGCTCGGCGTTGGCCATGATGCGAACACGACACTCCATCTCGCAGAGATCCTGGCGGCCGTCCCGTACGGCCTCCCGAAGCACTGCACCATCGAGCGCGGCGGGCGGCGCGTACAGGTGAAATACCGGGAAAACGACCACTGCTGCCAGCGATTCGCGCTCGCCGACGAGTGGCTGCGCGAGCGCGGGCTCCAGGCCGAAGGCCCTGTGGGTTCGGCTCACGCGCGATTGTCTCGCGCGAGAGCGATCGTGACCGTGGCGCGCGCGTTCCTCGCCAGGGATCCGTTGGTGTTCCTGCATCCGGCCGACGCCGGATGTGTCGAGTGCGATCGGGCGCGCGCGAGCGCTGTGTGAACCGTCGAGTTACGCGGGAGTACCTCGAAGAAAATCGACGACCCACGCCGCGGTCTGCACCGGCGCTTCTCGGGTCGGAAAGTGCCCGACGCCGGCGAGCACCCGGCGCTCGTAGCGACCCGTGAAGTTAGCCTCTTTGTTTGCCGACGTCTCGACCCCGACGCAGCGGTCATCCGCGCCGTGAATGAGTAGCGTCGGCACCCCGATGCTGATCACCGCACGCTGACGACGCTCGAGGTCGGCGTAGCGCGGATCGGGCTCGGCCTCGTCCCACCGAACGCGATAGTAGTGGATGGTGACCGCCGGCCAGTCGAGATTGGCGAACGACGCCGCCGTTCTGTCGAAGGTCGGGTCGTCAAACCAGCCTGGCGGGCTCCAGGTGTCCCACTGGAATCGCGCGAACGCCGCACGATGCTCGTAGACGGCCGCCGCTCCGCGGTCCGTCGCCATGAACCACTGGTACCAGAAGCGTCGCACCTGCTCGAGAGAGGGTGTCGTCACTGCTCCCGGATCCCAGCCGAGCGACAACGTGACCATGCGGGCGATTCGATTGGGGACGATACTCGCGAGGAAGTAGGCAATGCGCGCGCCCCAGTCGTGCCCGACGACTGAAAATCGATGGAGGTTCAGGGCCCCGGCGAAATCGAGCGCATCCTGGGCCATCGCGGCGACTTGGCCCGAGCGCGGGCAGTCTGCCGACAGAAAGCGGGTCGGGCCGAAGCCTCGCAGCCACGGCACGAGCGTCCTGAAGCCCGCCGCCTGAAGCGCTGGCGCGACACCGTCATAGGTCCGCACGTCGTCTGGCCATCCGTGGAGGAGGAGCACCGGATGCCCATCGGGTGGACCGGCATCTTCGTATCCGATATCGAGCACGTCCGTCTTGAGCTGCAGCATTGGCGGCATGAGGCCGCATTCAGTATGAGGCTAGACGTTCAGCGCCGCGACTGGAACGAACTCTGGAAGTTGACGCTGATGCGAGCGTGAAAGATGCCGGGCTCCTTGGGAACGCCGTGCACCCAATCCTCTTGCGAGCGGCCGCCCATCACCACCAGGTCACCGGACCGCGGCGCGACCTTGATCGCCGTCCCGCCGCCACGGGGCTTCATGAGAAACCGCCGCCGCGCGCCCAGGGTCAGGACCGGCACGATGCAATCGGGCCGCCGGCAGGAGAAGCGATCCCGATGCCACCCCGTGCTGTCATTGCCGTTTCGAAAGAGGTTCAGCCACAAGCTGTCGTAGCGGACCCCGTAATGCACGGACAGCGCGTCGGCGGCCTCGATGAGCGCCGAGTGAGCCGCTTCCTGCAGGTCGCGGTACTCCGCTGTCAACCGCGGCTCCTGAAACGTCTGCTCGTAGACACGCCGATCGTGTTGTTGCCACGGAACCGCCTTGACCAGATGGGTGAACAGCACATCAGCGCCGGTCATCCAGCCGGGCACGACTTCGATCCACGACGTCGCATCGAGCGCGGTGCGGCGCGCCGCCGCGAATGTCACATCAACGGCGACCACCGGAGCAGCCGGTTCGAAACCATCGAACAGCTCGGGTTGGATCGGTGAACTCATGGCATCCAGAGAATGAGTCTGGCTGCTGGAGAACATCGCGTCTAGCGGTTTTCGGACGTGACCAGTCAGATGGAAATCGCGACCTGGCACGACGCCGAATAACCGCCTGACGCGCTGCCGGCCGGCGTCACGAGTTCGGCTGACAGGCTGTCGGCGAAGATGCCGTCCGACAAGTTCGACGTCGGGTTGGCGCCGCGCGACGCGTACTCGCCGCTCGCGTACACCGTGTTGTTGATGCTTTCCGGAAACGCGATCTGCGTGACCTTGACCGAGCGTCCGCCGACGGTGACCTCGATGTGAATGTGCGTGGCGCGGCCCTGGTACCAGCCCGGATAAATCGTCGTGAACGTCACCTCGCCGTTCGCGTTGGTCGTCTGGATGCCGCGGAGATACGTCTGATTCGTCTGCGTGCCGTACTGCGAGTAGTTGCCTTGCACGTCGCAGTGCCAGATCTCCACGTTGGCGTTCGAGACCGCCGCGCAGTTGCTGTTGGCGTTGACCACTTTGACCGTCAGGTTCAGGCGTGTGCCCGTCTTGCCGTCGCGGATGTCACTGCGAAAGAGGTCGGTCAGCGATGGAAACGGGCCGGCGGTTTCGGTTGGCGTGACCGCGCACGCCGCGTTGGTCGACGTCGTGGTCGTGGTCGAGGCGGACGATGACGATGAGGGCGAGGACGGGCTGTCGCCGCATCCATAGGCGAACGCGGCGGCGGCCGCCCCGATGGCTCCCAGGGCGTCCCGTCGCGTCAGGACTCTCGCGGCCGGTTTCAAGAACTTCGTCTTCATCGAGCAACACTCCTTATCGGTGATGAGGCGATCCTCCCGGAGAGATGTTGGGAAAGTGCAGCGAAGATTTGAAATGAGTATGGCGCTGCACTTTTGCAACATTTTCCGGATGGAATAACCGGCAGGCGAACCATGAGCCCTGACACGCCGGTCCGACGGCCGATCTGGTCCAGCAGCTTCTACTGGCGCATTGCCATCAGCTTCGTCGCGCTCGTCATCGTCGTGCTGGTCGGTCAGAGCATCATGTTCAGCTACATGATTGCCAGACAGACCGGTCCCTTCGCGCCAGAGAATCCGAACGCCGCCGCGGCGGCGGTGGCGACTGAAGTCAGTGCCGCGCTCGCACGTGACGAGCGCGCGCCTCTCGACGATGCGCTCCGCGCCGCCGCAGCGGATGCGCGGCAAGGCGTGTATCTGGTCTTGAAGGACGGCCGCACGGCGGCCAACACCGAGCGTCCGTTGAGCACCGCCATCCGCGCGCAGGTCGACGCCGTGCTCCTGGGCGCGGCGTCGCCGAGGGATACGACGGCCGACGCCACCGGACCGGTCGTGACCGCTCCGGTCCAGATTGCCGGAGAGCTGCGCGGTCTGGTGGTGTTGCCGCCGCCCCCGAGGCGCGGTGTGCTCAGCGAAGTGGGTCGACTGCTGTCCCTGCCGGGAACGCTCATGCTGCTCGTTGCCGCCGCAGCCGCAGCAGTGGTGATCTTTGCGCCGGCCCGGCGCCGGCTGCACGCCCTCGAAGAAACCGCCGAACGCTTCGGCGCCGGAGAGCTGACCGTTCGTGCCGCAGACGGCGGGCACGACGAAATTGCCAGGCTGGCGGCGGCGTTCAACCGAATGGCGTCGGAGCTGGCGACGCGGACCGAAGCGCTCCGCACGTCCGATCGACTGCGGCGGCAGATGCTCGCCGACGTCTCTCACGAGCTCCGCACGCCGCTCACGGCGATGCTCGGATACCTCGACACCCTGTCCATGGCGGAGATCGCGATCGACGCGGAAACGCGGATCCGCTACCTCGACACGGTCCGGCGTGAGACTGCACGCCTCGAGCGGATCGTGGCCGACCTCCTGGACCTGGCGAAACACGAACACGGTGTCTCGTCGCTCGACACGCGCGTCTGCGCCATCGATAGGGTGTTCAGCCACGTCGTCGGCCGCTACGAACAGCAGGCGTCCACCGCCGGCGTCGCCCTCGAAACTCACGTTGACGAAGCCGCCGATCAGCTCGTCGCCGATCCGCACCGCCTGGAGCAGGTGCTCGGGAATCTGGTCGCCAACGCCCTCCGGCATACGCCGCCAGGAGGAACGGTGAGCCTCTCGGCGAAGGTCGATGGCGCGAAGTACGTGCTGTTGGTCGAGGACAGCGGCGAGGGCATGCCGCCGGAACACGTCGAGCACGTCTTTCAGCGCTTCTACAAGGTCGACACGGCCCGAAGTGGCAGCGGGAGCGGGCTCGGCCTGTCGATCGTCAAGGCCATCGTCGAGCGGCATGGCGGAACGGTCTCGGTCACCAGCCGTCCCGGGCACACAGCCTTCGTCATTACCCTACCGCAGGGCGTACCCGAAGACGCTCTTCCTCAGTCAGGCGCGTCCGCGAACTTGTAGCCGACACCCCACGCGGTCAATAGCAGCTCGGGGTCGTGCGGGTCGTGCTCAATCTTGCGGCGCAGCCGGCTGATGACCGCGTCGACGGTCCGTTCGGTCACATACGTGTCTTCGTGCCACACCTGACGCAGGAGCGCGGCCCGGCTGAACACGATGCCGCGCCGTGAGGTCAGCAGGTAGAGCAAATCGAACTCCTGCTTCGTGAGCTCCACCGGCGAGCCCCGCACCGTCAACTGGCGGCGCTCGCGATCGAGCGAAAGACCTCCGGCCGCGAGCACGGCCGGCGCCGGCGCTGCCTCGGCGGACCGATCACGTCCGTGCCTCCGGGTGATGGCTAACACCCGGGCCATCAGCTCGCGAACGCCGAACGGCTTCGTCAGGTAATCGTCGGCGCCGCTCTCGAGGCCGAGCACCGTATCGGTTTCGCCGTCGCGGGCGGTCACCATCAGAATGGGCGTGCTGGCGTTGAGACTGTCCGCGCGGATGGCGCGGCAGACGCCGATGCCGTCGAGCGACGGCAGCATGACGTCGAGGAGGACGACGTCGAAGGCCGTGGACCGCGCGCGCTCGAGCGCGCGCAACCCATCGTCGACGCCTTCGACAGCGAAGCCGGCCAGATCGAGGTGAAACCGAATCAGCTCTCGAATGGAGGGATCGTCTTCGACGACGAGCGCGCGCCGTGACGATCCCTCCTTCGGCATGAGTCATTGTAGGCGCTCACGCTCGCCGCCTGCGGACCGACAGCGTCAGACGTGCGCGTCGCTCGTCTGGGTAAGCGCCTTGGCCATTGCCGGCTTTTCGACCGGCGTAAACACCGGGGTCGGATCGTAGCCGTGAATGACGTACTCGGGGTACGCGAGCATGCCGTGCTCGTGGAGGTCGAGGCCTTCCCGTTCGCCAGCCTCCGACACACGGAGCGTGCCCGTTGCCTTGACGCCGTACATCAGCACCACCGATGCGCCAACGGTCGCGAACACGACCGAGGCGCTGCCGATAATCTGCGCCAGCAGCTGCGCCGTGCCGCCGCCGTAAAGGAGTCCCTTCACGCTGACCGAGACGTCCATGCCGGTCGGCGTCGGCAATCCGTAGGCGCCCGTGGCAAAGAGTCCGAGGGCGACCGTTCCCCAGATGCCGCACACCAGATGGACCGGCACCGCACCGATGGGGTCGTCGATGCGCAGGAACTCGAGCGCGTCGGTCGCGAAGAGCACCAGGAACCCGGCGACGATGCCGATGAAGAAGGCGCCCGTCGGGCTCACCCAATAGCACGGCGCGGTGATGGCCACGAGGCCGGCGAGGAAGCCGTTCGTCGTGACGCCGAGGTCCCACTTCTGGACGCGCATGTAGGCATAGAAGAGCGCCGTGAGACCGGCCGAACAGGCCGCCATCGTCGTGTTGAACGACACGCGGGCGATGCCCTGCACGTCGAGCGCCGACAGCGTGCTGCCAGGATTGAAGCCATACCACCCGAACCAGAGGATCAGACCGCCGACCGCGCCGAGAATGATGTTGTGCGGCAGCGGCGGGCCGCCGCCGTCGCGGCGGAACTTGCGGCCGAGACGGGGACCCAGCGCGATGGCGCCGATGAGCGAGATCGCGCCGCCGATGCTGTGCACCACGGTCGAGCCCGCGAAATCCCGGAAGGGTACGCTCATGACCGCCAGCCAGCCGTCCGGTCCCCAGGCCCAGTGCCCGATGATCGGGTAGATGAAGCCGGTGACCCCGATGCTGTAGAGGATGTCGCCGACGAACCCGCAGCGTCCCACCATCGCGCCCGAGGTGATGGTCGAGCACGTATCGGCGAAGGCGAACTGGAACACCCAGTAAGCGAGCAGCGGCACGCCGGTGGTGCCGTAGGTGTCGGCCAGGCCGTTCAGGAAAAAGCCCGTCGTCCCGATGAACCCGTTGCCCGGCTCGAACATGAACGCGAAGCCCCAGGCCCAGAACGTCAGTCCACAGATGCAGGTGTCGACGATGCCCTCGACGAGGATATTGATCGACTCGCGCGAGCGCGCGAAGCCGGCCTCGAGCATGACGAACCCGACCTGCATGCAGAAGACGAGAAACGCCGCCAGCAACGTCCACATGGTGTTGATGGCATTGATTTCCGGCGTCGGCCCGTCCGCGGCGTGCAGCGGCGTCGGCAAGTACACATACATTGCCGTGAGCAGCAGGATCAGTCCAATGAGCTTGCCGCCCGCGAGCGCGAGCACGTTGCCCCGCATGATCGGATCGCGGAAGTTGGAGAGAAACCTCTCCCGAATCGACGTTACAGGCATGGTGATCTCCGCGAGTCCGCGCCAATCACGGCTCGCTCAGGCCGCCTCGACGCAGGCGGTCGTTACACTGGTCTTGTCAGGAAACCGTCAGCAGACGCGCGGGAGGTTCACAACCGCAGCACGAACTGCGGAATCGAGCGGCTGACCTCGATGCCGGCGCACACACTGTGAACCGGTTCGCTTGCCGAGAGTACGTGCAGGCTGGCTGCGAGCGTGAGATCGGTGGCGGAGGCGTCTTTCAGCGTTTTCGACGATGAGAGCAGATCGCCGTGAAGCGGCGCATCACCCGCGAGCTCGGCCAGGTCGATCGTCGAGAACGGTGCCGTGAACGGCAGCAGCACCAGCGTCAGCAGCACCGTCGCGGCCATCCGTGCGACGGTGAAGCGGCGCAGCCGAATCAACGAGAGAACCTGGGACGGCATCGGGTACTCCGGTCTTTATCAAGAGCGGTGCCAGAGCCGCGGATCAGCACGCCGGCGTTTTACCGAGAAAACTCCCAGAAAGTAGGATCCCAAGGACGTTGAACGATCGGCGAGACGACTACATCATTGTAGGAAAGTGCGATTGCTGACACATGATTGTCGCCTTCGAGCGAGTGATTGGACGGGCAAGAAAGGCGGCGTGGTACGTCGTCCCCGCCGCCGGCCACGATCCGACATTCTCGTATGATGCGGCAGCCGAATCGGACAGAAGTGTCGATTCAGGTTGGTTCCCGCACGACGTCGAGGCGCATCAGCCGGCGGTGGTGCTCGTGAAAGCCGCGCCGCCGATACAGCGCCGTCGCACGATCGTTGCGGAGATCGGCCTCGAGCAGAAGCGCCGACATACCGAGCTCGCGGCAGGTCGCGACAGCGAGGTCCAGCGCCTGTGAGCCCCATCCCCGGCTTCTGAATCCGTCACGGATGTACAGCTCGTCGACGAACGCGTGCCAGCCGCCGAACGCGAGGCTGAACGCGAATGTCAGCACGAGATAGCCGACCGGCGCCGCGTCGTGTTCGATGATCCAGATGCGTCCCGGCGGACTGGCGTCTCGGCGAAAGATCACGTCGAGGCCGCGGCGCGAGGCCGCTTCGTTGAAGGGGACCGCGTCGTGAATCCACAGGCCACGCATCATCTCGATCAAACGATCGGTATCGGCGGACTTGGCGGGCCTGAAGTGTGGGTCGGACACTCCTGGATCGTGCCTCAACCCAGGCATGCCGCGAAGGGAGCGGCTGGCGTGTTGGTGAAGTCGCGCCGAAGCGTTGGTTTGTACGAGTGAAAATTGCGATGACGACGGCTAAAAGTCAGACAGTGCAAGAGATGCCCGACCAAACGGGGCCGTCGGCCGTCTACAGATCAACATCCAAACGGAGGCGTCAACCCGCCTCCACGTTCAACCCTCGATTTACGTGAAAGATCGACGATGAAGATCTCCGCGGTCGTCCTTCTGGTGACGATGTCGGCTACCGGTCTGGCCTCAGCCCAAACGACCGCACCGCTTGGCACCCCCGACAAACCCTCGCCGCTTTCGGCCTCGACGCTTCCGCCGAATCCTTCTGCTGGCGAGACGCAAGTCGACCCGCAACTCTTGCAGCCGGTCAACCCATCGATCTTCAAGTCGATCGGACACGACTTCACCGGATTCTTTTCGACCGATACCGCGAAAGTGCTGGGAGTGTTTGCCGTGGCCAGCCTGGCCGCCAGGCCGGTCGACCGCGCGACTGTCGAAGACACGGGCGAGCGGATGTCGAAAGGCTCCGCCGATGTCGGCAACTTCGGAGGCGGCGTGCTGGTTCAGGCAGGCGCCGGCATCGCCACGTATGTCGTCGGCCGGGCAACTGGGAACCCGGGGATGGCCTCGCTCGGCGGCGATCTCATCCGAGCTCAGGTGCTGACGCAGACAATCGTTCAGGGTACGAAGTTCGTCGTCGGCCGCCAGCGTCCGGACGGCAGCAACGGGTTGTCATTCCCGTCGGGTCATACCGCCAGCGCCTTTGCGACCGCGACGGTAATCCAGCAGCACTACGGCTGGAAAGCCGGAATTCCGGCATTCGGCTTCGCCGGCTTCGTTGGCGCCTCGCGGATGGCGTCGAATAAACACTACCTCAGCGACGTCCTGGTCGGTGCCGGCATCGGCATCGCCGCCGGGCGAACTGTGACTCTTCACATCGGGCGCGAAAAATTCGCAATGGGCGCAGCGCCGACGCAGGGCGGCGCGATGGTGACGTTCAGTAAGCAATAGATCGGGGCTGGGAACTAGGGGCTCGGGGCTGGGGGCCGGGGGGAGCACCAAGCACCAAGCACCAGCACTAAGAACGAAGAACGAAGCACCCAAGCACCTTAAACAGTCCAGCTTCCAAGCTGTGCCGAGGCGTCCGGTACGGAGATTGCGCCCAGTCTTTGCGTGTGGAAGTTCATCCATCGCATCATCGGTGCGACCGTCCTGGATGCCGCCACGTATGAGGAGGTCGAGGCGGACAAATCCAGCACAGGCCAGGCTCTAGTCGTCGTCCTGCTCTCGGCCGCGGCTGCCGGTGTGGGCGCTCGTGGTTACGGCGCTCCGGTGGTCCAGATACCAATGATGGCTATTCTCGCGCTACTGGCTTGGGCGGCCTGGGCGCTGCTGACCTACGAGATCGGCGTGCGAATCATGCCCGACCCCCAGACGCGGGCCGACGTGACAGAACTGATGCGCACGATGGGGTTCGCGTCGGCCCCGGGAATGCTTCGTGTGATTGGCGTCGCTCCCGCGTTCACCACGCCGGTTTTTGCACTCACCGCGGTTTGGATGCTGCTCGCCATGGTCGTTGCCGTGCGGCAGGCGCTCGACTACACGACGACGACCCGAGCGCTTGCCGTCTGTGGACTGGGCTGGGCGCTCACGCTCGCTTTCGTCCTGGCGCTCGGCCTGGTCGTGATCTGATGGACAACGAAAGTGCAGAAGTCAGAATGCAAAATGCAGAATGGGCTCGAGCGGAAAATCGTTCTGCATTCTGCACTCTGCGTTCGGCATTCTCAACGTCGCTGACGGAAAGTGAGGCGCACGATGGTGATCCTGAAACACGTGCTCGTCGCGACGGATTTCGGCGAGCCCGCCGCGACGGCGCTGGCCTACGGCAAGGACCTGTCGCGGCAGTACAACGCCACGCTCCACGTGCTACACGTCGCCGACGACGTGACGGCGCGCTACGCGACCGAGATCCCCATGTTCACCGCCGATGAACAGGCGCAGCTCGAACAATCGGCGCGGGCGCGCGTCGAAGCGCTGCTGACCGCGGAGGACCGCCGGCAGTTGAACGCCCGGGCCGTCGTGCGGTCCTCGCTGTCGCCGGCGGCGGCGATTTGCGACTATGCGAAGACCAGCCGCATCGATCTCATCATCATGGGCACGCACGGACGCAGCGGGATGGCCCACTTCCTGATGGGCAGCGTCGCGGAGCGCATCGTCCGGACGGCGCCCTGCCCGGTGCTGACCGTCCGGTGTCCCGAACGCGAGTTCATCGCGCCGGACGCGCTCACGACTGTTTCCCAGGCTTGATCATGGTCAGTGCGCTGGCGGACGTGACTGCATTGCCCGGTACTGCACATCAGCCTTACGGTGCAGCTTGACCGCGCCGGGGATTGCAGTCACGCTGAGTTCGATGCGTCGTTCGCGTGTCGGCTTCATCATGCTGGTATTCGCCAGCGGACTGATCAGCAGTGAGCCGCTGCGCGCCGAGTCTGAGCTGCAAACGCAGACCGCGACCGCCTACAAGGATTACGCGCAGCGCGCCGAAGATGCGTTTCTCGCCCGGGTTCGCGGCGGAAGTCCACAAGCGCCACGTCTCGACGGAGTCATTGCTGCCCATCCCGGCCGCGACGATGGCATCATTTCCGTGCCCGGCGGTCTCGTTCATCATTGGATTGGCTCTGCCTTCCTCCCCGGCGCCACCCTCCAGGACGTCTTGAAGCTGTCGCGGGACTACGAGAAGTACGCGTCCATCTACCGCGCCATCGTCTCGGCGAAGCTGATCGAACACGACGGCGACATGTATCGCACCGCGTTGCGCTTGAAGGAAGGCGAGGCAGGTATCACCGCGGTGCTTCAGGTGCGGTCGACCATCCGCTACGCCGCGCCGAACGAACACAGCGCCTATTCGATTTCGATGGCCGACGAGATACGTGAAGTCAAGAATGCCGGCAGCCGCAACGAAGAGCTCCTGCCAGCCGGCCGCGACAGCGGCTACTTGTGGCGCGCGCAAGTATTCAACTGGTTCGTTCAGCGCCAGGATGGCGTGTACCTCGAGACGGAGACACTCGGGCTGAGCCGCGGATTCCCGCCGTTCATCGGCTGGTTCATCGAGCCGATTGCCCGTCGGCTGGGCCGAAAGAGCGTGGAGTCGTCGCTTCAGCAGTTCACGTCGGCGTTGACCTGCGCCACGAAACACTCGGCCGAGTACGACTGCGCAGCAAGTAGAACGGCCCCCAACTAATCGAAAGCTTCTGACGGGTTTAGTCGAGAGCTTCCGCCGGGTCCTGTCCGCGAACAGCCCCACCGGATGCTCGCCGGAAGTGCGCTCGTCACGGCTTGTTGCGGCAGGACCCGCCCGAGCTCATCAGCAATTTTGCCAACGTCCCAACTCGTCCATTGGCGGCGTTGCCGGGGCTGTCGATCTGTCTGGGCCCCGTTCGACTGGAGAATGAAAGCAACAACAAGGAGGTTGACCGTGAGAGTGCTGGTGATTGTGAAGGCGAGCAAGGAATCCGAGGCCGGTGAGATGCCGACGGAAGCGGTCTTGGCCGCGATGGGTAAGTACAACGAGGAATTGGTGAAAGCCGGCGTGATGCTGGATGGTGAAGGTCTCCATCCCAGCGCGCGAGGCAAGCGCATCCGCTTTTCGGGCAGCCAGCGCACCCTCATCGACGGCCCGTTCGCCGAGACGAAAGAGCTCATCGCCGGCTACTGGGTCTGGCGAGTCGCTTCCATGGACGAGGCCGTCAGCTGGCTCAAGAAGGCTCCGTTCGACGGCGGCGCAGAGGTTGAGATTCGCCCGATCTTCGAGGCCGATGATTTCGGGAAAGAGTTGACTCCCGAGCTTCGCGCTCAGGAAGAACGTCTCAGGGCAGAAATCGCCGAGCGAAAGTAGGGCGGCGCCTGCGACTTTTGGCCGAGGCGGTTATCGGCCCCCCGCCCGAGGACCCGATCCGAGGTGATGTCGCA
>Ga0111538_10005257_pt1 | contig 17738 bp, 17 predicted proteins | sample SoiMethybrSBSTD1_FD_79669 | JGI IMG/M metagenome (GOLD analysis project Ga0111538, IMG submission 79669) | Bulk soil microbial communities from a Populus tree surrounding site in Tennessee, USA - Soil MetaG P. TD hybrid SBSTD1 (version 2)... | ecosystem: Environmental > Terrestrial > Soil >...
AGCACGTAGGCGACGCCGGCGACGAGCGCGCCGGAGAGACCGAGCAGCACGGAGAGCCAGCCGACGCTGCCACTGGACGGCCGCCCCGCGTCCGCCGCGATGCTCTTCGCCGCCACCGGCTCGAAGTCGCTCGTATCGACGAGGGCCAGGTTCTGGGCACCGTCGGCCACGGCCAGCGCACCGTCTCCGGGCCCGAGGTCGAGGCGCAGGTCGTAGAGATCCTGCCGCCCGGAGAGCATAGCCAGGTCGATGCAGTGCGCCTCGCCGTCGACCGTGTCGAGCGCATGGACGAACGGCTCCTCCCCCGCGCCGTCGTAGAGCGTGTAGGCCCAGCGGCCATCCGCGGTGGTCTCCCGTGTGATCGGGAAGCCCGCCATGCGCTCGTCCGGCTCGCTCTTGTCGACGATCGGAGCCGGAAGCAGCTTTCCGCTCGGCACGTCGAGCGCACGCACTTCGTACCGCGTCGGGTCGCGGCGCGAGAGGTAGTGGACGAGGAACATGCGCGTGCCGTCGGGCGACAGCGCGTCGAAGCTGAAGTCGCCGTCGAGGACGACGTGCTGCCGCGTGCGCAGGTTCGTCGCGTCGAGGACGACGAAGCTCGTCCGGGCGCGCGGGAAGGTCCGGCGCGGGTTGATGAGCACGAGGGTCGAGCCGTCGGTCGAGAGGCCCGACGCAGTCCGGTCGAGGGCGACGACGGGCACGGTGTAGCGCCCGTCGATGAGCCGCGACGCGAAGACGGAGCCGCCGATCCGGGCGACGACGGTTCCCCCGCGAGCCGGGAGGGCGACGAGGCGGCCGTTCACGTCAGCTCCGCCGATGACGGCGGGCGCGCCGGCGTCTGCGATCGGCAGGCCGTCGGCGCGGGCGATCGGCGCCAGGGCGAGAACGAGAAGCGTTGCGATGAGGAATCGAGTCCGCATGCCGCTACTACGCCGGCCGGGCGCGTAGGGGTCCCGGCGAGAGCGAGCTAGAGCCGGCCGGAGCGGATGACGCCCCAGACGAGCCAGATGCTGAGGAACGCCGAGAGGGTGAGGCCGATCACCGAGAGGATCCCGAAAAACGACGTCGGCCCGTCCGAGACGAGGGCGAGCATCGCCGACGTGAGCGCGCCGCCGACCGCGACCACTGCGATCCCGATCCGGTTCGCGACGAGGTCCATGCGGTGGATGAAGTCTTCCAGCCCTTCGTGGCGGAAGCCGACCTCGATCTGCCCGTCGCGCACCTGCTCGAGCGTGTCGTGCACCTGGTACGGGAGCTCGCGCGCGATCATGGCGAGGTTGCGGGCCTCGCCGGCCGCGCGCCGCGCCACGCGCTGCGGCGTAAACCGCTCGATGAGGAGCTCGCGCGCGTACGGCTTCGCGACGTCGAAGACGTTGAAGTCCGGGTAGAGCTCGAGGCCCACCGATCCAAGCGTCGCGATCGCGCGGTCGAGCAGGACGAACCGCGTCGGGAGCTGCAGGTGCATGCGGTAGATGAGCGCGAAGGCCTCCCGGATCAGCTGGATCGGGTCGATCTCGGAGAGGCTCGAGCCGTAGTAGCGGTAGTAGACGTCGCGGAGCTCGGCGACGAACTCCTCCTCCATCTCCTTCGGGTAGCGGACGCCGAGAGCGGCGAGCCGCTTCGGCAGCGCCTCGATGCGCTCGTTGACGGCGTCGATGAAGAGCCCGGTAAGGCGCGACATGTCCTCGTCGGTCAGCTTTCCGACCATGCCGAAGTCGATGAGCCCGATCTGCTCAGTCGCCTCGAGCACCATGATGTTGGACGGGTGCGGATCGGCGTGGAAGAAGCCGTGCCGGAAGATCATGTGCATCCAGGCCTCGGCGAACAGGTAGGAGAGCCGCCGGCGCTCCTCGATCGAATACGTCTCGAGGTCGAGGTCGCGAAGCTGCACGCCCTCGAGCAGCTCGAGCGTGAGCACCCGCGAACGCGAGTAGCTCCAGTACACGCGCGGGACGCGCACGTGCGGATGGCCGGCGAAGTTGCGGTGGAACTGCTCGGCGTTTCGCGCCTCCATCCGGTAGTCGAGCTCCTGCCTGATCGTGCGCGCGAACTCGTCCACGAGCGAGACGGTGTCGATGAACTCGAGCGCCTTCACGCGGTCGCGCACGAGGCGCGCGGCCTGGTACATGAGCTCGAGGTCGGCCTCGATCTGGCGCGGCGCATCCGGCCGCTGCACCTTCACCGCCACGCGCCGGCCGTTCGGAAGCGTCGCCCGGTGCACCTGGCCGATCGACGCGGCGGCAACCGGCGTCTCCTCGAAGTCCAGGAAGAGCTGCTCGACGGTCAGCTCGAGCTCCTCCTGGATGACGCGGTCGACCTCGTCGTACGGAACCGGCGAGACGTCGTCCTGCAGCGCCTTCAGCTCGAAGACGATGTCGGGCGGGACGACGTCCGGGCGCGTCGAGAGGAGCTGGCCGAACTTGACGAAGGTCGGCCCGAGCTCGTCGAGCATCTGCCGAACGCGGAGCCCGCGGTTCGATCCGTCCCCCGAGACGTCGACCTCGCGGGCGCGGCGGGAACGAGGCCCGTGCGGCCGGTGCGTGTCGAAGAAGTAGCCGAAGCCGTGCTTGGCCGCGACCTGCGAGATCTCAGAGAGACGGCCGAGCTGGCGGACAGCCGGCCGGGAGCTCACGGGTCCTTCTTCTCGACGAGGCGGAGGCGATGCTCGACCTGGGCGAGGCGAAGCTCGAGCTCCTCGTACTCGCGGCGGGTGATGAGGCCGAGCTCGCGGAAGAGCGAGGAGAGCGTCGTGCCTGCGCGCTCGCTCATCCGCACGGCGTCGCCGCGCCAGCGGCCCATGACCTCGTCGACGAGCTCGCGCGCGTCGTCGCCGGTCATCTTCCCGCGCCCCACGAGCTCCTGGACGAGCTCGTCCGCCCGCTCCTTCGTCAGCGCGACGGCACCGACGCCCGCGAGAATCGCCTCCTCGGCGAGGCCGCGGAGCGACTTCGAGTCGTGGTTTCCGCTAGCGCGCTCGTCCATGGGGCCTCGCTCGCCTGCGCTTGCGCCTCGCCTCGCGCCGGGCGGCAGCGCTCGCCGCGCCGCCGTCGGGCTCGGTCGGACCGTCGACGTCGACCGGAACGGCCGCGGCGACCGGCGCCTCCTCGACGGGCACGGTCTCCGGCTCGGCATCCTCCGGAGCTTCGACGTCCTCGACCTTCTCCTGCAGCCCGGCGCTCTTGCGCTTGGCGTACTCGGGCTCGCGCTCCTTGAGCACGACGAGAGCAGGGGTCGCGATGAAGATCGTCGAGTACGCGCCGGAGACGATCCCCACGAGAAGCGCGAAGGCAAAGTCCTTGAGCGTGTCGCCTCCGAAGAGGAAGAGCGACGTGACCGGGAGCAGCGTGATGAACGTCGTCGCGAGTGAGCGGCGGATCGTCTCCCAGAGCGACTGGTTCGCGATGGCGGCGAAGCTCGATCGCCGCATGATCGGGATGTTCTCGCGCACGCGGTCGAAGATGATGATCGTGTCGTAGATCGAGTAGCCGAGGATGGTCAGCACCGCTGCAACGGTCGCGCTCGTCACCTCCCTCTGCGTCAGCGAATAGATGCCGAGGGTGATGAGGATGTCGTGCACGAGCGCGATCAGGACCGGCATCGCAAACTTGAACTCGAACCTGAGCGTCACGTAGATGACGATCAGCGCGAGCGAGACGAAGATCGCGAGGATCGCTCCCTTCAGGATCTGCCGGCTGAAGCTCGCCGAGACGTTCTTCACGCCCACCGAGGTCGCGTCGAGGTTCGAAGTCAGCACCGCGGTGAGCTCCGTCTGCGCCTGCTGGCCGAGCGACGCCGTCCGCACCTGGAACTCCTTGTAGGCGCCGTTCTCGACGGGGCCCCGTCCCTGGATGACCGCGTCGCCGATGCCGAGCCGCGTCGTCTGCGCGCGGACGTCCTGGATCTGATGAGCCTGCGGCGTCTTGAACGAGAACTGGCTGCCGCCCTTGAAGTCGATGCCGAGGTTCAGGCCCTGGATCGCGAGCGATCCGATTCCGATCAGGACGACGACGCCCGAAACGGCGAACCAGTACTTCGCGCGGCCGACGAAGTCGACGCGCTGCCAGGCGGGGATCTTCTGTGCGCTCGCCCCCATGAACGACGGGTTGTTGAACCAGCGGAAGCCGGCGAGGACCCCGAGCAGAGCGCGCGTCACCGCGACGGCGGTGATCATCGAGATCAGCGTTCCGATGATCAGCATGAGGGCGAAGCCCTTCACGCCTCCGGTCGCGACCGCGAAGAGAACGAACGCGGTGATGATCGTCACGACGTTCGCGTCGACGATCGTGTTGAACCCCTTGCGGTAGCCGTTTCCGATCGCCGCGCGCACGGATCTGCCCGCGCGCACCTCTTCCTTGATGCGCTCGAAGATGACGACGTTGGCGTCGGCTGCGACGCCGATCGTCAGCACGAGCCCCGCGAAGCCCGGGAGCGTCAGCGTCACGTTGAAGAGGAGCAGCGCGCCGTAGAGGAGCACGCCGTAGATCCCGAGGCCGATGATCGCGATGACGCCGAGGAACCGGTAGAAGAGCAGCAGGAAGAAGGCGACCGCGAGAAGGCCGCCGATGCCGGCGATCAGCGCCTGGTGGAGCGAATCCTCGCCGAGCGTCGCGGAGATGTCCTCGCGCTGCACCTGCACGAACTCGACGGGGAGGGCGCCGGTCTGGAGGACCAGCGCGAGGTCCTTCGCCTCCTGCACGGAGTCGAGGCCGGTGATCTCGGCCTGTCCGCCGGCGATCCCGTCGCGCAGGCTCGGGTCGTCGAAGTCGATGGACGGGAACGAGCGGATCTCGCCGTCGAGGACGATCGCGAAGCTCTGCTTGAAGGCATTGCGCTGGTCGCCGGTCGCACCCGCGAGATTCGCCTGCGTGAGGCCGCGCTGGGAGAGCTCCCGCGTGATCTCGTGGAACTTGTCGCCGCCTTCGTTCGTGAAGCCGAGGAGGACGATCGGCTGGTTACCCGAGCCGAAGTCCGCCCGCGTCTGGTCGGCCTTGAGGTCGTTTCCGGTCAGCTCCGGAACGGGGTTCGTCGGGTTGTTCGGCTGGTACTTGAAGAGGTAGTAGTAGTTCGCCCCCGGCGCGGGCACCCCGACGCCCGGGCAGACCGTGGCGGTGTCGTTGCAGGTGAGGATGATCTTCCCCTGCGGCACCGCGTAGAACTTGGAGCCCTCGGGTTGGGAGCCGCCGAACTGCTTGAGGAGGTCATCTTTCGTCTCGCTCGGGCCCCCGAGGCGCTTCTTGTCCTTCGAGTAGAGGTACCACTGGGTCGGCGTGCCGGTCTCGGCCGCCTTTTGCTGGCCGGACAGGAGCGGCAAGAGCTGCGGCGAGGCGTTGATCTGCCCGTTGGCGCCGGCGGTCGGCGGTAGGGCATCTCCCTGGAGGTCGAAGAACTGCAGCTGCGCGGTCTGGCCGATGATCTCGGCGGCGCGCCCCGCGTCGTGGACGCCGGCGAGCTGGACGGAGATCTGGTCGGTGCCCTGGCGCGTGATGACCGGCTCGGAGACGCCGATCTTGTCGATGCGCTGCCGCATGATCTCGATCGAGCGGTCGAGGTCCTCCTGGGTGATCTCCCTGCCCTGCGGCGCCTTCGCCTGAAGGATGACCTCGAGCCCGCCCTGCAGGTCGAGGCCCAGTGTCGGCGAGCGGAAGAACGCCAGCACGACGACCCCAGCGACTGCGGCCAGTATCGCGGCGATGATGAGCAGGTAGCGGCGCACTCTTCGACCTTCTCGCGGTCAGTTCCGGGCTGCGTCCCGCTCCTCGGCGGTCATGGGCTCGTCGGCCGAGACGGGCTCGGCTGAACCGGCGTCGACGGACTCGCCTTCCTCGGAGGATTCGAGGCGTTCGAGCTCCTCCGGCGGCACGACCGAAGTGATCGAACGGCGCGCGACCGCGACGCGCACGTCCTCGTCGATCTCGAGCATCACGCGCTCGGCGTCGAGCTGGACGACCTCGCCGTAGATCCCGCCGGCGGTGACGACCTCGTCTCCGGGCTTGAGCGCATTGAGGAGCTCCGCGTGCTTCCTCTGCTGCTGGCGCTGCGGCCTGATCAGGAGGAAGTACATGAAGCCGAACATCGCGAGAAGAAGAACTAAGAAACCACCACTCACCGAGAGACCTCCTCGCCTGGCGCAAAGGCCGCCGAGTCGAGGCGCTCGAGGGCGGCCGCCTTGTAGGAACCGAACTCGCCGCGCTCGATGGAAGCCCGCGCCCCGGCGGTCAAATCGAGCAGAAATCTGACGTTGTGCTCGGACAAAAGTATCAAGCCGAGCAGCTCCTGTTGGTTGATCAGATGGCGGAGATACGCGCGCGTGAAGCGCCGGCAGGCCGAGCAGGAGCAGCTTTCGTCGAGCGGGCGCTCGTCCCGGGCGAAGCGGGCGTTCTTGAGATTGAGCCGCCCTTCCCACGTGACCGCCGAGCCGGTGCGGCCCAGACGCGTGGGCAGCACGCAGTCGAACATGTCGATCCCGCGCTCGACGACCTCGAGGATCCCGGCGGGATCCCCGATGCCCATGAAGTAGCGCGGGCGCTCGTCCGGGAAAAGCGGTGCGGCCCAGGCGACGGTCTCGAGCATGACGTCGCGGTCCTCCCCCACGCTCAGACCTCCGAGCGCATGCCCGTCGAAGCCGAGCGCCGCGATCTCTTCGGTGGAGCGGCGGCGAAGCTCGAGATCGGCTCCGCCCTGGCTGATTCCGAAGACGAGCTGGCCCGGTGCGCGCGTGGCGGCGAGCTGGCGCGCGGCCCAGGCGGTCGTGAGGGTCGTGGCGGCTTCGAGCTCTTCGCGCGAGACGTCCGGCGGCGGGCACACATCGAGGCACATGGCGATGTCGGAGCCGAGGCGACGCTGGATGTCGGCGACGAGCTCGGGCGTGAAGCGCGCCTCGCAACCGTCGTAGACCGAGCGGAACGTCACGCCTTCTTCGTCGACTGCGGCGATCGTGTCGCGGAGCGAGAAGACCTGGAACCCGCCCGAGTCGGTGAGGATCGGCCCGTCCCAGCCCATGAAGCGGTGCAGGCCGCCCATCGCCTCGACGAGCTCCTCGCCCGGTCGGAAGTGCAGGTGGTACGTGTTGCCGAGGAGGATCGTCGTGCCGAGCTCGCGCAGGCGCTCGGGGTCGAGTCCCTTCACCGTGCCCTTCGTGCCCACGGGCATGAAGGCCGGCGTCGGCACGTCGCCGTGGGCGGTGTGGAGGACGCCGGCACGCGCCTCGCCGTCGGTCGCGACGAGGTCGAAGCTCACCGGGACACCTTGCGTCGGTTTCGTTGCGTTGCGCGCGCCATGGGTGCATCTTGGCGGGCTACGCTCAAAGCGGGTGGAGGCACGGGGTGGCCCCTCAGCGGATCAGCATCGCGTCGCCGAACGAATAGAACCGGTACCGCTCCTCGATCGCAGTCTCGTAGAGCCGCCGCGTCTCGTCCACGCCCGCGAACGCCATCACGAGGGCGAGCAGCGAGGAGCGCGGCAGATGGAAGTTCGTGACGAGCGAGTCGACGCGACGAAACTCGAACCCCGGCGTGACGAAGAGCTCCGTCCGACCCGTCAGGGGCGCTCCCCGCGCCACCGACTCGAGCACGCGCACGGTCGTCGTTCCGACAGCGGTCACATGATGCGCGGCCTCGATCCGCGCCCACGCCTCGTCCCCGACCTCGTAGCGCTCGCTGTGCAGCTCGTGCTCGTCGAGCGTCTCGGCGGTGACCGGCCTGAACGTGTCGAGCCCCACGTGCAGCGTCACCCGTTCGACGTCGAGCGAGGCATAGAGCTCCGGCGTGAAATGGAGCCCGGCCGTTGGGGCCGCCGCTGACCCGCTCTCCTCCGCGTAGACCGTCTGGTAGCGCTCAGCGTCAGCGAGCGGCTCGGTGATGTACGGAGGCAGCGGCGCCTCCCCGTCAGGCTCGCCCGCGAGCCGGAGCCGCCAGCGCCCCTCGCCGAGATCCTCGAGAAGCTCCACCGGCCCGAGCGCCATTCCGGCGCGTAGCTTCCTGCTCGGCCGCGCGAGCGCCTCCCAGACCTCCCCCTCGACGCGTTCGAGGAGGAGGACCTCGGTGCGCCCGCCGGTCGGCCGCTCGAGCCAAAGCCGGGCGGGGAGCACGCGCGTGTCATTCACGACGACGAGCGAGTCCGGAGCAAGAAGCGAGCCGAGATCGCGGAAGCGGCGGTGCTCGACGGCGCCCGTTTCACGGTCGAAGACGAGCAGCCTGGAGTCGTCACGACGCTCGAGCGGACCCTGCGCGATGAGCTCCGGGGGAAGCTCGTAATCAAGCTCAGACGTCTTCATGCCGACATCCGAAACGAAGGTTAGAGTCATGTCCGTGGACCGCGACGCCATCGAACGAGCCCGGATGCGTCTTGCCGAGAGCGGCGAGGAGCGTCCGGACGACGCCGCGCTGCAGGCGCTGCTCGAGCGCGCACGCGCCGGGCTCGAGGCACTCGCGTTGACCACCGCGGAGCTCGAGACCGCCATTCCCGAGCGGCTCGAGGCCTCGGTCCAAAAGGGTCTGCGCGAAGAGGTGATCCCCGTGGCGCGCCATCTCGCCGAGGTGCGCGGGCTCTCGGGCCAGACGATCCGGCGTCTCGAGCGACTCCAAACCGACATCGCCTCCGAGCGCCAGGCACGCGTCGAGGACCTCGCCCTGCTCGTCGACCTGATCACTTCGGGCTGGCGCGGCGTCGAGAAGCGCCTCGACCGGATGGAGCGCATGCTCGACCGCGTCGAGCGGGCCCTCGACGAGCGCGCCGCCAGCGCTCCCCCGCTCTACCGCATCGACCGCCAGCAGCCGGGCGCCTAGCCGGCCGGCAGTCTCAGCTCGAACCGGGACCCCTTGCCGAGCTGCGACTCGAGCACGAGCTCACCGCCGAGCGCGTGGGCGAGCTCGCGGGCGATCGGAAGACCGAGGCCCGTTCCCTCCCCGGCGCGGGACCAGAACGGGCGGAAGATGCGCTCCCGCTCCTCCGGCCCGATTCCCGGCCCCGAGTCGGCGACCGAGATCGCGATCGTCCCGTTCGTCGCGCTGAGCCCGAGGTCGATGCGGCCCCCGTCGGGCGTCCAGGCGAACGCGTTGTCGAGCAGATTCGACACGATCTGCAGGAGGCGATCGCCGTCGGTCTCGAGGACGGGATCGGCGGCGAGCGAGCACTCGTACTCGATCCCCCGCCGGCGCGCCTCCTCCCCGAAGCTCTCATAGGCCTGCTCGAGGAGTCGCCGCAGCTCCACCTCGCCCTCCTCGAGCGTGAACTGGTGGGCGTCCATGCGCGCCAGGTCGAGGACGTCGCCAACGAGCCTCGTCAGGCGTTCGGTTTCCGCACCGATCACGCGGAGGGAGGCCTCCCGCGTCTCTTCGTCCTGCGCGATGCCCTCGCGGAGCGCCTCGACGTGGCCCCGGATCGCCGTCAGCGGCGTTCGCAGCTCGTGTGACACGACCATGAGGAAGTTGCGCTCGCGGCGCTGCGATTCGGCGAGCTTTCCGGTCATCTCGGCGAAGCGCTCCGTCAGGTGGCCGATCTCGTCCTTCGACCGCGCCGGGGGGAGCTCGGCGTCGTAGCGGCCGGCCGCGACCTCGTCGGCGGCCCGCGAGAGCGCGAGCACCGGCTTGGTCAAGCGCCGCGAGAGGTACCAGACGAGCCCCGCGGCCACGACGAGCCCGACGAGGAGCGCGAGCGCGAGGCGCCCGAGGAGAACCACCCACCGCTCCTGCAGCTCGGCCTTCGGCTTCGCCACGACGAGCGCTCCAAAGGTGTCGCCGCCGAGCATGATCGGATACGCCGCGGCGAAATACGTTCGGCCCGTACCGGGCGGGGTGAACTCGAAGGTCTGAACCTGGCCGGCGTCGAGCGCCGACTGGTCGAGGAGCTCGAGCGGCAGCTCTCGCAGGCCGGACTTCTCCCCCGGGAAGATCTCGACGCCCGCGTAATAGATGCGCGAGCCGGTCGCCTGCTCGAGGATCGGCGCAGCGAACCCCGGCGCGCGCCGGGCCTCGTCGACGCTCCTGATGGCCTGCTCCTGGTAGAGCCGTGCGAGCCCCTGGGCCTGCCGGCGGAGCTCTGCCAACGTTCGGTCGCGCGTGTAGTCCTGGAACAGCCGGACCGCGAGCACCGCCGCGACCGCGGACGCGACGAGCACTCCGACGAGAAAGACAGCCGGGATGCGGTAGCGCAGCGAGCGCACCGGGGCCCTACGAGGCCTGGGCGACCTTGGGCTCGACCGAGACCTTGTAGCCGACGCCCCAGACCGTCACGATCGGCGAGGCATCGCCGAGCTTCCGCCGGAGCTGTCGCACGTGGACGTCGACCGTCCGTGTGTCCCCTGCGAACGTGTATCCCCAGACGCGCTCGAGCAGCTGGTCGCGGGTGAGCACGAGCCCGCGATGGTCGAGCAGCTCCCAGAGCAGATCGAACTCCTTCGGTGCGAGCTGGATCTCCTCGTCGGCGACGGTGACCTCCCGCCGGCCCGCGTCGATCCGGAGGTCGCCGTGCTGGAGCGAGGCGCTCTGGAGCTCCCTCCGTTCCGGGTTCGAGCGGCGCAGCACCGACTTCACACGCGCCACGAGCTCGCCCGGGTTGAAGGGCTTCGTCAGGTAGTCGTCGGCGCCGACCTCGAGCCCGATGATCTTGTCGATGTCGTCGTCGCGGGCCGTGAGCATCAAGATCGGGACGTCGGAGCGCTGCCGGATTCGCCGGCACACCTCGATGCCGTCGAGATCCGGGAGCATCAGGTCGAGGATGACGAGCGACGGCGCCTCCGCGTCCGCCTGCTCGATCGCGCCGGTGCCCGTGTCGGCTTTGCGCACGGCGAAGCCCGCCTTCTCGAGATACATGCTGACGAAGGATGCGATGCTCGCCTCATCCTCGACGACGAGGATGGAATGGCCCTGAGCACGAGTCACGTCGGCGTATCCTGCCAAAGCCGCCGGTCGTCCGTGCAGTGAACCCGTCAGCAGGAGCCGCTGCCGAGCCTGTATTGCGTCCGCGATCGCGGCCAGGGCTTCGGGTCGCCCTGAAAGTCTCGCCGGAACGTCCCGGTCGAGCCGCTGTTGCGCCCGTCGAGCACGAGGCAGCCCCGCACCTTGCCGGAGCCGGAGATCCCTCGGCCTCGCAGCTTCAGGCGCCACTTCGAGGCGCCGATCGTGATCACCTTGAGCTCCCGCCCCTTACACCGGATCCTTTTCCCCCTGACGGCGGTCCGGTGCTCGCAGCCGGTCACGAGGACGTTCGCCGTCGCGACGATCTTTCCGCGCCTGACGTTGCCGATGAACGTCCCGTGCTTGCGGACCTTGGCGAGGCCCGCACCGTCGAACAGTTCGATCCATCCGCCGCCGTCGGTCTTCGCAACCACGCCATGCGCAGCCCCGGCCGTCGAGGCCGCGGACGCCACCGCCGCGAGTACCAGCACAACCGTGAATCGCCGCATTCGTTCGCTAGGGACTATCGCGCCGGGCGGTGAATGTTTCTTCATGAATTTGTAAGCACTGTCCGCGGCCGTGGGAAGGAGTCGCCGTCCCACCGGCGTACTACGATCCGCCACTTCCGAGGCATCTCTCATGGACGAGCACCTCCGACACGACCGCACCGTTCGCCTTCTGGCGGCGCGACTCGATGCCCTCGCGCTTGCCTCTCTGCGCGCGCCCGGCGGAGAGCGCATGTACCGGCACCACATCCTCGCCGCCGTCGCGGCCACGCGCCATGCGATCGATCTCGAGCTGCTCTCCTCGGCCGAGGCCGACGCGATTTGGGCAGATGTGGCCGAGCGCCATCCGGACGCAGGCTGGTGCCGGTCCGGCCCCCGCCTGGCGGCCTAGGCCTAAGCCACGCGGCGAACAGAACCGCGGAGACCAACGGCGTTTTCGTGGCGCAGGGGATCGCTGCTTCGCTGCCATCCCTCCTGCGCGGCCTCCCGCTCACACAGCAGGCAGACGATGCGCCCGGCGGAATGGTCGTGCCGAACCTGCCAGGTGCGGAAGCTTTCGCCCGCGAGCAGATTCCTCCGGCAGACCGCGCACATCGTCACCGGGCTTTGATCCTAGGCCCGGCACCGGACGGCTATTCGTAGCGGAAGAAGCCCTCTCCGCTTTTCCGGCCGAGCTTGCCGGCCGCCTGCATCTCGACGAGCCGCTGGGGCGGCCGCATTCGCTCCTCTCCGAGCGCTTCGTGGAGCGCCTCGGAGGCGTGCACGTGGACATCGAGCCCGATCAAGTCGATGAGCGCGCAGGGGCCGATGGGCCAGTTGACGCCCGCGGTCATGGCCGTGTCGAGATCCGCCGGCGTCACCGACGCCGCGTCGAGCACGCGCACGCAGTCGTTGAGGAGCGGAATGAGAACCCGGTTGACGACGAAGCCGGGCGTGTCCCGGCAACGGATCGGGCGCTTGCCGATCCGCTCGGCGAACGCGAACGCGGTGTCGACCGCCTCGGACGAGGAGGCCTCGGCCTGGACGACCTCCACGAGCGGGAGCACGGGCGCAGGGTTGAAGAAGTGCATGCCGACGACGCGGTCCGACCGCTCCGCCGCGGCCGCGATCTCGCGGACAGGCAAGGCGGAGGTGTTCGTCGCGAGCACCGCATCCGGGAGGAGCCGGTCGAGCTCGGAAAAGATCTCCCGCTTCGCGTCGAGCTCTTCGACGACCGCCTCGATCACGAGGTCGCAGCCCGCGAGCTCCGAGAGCTCGGTCGTGGTCGTCAGTCGGCCGAGCGCCGCGTCGCGCTCCTCTGCGCTCAGCCGTCCCTTCTCGACGCCGCGTCCGAGGTAATGGGCGATGCGGGCGCGGGCCCGTTCGCCGAGCTCCGCGGTCACCTCACGGCCGACGGTCTCGACGCCCGCCTGCACACAGACCTGGGCGATCCCCGCTCCCATCGTCCCGAGCCCGACCACGCCGACCCGCTGAATCTCGCTCGCCACGCGCGGCAGCGTAATGGTTGAATAGTCCTCGTATGGCTGTGACGGTTCAGGAACGCAGGCTGCTCCTCGACGGTGCGTGGATCGACACCGGCGAGTGGCAGGACGTCGCCTCGCCGTATTCCGGCGAGGTCGTCGCGCGCGTCGGGCGTGCGGGAGCCGAGCACGCGCGAAAGGCGCTCGACGCCGCGGAGCGGGCGATGAGCTCGCCGCTGCCGGCACACGAGCGCGCCGCGATCCTCGACCGCGTCGCCGCTCTGCTGAAGGAACGTCACGACGAAGTCGCGCAGACGATCTCGGCTGAGGCGGGGAAGCCGATGAAGGCCGCCCGCGTGGAGGCCGAGCGCGCCGTCTCGACCTACACGATGGCGGCGGTCGAGGCGCGCCGGCTGGCCGGCGAGGTCGTCCCCATGGACGCGTCGCCGGCCGGTGTCGGGAAGGTCGCATACACGATGCGCGTGCCGATCGGGATCGTCGGCGCGATCACGCCGTTCAACTTCCCGCTGAACCTCGTGGCGCACAAGGTCGCCCCGGCGCTCGCAGCCGGGTGCGCCGTCGTCCTCAAGCCCGCCGGCCAGACGCCGCTGTCCGCTCTCCTCCTCGGCGAGCTCGAGACCGAGGCCGGCCTGCCGCCCGGCTGGCTGAACGTGCTCGTGGGCCCGTCCGCCGAGCTCGGCGACGTCATCGTCGAGGACGAGCGCGTGAAGCTGATCACGTTCACCGGCTCGTCGGGAGTCGGCTGGAAGATCCGCGAGCGAGCGGTGAGGAAGCGCGTGAACCTCGAGCTCGGCAACGCCACCCCGGTCGTCGTCGAGGCCGACGCCGACATCGAGGAGGCCGCGACGAAGCTCGCCGCGAACGCGTTTTCCTTCGCCGGCCAGAGCTGCATCTCGGTGCAGCGGATCTACGTTCAGCGCGGCGCCTACGACGACTTCGTCGGGCGCTTCGTCGACAAGGTCCAAAGACTCAAGGTGGGCGATCCGGCCGAGGAGGACACCGACGTCGGGCCGGTCATCGACGAGGACGCCCGGGAGCGGATCGTCTCGTGGATCGACGAGGCCAAGTCCGCCGGGGCGAGCGTCCTCGCGGGCGGCGAAATCGTCGACGGGCTCCTCCAGCCCACCGTCCTCGCGGACGTGACGCCCGAGATGAAGGTCTCCTGCCAGGAGGTGTTCGGCCCTCTTTGCACCGTGTCTCCCTACGACTCGGCCGACGAGGCCTTCGCCCTCGCGAACGGGACGGAATACGGCCTCCAGGCCGGGATCTTCACGGGGAGCGTCAAGACCGCTCTCGCCGCCGCAGCGGCGCTCGAGTTCGGCGGCGTCACCGTGAACGAGGCGCCGACCTTCCGGGCCGACCAGATGCCGTACGGCGGGGTCAAGGAGTCGGGCAACACGAAGGAAGGCCCGCACTACGCGGTGCGCGAGATGACCGAAGAGCGCCTCGTCGTCCTCGCGGTCTAGCAAGTCGAACTCGTCGTTCGCTGGCGCTAGACTCGCAGGCCAGATGCCCTGGGTCAGAAGAGTTCGCCGCGGCCCGCAGGTCGAGCCCGGCGTCGAAGAGCCGCCGCCTCCACCTACGCCCGAAATGTCGCCCGGCGTCACGCCGCTTCCGCCTCCCGGGCGCATGCGCCAAGAGCGCCGGTGGCTCGCGGGCCGGCGGGAGACCGAGATTCGCGACGTCGGCGGCCTCACGGTCGAAATGGTGCGGCGCGACCGCTTCCGCCCCGAGCTCCTGATCGAGCGCGCGGGCGACGTCCTCTCCATCGAGGAACGGATGCTCGAGCTGGACGGGCTCATGCTCGCCGCGAGCGCAGTCCCCCGCGGGACGCGCGCGGTGCAGCTCTGCGCGTGCGGCGGGCCGCTCCTTCCGGGAGCCCACTTCTGCTCGCACTGCGGGCGCCCCGCCACGGGAACCAAGGCGCTCTCGACGTGCTCGCACTGCGGGGGAGCGCTCCCCGCGGACACGAACTTCTGCCCGGCCTGCGGCCACTCCGTCGCCGCTGACGAGTTCTCCCCCCAGGCGGAGGACCTCGACCAGACGCTGATCCGCCGCTGGTCGACCGGCGAGGAGGACTAGTTGGGCGACCCTCCGCCCCCGCCACCGCCGCCCGAGGCGGCGCCTCCGCCCCCGCCTCCCGATCCAGGCCGCTGCCCGAACTGCGGCGCCCCGCACGACGTCTACCAGGAGTACTGCCTCGAATGCGGGCGGCGTCTCCCCGGTGCGTACGTGGGAGGCAGGTACGCGGAGATCTGGAGGCGCGATTCTCCCCTCTGGCTCTGGGCGGCGCTCGCCGCGCTCCTCCTGGTCGCCCTCGTCTCGGGCGCCGTCGTCGCGCTGGCGGCCACCGACGACGAGAAGAACTCGGAGCCCGCGACCTCGATCCCGGTCGTCTCGACCGCGCCGCAGCCGACGAGCACGGTCGGCGTCGTGACGCAGCCGCCCACGATCACGATCAACCCGCCGACGACGACGGCCGCCGGCACGACAACGTTCTCGACGACCACGTTCGGCACGACGACCTTCGGGACGACGACGACGGACCAGAACATCACCTGGCCTCCGAACAAAGACGGGTTCACGGTCATCCTCAAGTCGGTCGACACGAGCAAGGGCCGAACGCAGGCGGAGAACGCCGCGGACAAGGCCCGGACGAACGGGCTTCCCGAGGTCGGGATCCTCAACTCCTCGGACTACGCGAGCATGAACCCGGGCTACTACGTCACCTTCACCGGGATCTACGACACGGAGTCCCAGGCGAACGCCGCCCTTCCCAACGCGCGGTCGAAAGGCTTCCCGACCGCCTACGTGCGCGAAGTCTCGAACTAGTCGACCGAAGTTTGTAACACCGGGAAGCGGGAAGTTTGTAACAGCCTCTCGGGCCTCGTTAGGATGCTTGTCAGGCGCAGTTTTCGGCCCACTTAATCTGCGGTTAACAGAAATTTGCAGGCTTTTTGGAAGGCGGAAAGGTAAGCTCGATCATCGAGGCGAAGGACACCTCCCAGGCACGTATGTATCAGTACTCGAGAGCCATTTATCGCAGCATCAAGGATCTGATTGATCCGTACGTCGGGGTCGAGAAGCAGCTCGAGTATCGCCGGGAAGTGCTCGCCGCGTGCGAGGACTGCGTCGAGCGGCTCGCCAAGGATCCGCGCTACTTCGCGAATCCCGACAAGACGCTCTTCCAGGACATCCGCCGCTACTTCCCCATCACCCAGCAGGCGCAGGTCGCCTGGGCCGTGAGCGAGGGGATCGGCGCTGCGGTGGAGTTCATCGAGGCGCAGATCGAGGCGGGCGCCTTCGACGGCGGCGTCGCCCGCTGCCGCGCGACGACGCGCAAGGGAAAGCCGTGCCAGCGCACGCCGCTCCCCGAGCGCGAGTACTGCCCGTCGCACCAGCACCTCGAAGCACGGCCCGCCGAAGCCGCCTAGCTTCTCCCTCTAGCCCAGCACGAGCTGCTGGTGCGCCTCCAGGTTGGACACGCTCACGCCCACGAGTCGCAGCGCGCCCGGGCGGTCTTCGAGCGCCCGGTCGAGGAGCGCGCACGCGAGGTCTCCGATCCGCTCTGCGTCCGCAAAGCCGACGGGCGCGGTGGTCGAACGGCTACGGATGGAGAAATCCGGATAGCGCACCTTGGTCGTCACCGTCCGCGCCACCTGGCCACCCCGTTCGAGGTGACTCGCAACCGACTCGGCCATGCGCCGCAGCTCGGCATGGAGCTGCGCGCGGTCGGAGACGTCGCGTTCGAAGGTCTCCTCGTGCCCGATGGAGATGCTCTCGCTTTCGAGCTCGAGCGGGCGCGGGTCGATACCGCGGGCGCGGTCGCGCAGCAGCCTTCCGACCTTGCCGGACAGCAGCCGGCCGAGGTCTGCGTCCGAGAGCGCCGCCAGCCCACCGATCGTCTCGATCCCCGCCTTCCGCAGGCGCTCCTCCGCCCTCGGCCCCACGCCGGGCAGGAGCCGGACCGCAAACGGCGCGAGGAAGGCCGCTTCCCGGCCCGGGCGGACGATCATGATCCCGCCGGGCTTGCGGCGGTCGCTCGCCACCTTGGCGACGACCTTGCAGGTGCCGACGCCCAGGGAGCAGGAGAGGCTCGTCGCGCCCTTGACCGCGGTCTGCACCGCCTCGGCCAGCGGCCGCACGGCGCGGAAGCTCTCCGCCACCTCGCCGAGGTCGAGATAGCCCTCGTCCAACCCGGTGCGCTCCACGGTCGGCACGACCTCGCGCACGACGGCCCACACGGCGCGGGAGTACTGGGAATAGAGGCCGCGGCTCGGAGGGAGAAAGACAGCATGTGGGCAGCGCCGAAGCGCTTCCGCGCAGCTCATCGCCGAGTGGATCCCGAACCTGCGCGCGGCGTAGTTCGCGGTCGCCACGACGCCCCGCCCACGGGGGTCTCCGCCGACCACGAGAGGCTTGTCGCGAAGCTCGGGATGCTCGAGCTCCTCGACCGCTGCGAAGAAGGCGTCGAGATCGAGGTGCGCGACGATCTTCGGAGGACTTGTCACGACTGAAAGAATAGGTCCCTTGTCACACGACACCGACAAGCTCATCCGGCAGCTCTCCCTCGTCGCCTTCCTCATGGCCGAGCGGAGGCCGCTGACCGCGCGTGACATCAAGTCGACCGTCGAGGGCTACTCGGAGATGTCCGACGAGGCCTTCGCGCGCCGCTTCTACTCCGACCGCACCGAGCTCATCGCCCTCGGCGTCCCGCTCCACTCGCAGCGCGACGAGTTCACCGGCGAGGAGCTCTACACGCTGCGCTCCGAAAACTACTTCCTGCCCGAGCTCAAGCTGGAGGAGGACGAGCTCGCCGCGCTCCAGACCGCTCTCTACATGCTCGAGGGCCAGTTCGC
>Ga0111538_10005260_pt1 | contig 17735 bp, 17 predicted proteins | sample SoiMethybrSBSTD1_FD_79669 | JGI IMG/M metagenome (GOLD analysis project Ga0111538, IMG submission 79669) | Bulk soil microbial communities from a Populus tree surrounding site in Tennessee, USA - Soil MetaG P. TD hybrid SBSTD1 (version 2)... | ecosystem: Environmental > Terrestrial > Soil >...
CAATTCGGCAAGACCATGGCACGCTCGATACATGCCGCGCATCTTTGCCTGAGAGCTTGCCGGGAAGCAGCTGCCGAAGAGCGCTCGCGCCTCGCGCGGGAGCTGCACGACGGAACGATTCAATCCCTCCTGGGGGTGGAGTTGCGCCTGGAAAGCCTGCGACGGAATCTTTCGCCGATGCCGGAAACACAAAGGGATGTCGCGGAAGTGCAGGGAATCCTGCGACGCGAAGCAACTGACCTTCGAAAGATGGTGAACGAGACTCGCCGCAGGGCTCTTAGTCCCGAACGGCTCCTGGAGTTTCTGTCGGATCTCCTCGAGCGATTTCAGCGGGAAACTGGCGTTATTACGCGGTTTTTCGCAGACCTGCAAAACGATCGCATGCCCTCACGGATCTGTCATGAGATCGCACGCATGGCGGAAGAAGGCATTACCAATGCCCGCAAGTATGCGAAGGCATCGACAATCACAGTTCGTGTGGGCAGCGTCGGAGACACCTGGCTGCTCGTAATGGTGGACGACGGTGTCGGATTCGATTTCCGCGGAACCTGGACTCTGGAGAAACTCGTGACCGCCGGACTCGGTCCGCGTGTCATTAAAGAACGTGTGCAGTTCTTGGGCGGGAACCTGATCATTGAATCGACGCCAACGGGCGCCCGAATCGAGGTCAGCATCCCGAAATCCAGTGGGCACGTGGTTCCTTTTCGCTCGACAACAAATCTAGAAGAAAAATCGAGGCATGATGAATCCTATTCGCATTCTACTCGTTGACGATCACGCCATCTTCCGGCAGGGCCTGCGCAAGCTTTTCGAAGAGCAGTCGGAATTCAGTGTCATCGGAGAGGCTTCCAGCGGCGCTGAGGCCGTAGAAGCAGCGACTCGCCTGTCTCCGGATGTGATGCTGCTCGACCTGCAACTTGGAGACATGACGGGCCTCGACGTCCTTCGACGGCTTGGCGTGGGTATGAAGGCCAAGACCCTTCTGCTCGGCGCAGACATTCAACGCGCTGATGAATTGACCGCGATTCTGCTGGGTGCTTCCGGCACAGTCGGAAAATACGTGGCTTCGGAAACGCTCTTTCAGAGCATCCGGTCTGTTGTGACAGGCGAGATGTGGGTGAAGCGGGATGTCATCGGGGAATTGATTGGCATGCTGCGGACCCGGGAGAACTCGACTTCCAACGCGTTGGGCCACTTCGGCTTGACCGCCAGAGAGCTCGAGATTGTGAAGGCCGTCGTGCAGGGCATGGGAAACCGGGAAATCTCCGAAAGCCTGGGCATCAGCCACTTCACCGTGAAGCACTACATGACACGCATCTTCGACAAGCTGCTCGTCGCGAATCGTGTCGAACTTGCCCTGTTTGCTACGCGGCAGGGATTGGCTCAAAACCGGCCGTCACGCTAGGCGTTATCTCGTAAACAAAACTCCCTTCTCCAGGAGGGAGTTTTGGTCTTCTCCGCTCGAAGCACTGCCTCTTTCGAAAAGTACCGACAAGCCGTCTTCGTAGATCTTCGTCCACGCCGGCGCGGCTTCCATCGCCGCAATGGAGCGCCTGTCCTCATCGTGTGGCACCTTGTGCAGCAACACATACTCGATCTTCCACTGATTGAGAAAATCGCCGGCAAGGGGGCTCTCAATCGCGTGCTCGTACTCTTTCAGGAAATCCAGGCTGAACAAGTGAACTCTGCCGTCCACAAACGTCTTCTGTTGAGGCCAGAGCCGCCACATCAGGTAATCTCCAAACTCCTGCGGGTGAAACATTCTGCCCGTCAATCTGTGTTTTTCTATGAAGTCTGCTGCGCCTACCGGTGTTTGCTCCGCCAGTAGAGACGTGCCCGTAATTCGTGGTCGAAGCCACGGCGACTGCGCGATAAGGGCAACGATTGCGGCGGATAGCACCAGTGCGTTCAGCAACGCAAAGACAGGCGAGTCGTTTTGTGGCTCATCCTTTGTCTCGAACATCCGGCCTATTCCAGGCAGGCGTCGAACCGCAAGCAGATGCTTCAAATCCACGTAACGCAGATACCGGGCAAGCATGGGATAGGCGATCGTGGAAAACCAGGCTGCATTTCGAATGGCGGTCAGACCCAGCACAGCAAACCCGAGAAACAGAACAAGCTCGGTAAAGTCCGGGCGCACTCGCGAGCGGGCGAAGGTGAACACCGCGAGAAGAAACGGACAATAGAAGAGCAAAAACCCGAGAAGGTCGTTGATTCGCGGGGGGCGCCATTCCGCGACAAGCTGTTGGGACCCCGGATCCAACACGACGGTGCGGACATAGTCGAAGAGTTTGTATCCTTGCGGATTAGCCATGGTCGCCAGGACGCAAAGGAGAAGTACCAGCCCGAGCTTTTGAAGGCCGGCGACAGTCAGAGCATCGCGGCGGTCTGGATGGACAAAACGCCGGCTTGCTTCGCACAACAGAAAGATGCCGGTCAATCCTAGTCCGAGAACGAACGCGCCGTGAAGGTTCACCCAGAGCGCCATCATGACCGGCAGCGTCCAAAGCCGATCGCGCCCGCGATCCCGATACTCCATCAAAACCCAGTAAAACGCCGCGAACAGCAGGAACGAATAGGTCTGCGGACGGAGAAACCCGTAATTCCCCAGTGCCGCCAGGAACCCGACAAATGCAGCGATTCGAACATTGGCTGCCCGCAGCAGACACAGGTGGTAGATCAGGAGAAACCCCGACACGGTAATCGCCGTTCCCAGGAAGACGAGGAGAGGAAACCCCCCTGCCGCATACGTCCAGTGGTAGACCAGCTCGCCCAACCAGTTCTGCAAGACAAAGGGGCGTCCCGCCGCCGTGAAGGAAAAGCCATCGACCTGGGGGATGGATTGCGTGGCCGCTATGACTTCCCCCATCTTCAGATGCCACCAGAAGTCCAGAGGCGGCAGCGGAAAGATGAACCCCTTGTATACAAGGAGAAGGACGGGAAGGAGGAGCCAGAGGCGCTCGATACCCTTGCTGGAACTCCAGTAGTGTGCCGTTTTTACATCTTTTCGGCCGGGATCGTGAAGAAGCACAAGGGGCTTATCGTCAATCCGGGCGTAAAACTACATGCCGGGGTGCGTAGGGGTCGTAAGTCCTTTAGATTGGCAGCATGGGAGAATTTCACATCCGACCGGCTGCCAGGGACATTGCGACAGCGTACAGCAGACATTTGGAAGACTGTGTTTTCTCAATGTGAGCTGTCAGCTGTGTGCTGTGCGCTGTCGCAATGTCCCTGGCAGCCGGTCGGATGTGAAATTGTCCATGCCGAGTCAGGATGTTATTGAGTTTGAAAGCGTCCAGCCTCACTCAGCAGGGCGTGGGCGCGGTCCGGAACCGCCCGTCAAATGACCACTATATATAGGTCATTGAGTCGACACACCCATATATGTACGCCAATCTTGCTTCGTTTACCGGATCTTGTCCCGCTCTTACAATGCATCGTCTTTTGCCTACGGCACCTTGGTCTAGGTTGGGGTTACACCAACGGTCAGTAGCGCGTTGAACGGAGGGGTAATACGATGCGCACTGTCTGGCGGCAGTAGCTAAGCAAAACCTACTGTTCAGCCGATAAGGCAACGAAGGAGGAGAGTACAAATGTTTGATGTAATGCTGACGGGTCTCAAGGCTGCTGGGTCAACCAGCGATAAACGACTAAAGGAAAAGGGAGTTACGACAGTCGAATACGCAGTCATGCTCGTGCTGGTTGCGATTGCAGTGCTGGCTTTCGGCAAAGGCATCGCCAACTCCGTTACCGGCGTGTTCTCAACCTTGGCGTCTTCACTTAAGTAAGGTTTTTCACGTTTCAGCTAGGCCAAAATTCGAAAATTAACCATTAAGGAGAATGAGTTATGAACCTGATTACCCCGATTGTTACCGCGATGAAGAAGCAGGATGAGAGAGGCGTCACCACGGTGGAATACGCAGTGATGTTGGTTCTCGTCGCGATTGCCGTCCTGGCGTTTGGCAAAGGTATCGCCAACTCCGTCACGGGCGTGTTCTCGACTCTTGCCTCGTCGCTCAAGTAAGAGCTTCGAAGTTCAAGACAAAGGAAAAGGAGACAGACAGCCATGGAATCAGCTCAGATGATCGAAAGGAAGCAGAACGAACGCGGGGTGACCACAGTCGAGTACGCGGTAATGCTCGTGTTGGTTGCCATCGCAGTCCTCGCTTTCGGCAAGGGAATCGCGAATTCGGTTACAGGCGTGTTCTCGACACTGGCTTCTTCACTCAGCTAAGAAGCGTTTTCGGAGGATCGAGATCATAGCCAGGATGGTAGAGGTTATGACTGTTCACAGACAACCGATGCGAAGAGCAACAGAAAGAGGCGTGACGATCGTGGAGTCCGCGATCATCCTCACGATGTTCTTCATGTTGCTCTTCGGCGTCATTGAAGCTGGTCGGTTTCTGAACCAGCGACAAGTATTAACGAATGCTGCACGCGAAGGGGCGCGCTATGCGGTCCTGCCCCTTAGCGGTACCAACACACTGCCGAGTGAGGCAGAGATCAAGACCAAGGTGGACAGCTTTCTTGCGGCGGCGCACATCACGGGTGCGACGACGACAGTGAAGTGTCCGCTTGCCGCTGTCGGTTGTACGAGCACTGACGCGAGTATGTCGGTCGTATCCGGTTCCACGACCACCCAGTACACCGAAGTAAGGGTGTCCAAAGCTTTTGCGGTCGTGACAGTCCCGGGATTTTTTAGCGCAATGAATATCAACCTGACAGGAACCTCATTGATGAGGCGTGAAACCAGTGATTAAGCGTCTATTGAAAACATCATCCAAGGATCGACAAAGAGGCGTTGCAGCTGTGGAGTTGGCGATTGTGCTCCCGCTCTTCGGTCTTCTCCTGTTGGGTACGCTCGAAATCGGGTCAATGGCCCGAGACTATCAGGTCCTGCAAAACGCTGCGCGAGAAGGAGCGCGGTACTCGGGTTTAAATAAGGTCAACGGTGTTGCAACGGTCGAGACAAGAATCAAGAACCGCATCATCGCGTACCTTGCCAATGAACGTATTACCGTCACTGCCGCCGACATCACAGTGAACCAGGCGTTCACGGTCGCTGTGGGCAGCACCAACATGAACTGTTCAGAGATCACAATCAACTATACGCGACCTGTGACGTTCAAGGGGATTGCGACCTGGCTTCCACTGTCGTCAACACCGTTAAAGGGAAGCGCCGTATTTCGAAATTTCTTCTAGAAAGGGATCCGCAGCTCGCTGCGGTGGAGGTTTGAGATGAATCGTTCCCGAATGTTCCTGCTCGCAGCCGTTGCGTTTCTCGTCGCGGTGGGAGTTACTGCTTTTACATACCAGGCCCTCAGCCGGCGTCTTGCGCCTTCCGAAGATTCGGCCCAGATTGTCGTCGCCGCACTTCCGGTAAACGTCGGCGCGAAGTTGACTGAGGCGGACCTGAGAATCGCGACGTGGCCCAAGGCAGTTCCGATTCAAGGAAGTTTCCAGAAGATCGCGGATGTTGTGGGACGCGGCGTTCTGGTCCCCATGGTGCCGAACGAGCCCGTGTTGGACTCCAAGTTGGCGGGTAGCGGTGAAGGCGCCGGCCTCACGTCGACAATTCCCGACGGCATGAGGGCGGTCAGCGTGAAGGTGAACGACGTGATCGGCGTCGCGGGCTTTGTTCTGCCGGGAAGCCGCGTGGATATCATCCTCAGCGGTTCGCCCAACGCCGAAGGCCGAGTGGAAATGTCGAAGGTCATCCTCGAGAACATTCAAGTTTTGGCGGCGGGTCAGAACGTGGCTACGGATGATGCCGGCAAGCCTCTCAACGTTCAGGTCGTCACCCTGCTGGTGACACCGGACCAGAGCCAGACACTTGCGCTCGCTCAAGTCGACGGAAGAATTCAGCTCGCACTCCGCAACCCCCTGGACCTCCAGGAAATGAATCCGAGTGCGGTTCGAAGAGAGTATCTGTTCTCCGGTGGCAAGATGCCATCACTGCCTCCAGCACCGACGGCTCCTGTTAAACCGGTCACACGCACAGCGACCAAAGCTGCCGCTCCAGCGCCGGCTCCAGTCGAAGCGCCGAGACCAGCTCCAGTTCCAGTAGCCGCGGCGCCAGTTAAGAAAGAAATCCAGGTGTTTTCGGGAACGAAACTCGAACGGATGCAGTTCGAAGTGAAGCCTGAAGAGGCACCGGTTCAGCAGTAATAATGAAGAACTTTAGAAAACCACTTACTCATAGAGGCATAGACGCATGAAGCGCAAATTGGCATTGATCATTCTTCTCTCACTGTTCCTGATTCGCACCGAAACGCCTGCGGCTCAACAGCAGGCGGCCCAGCTGGCGTTGCCGCAACAGGGTCCGCTGGATCTTCGAGTGCAACTCGGAAAGTCTCTTCTGATCACTTCGCAGGAAGACCTTCAACGAGTTTCCATTACGGATCCGACTATCGCTTCCGCAGTTGTTGTGTCCCCGCGTCAGGTTCTGATCAACGGTCTTAGAGCCGGATCCGGAACCCTGATTCTCTGGGACGAGCAGGAACGGCCACGCAGCTTCACTATCAGCGTGGAACTCGATATCAATGCGCTGCGCCAATCCATCACGCAGATGCTGCCCGGTGAGACCGTCCAGGCGACGCAATCCGGTGCCGCACTGGTTCTGACCGGAAATGTGTCGTCAAAGACCGCTTCGGATCGTGCTGCCGCGCTGGCCGGAACGATCAGCCCGCAGGTTGTGAATCTCATCACGGTTACCGAGGGACGCCAGGTCATCCTGCTTCAGGTCAAATTTGCAGAAGTGGATCGGTCCGCTCTGCAGCAGCTTGGTATCAACATTTTCAGCACCGGCGCGACAAACACGCTGGGTGTTGTCAGCACGCAGCAGTTCGGCGCCATCAGCGGGAATGTCGGAGCCGTTCCGGCTACCTCCAGCGGTGGTGGCGAAGTGAGCGGCACATCGGTCGTGGGTGGTGGTATTGGACGCACAAAAGATGGAACTCCCGGGTCCTTTGGCTTCACTGATGTCTTGAATCTCTTTTTGTTCAGACCCGACTTGAATCTTGGAGTGACGATCAAAGCGTTGCAGCAGCAGAACATTCTTCAGGTTCTGGCCGAACCCAATGTCATGGCGGTTAACGGCACCGAATCGAGCTTCCTGGCGGGCGGCGAATTTCCTTTCCCGGTCGTGCAGGGCGGCGCAAACAACGCAGTTACCGTTCAATTCAAGGAATTCGGTATCCGCCTGAACTTCACGCCGCAAGTACAGCAGGACGGCATGATCCGGCTGAAAGTTTCGCCTGAAGTGAGCGCCTTGGACTTCTCCAACGGCCTGACCATTTCAGGCTTCACAGTCCCGGCTCTGACAAGCCGCAAAGCGACAACGGAAGTGGACCTCAGAGACGGCCAGAGTTTCGCGATCGCGGGCTTGATGGACAACCGACTGACAGAAGTCGCGTCGAGGATTCCGGTGCTTGCAAATATCCCGATACTGGGGAATCTTTTCAAGAGCAAGCAAACGAACAAAACCAACACCGAACTGCTGGTGATGGTGACCCCTCGCATGGTGGACAGCAAAACGCCGCAACCGGGGCCGATTGAGTTCCCCAAGTCATTCCTGGATACGCAGAAGTTCGATGGCAAGACAGGAGAGTCTCCAGCCAAGAAGTAAAAGCAAAGGAAGTACCGTGTCATGAGGACAGACAGGAAAGAAGAACAAGGATTTGTTTTGGTTCTGGTCGCGTTTGCCCTGGTAATTCTAATAGGGTTCGTGGCCCTGGGCGTGGATACCGGAGCGTTGTACAGCGCGCGAACGGCGGCACAGGAAGCCGCCGACGCGGCCGCTCTGGCGGGCGCGTTCACTTACATCAACACTCCAAACGCGACACAGCCGGCTACGGCAACGGCTCACGCAACGCAGATCGCTTTGAACAATAAGATCATGGGCAAAGCGATCACAGCTGGGAATGTCACCGTTACTCCCGATGTAGCCAACCGCAGAGTCACCGTGACTATCGCGACTACACAGAACACCTTTTTTGCCAAGGCACTTGGAGTAGGCACTGCGGACGTCAGCGTGACCGCGATCGCAGAGGCTGCGGAGGAATCTCCAGGCGGCTGCTGCACCCGCCCGTGGTTCCTTTCGAACACAATTTTCGCGACGGATCCGATCTGCACTTCGAAGTGCGATCCGACCCAGTTGCTGATAGATCCAGTAACAAAGGACGTCACGAGCTTTGCAAGTACGAAGATCGGAAGCCAGTTCACGATCAAGCCCCAGGATTCCAGCCAGGCGCTCAGTCCGGGTGAGTTTTATCTGATTGACCTGCCGGACGCGGACGGCAAGACCAGCGGTGGCGCCACCTATGAGCAATACATCGTGGAAGGTGCTCCGAAGGTCTCGGCATGCCTCGAAAGTTACTCCGTGCTGACAGGCAACAAGCTTGGTCCTACGAAACAAGGTGTCAATACCCTTGTCGGGAGCCCTCCACGATACGAGTGGGTCGCGCCGGCCCAATACAAGAAGGTTTCCGACGGCAAGGTTTATGACATGAGCGAGAACGTGATCATCGCACCAATCTGGGACGTTTGTAGCTTGTCAGGGTTTTGTCCCGACGCGAAACTCAGTGGCACGACGCCGACGCTGCAAATGATCGGCTGGGGCGTTCTGTTCATCGAAGGGGTTGATGGAAACGGTGTCAAATCACGACTGGTCAACGTTACAGCCTGTGGTCCAGGCTTGAACGATGAAAAAGGCGGCACGGTGCTTTCGCTTCCTTTAAGGCTGATTCGTCTGTGAAGTTTTGAAGAGGTAACTCACTTGAAAAAGATATCTGTTGCGATCGTTGCATTATCAAAAGAACAGATACGGGAGCTGCGGGACGAAATCGCCCACACCGGAGTCGCGACCGTCATGGCCGAGGTGTCGGACTACTGCACCTCGACTACAGACTGGTCAACACGCCAGCTGGTCGACTCAGAACCCGAGCTCATCGTCATCGACATCGGAGAATCCGCCGCGGGACTCCAGACGCTGCAAGTCATCCATACGGCACTGCCGAATGCTCGATTACTGGTGACGTCCTCAGTGAGCGATCCCCAGTTGATCATCGAACTGATGCGGGCGGGAGTCCGCGAGTTTCTGCCGAGTCCTCTCACACAGGATGCGCTCCTCCAGGCTTTCAACCGCTACATCGCGGAGAAAGTCCGGACGCACCGGCATACGCAAATCCAGAGAAAGCGCGGAAAGCTCTATTGCATGATGTCCGCCAAGCATGGCTCCGGCGCAACGACGGTTGCGGTCAATCTTGCCGGCATCATCGCATCGCGCTCCGGCCAGCGTACGGCTCTCATCGACCTGGATCGCCCACTCGGAGACGCAGCGGCATACCTGAACGTGAAGCCGAACTTCACGGTCACCGACGCGCTCGCCGCCGGGCCGCGGCTGGATTCGGTCCTGCTCGAGAGCTACATGCAGACCTCGAATGGTTTCCATATCCTGCCGGGATTCCGTGAGCACATGTCTGACGCCGCTCTCTCTTCGGAGAAGCTTGCGCACCTGCTCGAGGTTGCGTGTACAACCTTCGACCACGTGATCGTGGATCTTCCGACGAACATGGACGAGGATCAGGTGAAGGTTCTGAACCGTCATGTCTCCGCGACCCTCGTCGTGCTGACACCGGAACTTCCCGCCATCTGGCGGACCGAAAGGTTACTGACCTATCTGACCGGCCTTCACGCGGCGGAGAAAGTCCGAATCATTCTGAATCGTTCGACCCGCGCCGATGAAATCAGCGATGCGGACATCGAGCGGCTTCTTCGAATGCCTCTGTACTGCAAGCTACCTAATGAATACGGGCCCTGCATCAAAGCGATCAATTCGGGAACTTTGCTGGAGAACGCCAACACTAAACAGCTGAACAAGTCCCTGATACAGCTTGCGGCCGAAATCGCCGGTCTACCGGGCATCGAGGGTAAGCGGGGATTGTTCGGAATGCTCCTGAAGCCATCTATGGGAGGAACGAATGCCTGAGTTACCGCTGACATTTACCGACTATCGGGAAATGAAGGGGAAAATTCATCAGCAGATCCTGAAGGAAATCGATCTCGAAACGCTGAATAAACTTCAGGAAAACGTCGCACGGACTCGTGTGTCTGACGCCATCCGCGAATTGCTGCACCGCGATCGCACGCCCCTCGCCCTGGCGGAGCGAGACCGCATGGTGAACGAGATTGTGGATGAGCTTTTCGGTCTTGGTCCGATCGAGCCGTTGCTCGCCGACCACGCCGTGTCGGACATCCTGGTTAATGGACCGGACAAGATTTATGTAGAGCGGAAGGGCATGCTGGAAAAAACGAATCTGTTCTTCAACGATTCGCAGCACCTGATGAGAATCATCGACCGTATCGTGTCGCGGGTCGGCAGACGCGTCGATGAGTCCTCTCCGATGGTCGACGCACGTCTTGCCGACGGCTCGCGTGTCAACGCCATCATTCCTCCTCTTGCGCTGGATGGCCCCTCCGTCTCAATTCGTCGGTTTGGCGGACACAAGATTTCCGTCCAGGGTTATATCGATGGCGGAACGCTGACCAAGCCCATGATCGACCTCTTGGAAGCGTGCGTGAAAGGCAAGCTCAACGTCATGGTGTCGGGCGGAACCGGCGCCGGTAAGACAACGTTGCTGAACATCCTTTCCTCATTCATTCCCGACTCGGAACGCATCATTACGATTGAGGACGCGGCGGAATTGAAGCTGAAGCAGCACCACGTTGTCCGCCTGGAAACCCGCCCTCCAAATATCGAAGGCAAGGGCGGCGTCCGGCAACGCCAGCTCGTGATCAACGCTCTGCGTATGCGGCCGGATCGAATCATCGTCGGCGAAGTCCGCGGTGAAGAAGCGATCGACATGCTGCAGGCTATGAACACAGGTCACGAGGGATCATTGACCACGATCCACGCGAACACGCCCCGCGACGCCCTGACCCGTCTTGAAACGATGATCGCCATGGCCGAACTGAATCTGCCGGACAAGGCTGTGCGTTCGCAAATTGCTTCCGCAATCAACCTGATCGTTCAGGTTTCCCGTATGCCGGATGGCGCCCGAAAGGTCACGAACATCTGTGAAATATCGGGAATGGAAGGCAACGTCATCACGACGCAGGATCTCTTCGTCTTCGAGCGACAGGGCTACGACGACAAGAACAAGGTCAAAGGCGTCTTCAAGCCCCTGGGAATTCGGCCAAAGTTCACCGAGAAGCTGGAATCCCATGGCATCAAGTTCGATCCCGATATGTTCTTCAAGGAACCCGCGACCAGGGGAGGACGTTAACGCATGTTGGTACCCATTCTTGCCGTAGTAGTGTTCGTTGTGACTCTGGTACTCGCATCGAGCTTGATCTTCTTCTTTGTCGAGTCACCACTATCACGACGCAAGATGTTGACACGTCTTTCGGCTCTTCAGGAGGCGTCCGTCCGCGGTGAAAACATGGACGATGTACTCCGCAAAGACGTCCTGAGTGATATCCCAACGCTGGACAAGATTCTGGCGACGGCCCCCGGCGTACGCAACCTCCGGCTGTTTCTCGAGCAAGCCGCGATACCCATGCAGGTTGGTACCTTTGTGATGATCGCACTGGGACTGGTCATCATAGGCTTCACCGCTACGGTCATCATCGGTTTCCCGTCATATCTCTCGGCCGCCGCCGGACTTGTCGCCGGCACCATTCCCTTTATCGTCGCGACATTCAAGCGTCAGAGGCGATTTGATCTGTTCGAAGAACAGTTCCCGGAAGCCTTGGACCTTCTTGGACGAGCCGTCCGCGCAGGCCATGCCTTCACGACCGGTTTTGAACTGATCGGCAAGGAACTGCCCGACCCAGTGGGCGATGAGTTTCGAATCGCGTTTCAGCAGCAGGGACTGGGCATTCCGCTGAGAGACGCACTCGGCAACATGGCAGCACGAATGCCGCTACCCGACGTCCGGATTTTCGTGTCCTGTATCCAGATCCAGCGTGAGTCGGGCGGAAACCTGGGCGAAATCCTGGACAGCATGTCGCTTATCGTGAGAGAGCGATTCAAGCTGCGAAAACAGGTCCGCATCTACACGGCGGAAGGACGCCTGTCGATGTACATGTTGACGGCAATCCCGGTACTCGCGTTCCTCGGACTTGAATTTTTTCAGCCGGAATATCTCAACCCCATGCTGGTAGACCCCCGCGGTCAAATGGCACTCGGTGTTGCCGTCTTCCTTCAATTCATCGGCTACATCGTGATCAGCAAGATCATCAAGATCAAGATCTAAGGAGACCCCCGTGGAAGTCTTTCAAATCTCTCTGGCTATCGGCCTCCTGATCTTCCTGGGAGTTCTGCTGGCACTCGTTGGCATATCGCGGCGACGCGTCAATCTCGATCGACGACTCAACCAACAGCAACCCGTCGACGAAGAAAGCAGGATGACGGAAGTCACCAAGAAAGTCGAAAAGGTGCTCGTCTCGATGGGCGAAAGGCTGCCTCGTTCGCCCGCAGAGATGTCCCGCCAGGAGCGGAAACTCGTACAGGCCGGCTATCGACGGAAGGACGGGGTGCTCTTGTTGAATGGCGCGCATGTCGCTGTCATCATCATTTGCTTCGCACTCTTCGGCGCCACGGGCTTCCTTGTTCGTTACACGCTTCTGGCGATCATTCTGTCTGTGTTCATCGGTGCAATCATTCCCGACCTGTGGTTGAAGAGAGCGATCCGTGCAAGACAGGAAGCGATTCAGTTCGGGCTACCGGATGCCATGGACCTGGCCGTCATTGCGATCGAAGCCGGCCTGGGCATCGACCAGGCGCTGCTGCGAGTTGGCGAAGAAATCGCCGTGCCCCATCCGGCGCTTGCCGATGAACTGAATTTGAGAAACCTCGAAGTCAACATGGGACGAAGTCGCAGCGATGCGTTCCGCAACCTCGCCGACCGTACCGGAGTTGAAGACCTTAAAGCGCTCGTCGCGATCCTGATCCAGACAGACAAATTCGGTACGAGTGTGGGACAGGCTCTTCGCACATTTTCTGACGCACTGCGCACGAAACGCAGACAGCGCGCGGAGGAACAGGCCGCCAAGCTGGCAATCAAGATGGTCATTCCCATGGTGCTGTTCATCTTCCCCGGTGTTTTCATCGTCATCCTGGGGCCTGCATTTATCGTCATCATCCGCGACCTGTTGCCGACTCTTGCCGGCAACTGAGTGCGGATGTTTAATTGGACTGGACACGAAGGGAGTCCACCCAATGAAACGATCTGCCAAACATGCTGGACTGTGTTTGTGCCTGATGACCTTCTTCGCCAGCGGCGCTTATGCGCAGAAGTATGAAATCCATCCGCTCGTCGGAAGAACCATACCGTTAAAATGGGCCGACCTGTACTACCTGAAAAGCGTGAGCATCGTCGGCGTCAAAGGCCTGGTCTATACGAATAATGACACGCAGGTGGAAGGCGAATTCGAGTACCTGCCGCACTTTGAGTTTCGAGGAACTGACCCTAAAGTGCGAGCATTCGTCTGGGGCGTCAACGTGTCGCGCAGCTACACTCTGCCGGATACGAAAGCGATCCCGTTCTACACCTTTGGGGTCGGCGCTGTCACGGCGCACGGTTCCTCGACGACCGTTCTGCCGGACCGTTCGATCACCATCGACAACAACGACACTTTTTTCTCGATGAACTACGGAGTCGGTATCAAGGCTCCCCGCGTTTTTGGTCCTGTTGGTCTGCGGATAAACCTATATGGACGCACGATGCCGAATTTCTTCGGTCGAGCAAACTCCTGGGCTGAGATCACGGGCGGCCTTGTGTTCCCGATAGGAACCAGATAGACCCACAACTTTCTCTTCCCCGAGCGATCGAAAGCCCCTGGGCAGCAACACAGCCCAGGGGCTTTGGTCGTTTAGGCGTTGATCAATCGGTCCAACAATCCGCGTAACAAGTCCAACAGTCAACGTAGAACAGTCAGTCAATGGGCAATGGAAGACGTACCCGTTTCGACGCGCCACTGACCATTGACTGCTGACTGTTCTACGTTGACTGTTGGATTTGTTTCGCTGATTGTTGGCCTATTTCTCGCCCAAACGAAAGGTCATCCCCAAAGTTAGTCCAAACGGGTACCCCGGAGTGCCGTGAATGCGTTCGATCGCGAGTGCGGTCGGAGAAATGCGGGATTCGAAGTAGTTTTGCGTTTCGTAGTAGACCTTGTTGGTCAGATTATCGAGTTCGAGATTCAGATCCAGCCCAGGCCGGAGGGACTTCGTTAGCGCGAGATCAAGAACATCAAGCCCACTCGCACGCACTGAAGGATCCAGACCGTTCAACCGATAACTGCTGACGTGTCGCCAGCGAAGCGATGTGTAGACGCCTTGCCAACCAGTGAATGTCACCCCGGCATTGGCGACCGTGTGCGGCGCGCTATCTACGTAAAGGCGGGGGGTCGTTCCTTTGTAGAATGAATTCATAGTCTGCGTTAAGCCGGCATTGAACGTGAGATGACGTCCTGCACGCAGGGACAGTTTGCTTTCAAAGCCATAAGATCGGCTTGGATCCGAAAGCTCGAAGCCGCCATCATCAGGGATATAGACCTGCTCATTGGAACGGTCGATCAGGAAAAGGTCAGAGACGAATGACACCCCAGCGGTGTGAACCGATGCACCCACCTGATAAAAATCTGTCGTTGGGATTTCAGGAGCAGCGGGATTCTGCACCACGCCCCGAGCATCCTGCGTATTGATTCCCCGCCCATAATTGAAAGTTAAAGTCACAGGCACTGTCTTTGTGGGCGAGTAGGCGATTCCGGCTTTCGGCTGAAATTTGGCGCTGCTTTCGATTCCAGAATCGATAGGGTTGATCCGGTCATTCACTTTGAATCTAAAGTAGTCCCATCGCAATCCTCCGACGATGTGCAGTCGACCTCGTAACAAGTCCGTCGACTGATTGACGTAGCCCGCGCCGTTGGTGACCCGAGCCAGAGCCAGCGTGGTTACGCCAAGCGGCCTGCGTTGATCGGATGGAAAAAGCCCGACATTGATCTGATTGTCATGAAAGTTCGTGCCGGCCGTAAGGAGGTATGGATTCCCGAACCACTTGAATGGATGAAGATATTGAGCGTTAACACCTTCCTGATAGCGTGAGTCGTGCTGCTGGATGCCATCGCCTTGTTCGGTATCGTTCAGGAACATCGTGAAGTTGGAATAAAGGTCGAAGAGTGATCGGCTGAGGAAACCATCAAGCTTAAAATTCGCGCCCGACTCCAATGATTTTCGATAGAAGGCACCGGTCGTGCCAAGGCGAACGCGCCCTCCAGTCGTGGGATCGATAGCTCCGAATCGAGACAACTGACCAGAGGAAACGAGATCGAGCGGTATCTGACCGGAAGAGGAAAAGTCGTTCCGTCCGAAATTAATCCGAAGACCAACATCCTCTCGCGGGGCGATATGGCGCGTGTAGTTTCCTGTAACGTTGTCTCGCTTATAGCCCAGGGGGTGATCAAAGGGGCCATCGGTCCTCGAACCTTCATAGCTGAGAAACGAATCCGCTCTCGCCAGTGTTGGGCTGTACGCGAGGAACGTACGGTAGCTCCCAAAAGATCCCGCCTGGAGCCGTATCGTCGCGTGATTTCGAAGAGCTTCCTTAAGCCGAATGTGCACAACTCCTAATCCGGAGAAGTCCCCGTACTCCGAGCTGAATGGACCGTTGACGATTTGGATATCCTCCACAAGTTCCGGAGTTAAGGATTTGAGCGCTCCCAGATATCCCTGCCCGTGCCCCTGTGTTACCTGGTTCTGCTGAACGTTATCCACCAGGACCTTGAGACCACCATTGACGCCGCCGTGATCGGTATTGAAACCGAAACGACGGATCTCGAGCGATTTTCCCCCGCCTTCGTGTTGGCCGGCATTGATCCCAGCTGCGAGCGTGTCCAACAACTGATCGTCTCTGGCGAAAAGAGACTGCCTGGAGACCTCTGCGGTCGTCTCTACATCGGGCTGGAGAGCGGGCGCCGTAATGACGATGCTTTGGTGAATCGGTGGTATGAAGAACTCGACTTGCAGTCTCACGCTTGTTGAGGAACTCTCGGCAGAAATTGTTGTTTCCTGAGGACGGATGTAGGGCCCTTGGGCGAGCAAGGTGACGTCCGAACGAGGAGTCTTCATTCTGAATTCCCCGTTCTCCCCAGTAACGGTAATTCGTTCGAACCCTCTCCCCCTGGCAATGACCGAAATCCCCGACAATGCCTCATCCTTTTGCGTTACAACCACGCCCGAAATAAGCCGTGTGTCTGGCAACTCTTGTGCTGCGATTCCTTTTGCAGCGATGAGAAGAATCAGAATGCCGGCGATAGAGTACATGTCCAATTTCCTGCCGAGATGAATCACGCGATCACTCGAATCGCGTCGAAGACTCTACGTTGGGCATAGAAGTTTTGGATGGGGTGAGTGTGAAGAAGCAGGCTGCGGAAAACTCTTGGGAACGGCGACACACCCCCCTGAGGCGACTCAGGGGACAGCTCCGCGAACGCGGCGAGGGGGTGGGTCACCCCTGGGAAAACCCTGCAAGGATGCGCCTTGGCGACCCCCCGCGCGATCTTCGATCGCGACGCTTCTCTGAGAAGTTTTTCTGTAGCCTGCCAGGCTTGAAGAGGGTTAAGAACGCAAAACCGCGCCTGCAGGTGCTGAAGCACGCTACAGACGCGGTCTTTGTTTAGTCGCTACCTTGTGATCAGCCAGCCAGAGTCACTGAAGTCGACAGTGTGCAGAGGCCGCGGTTAATCGCAAACAGAACCAGCTCCACACGGTTGTAGACGCCGAGTTTGTCGTAGATGTTCGTGAGGTGGTGTTTGACAGTGTATTCGCTGATGCCGAATGTGGCGGCGATGTCCTTGTTGGTCTGGCCGTCTACCAGCGCGCCGATGATCTGAACTTCGCGCTTTGTGAGACCGAGTCGCGCGATTTCCACTTCCGAGGCCCCTGAGCTCTGCACGACCGTGGCAGCTGCGCCGCCTTCGCCGTCAATTTCGAATTCGGACATCTTCGACCGCTTGGCAATGCCGCTCTCGCGAATGATATGGACGAAATCCGCCACCATTGCGCGGCTGACCCAGAACCCGCCTTCGAGCACGGTATAGATGCTCTTGGTCAGCAGTTCTTGTGTCGTTCGTCGGGGAACAACCCCGTGTGCTCCGTGGCGCAGCACTTCGATCACGCGACTGCTATCCAGGGAGTCCGACATGATCAGCGAGCGAGCCGAACTCGTCGTGTGGATCTGATCCAGCAACGAGCACAGCGCCTGCCAGTCCATGTTCAGGTCCAGGACCACCAGCTTGGGATCGAGGGTCTGCAGAAGAGAAACCACTTCCGTTTCGTTGCTGGCACAACCGACCACTTCCACGCCAGAAACCTGGTCAAAATGAGACTTTAAACTGTCGCGAAGAATGGGAAAGTCGCTGGCCAAAAGGATGGGCAACGAAGGAGAATTCTGCGTCACGGCGCTACCTCCATGTAGCAAACTTTGAACTCGGAGCATCAATGCTTCCGGTTAGGAATAAACCTAACCCACGTAGGGTAAGAGGGTGCCATACCCCAAGCAAATCAAATCTTAAACTATACAAACCAAACGCTTTGGAGTTCCTCAGAGGGGCCGACATAGCGCCGGCCCCCTTCCTCCCCCAATGCTATCAAACCCTATTTGCGGGCGGTACTGGAGCCTGCGCGCTTGTCCACGTACATCCGACGATCCGTCTCAAAGAGCATGTCTTCC
>Ga0111538_10005261_pt1 | contig 17732 bp, 17 predicted proteins | sample SoiMethybrSBSTD1_FD_79669 | JGI IMG/M metagenome (GOLD analysis project Ga0111538, IMG submission 79669) | Bulk soil microbial communities from a Populus tree surrounding site in Tennessee, USA - Soil MetaG P. TD hybrid SBSTD1 (version 2)... | ecosystem: Environmental > Terrestrial > Soil >...
GTTGCCGAAATGAACGCTCACCGTTCTCAGCTGGAGCATGTCTTCGAGGACGGCGGACAAGAGGTGCTGTCCCGTGTGCTGCTGCATGTTGTCGTGCCGGCGTTCCCAGTTGATCTCGCCCCGCAGTTCCATCGCCGGCGCGAGCTCGATCGGCGCATCGAGCAGGTGCGCGATGCGCTCTCCCTCGTCGATCACGTCGGTCACGCCGATGCCGCCAAGGGTGCCGATGTCGTGCGGCTGTCCGCCTGACGTCGGGTAGAACGCGGTTCGATCCAGGTAGACTCTCCGCCCGGCATCCGCGAGCTCCAACAGGCGGGCGTTGAACGTCGTGATCGTCGCGTCGTGGTAGTACAGGCGCTCGGTCATGCGGGCGTCGGACCCCTTCCGGCGCGGCAGGCAACGCAGACGTACGGCGCGCCGAGCGCGATGGCGATCCGTCGTACGAAAGAGCCGTGCAAGTGCGTGTTGCAGAGGATGCGGCGACAACGCGTGCAGACGCCGCCCGTGTTCACCGGAAACGGCTTGCGGCATTCGTCGCAATCAGTGCGGAACATCGACTTGCGGAAAACTTCCATCGCGAGGGTTCCCCCTGGCTTCAATTTACGGCTGGTCCTGAAGATGCAGGCCGTATCCGCGGTGATCCGCGGTTTCCGCTTGATCCGTGTTCAAGATTTACGGCGGAATCGCGTCATCCGGCGAAAATCAGATTTCGCGGATGAACCAGGCGACGGCGCCGGCGAAGTCGAGCGCGAGGACGTCTCCGGGTCCGAACCAGAACCTGGTTTCGCGGGAGTGGGGCGCGGCCGGGTTGTCGGTATACAGGATGTCGGCCTCGACGCGATAGATGAGCATGATCGACTGCGCGGTGCCGCCAGCCTCGAACGAATACCGCAACCGGCCGCCATCGAGGAACTCCATCCTCACGTTGGGCGCAAAGTCCAGGCTCGGATCGGCCCGGAATAACCGCCACCGGCCCATGAGGCGCTGGTCCGGACGGTCAACCATCCTGGCTCCGTGTCACGCCGGCCTCCCGGGCCTCCCCGGCCTCCACGGCCTCCACGGCCTCATTGGCCACGGGGCGCACCGGGGCTCACCTTCGCCGGCGCGCCGCTGCACTGCCGGGCCGCACCGTCGTTAGGTGCCGGCCCGATGTCGGGTATCGACTACCGCTTCGATACGCCCTTCAGCCACTTCACGGCTGCCTTCAGCGCCTTGGACTTCCCGCCGTGGCCGGCGTCGCCGAAGAACGAACGCTGCTTCGGACGCCACTTGCCGTCGCGGGTCCGGTGATAGCCCACGCGCACGAAGAAGCCGTGCGTGCGCGTCGACGCCTGGTCGATGCGGCTGATGCCGGCGGGCAGGTTGCTCTTCTTCCGTGTCGCGCGACGCGCACCCGTGCGGGACGCGCGCTTGCTCTTCTTCGCTGCCATGTCGTGCTCCGGTACTGGCTGCGTCCGCCTGACGAGCGAACCACAGCGGGGATTGTGGAGCGCGGTCCGATCCTGCCGCCCCATCCGGCCGCGCGGGGACGATAGTATACTCCCGACCCCGGCAGCCCGCGAGGGTGACTCGTGAGGCACACGACGTTAGGTCGCGCGACCCGCCTGACGACGCCTGACAAGAGCGGCCGCCGGGGCTACGGTCTTGCCTGCTTTCACGGATGGCCCTGCCTGACGATTGCCTGACGAACGCCTGACGAATGACCGGTCAGCCGTCCGCGCCCGGGCCCCGTCCCCACCCGGTCAGCGCCACCCACGCCGCGCCAAGCCCCACCACGATCACGCCGCCCCAGAAGGAGACCGGCAACAGGTACGAAGCGTTCGAGCCGTCGGTCGCGATCAGGTACACCACTTCGTCGAGTGACAGCGCGAGCCCGGCACCGAAGCCGACACAGGCCGCGTCCAGGCCTCGCGAACGGCCCGGCCGGAGCGCCAGCGGGATTCCGCACGCCGCCGCGAGCAGGACACCGGTAAACACGTGGTGCACGTTGTGGCCGGCGATGTTGAAGTCGGAATCCGGCGATCGCCACAGCGCCAGGCGCACCAGGATGAACGTCGCCAGCAGGCTGCCCAGGACGAGCTTCGCGCGACGACGGTCGGTCATAACGAGGGATGAAGGCGCGAAATGAGGGCGAGGGTCAGCGCACCATGCCGCCCCTCGCCCTCATCCCTCGCCATCATCGCTCACTCGAGCGCGATGGTCAGCGGTGGGCCGATATAGGCGCCGCCGGTCACGCGTGCGATGCCGCGAACCGTGTAGTAACCACCAAGCGGACGCGATCCGGCCAGGTTGACGCCGTACCACGTGATCACCTTGACCGCGTCCTGCCCGGCGTCGAGTTGCTCGGTGACGTTGGAACCGGAGCAATTCCCGTTCGAGTGCCAGATCACGGTGTTCTGCTGGTTCAGGATCTCGATATACAAAAGGCAATCGCTGGGACCCGTGAGTGAGACGGGATCGAAGCCGACGTTCCGCGCGGTCACCGTGATTTTCATGGAATCGCCGTTTGTCAGCGTGGACTTGTCGACGGCGAGGTACAGGTTGATCGACCCCGCGTCCTGAGAGTCACCAAGGCTGCACGCTGAAGCCAGCACGATGCCGGCGAGAAAAACCGCAATTCCACGAAACTTCACTGACCATCCTCCGGAAATAGCGACCAAACCGTCGTTCAGGGATTGAGGACACTTCACCCCACCTCTCGCCCTCATCCCTCAGAGAGTACGCGCCGTTGACAGCTCCGTTGGCGACACAGCGCCAACTCCCGCGACGTCTCCAGTTACGATCCGACGGTGAAAATCAACTTGCCCGGTGTGATACGCCAGATGCGTCGCCAGGTGCATGATGAAATCGCCGGTGTCGAGCCGTCGGTTGAGCACCGGTAGCGGGTAAGGCGCTTCCAACCTCGCCGGGTCCAGCGCGGTGAGTGTCGCGGTCACCACCTCGCTCGCCTGCTGCAGTCCCTCGATGAGCTCCGAACGTGGGACGCCGCGGCGCGAGAACTCGGCGTCGCGATCACGAACGTACGACGTGCCGCCGAGGACCGCGCCAATGAAGTGCAACAGGTTTCCCGCCGCGTGGAGCGCGAGCGTGCCTCCGCTGTTGGGAAGGCCCGGTGGAACGAGCCAGACCTGGTCCTCGGTCTTGTAGGCCTGCAGCTCGCGCTCGAGCGCGCGAAGCTCGCGGCAGATCATGGCGGCCAAAGCAGGACCGTTCATGCGGGAACCTCGTTAGGTCTTGTGGTCTGGTTGACGGCAGCATCAGCGACCGGCCGCTGGGAACGGCGCACGGTCAGGGTGAGGCAATCCGGCCGGCTGTAATGACCCGAAACGTCGAGCGTCATACTCTCGCGCCGCACGCGCGAAAGGTCCACGTCGGCGACCAGCACACCCGGTCGATCCCAAAGCGGCGGCACGAGGTATTCACCGTTCGGTCCGATGATCGCGCTTCCCCCGCGCAGCACCAGTTTCGAGTCGGGGATTCGGGCCGGTTCGACTTCGAGTTCCGGCGGCAACGAGGAATCGCGCATCACGGATCCAGCGGCCAGCACGAAGCACCGGCCCTCGAACGCGTAATGGCGACTGGCCAGCTGATGACGTTCGTGCACCGTTGGCCAAACGGCGACATGGATGTCTTCACCCGAGTCGTGCAATGCCTGGCGTGAGAGCGGCATCCAGTGCTCCCAGCAGACCAGGCCACCTGCTCGTCCGGCTGGTGTGTCCACGGCCCTCAGGCCATCGGCATCGCCGTTCCCCCACACCATTCGTTCGGTGTAGGTCGGCACCAGTTTCCGATGGTGGTTGAGCAGCTGCCCGTCCGGCCCGAACGTGAGAAGGCTGTTGTAGAGCGTTCCGCGTCCCGGTCCCGCGCTCACGCGTTCGCTTACGCCTACGACCATCGTGACGCCCTGTCGTCGAGCGATGCCGCGAAGGAAATGCCCGCTCTCGCCCGAAACGTCGACGCTTTCCGTGGCGTATCGCGCAAAGGTGGCCTTCACAGGCTCGTGATCCCAGAGCGCGACGTCGCGGCAGACGTCGAGCCACGCGGGATAACCCGGCAGCCAGGTTTCGGGAAACGCCACGAGCGACGCGCCACTCTGCGCGGCTTCGCGGACCAGGGCTTCCGTCCGCTGAAGGCCGTCGTCGAGCGAAGCCGCCGGCTCCGCCTGCACGACCGCGACGCGAACGGACGTCATCCCGCGCAGGGCCTCAGGCGGCGCGACGAAGTCGCTCGAGCTCCGACTCCACGAGCGTCACCAGTTCCCCCATGTCCTTTTCGTTGAAGACCAGCTTCGCTCCTGCGGTGCGATACATCTCGGGAAGCGACACCGTGCCGCCGAGCGAAAGCGCCTCGCGGTAACGCCGGATCGCGCCGGCTGGATCCGAACGGCTCGCGTGCCAGAGCTGCAGCGCGCCAAGCTGCGCGATCCCGTATTCGATGTAGTAGAACGGATACTCGAAGATGTGGAGCTGCCGGTACCAGCGCGACTCGCGCTCGCGCTCGAGACCAGTCCAGTCAACGCCTCTCTCGAAACGCGCGCGCATCTCGAGCCACGCGGCGTCGCGCGCCGTGGCGTCGCCGCCCTTGCCGCTCGTGTAGATCCACGCCTGGAACGCGTCCACGCTCGCGATGTGCGCCAGCGTCACCAGCACGTCCTCGAGGTGCTCCGTCCACGCCGTGCGCGCCTCGTCAGGCGCGTAGTAACCGGTGGGCTGGACGAGGTGCGGAGCGGCGAGCAGCTCCATGCTCATTGACGCGAGTTCCGCCGCCTCGTGGGTGACGCTGCGTTCCCACGTGTACGGCTGCCTGTGCGACGCGAAGTCATGGAACGAGTGACCTGCTTCGTGGACGAGTGTGCTCACGTCGTCAGGCACGCCAACCGCGTTCATGAAGATGAACGGCATGCCGCGCCACGACAGCTTGGTGCAGTATCCGCCGGGCGCCTTTCCCGGCCGGCTGTCGAGATCGAGGAGTCCTTCGTCGGCCATCCGGCCGAACTGCTCGCCGAGTTCCGGATCGAGTGCGTTGAACACGCGACGCGCCGGACCAACGAGACCGGCGATATCCGAAAACGGCTTGAGGGGCCGTGCGCCTTCGAGCTCAACCTGCGTATCCCACGGCCGCACGACGTCGATGCCGAGTCGTTCGCGCCGGTGCGCCATCATTCGCTCCACAGCCGGTGCGACGGTTTTTTCCACGGCGCGATGGAACGAAGCGCAGTCCTCGGGCGTGTAGTCGAACCGGTGCTTCGACTTGAAGGCGTACGACTGGAAGTCGCCGAAGCCGGCGTTTTTCGCCACCTGTTGCCGTTTCTCATACATCTGGTCGAACAGCGTGGCCATCTCGTCGCGCTGGTCCATGTACGCCTGCGCGCCAAGCCGGAACGCCTTCTCCCGTACGGTGCGATCGCGATCCTTCAGGAAGGGCTGCAACTGCGGAACGGTTTTCTTCTCGCCGTTCCAGTCGACGGTCAGTCCGCCCGTGATCTTCTGGTACGCTGCGACCAGCGTCTCGAGCTCCGAGAACAGCGGGACGTTCTCTTCGCGAAAGATCTCGATGTCCGTGCGAAAACCCTTGATCGCCACTTCGAGACCCGGCTCGCTGTAGCCTGATTCGACGAGCCGGCGTGCGAGCTTCACCTGCATTTCGATCGCCTTCGGGAAGATCTCCGATGACCAGCGGAGATTTGCGGCTTCCTTGGCGGGATCGGCGGTGTCGCAGGTGTACGCGATCATCGCGAGCGTTCCTGCTTCCTCGAGGATCTCCTCGAGCCTGGACCATTCGTGGAGCCACGTTTGTGGATCGTCGATTGGTGCGCTGGCGAGAGCCTCATACAGCGGTTCGAGCTCAGGCCATGTGGCGTCGGCGATGGCCTGCGGCGATTCGGGGAGCGAGACTATCACGGGAGATGCTTTACGCAGCGAGATCAGGGAATCGCAACCTACCTCCAGCCGCGCCGGACTTCATCCCCGAGTGACGGAATGCCTCGCGCTATTCACTCCCTTTGCTGGAATCCTGGGCCGCCGAGGCGACCGGATCAGTCTCTGCCGGCTCCGTCGTGAGTCTCTGGACGTGAGCGCGCAGGCGGGCAAGCGCGAGCGGAATCTCCTCGAGCAGTGCCGCCACACCGACCGATGTAACGGCAGCTCTCGCGTCGTACGCTGCACCAGCGATCGATTCCGTCAGTGGATCATCAGCAGACAACGACGGAAGCAGGCGTTCATACTGTCGGACCACGTGATCCAGATCCCTGAATCCTTCGCTCAGGATGCGCAGCTCCTCTCCAATCGCCGTGATCTGTTCGCTGCGCGTTCCCACCGGCTCGAACATGCGCACACCGTAGAGCAGGTTCCGCACCTCGTGCTCCACGTTCTCGTCGTGGATCACCGGCCGGTATGACTCCGCGAATGCAATGACTCTCGCGCGCGCGTCGCGGATCGCCATGACGCGCACGTGGCACATCTTCATGCCGCCATCAGGCTGCCGCGCCCAACCCTCGCCCGCCCAGACGAAATGCTCGGACGCAAGGCGATTGGGTTCACCCTGGTCCTGTCCATCGAAGCGACGGAGGGCAGACGCAAACTGCTCCTCAACTGCGTCCCGGTGTCGCTCGAATAACGTCAGCGCCGAACTGTTGCAGTCACGAATGACGCCTTCGACATCGACGACGAGAACGGCATCGGCCATCGAGTCGAGCGCCGAGGCGCGCAACGATTCACGCTCGCTCGGCTTTGGTGCCGTCGACTCGGCTTCAACAGGCTTCGGTGTTGTCTTCGTAACGACACTTCGCCGTCCCATCATCCACGCAACGGAAACCGCGCCCGACAGGACGATGGCGGCCGCCAATAGCCATGTGATGGAGTTCTGGAAGGCGTTCACTCAGCGATCGTCCAGAGATCTGGTTGCGAAGTGATCTTCGGGTTTGTCGTGCGCAGATGCGCGGGCGGGCTTTTTTGGAAAAGATGAGAAGCCCGTTATACGGGACGACGCACCTGACCAGCGAGCCGTAACACTTTTGGCGCTAAGAGCTTGCGCCAAACGGCCCTGGCGTACAAGGGCGCCGGCCCCTGCCGCGTCAGCGAGGCGGGTAGAGTAAGTACGCGGCTGCCTTCTGCTGAAACTCGCGCGACTCCGATTCAAGCGCGGGGACGAGCGCGTCGATTCCATCCAGTTCGACCAGATCTCTCAGACGAGACGTCCCACTGAGACGGTCGATCGCGCCCGTACGCCACTGAAACTCACCCTTATGCCGGCGATAAACCTCCCGGAGCATCTCTATACCCACCCGGTACGGCACCACGGCGTTTCGGTCGGTTACGGTCACAGAAATCATGGGGATGGTCTGGCCTCCCCACTTCTGGCCCGGTTCGACCTTGATCGTGGTGGAGTCAAAAGACACGCCAGGTAACCGGCGACTGTTCAGTTCACGGGCTATCTCGCCCGCATCCTTGAGCCAACCAGCCCCGATGAGCTGGAACGGACGCGGCGTCCCACGGCCCTCACTCAGGTTCGTCCCTTCGAAAAAGACGGTGCCCGTGTAAAGCAGCGCGGCGTCGAGTGACCGAAGGTTGGGCGACGGATCATGCCACGGAAGCCCGGTTTCATCCAACCACATCGTCCGCTTCCAACCGCGCATCGGCACGACCTTCACATCCGCTTTCACCTGTCCCGTACCGACGAGGAACCGGAGCAGTTCTCCCGGTGTGAGTCCGTAGCGAAGGGCGACGGGATACTGTCCGACGAACGAGCGGAATTGCGGATCGAGAACGCCCCCTTCGACACGATCGCCACGGACAGGATTCGGGCGATCGAGCACGATGAACTGGCGCCCGTGCGCCGCGGCGGCTTCCGCGGAGAGCGCCATCGTCCATTGATACGTGTACGTGCGTGAACCCACGTCCTGGATGTCAAACACCACCACGTCTACATCCTTGAGCATCTCGGCCGTTGGAACGCGCGTGTCGCCGTACAGCGAGTAGATCGGCACACCAGTTGCCGAGTCGACGGAGTTATCGATGCGTTGACCAGCGGCCGCCTCACCGCGGATCCCGTGTTCCGGTGCAAAAAGGGCCGTGAGGCGCACGCCTCGTGCTGAATGGAGAAGGTCGATCGTGCTTCGGCCATCGGGCGTGACGCCGCTGTGGTTCGTGATCAGGCCGACGCGTTTTCCGGTGACAAGATGGATCGAGTCGCTGAGCAGCACTTCGATTCCAAGACGAACTCGCTCCTGGCCCGGGAGTGCCGAAAGGCCGCCACTCAGCAACAGTGCTATCGTCGCCAGCGCGGTCGTCGAGCAACGCGCTCTCATTGCAGCATTCACTAACGGTCACCCCCGATGGTCGCCTGCTCTATGCCCGTCTGCACTCAGCAATACCGTGACTGACGATACACCGCCGGGCTCGTGACGTGCACGTCTTCGTTTGGATCTCTCATCTCCCATCTCCCATCTTGTTCCAATGCGTCTCAACTGGCCCCGCCTGCGTCGCCTCTTCCTGATCGCTATCGCAGTGCTGGGCCTTGGACCGGTTGTCCTGACGCTTCCACTGAACTTCATCCAGCCGCCAACCACCGCCGTGATCATGGTGCGCGCGGCGCAGCGGCTCGCCCAAGGCAAGAAGCCCGCATACCCCAGGCGCTGGGTCGTTCCTCGCTCGCAGATCTCACCCAACCTGCGGCGAGCCGTACTCGCGGCCGAAGATGATCGTTTCTACCTCCACTTCGGTTTCGACTTCGAGGAGATCGGAAAGGCCATCGAGCGGCGCCAGGAAGGCGGACGCCTGCGTGGTGCATCCACCATCACGCAGCAGGTGGCGAAGAACCTCTTCCTGTGGGAAGGTCGCTCATTAATCAGGAAGGGAGCGGAGGCGTACCTCACGCTGGTGCTCGAGCTCTGCCTCTCGAAGGACCGAATCCTCGACCTGTACCTCAACATGGCCGAGTGGGGTGACGGCGTCTTTGGCGCCGAAGTGGCGTCGTGGACGCATTTCAGGAAGTCAGCGCGCAGCCTCTCGCGCGAGGAAGCGGCGCGCCTGGCGGCAATCCTGCCCGCGCCGCGCCGTTGGTCGCCTTATGGCTCCGTCGCCACCCGCCGCGCCGAGATCATCCTGGGCCGCATGGCGTACGCCGTGCCGAGGGATGATCGTTAGGCGGTGGCCCGTCGTAGCGGATCCCGTGCGCGGCCCACGGTCCCGGGAAAGCTTTGAACGCAGAGGACGCGGAGGTATCGCAGAGGGGATCGAACCTGCCTCGGACCCTCGCTGCCCTTCCTCTGCACCCTGACAAGAAACTGTTTTGTTTTTTTTGTTTTTTTTGTTCAGGTGCGAGGCCTGGGGTTCGCAGCAAGGTTTCAAGCCTGCATCGGAGTCCTCCGCGAATCCTCTGCGATCTCTGCGTTCAAGATGTTTTGACTTACCGCGTTTATCCGCTCGTTCGCTTCGAACTGCCCATCAGTCTCCAGCGAGGAGGGTTGGCGGTGGCGGCAGCTGGCGGCGCGTCTCTGGTGCCTCATTCGACAGGGCCACTCCGAGCTTCTTCAGGAATTGCTTTCCGGCACGTAATGCCGTTCCCGCTGCAAGCCCGACCGCCGCGCCGACGACGGTGGCAAGATCCTCGGCCGGCAATGGCTGTCCCAGCGACGACAGGATCTCACGGCGCATGCGCAACGCGATCGGACTCGCGAACGTGATCGCGTTGAAGTTCTCGTCATACCTGACGCCCAGGCCTTCGATCAGCGCCGCCGTCCGCGCGAAATACACCATCTCGCTCGGCAGGCGCACCGGCCAGTCGTAGAGCGCCGCCATGACTTCGTTGGTCACGAGCTCCACGCGCTCGCGCATCGGCATCTCGACGTACGCCAGCGTCAGCAGCCGCTCGGCCAGGCCCCGCACCTGCTCCATGTCCGCGCCCGGATCGATCATGTTGAGCGCCTCGAAGCCGGCCACGACGCCGTCCGGGTCGCGCCTGATCGCGGCGAAGATCGTCGTCACGAGCCGCCACCGGAGCTCCTGCGTCACCGGGATCACCATCCCGAAGTCGAGCACCACCACGCGTCCTTCGGGCGTGACCAGCACGTTCCCGGGGTGCGGATCGGCGTGGAAGAAGCCATCGACCAGCATCATCCGCAGGTACAGCTCCATGACCGCGCTCACGATCCCTCGCGGATCCTGCGGGCGTTCGCCGTGCCGGCTCTGCAGCCGGTCGACTCGCGTTCCCTCGACGTATTCCAGCACGAGGACCCGTGGGCGGACCAGCTCGTCGATCACGCGCGGTATCACGACGCGCGGATTCCCGCGGAAGTTCGCATGGATCCGCCGCGCGTTCGCCGCTTCGTGCACGAAGTCCATCTCCTCGGGCACGCGGACCGCGAACTCCTCGATTACGGTTCGCGCGTTGCGGAGGTGCGGGTTCGGCACGTGTCGCTCGAGCCAGCGCAGGACGGGACGCGCCAGTGCCATGTCCTTGCGGACCAGTTCCTCGACGCCGGGCCGGAGCACCTTGATCACGACCTCTTCGCCGCGGTAGCGGGCGCGATGCACCTGGCCTAACGAGGCGGCTGCCAGCGGCTCGGGCTCGAACTGCTCGAACACGTCGCGCACCGGCCGCCCATAGGCGCGCTCGATCTCGTGCTCGATGACGGGCGTCGAAACGGGAGGCACCTGGTCCGTGAGCGTCGAGATCACGGACACGTACGGCTCGGGCAGCAGGTCGGATCGGGACGAAAACACCTGGCCCAGCTTCACGAACGAAGGGCCTAACGCGGCAATGGCCGACACCATGCGCTCGGCGCGCTGCTGGTGAAAGGCGGGCGTGCGCGCCATCGGCTTCCCGGCGACCAGCCAGCGCTTCCGGTCCCGCAGGAACGAGAGGACCAGCGGAGCCAGGTGACGGAAGATGACGAGCGCGCGCACGATTCTGTTCAGAAGCTCGGCATGAGCGGGCGCGCCCAGGGGATGAACCCCGTCAGTGCGGCGAGCGCGAGCCCGAACCACAGGGCACCTCGCTGGAAACGGTCGGCATCCGTGGTCGCGCGCTTCACCTGCACCGCCCCGACATGAGCGGCCGCGACGGCGGCAACCATGATCACGGGATGCTCAACGAGGAAATACCGGACCGGTGCATCCCGCATCGCTGCGCCCATATCCTGGAAAGCCTGTCGGGTCAGCGGGCTGAGCACCGCAAACAGCGACAGTCCGATCAGGAACTGAAGGTCGAGCATTCCGACGAAGGCCCGCGTCGCCCTGGCCTCGGAAGCGGTCCATTGGCGTCGCCCCAGCCATCCGCGCCATACGACGATCACGGCCCAGGCCCCCGACAGGAGCACGAGCCAGCGGACAATGTTGTGCAGGCCAAGAACGTATGGATACATGGAGTGTTACGGACCAGTTGGGCATCACCTCGCTCTCTCCATAATCTACGGACACCAAGAGGCGGGCGTGTCCGGCTATTCCGGCCGAGTCACGAGTCACGAGTCACGAGTCACCATGAACAAGACCATAACAATCAGCCTCGCCGCACTCTCCTTCGCCTGCACCGGCAGCGAAAAGTTCGACCGCGCCGCGATCGAGCCGGCGCTCAGCAGCATCACGACTGACGGCCTGATGGGGCACATCCGGACCCTGTCGTCCGACGCCTACGAGGGGCGGGCTCCCGGAACACCGGGCGAGGACAGCACCGTCGCGTACCTCACCGCCCAGTTCAAGTCGTTAGGTCTCGCGCCCGGCAACCCCGACGGCAGTTACGTCCAGAAGGTGCAGCTCATCGGGTATACCGGCTCATCGACGGCATCGATCCGCATGAACAAGACGCAGATCCCGATGCGATCGTCGGACGACTTCATCGCGGTCTCCCGGCACGACACGTCCGACATCGATATCAAGGACACCGAGATCATCTACGTCGGCTACGGCGTTGTCGCCCCTGAATACGGATGGGATGACTACAAGAACGTGGACGTCCGAGGGAAGACGGTGCTCATCATGGTCGGCGACCCGCCGATCCCGAGCGCAGCCGATTCCGCCGCGCTCGATACCGCCATGTTCCGCGGCAAGGCCATGACGTATTACGGCCGGTGGACCTACAAGTACGAGGAGGCGAGCAGGAAGGGCGCCGCCGCCGCCATCATCATCCACCAGACGGCGCCTGCCGGGTATCCGTGGGAAGTGGTGAGCGGCAGTTGGGGCCAGGAGAATTTCGACATCCCGGGTCCCGAGTCAGCGAGCCGGGTTCCGGTCGAAGGCTGGATCACCGAGGGCAAGGCGCGCGAGCTGTTCGCGGCATCGGGTCGTGACTTCGACGGCGTGGCCCGTCACGCCACGCTCAAGGAATTCGAGCCGCTGCCCCTCTTCGGGACCGCGAGCTGGCACGTCAGGAACAAGATCCGCCGGATCGAATCGCATAACGTGATCGCGAAGCTCGAAGGCTCGGACCCGACCCTGAAAGACGAATACGTCGTCTACTCGGCGCACTGGGATCACTTCGGGGTCAATCACTCGCTCAAGGGAGACCAGATCCTGAACGGCGCGGCGGACAATGCGTCAGGCACGGCCCAGATGATGGAGATCGCGAAGGCGTTCACGAAGCTCGACGTGAAACCGAAGCGTTCGATGCTCTTCCTCGCCGTCACCGGCGAAGAATCAGGCCTGCTTGGCTCGAAGTACTACGCGACGCATCCGCTGTATCCGCTCGATCACACGCTGGCCAACATCAACATCGACGAGGCGAACCAGTGGGGACGAACGTCGGACGTCGTCGTGATCGGGCTGGGCAACTCCACGCTGGATGACGTGCTCGATTCCGTGGTCACCACGGCCGGACGGACGCTGGTGCCTGATCCCGAGTCGGAGAAAGGCTTCTACTATCGCTCCGACCACTTCGAATTTGCGAAGGAGGGAGTGCCGGCGCTCTACGTCGATGAAGGAATCAAGTACGTCGGCAAGCCGCCGGAATGGGGACTGCAGAAGCGCGAAGAGTACACAGCGAACGATTATCACAAGCCGAGCGACGAGATAAAGCCCGACTGGGATTTGTCAGGCGCGGTCGAGGACGCGCAGATGCTGTTCGAGGTCGGCTATCGCGTTGCGCAGGCGAAAGCGTGGCCTGAGTGGAAGCCCGGCACGGAGTTCAAGGCGAAACGCGAGGCTATGCTGGGAAAGCAGTAGGATAGCCGTGGTCGATTTGCGATGGGAGACAACTGCGGGTTTCTGTCGCCCATCGCCCATCGCTCATCCGCCATCCTTTTTCAGTCCGTCTCGTCCAACGATCGGGGCCAGTCCTGCTTGAGCAACCGCGACAAGGCGCGATCCGCCAGCAGCCGTCCTCCCGTCTGGCATCGCGCGCAATAGTTCGTCTCGTTGTCGGCATACCGGATGCGTTGCACCGGTGCGCCGCACACGGGACAGGGCTGCTTGAAGCGCCCGTGCACCGCCATGCCTTCGCGGAACGCGGTCACCTTTTCGGGAAACGCACCTCCTGATTCCGCGCGGATCCGATTCGTCCACTCGATGAGCACTTCACGCACCGCGACGTAGAGCTGCTGCTTCTGCTCTTCGGTCATGCGCGTGGTGAGCATGAGCGGCGAGAGTTTCGCGCGATGAAGGATCTCGTCCGAGTAGGCGTTCCCGATGCCGCTGAACAGCGTTGGATCAGTCAGCGATCGCTTGACCGTGTGACTCTCCGACTCCAGCCTGGCCGCAAAGTCGTCGAACGACGAGTTGAGCACCTCGAGTCCTCCGCGGTCGAACTCCACCAGGTACTTCTCGCCCTCGACCAGGTGCAGAGACGCCCGGCGTTGCTTCCCCGCCTCGGTCAGGATCAGCACACCGTTGGGGAACTCGATGCGTGCCAACGGAGCCGGTCGCACGACGCTCCCGCCCGGTGCGCGCCATCGCAGGCGCCCCGCGATCATGAGGTGGACGACCAGCCAGAGATCACCTTCGAACCCGATGACGATCCGCTTGCCCATGCGCCGGATCTCCGTCACGCGGAGGCCGACAAGTCGCTGGATCGGCGGCTCGACGCTGCGCAGTACAAATGGGTTCACGATCTTCACGCCCTGGACCGCTTGTCCGACAACCCGCGCCTCCAGCGCCTCGATGTAGACCGTGATATCGGGGAGTTCGGGCATGAACTGATCTTAGCTGGCTGCTGGTTGCTGCATGCTGGGTGCTGCGTGCGAAGGACGCCAGCGCCAGCGCCAGCTTCCAGTACTAGCGTGCAGCAACCAGCAACCAGCCTTATTTCGGAAGTGGCCAATCTCCCGATCCACGACGCTCTCGACGCCATCCGCCACGCGCTTCGAACACACGGCGCCTCGGTAGTTCACGCCCCTCCCGGCGCCGGCAAGACCACCATCGTTCCCCCCAGCCTCCTCGATGAGGACTGGTTAGGCGGCAAGCGCATCGTCATGCTCGAGCCTCGACGACTCGCCGCGCGCGCAGCCGCCCAGCGCATGGCCTTTCTCCGTGAAGAAAGCGTCGGGCGCACGATCGGTTACCGCACGCGTCTCGATACACAGGTCAGCGCGGCCACGCGCATCGAGGTCGTCACCGAGGGCGTGCTGACGCGCATGGTACAGCAGGATCCTGTACTCGACGATTACGGGCTCGTGATCTTCGACGAATTCCACGAGCGCAGCCTGCAAGGCGACACGGGACTGGCGCTCGTGCTTCATTCCCGTCGCCTCGTTCGACCGGATCTGCGCGTCGCCGTCATGTCCGCCACGATCGACGGAACCGCCGTAGCCAGGTTGCTCGATGACGCGCCGGTTGTCACTTCGGCTGGTCGCCAGTTCGAAGTCGAAACGCGTCACCTGTCCCCACCAGCCACCACTCGTCGTATCGGCCGGTTCGACGCCGAGTTTGTTGGTGGGGTGGTTCGCGCGGCCCTTCGCGACACCCACGGCGACATCCTCGTTTTCCTGCCCGGCGCGCCGGAAATCCATCGCGTGTTCGATGTGCTCGAACCGACTGGGAACACCGATGTGTTCGCGTTGCACGGATCGCTCGAGCGTGGAGAACAGGATCGAGCGATCGCGCCCTCACCCGCCGGCCGTCGCAAGGTCGTCCTGGCGACATCCATCGCCGAAACCAGCCTGACGATCGAGGGCGTACGCGTCGTGATCGACAGCGGCCTCGCGCGGCGCTCGCGTTTCTCACCGCGCACGGGCATGTCCACGCTCGAGACACTCCGCGTTTCGCGCGCATCAGCCGATCAGCGACGCGGTCGCGCCGGCCGCACCGCACCAGGCGTTTGCTACCGGTTGTGGGGCGCCGACGAAGATCAATCGCTGCAGCCGTACGCGCTGCCCGAGATCCTCGAAGGTGACCTGGCTCCGCTCGCGCTCGACCTTGCCGCGGCCGGCGTGGCGCATCCCTCCGACTTGTCATGGCCGGATGAACCGCCCGCCGCTGCGTACTCACAGGCAAGGGAGCTTTTGCGCGAACTCCAGGCCATCGATGAACAAGGCCGCATGACGCCACACGGTGCGTCCATGTCCGGCTTCGGGATGCATCCCAGGTTGGCGCACATGCTCATCCGCGGCGCGGAGAAGGGCGCTGCAACGTCCGCGTGCGAGCTTGCTGCGCTACTCGGCGAGCGCGATCCGCTCCGCGCCTTGCGCGACACCGCCGGCACGGACATCCGCACGCGCATCGAGGCTCTCCGCACTCCGCGCGAATTCCCCGGCGTGGATCGCGGAGTGCTGAATCGAGTCAGCGAACAGGCCCGCCGCTGGCGATCTCGATTGCCGCGAGCCAGTGAGCGCGGTGATGTGTCTATCGGTCAGCTCCTCGCCTTGGCGTATCCCGATCGCATCGCCCGCCGCCGCCCGGGAACGGTTCCGCGCTTTCACCTGCGCAACGGCACCGGCGCCACGCTCCCCGAAAGTGATCCACTCGGGCAGGAGGCCTTTCTCGTCGTCGCCGAATCCGATGGTCGCGCACCCGAAGCGCGCGCGTGGCTCACGGCACCGATCAGCCTCGCCGACATCGAGGAAGACTTCGGTGATCAGATCGCCGACGTCGAAAGCGCCGAGTGGGACGACGAACATGGAGTGCGAGCGGTCCGTGAACGGCAACTTGGATCGCTGGTGCTTTCTCGCAGCGCGATTCGAGATCCTGATGCCACGCTCGTGGCCAGCGCCGTTGCCGAAGGCATCAGGCGCAGGGGGCTCGAGCTGCTTCCGTGGACCGAAGGTGCGACACGATTGCGCCAGCGAATCGCCTTCCTGCACGTGCACGACCCGCAATGGCCGGACATGTCGGACGAATCCCTGACCACCGCGTTACTCGATCAGTTGCATCGCGCGCTGGGTCAGGTCCGTTCGGCAGGCGCGCTGCGGAACCTGGACGTCTCGTCCGCGCTTCTCGAAATGCTTGATTGGGATCAGCGTCGACGGCTCGACCAACTCGCGCCAACACATTTCGAGGCACCGACCGGTTCGCGGGTTCCCATCGACTACAGCGATCCTCGAGCGCCCACGGTTTCCGTGCGCCTGCAGGAAATGTTCGGCACCCGGGACACGCCCTCCGTGCTGGGGGGACGCGTCACCCTCACCCTGCAACTCCTCTCCCCGGCCCAACGTCCGGTCCAGGTGACGCGAGACCTCGCTGGTTTCTGGCGGTCGTCCTATTTCGATGTACGGAAGGATCTGCGATCGCGATACCCGAAACATCCGTGGCCTGACGATCCGCTTTCTGCCCCACCGACCAGGCGCGCGAAACCACGATAGGGCATTGCGGTATCACTCCGCGGCTGGTGACGCTCGGACCATTGCATAGCGCTTTGCGCTTTGCGCTTCCCACTGCATTTTCAGGTCCATGAATCGACTCGCGTGGGCGCTGTTCATTGTGGCCACTACCGCTTGCGTCGAGGAAGCGCCGATCCAGCCGTTCCCGGAACAAGTCATTCCGGCAACGATTGAAGCGACGGATCGCGACCTCGCACCAAATGAAACCACCACGATCACGGTGACGCTGACCAACACCCTCGACCAAGCCGTCCGCCTCACGTTCCCGACGTCTTGTCAGGCGCTGGTCTTCATCCGGAACGCAGCGGGTCGCGTGATGACACCAGAGAATGGCACGTACGAATGCGCCGCAGTGCCGTCCTCATTCACGATCGACATCGGCAAGTCCAAGACCTTCAACCAGCAATGGGGTGGAGGGATCGAATTCGGCCCCCCTGGCAGCTCGTCGCGCGTTCCACCTGGTTCCTACTACGCGTCCGCCGAACTGAGAGCGGACGGCTATCACGCCATTGCTTTCCCCATCCTCATCGTGGTGCACTGATGTTTCGACAATTCTCCGCAGTTCTTCTTCTGTACTTCCCGATCGCCATCGCCGCCTCCGCCGCCTCCGCCGCCCCCGCCACTGCCGCCGCCCAGGACGTTCACCTCGAGAAGGCGAAAAGAGTCCTGCAGGCGGTTCCGCTGGTCGATGGGCATAACGACCTCCCCTGGTATATCCGCGCCGAACTACCGCAGGCGCCGCTCGACGTCGAGGCATACGACCTTCGTCGTCCCACCTCCGGCAACACGGACCTCGCTCGGCTGCAGCGGGGCATGGTGGGCGGTCAGTTCTGGTCGGTCTACGTTCCCGGCGAGTATCGCGATTCCGGTTTTGCGCGCGTGCAGCTCGAACAGATCGACATCGCGCGCCGCGTGATCGCGAAGTATCCGGACGTCCTGCAGCCTGCGTTCACAGCGCAGGACATCTGGACCGCGCATGCCGCCGGCCGGA
>Ga0111538_10005262_pt1 | contig 17731 bp, 18 predicted proteins | sample SoiMethybrSBSTD1_FD_79669 | JGI IMG/M metagenome (GOLD analysis project Ga0111538, IMG submission 79669) | Bulk soil microbial communities from a Populus tree surrounding site in Tennessee, USA - Soil MetaG P. TD hybrid SBSTD1 (version 2)... | ecosystem: Environmental > Terrestrial > Soil >...
CGCCGCGCGGGCCGCCGGCGTGTCGTTGCCCTCGAGGATCACGCTGGTCTCGCCCATTGTCGAGCCGACGAACCCCTGCTGGCCCGGGAACGCCGGCGTGCAGCCCTTGCGCACGACCCACCAGTCCTCGCCGTCGTGGGTGTCGCGTGACGCGAAGTTGTGGTTGTTGTGGACCGAGTACGTCGCCGACGCGCCGAGGATCTCGAGCACCCGGTCGACGACGACGTCGCGCCCCGCGTACGCGTACTCGCACGCGAGGTTCATCGCCGCGATGTACTCCTGGCCGGCCTCGGAGTCGAGCCGCAGCAGCGCGGGCGGCGCGTCCATCCCGCCGGCGCGCTCGCCCGCGAGCGCGAGGTAGTGCGTTGCGGTCTTGTGGCCGAAGCCGCGCGAGCCGAAGTGCACGCCGACCCAGACGATGTCGTCCTCGTCGGCGAACAGGTCGACGTAGTGGTTGCCGGCGCCGACCGTGCCGAGCTGCGCGGCGGCGAGGTCGAGCAGTCCGCGCTGCGGGCCCGCGCCGGCGCCGCGGATCGAGTCGAGCACCGGATGGTCGACCGGCTCGTCGTTGTGGCGGCCGACGCCGAACGAGATCCGCTCGACGATCGTGTCCATGATCCGCGGCAGGTCGGCGGCGATGTCGGCGCGCCGCAGGTCTGTCCGCACCGCCTTGTTGCCGCAGCCGATGTCGTAGCCGACACCGGACACCGAGATGTGGTGCCGGTACGCGACCGCGCCGCCGACGGGCTGGCTGTAGCCGACGTGCCCGTCCGCGCACAGCACCCCGGCCGCGCCGTCCTCGGCGTCCACGCAGCGCGCGAGCTGCCGCACGGTCCGCTCCTCGTGGTGGCCGATGACGGTCAGGGACATGCACGGATAATGCCCCGATGGGACGCTTCAACCTGCACCGCGCCGATTACACGTACGAGGACAAACCCGACGGCTACCGCTGCGGGACCCAGCGCTTCGGGCCGCTGATCGGGGCGTCGAAGATCTCGGGCACCGTCTACGAGGTCCCCGCCGGCGAGAGCACGATCCCGTACCACTACGAGTACGGCGCCGAGGAGTGGCTGCTCGTGCTCGACGGCCGCCCGACGCTCCGCCACCCCGACGGCGACGACGAGCTCGAGCCCGGCGACCTCGTGTGCTTCCCCGAAGGCCCGGCGGGCGCGCACAAGGTCACGAACCACGGCGAGGACACGGCGCGCGTGATGATCATCTCGATCTACTCACGCCCGGCGATCGCGATCTACCCCGACAGCGACAAGGTCGGCGTCTGGTCGCCCGACGGGCCCGAGGGCCTGTTCCGCCGCGAGACGACTGTCGAGTACTACGACCGGGAGGCGTGATGGATCGCGTGAACATCTTCGAGCCGCACCTGCATTTCGACGACACCGATCCCGACGGCTTCGGGGCCGGGATGGATCGCTTCGGCAACCGGATCGGCGCGCGCCGGATCGGCGGCAGCGTGTACGAGCTCCCCGCCGGGCAGAGCATCTGCCCGTACCACTACGAGGTCGGCGACGAGGAGTGGCTGATCGTGCTGGACGGCCGGCCCACCGTGCGGGTCCCCGACGGCGAGCACGAGCTCGCGCCGGGGGACACCGTGTGCTTCCCGGAGGGCCCCGACGGCGCCCACGCCGTCACCAACCACGGGACCGACCGGGTGCGCGTGCTGCTGCTCTCGACCAAGCGACTCCCGTCGGTGGCCGTCTATCCCGACAGCGACAAGGTCGGCGTCTGGGAAGGCTTCGGCCCTCCGCTGGGCTTCTACCGGCGCGAAAACACCGTCGACTACTTCGACCGCGAGGTCTGATCCGTCCCGCGCGCGGACGGCTTCGACGGCGGCGCGATCACCTTCATCGGCAGCTTCATCAGCGCCGGCGGCGCGTTCGCCGCGACGCGCATCGCCTTGCCCGCCACGATCGAGCGCGTCTTCGTCCCGCGCCCGAGCGAGCGCGACAGCGGCGCGCCCTCGGCCGGCAGCCGGTGGTGCAGGGGCGGCGCGGCGTCGGCCAGCGTGCGGCCGATCACCACGCGCTGGATCTCGCTCGTGCCCTCGAAGATCGTGTAGAGCTTGGCGTCGCGGTACCACTTCTCCACCGGCAGGTCGCGCACGTAGCCGTAGCCGCCGCAGACCTGGATCGCGTGCTCGGAGATCCGCACCGCGGTCTCGGACGCCTTGAGCTTGGACATCGAGCCCTCGGCGTGGTGGAAGTCGTGGCCCTGGGCGGCGAGCCACGACGCGCGCCAGGTCAGCAGCCGCGCGGCGTCGAGCTCGGCGGCGAGGTCCGCGAGCGGGAACGAGATGCCCTGCTTGTCGAGGATCGGCTCGCCGAACGCCACGCGCTGGGACGCGTACTCGCACGCGAACTCGAGCGCGGCGCGGGCGATGCCGAGTGCCTGCGCCGCGACCATCGGGCGCGTCTGCTCGAACGCGCCCAGCGTCGACGAGCGCCCGTTGCCGTTCCCGTTGCGCGCCTGGTCCAGCCGCCGCTCCAGCCGCGCGTCGCCGCCGAGCAGGTTCTCGGCCGGGACCCGGCAGTTCTCGAACTTCAGCTCCGCGGTGTGCGAGGCGCGGCAGCCGAGCTTCTCGAGCTTGCGCACCATGTGCAGCCCGGGCGTGCCACCCGGGACGATGAACAGCGCCTGGCCGCGGTGGCCGAGCTCCGGGTCGACGGTCGCGTTGACGACGTGCACGTTCGCGATCCCGCCGTTGCCGATCCAGATCTTGTGGCCGTCGATGACCCACTCGTCGCCCTCGCGGCGCGCGCGCGTGCGCAGGTTGCGGACGTCGCTGCCGCCCTCGGGCTCGGACACGCAGAGCGCCGCCAGCTTGAGGTCACCCGGCTCGCCGAAGCACTCCGGCGCCCACTTGAGCAGCTGGTCGGGAGTCGCCGCCTGCGCCATCGCCGACAGCGCCAGCGCGGGCATGACGACCGCCAGCCCGATGCCGGCGCAGCCCCAGAACAGCTCCTCCATGAACAGCGGCAACGACAGGCCCGTCGGGTCGCCGATCAGGTCGCGGTAGAAGAGCGGGTTGTAGAAGCCCTCCTCGGCGGCGGCTTCGAGCACCGGCCACGGGAACTGCTCCTCACGGTCGTACTGCTCGGCGACCGGGCGGATCACCTCCGCGGCGAACCGGTGCGTGCGCTCGACCAGGTCCTGCTGGGCGGGCGTGAGGGTCATGCTGAAGGCCATTACGAACGCTCCACGATCGCGACGACGCCCTGCCCGCCGGCAGCGCAGATGGACACGAGCGCGCGGCCGGAACCGCGCTCTGACAGCAGCTTCGCCACCGTGGCGAGGATCCGCCCGCCGGTGGCGGCGAACGGGTGGCCGACGGCGAGCGAGCCGCCGGCGACGTTGAGCTTGGACCGGTCGATCGAGCCGAGGCCGTTGTCCTCCCACGCCTTGAGCGTGCACAGCACCTGAGAGGCGAACGCCTCGTGGATCTCGTACAGGTCGAAGTCCTGCAGCTTCAGGCCGGCGCGGTCGAGCATGCGCGGGACGGCCTCGACCGGCGCCATCAGCAGCCCGTCGTCGCCGTGCACGTAGTCGATCGCCGCGGTCTCGGAGTAGGTGAGATGCGCGAGGACCGGGAGCCCGCGCTGCTTCGCCCACGCGTCGGTGCTCAGCAGCGCGACGGCCGCGCCGTCCGACAGCGGTGTCGAGTTCGCCGCCGTCATCGTGTCGCCGAACACCGGCTTGAGCTTGGCCAGCTTGTCGGTGCTCGTGTCCGCCCGCAGGTTCTGGTCGCGCTCGAGGCCGAGGTAGGGAGTGACGAGGTCGTCGAAGAAGCCGCGCTCGTAGGCGGCGGCGAGCGCCTGGTGGGAGGTGACCGTCAGCTCGTCCTGGTCCTCGCGCGCGATGCCCATGCGCTCGGTCGTGATCGCCTGGTGCTCGCCCATCGACATGCCGGTGCGCGGCTCGGCGTTGCGCGGGATGTCGGGCACGATGTGGTGCGGCCGCAGGTGACCGAGCAGCTTGACGCGCCCGGCCGCGGTCTTGCGGCGGTTGGCCTCGAGCAGCACCTGCCGCAGGTCCTCGTTGACGCCGATCGGGGCGTCGCTCGTCGTGTCGACGCCGCCGGCGATGCCCCACTCGATCTGCCCCATCGCGATCTTGCCGCTGACGGCGAGCGCCGCCTGCAGGCCGGTGTCGCACGCCTGCTGTAGGTCGTAGGCGGGGGAGGAGTGGTCGAGCGCCGAGCCGAGCACGCACTCGCGCGTGAGGTTGAAGTCCCGCGGGTGCTTGAGCACCGCGCCCGCGACGACCTCGCCGGCGCGCTCGCCCTGGAGGCCGAAGCGGGCGACCAGCCCGTCGAGGGCGGCGGTGAGCATGTCCTGGTTGGACGCATGCGCATAGGGCCCGTTGGAGCGGGCAAAGGGGATCCGATTGCCCCCGAGGATCGCGATCTTCTCTGCCATTGCGTTGAACGTTCCCGTTCATCTAAGATCGTAAACGGGTAGTCACGGGACATGGCCGATCGATACCAGCAGTTTGTTGATTCCCCGCCGGGCCGGTTCATGACCCGCCGGCTGGGGCTTCCGCAGCCCGCGCCGCTGCGACGCGGGCCGGACCTCTTCGACGGACCGGTGCTCGTCGGCGGCGGCAGCGTGGTCCGCGAGGTCCTGGCGCGGATCGGCGCGCACGTCCTGGATAACGCGGACGAGTACGACGCGTTGATCTTCGACGCGACCAGGATCGCCGCGACCCGCGACCTGCGCGACGTCTACACGTTCTTCCAGCCGGCCATCCGCAGCCTGGCGCCGAGCGGCCGCGCGATCGTGGTCGGCAGCGGCGAAGGCGTCGCCCAGCGCGCGCTCGAGGGCTTTGTCCGCTCGCTCGGCAAGGAGGTCCGCGCCGGCGCCACCGCGCAGCTCGTGTACGCCGCGCCGGAGGCCGACCTCGAGTCGACCCTGCGGTTCCTGCTGTCCGGCCGCTCGGCCTACGTGTCCGGCCAGGTGATCCGCGTGCGCGCGGCGGTCAAGAACGCGCCGCGGGACTGGGACCGGCCGCTCGCCGGCCAGACCGCCGCGGTCACCGGCGCCTCGCGCGGGATCGGCGCGGCGATCGCCGAGGTGCTGGCCCGCGAAGGCGCCCACGTGGTCTGCGTCGACGTCCCGGCCCAGGGCGAGGACCTCGCCGCGATCGCGAACCAGATCGGCGGCTCGGCGCTCCAGCTCGACATCACGTCCGACCGCGCGCCCGCCGTCCTCGCCGAGCGGGGAGCGGACATCGTCATCCACAATGCCGGCATCACGCGCGACAAGACGCTCGGGCGCATGAGCGAGGACCAGTGGGACTCGGTCCTCGCCGTCAACCTCGAGAGCATCGAGCGCATCAACACGGCGCTGCTCGAGGCCGGCGACGTCACGCGCATCGTCTGCGTCTCCTCGGTCAGCGGCATCGCCGGCAACCGCGGCCAGACCAACTACGGCACCAGCAAGGCCGGTGTGATCGGGATCGTCGACGCGCTCGCCGACGACCTCGCCAAGCGCCAGGGCACGATCAACGCGGTCGCGCCCGGGTTCATCGAGACGCAGATGACCGCCGCGATGCCGCTCGCCACGCGCGAGGCCGGCCGGCGGATGAACTCGCTCGCCCAGGGCGGCCTGCCGATCGACGTCGCCGAGACCGTCGCGTGGTTCGCGTCGCCCGGCTCGGCGGGCGTGAACGGCAACGTCGTCCGCGTCTGCGGCCAGAGCCTGATCGGCGCATGAAGCGGATCTACGCCCGCGTCGCGCTCGGCGCGCTCCGCCCGGGGCGGCCGAAGGAGCTGCCGGACCGCGAGCTCACGCGGACGGTCGAGGTCGACCGCGAGCACCTGGCCGAGTACGACCGCGTGTGCGGCTTCCGGCTGCGCGACGAGCTGCCGGCCACCTACCCGCACGTGCTCGCGTTCCCGCTGGCGATGGAGCTGATGGCGGGCTCGGACTTCCCGTTCACGCCGCTCGGGCTCGTGCATGTCGGCAACCGGATCGAGCAGCTACGGCCGCTGCGGGCCGACGAGCCGCTCGACCTGCGCGTCTGGGCGGCCGACCTCGCACCGCACGATCGCGGGACCCAGTTCCAGCTGCACGCCGAGGCGTCCGTCGCCGGCGAGGTCGTCTGGCGCGACGCCAGCACCTACCTGCATCGCGAGAACAAAGGCTCATCCGCCCGCGACGCCGCCGAGTTGCCGGCGCCGAGCGCGATCTGGAGCGTCCCCGGCGACATCGGCCGCCGCTACGCGCGCGTGTCGGGCGACGCGAACCCGATCCACATGCACCCGCTCGCGGCCAAGGCGTTCGGCCAGCCGACGACGATCGCCCACGGCATGTGGACCAAGGCCCGCTGCCTGGCCGCGCTCGAAGGTGAGCTGCCCGCCGCATACACTGCCGACGTGCGCTTCAAGCTGCCTCTGCGAATCCCCGGCCGCGCGGCCTTCTCGTACCGCGACGGCGAGTTCACCGTCCACGACGCCCGGTCGGGCAAGCCGCATCTCAGCGGCCGCGTGTCATGACCGACGACGGGCTCGAGCAGCTCTCCTCCAAGGAGCTCCACGACCGCGCCCTCAAGCGCGCCAAGCACCACGTCGACGTCAAGTTCTTCTGGGAGCTGATGAAGCTGGTGCCGGCGGCCGAGGCGGCGGCGGGCAGGGTCGACGAGGCGGAGAACGACGTGTTCCACCTCAGCGCCCATGTCGATGACCTCACCGACGCCGGCGAGGGCGAGACCGCCGACATGCTGCGGCCGTTCTACCTGGAGTACCTACGCAAGCACGGCGTCACCGCGTGATCGTCAGGCGGTAGGGCGCGTCGTAGCGGGCGTCCTTGCGGTCCGGCGAGTAGACCACGGCGTAGACGGTCTTCTTGCGGCGCGACGTGTTGCGCACGGTCAGCCGTTCCGTCTTGCCGGCCTTCTTGTGCGAGTAGCCCAGGAGCCCGCGCCGCCGGTAGATGTTCCTGGCCTTCTTGGTGAACGCGCCGAGGCTCGGGTTCGTGCCCCGCGGCATCGTCACCCGCAGCTTGAGCTTGCGATGGGGCGCGACCTGCACGCGGTAGACGTCGGCGTAGTCCTTCCAGTAGTCGACGGTCGCGTCCAGTGAGCGCTTGCGGTCGCCGGCGCGGAAGAAGAACGGGTCGGGCTTGCTGAAGCGCCGCCCGTCGACCCAGTCGATGTTGTCGTTGACCTCGAGCGCGTCCTGCGCCGGCGCGGGCGCGGTGAGCGCCTTCTGCACGCTGACGAGGCCGTAGCCGCTGTCCTCGTCCCAGCCCTGAGCGCCGATGTCGGAGGCGGTGAAGCGCATCAGGTCGGCGATCTGGCCGTTCGTGAGGTCCGGCCGGGCGGCGCTCAGCCAGGTGGCGACGCCGGACACGATCGGCGAGGCGAAGCTCGTCCCGTCGAGCCGTTCGTAGCCGTCCTTGACCCCGTCGTCATCGAAGGCGAGCGGCACGGCGGTCAGCACCGACTCGCCGGGGGCGGAGAGGTCGACGGCGCCGTTGGAGGTCGAGAACGAGCTGGTCGCGCCCGACGGGCCCATGGCGGCGACCGACACGATGTGCGGCAGCGCGGCCGGGTACATCACCGGGTTCGTGGTGCCGTCGGGCAGCTGCGTGTCGCGGTCGTTGCCGGCGGCGGCCACCGGGACGATGCCCTGGGTGAACGCGTACGCGAGCTCGACGTCCTCGGCGTAGCTGTACTGCGGCGCGCCGTAGCTCATGTTGAGCACGCGCGCGTGCGCCGCCTCGGCCGCGGCGACGCACTTGATCACGTCGGCGGTCGTGAGGTCGGTCCCGATCGAGAGGATCGGCGCGCCCGGGTAGACGCCGACCATGCCGACGCCGTTGGCGCGGCCGCCGATCACCGACGCGACGGCGCTGCCGTGCAGGTCGGTCACGGCCTTGTTGCGCGTCACCTGGATGCCCGCGAGGTCGGGGATCGTCGGGTCGGCCGCGCCGTCGATCACGGCGGTCAGCGGGGCCTGGGCGAGCGGCGGCGGGGTCAGCGCCGTCGGGATCAGGAACGCGCGCCAGTCGGTCGCGGCGAACTCGTCGCCGCCGGCCGGCGCCTGCGCGGGCCGCAGCTTGCGGTTGGGCTCGGCGAAGCGGTAGACGCCGGCGGCGCGCAGCGCGGTCGCGAAGTCACGGGCGCGGCCCCGGGGCACGCGGTAGATACCGCGCGGGCTCAGCCGCTCGGCGCCGTAGCGCGCCGCGACGGCGTCGGCGCGGCTGCCGGCCCGTGCGCCGACGAGCCACGTCGACGGCTGCAGGCGCGCTGCGGTCGCACCGGTCGCGGGCAGCACGTTCGGCGGCGTGGCACCCGGGTCCGAGCGGTACGGCAGATCGGCGGCTGCCGCGGTGGAGGGGACGGCGAGCACGAGGGCAAGGGGGAGGAGGAGCTTGAGGGAGCGCATCACATCCGACCCTAATCAGATGCTCTGAGCGGGGGCAACCCCAGGATTAATCGAGCCCGCGCTCGCGGATCTCCGCACGCTCGGCGCGGCTACTCGAGCCCACGCTCGCGGATCTCGGCGCGCGCGGACTCGGTCTTCGCGACCGCCTCGATCCCCAGCTTGCGCTTGACGGCGGGGGCGCGCTCGAACTGGATGTCGCGGTAGTCGACGACCTCGAAGCGGTTGCCCCAGGGGTCGTAGAAGTCGAGCCGGCGGCCGGGGAGCCGCTCGAGACCCGCGCGCTCGACGGCGGCGCGGACCGCCTCCTTGTCGTCGACGACCAGGCCGAAGTGGCGGCCGTCGTCGCGCGGCTGGCGCCGCCCCTCGCTGAGCGCCAGGAACTGATCGCCCATGTCGAGGAACGCCATGCCGGGAGCGCGGCCGCGCAGCTCGAAGGCGAACAGGCGGCCGTACAGCTCCAGCGCGGCCTCGACGTCTCCGACCTCGAGGGCGACGTGGTTGATCCCGACGAGGCGCGCGCGGTCAGGCATGCTTGTGCGGAAGTGTCGCGCTTTTCCGCTCGCAACCTCCAGCACCCGATCGTCCAGGCGCCGATGGGCGGCGGGCCGTCGACGCCCGCGCTCGCCGCCGCCGTGGCGGAGGCCGGCGGGCTCGGATTCCTGGCCGCGGGCTACAAGACCGCGGACGTGGTGCGAGCCGACATCGAGGCGGTTCGCGCGCTGACCCGGCGGCCGTTCGGCGTGAACCTGTTCGCGCCGCCGCAGCCGGTTGCCGATCCCGATGCGGTCGCGCGGTTCGCCGCCGCGCTGGACGGCGAGGCCGAGCGCTACGGCGTCGCGCTCGGCGAGCCGCGCCACGACGACGACGACTGGGCCGCCAAGCTCGCGCTCGTCGCCGAGCTCGCCGTACCGGTCGTGTCGTTCACGTTCGGCGGCCCGCCGCGCGGGGACGTGCGCGCTCTGCAGCACGCCGGCGCGGCCGTGTGGGTCACCGTGACGCGGCCGGAGGAGGCGGTCGCGGCGGCCGAGGAGGGGGCCGACGCGCTCGTCGTCCAGGGCACGGAGGCCGGCGGTCACCGGGCGACGTTCGACGACGCGGCGCCGGGGGACATCGGCCTGCTCGCACTGCTCCAGCTCGTCGCGGGCGTCACCGACCTCCCGCTGATCGCCACCGGCGGCATCATGACCGGCCGCGGCGTCGCCGCCGTGCTCGCCGCGGGCGCCGACGCCGCCGCCCTGGGAACCGCGTTCATGCTCTGCCCCGAGGCCGCGACCGCGCCGGCGCACCGCAAAGCGCTCACCGCGCCCGGCGACACTGCGTTGACGCGCGCGTACACCGGCCGCACCGCCCGCGGCATCGTCAACCGCTGGCTGCGCGAGCACCACGACGACGCCCCGAGCGCCTACCCGGACGTCCACTATCTGACCGCGAAGGTGCGCGCGGCGGCGCGCAGCGCCGGCGATCCCGACGGCTTCCACCTGTGGGCGGGACAAGCGCACACGCTGGCGGAGGCCGTGCCCGCCGGCGAGCTCGTCGCGCGCCTCGCCGCCGAGGCGCGCGACGCGCTGAGGGCCGCAACTGTGCGTTGAGGGAGGGGGTTCGGCCGCCGGGCGAGGGCGAGTTGTCGAGTTAGCCGCGCATACCGCGGGAAAGTCGACACGCTGGCGCGTTGCCGCTCACAAGAGCGCGCCGCGGCCCGCTCCGTCGCCGCCCTACCCAGCCGCCGTTGACGTTCGCCGGCGCTCCAGAAACGCCCGCTCCGCCACATTCTCGGTCAGCGCAAGAGCCGCGTCGTAGGCCGCAACCGCCTCGTCGCGCCGCCCGAGCCGCCGCAGCAGATCCGCCCGGACGGCGTGAAACAGGTGATACGCGCCGAGATCCAACGCATCCACCAGCGTCAGGGCAGCCTCCGCGCCCTCGATCTCGGCGATCGCGACCGCACGGTTGAGGGCTACGACGGGTGTGGGTGTGAAGAGGAAGAGCTGGTCATACAACGCCACGATCTGCGCCCAATCGGTCGGCGGGTCGCTGTGCACCGCATTGATCGCCGCCTGGATCTGGTACGGGCCGGGCTCGCCCCGCACCAGGCAGCGCCGCACGATCGCCTGTCCCTCGGCGATCAGGTCACGGCTCCACAACGAGCGGTCCTGGTCGCTCAACGGCACGAGCTCACCGTCGGGAGCAACCCGGGCGGGACGACGCGCCTCCTGCAGCAGCATCAGCGCCAGCAGCCCCGCGACCTCCGGCTCGTCGGGCATCAGCTCGCCGAGGACGCGGCCGAGCCGGATCGCCTCCGCGCACAGGTCCTCGCGCACGAGCCGCTCGCCGGAGCTCGCCGCGTAGCCCTCGTTGAAGATCAGGTACACGACCGCCAGCACCGCGCGCAGGCGCTCGGGCAGGTCGGACTCGCGCGGAACCCGGTACGGGATCCCGGCGTCGCGGATCTTGCCCTTGGCGCGGACCAGCCGCTGGGCCATCGTCGGCTCGGCGACGAAGAACGCGCTCGCGATCTCGGCGGTGGTGAGCCCGCCCAGCAGCCGCAGCGTCAACGCCACCTGGGCGGCGGTGTTCAAAGCCGGGTGGCAGCAGGTGAAGATCAGGCGGAGTCGTTCGTCGCGCACGGGACCCTCCTCGACCGGCGCGCCGCGCTCGTGCAGCAGCGCGGCCTGCGCGTGCTTGTCCGCGCGCGCGGCCTCGCGCCGCAGCCGGTCGATCGCGCGGTTGCGCGCCGTGGTGATGATCCAGCCGGGCGGGCTCGGGGGAACGCCGTCCGACGGCCACCGCGCCACGGCCGCGGCGAAGGCCTCCTGGACCGCCTCCTCGGCGATGTCGATGTCACCGAAGACGCGGACCAGGCTCGCCACCGCGCGGCCGTGCTCGGCCCGGAAGACGCGCTCGATCTCGGTCAGTCCTGGAACGGCCGGACCTCGATCGGCAGCGTGGTCGCCGCGGCGAGCCGGCGGCCCCAGTCGAGCGCCTCGTCGAGGTCGTCGGCCCGGATGATCGAGAAGCCGCCGACGTGCTCCTTGGCCTCGGTGAACGGGCCGTCGGTCATCAGCACCTCGCCGTCACGCGGCCGCAGCACGGTCGCGGTGGTCGGCGGGTGCAGGCCGCCCGCGAACACCCAGACGCCGGCGTCCTTCATGTCCTGGTCGACCTTGTCGACGTCGCGCATGATCGCCTCGAGATCGCCCTCCGGCAGCGCGCCGCCCGTGGGCTGGAAGACGGTCAGCAGGTACTGGGTCATGCGGACTCCTTGACGTAGGTGGCGAGCACGACACCCGTGGTGGTCGTGATCGACTCGGTGAGCTTCAGGTCCAGCGGCGGCCCGCCGTCGGGGAACATCCGCTGGCCGGAGCCGAGCACCACCGGATGGATCATCAGCAAGTACTCGTCCACGAGCTCCTGCGCCATCAGCGTCTGCAGCAGGTGGCCGCTGCCGAGCACCGCGAGGTCGACGCCGGCGCGCTCCTTGATCGCGGCGATCTCGTCTCCGCGCACGAGCGTCGAGTTCTCCCACGGCAGCGGCTCTTCGAGCGTGCGCGAGACCACGTACTTCTGGCGCCGGTTGAGCAGGTCCGTGATCGGGTTGTCCTGCTGCGTGGGCCAGTACGCATAGAACTGCTCGTACGTGCGACGGCCCAGCAGCAGCGCGCCGTGGCGCTGCATGCCTTCGCCGAGCTTGGCGCCCATGACGTCGTCCTGCCGCGCCGAAGCCCAGTCCTCTGGGTTCTCCATGACGCCGTCGAGCGAGAGGTGGTTGGTGACGGTGATCTTGGTCATCTCACCCTCTAAACGAACGGGGTCGGGTCAGATCGACATCCGGCGGAGGACGACGAACCCGTTCGCGGGCAGCACGATCGTCATCCCGTCCAGCGTCGCCCCGCCGTTGCCGACATCCGCGCCGCCGTAGCTCGCCGCATCGGAGTTGAAGATCTCGCGCCACGCGCCGCCGATCGGCAGCCGGTACGCGTCGTAGGGCTCGTCGCGCAGGCTGCCGGCAACGAGGAAGGCGCCACGCCGGAACGCGATCACGCGCCCGTCGTCGTTGGCGTGGACGATCTCGATCTCGCGCGAGCGCAGGTCGGGCTCGCTGAGCCGCAAGCGGATCAGGTCGGCGTTGAAGCGGAACAGGCCCGCGCCGCTGCCCGCGCGCAGCCCCTCGAGGTCCTCCTTGTGCTCGGCGAAGCGGTCGTACGTGTACGGCTGCTGGGCGCCGACCTCCTCGCCCATCAGGAACATCGGCGTGCCGGGGGAGAGCAGGCTCATGCCCGCGGCCCAGCGGGTCCGCGCCTCGGCCACGCGGCGGGTGTCGCCGACCAGCGGCGCGCCGTTCACCGCCGCGAGGATCGTGCGCCGCGAGTCGGTCGCGTTGCCCGCCTCGTCGTGCGACTCCACATAGACGACCGTGCGGTTCGCCGCCGCCCGCAGCGCGTCGGCGAACCGGCCCATCGCGAGCGGTCCACTCCAATCCGTGGCGGCGGTGCTGATGAGCTTCGCGTACTCGCTGCCGTGCGTGCCGTCGCCGATCAGGTGGTGGTAGAAGGCGGCGTACCACGTGGCGTCGAACCCGATGCCGCCGGTGGCCGCGGGCTGCGTGACGCGGTCCCAGCCCGAGTGGTCCTCGGCGATCAGCATCACGTCGGGGTCGATCGCCTTCAGCGTCTGGCACAGCTCGCGCAGCAGCTTGCGGCCGAACACGTTGGCGGCGCCGACCGGCTGCCCGTCCGAGTGGCGGACGTTGTAGGCGTGGATCGAGGTCGTCTGGTCCACCCGCAGGCCGTCGATCCCGAGCTCGTCGATCAGCATCGCGGCGCTGGATACGAACAGGGCGCGGACGTGCTCGTCGTGATAGCGCGGGGCCCAGCCGCTGGAGACGTTGTCGATGTAGCTGCCCGGGTCGTCCTCGTACCAGAGGTAGATGTTGTGGCTGTCGGTCGGGCTGTCGTACTGCCACGCCGCCCGGTCGGCCTCCGGCGTGTAGTGGTTGTAGACGACGTCCATCAGCACCGCGATCCCACGCGCGTGGCAGTCCTGCACGAACTGCTTGAGCGCGTCGCGGCCGCCGGCGCTGGTCTCGATCGCCAGGAAGTGCGACGAGCCGTAGCCCCAGGAGAGCGTGCCGCTGAACTCGAACAGCGGCAGCAGCTCGATCGCGTTGACGCCGAGGTCGGAGAGGTACGGGAGAAGCGCGGTGGCGTCGGCGAACGTGCCGGGGCCGTCGCGGCCGAAGCCGAGCGCGCCGAGGTGCAGCTCGTAGATCACGAGATCCTCGACGCGGCGCGGCACGCCGTCGGCGCGCGGGACCGGCTCCCCGGGCGCGACGACGACCGAGCAGCTCGGCGTGCCGTCGAGGTCCTCGGGCGCGCCGTCGTACGGCTTGCCGCGCGGGTTGAAGGCGCCGCTGCCGATCTGGTGCAGCGAGTACATGTCGGTCCGCATCGCCGGCAGCCCACCCTCGCTGGTCACGCGGTACATGTAGCGGCGGCCCACGAGCGCGTCGAAGTCGGCGGCCTCGGCGCGCCACAGGCCGTCGCCGATCCGCTCCATCGGCAGCGTCTCGCCGCCGCCGTGGCCGTCGTCCGCGATGTAGCCCGAGTCGCCGCCGAACACGACCTCCATCGCCTGCGCATTCGGCGCCCAGGCGGTGAACGCGATCCCCGCATCCGTCCGCCGCGCACCCATGAGCCGGTGGCGCGTGAGCTCGTAGCGCGCCACGACATCGGTCTCGCCGACCGTCAGCACGCGCTCCTGGGCGGTCGCGTTCACGTCATGGACCTCGGCCATGATTCCCCACACGCGGCGGTCGAGCTCGACGCCCCAGCGGTACTCGCCGGGCGCGAGCTCGATCTCGGCGGCGAACCCCTGGGCGGAAGCTTGCATCGCATGCGGCGCCCAGCCATCCCAGCTGCCACGCAGATCCGCCGCGGTGAACGGGCTCCGCGCCAGGCCGGTCACGTACTGGAAATGCACGATCGGCATCGCCGCCGCGAGCATTGCAGGAACCGCCGGGCGGGGCACGAACCCCGGGGCATGAGCGAGTCGCACACCGAACCGCATGTGTCCGGGCAGGAGCTGCGCGCCGCCCTCGCAGGGAGCGGCAGCTCACGGCCCAATCCGCTGATGGCCTCGCACGAGCCCGAGCCCGAGGCGCCCGCCTGGGAGTGGACGAGCGAGGAGCAGGTCGAGCTCGACGAGCTGCGCGCGTCGAACGCTGAGCTGGAGTCGCAGATCGAGCAGCTGCGCGGCAGCGCCGCCGACGCTCGTGCCCGCGAGCACGAGGTCCGCAAGGCGTTGCGTGAGCTGGCCGAGGCGCGGCCGTGGCAGCGCCGCGCCGTGGTGGCCGAGCTGGCCGGACGCGGACTCTTGTGAGCTAACGGCATACTCCCGGCGCCATGCCGCATCGCATCGGCGTCATGTTCCGGCCCGAATGGCCGCCGGAGGAGCTTCCCGCGTTCGCGCGCGGGGTGGAGGAGGACGGCTTCGACGAGCTGTGGCTCGTCGAGGACTGCTTCCTCACCGGCGGGCCGACGATGGCCGCGGCGGCGCTCGCGGCCACGGAGCGGATCGGCGTCGGGATCGGCCTGCTGCCCGCCGCGCTGCGCAACCCGGCGCTGACCGCGATGGAGATCAGCGGGCTCGCGCGCCTGCACCCCGGCCGCTTCGCGGCCGCGCTCGGCCACGGTGTCGACCCCTGGATGCGGCAGATCGACGCTCGCCCGCCCGATCGCCTGGCCGCGCTCGAGGAGATCGTCAGCGCCGTGCGGGCGCTGCTTGCCGGCGAGACCGTGAACGTCGACGGGTCGCACGTGCACCTCCACGATGTGAAGCTCGGGCACCCGCCGGCGCAGCCGCCGCCGATCCTCATCGGCACGACCGGGCCGCGTGCGCTCGCAGCGGCCGGCCGCGCCGCCGACGGGATCCTGCTGGCCGAGGGCGCCGTCCCCGAGGCCGTGCGCTGGGCCCGGGCGCAGGCGGGCGACCGCACCACGGTCATCTACTCGTGGCTGAGCCTCGACGACGATCGCTCGGCCGCGGCGGCGGCGCTCCGGCCGGCGCTCGACCTGTGGCTGCGCATGGGCCTCTATCCGGCCCTGCGCGAGCACGCCGGGCTGGCGGCCGGCGAGACCGGCGCCGACCTCGAGGACGACCGGGTGCGGGCGCTCGCCGTGGCCGGGGACGCGCGCGACTGCGCGCGGACGATCGGGGAGCTGTGGGCGGCGGGCGCGGACACGATCGTGCTCGTCCCGCGCCACGAGGACCGCGCCGAGCAGATCGCCCGTTTCACCGCTGAGGTCAGGCCGCTGCTGTGAGCGTGCGAGTCGGCACGCTGCCGTCCGGCCCACTTGACGCGATCACCGACGTCGACGGCATCAAGGTCGGCTCGGTCACGCTGATCGAGGGCGACGACGTGCGCACCGGCGTCACCGTCGTGGTTCCGCACGACGGCTACCAGCCCCTGTTCGCCGGATCGCACCGCCTCAACGGCAACGGCGAGCTCACCGGGCTCGAGTGGATCCGCGAGGCAGGCTGCCTGACGACGCCGATCGGGCTCACCAACACGCACAGCGTCGGCGTGGTGCGCGACGCGCTCGTGGCCGCCGACATCGCCGAGCGCGAGCGCGGCCACATCTTCTGGAGCCTGCCGGTCGTCGGCGAGACCTGGGACGGCGTGCTCAACGACATCAACGGCTTCCACGTGCGTGCTTCGCACGTGCACGAGGCGCTTGCGCGTGCGTCCGGCGGGCCGGTGGAGGTGGGCGGCGTCGGCTCCGGCACCGGGATGATCTGCCACGGCTTCAAAGGCGGCCTCGGGACCGCGTCACGGATCGTCGAGGACGGCTGGACCGTCGGCGTGCTCGTGCAGGCCAACCACGGCCGCCGCGACCGGCTGACCGTGAACGGGCGCAACGTCGGCCGTCTGATCGGCTCCGACGTCGTGCCGCTGCCCTGGGACGGGCCGGAAGGCGCCGGCTCGATCATCGTGCTGTGTGCGACCGACGCGCCGCTGCTCCCGCACCAGTGCACGCGCCTGGCGCAGCGCTGCGCGCTCGGGATCGGTCGCACCGGCGGCGCCGGCGAGCACTCGAGCGGCGATCTGATCCTCGCGTTCTCGACGGTCCTGCACGGCCTCTCGGCGAACGAGGAGCCCGCGCCGGACGACCCCAAGACGATCCCGCTGACGATGGTCCACGACAACCGCATGGACCCGCTCTTCTACGCCGCCGTCGAGGCCACGGAGGCGGCGATCGTCGACGTCCTGCTCGCGGCCGAGACGATGACCGGCTACCGCGGCGCCACCGCCCACGCGATCACCGAGGAGCGCCTCCTCGACGCCCTCTCGCGCCTCGGCGCGCCTTCACATCCGCTCTAGTACGGCGCGCAGGGTGTTCGCGGACCGCCCGAGGTGGGCGGCGAAGTGGGTCTCGATGCCGCGCTCGTAGATCGGCCACATGCGCCTGAGCAGCTTGCGGCCGTCGTCGGTGATGGTGACCTGCAGGGCGCGGCGGTCTTGCGGGTCGGGCTCGCGGCGGACGTGGCCGTCGCGCTCGAGCCGGTCGACGAAGCGGCTCATCGCGGTGGGGGAGAGCACGACGGCGTCGGCGAGCTGGTTCACGCGCAGCGGGCGCTTGTAGAGGGCCCAGAGCGCGTCGTAGACGCTCAGGTCGGGCAGGCCGGCGGCTGCGAGGTCGCGGCTGATCGCGCGTGTGACCCGCGCGTGCGCGTTGAGGAAGGCGCGCCAGGTATCGAGCGTGTCGTCGTCCATCGGTGGCGCATATTACTGCACTTGCATTAGATGCAGATGCATGTATATTGGTGCGCATGCACCTATTTCACGACAAGACCATCCTGATCACCGGCGGTGGAGGCGGTATCGGCCGCGCCTCCGCGCGCCGCTTCGTCGACGAGGGCGCCAACGTCGTGCTCAGCGGCACGCGCCAGGAAGTTCTCGAAGCCGCGCAGGCGGAGATCGATCCGGGGCGCGGACGCACGCTGATCGTTCCCGGCCAGATCGCCCGCCGCGAGCAGGCGCAGGCGCTGGTGGCGGCGGCGACCGAGCGTTTCGGTGGCGTCGACGTGCTCGTCAACAGCACCGGCATCTTCCGTCCTGTCCCGTTCGAGGAGCAGACCGAGGAGCACTTCGAAGAGGCGCTTGGGTCGATCCTGCGGCCGACGTTCTGGGTCTCGCAGGCGGTCGTCGGTGCCATGCGCGAGCGTGGCGGCGGCGCGATCGTCAACGTCGGCTCGATGTGGGCGATGGACGCGATCGCCACCACGCCGACGAGCGCCTATTCCGCCGCGCAGGCCGGCCGCCACGTCCTGACCAAG